>Ga0126312_10000314_pt1 | contig 27115 bp, 16 predicted proteins | sample Plot104A_FD_92537 | JGI IMG/M metagenome (GOLD analysis project Ga0126312, IMG submission 92537) | Serpentine soil microbial communities from UC McLaughlin Reserve, CA, USA - Plot104A | ecosystem: Environmental > Terrestrial > Soil > Grasslands | place: USA: UC McLaughlin Reserve, Lake County...
CGCGTGATCGACGGGTTGTCGGCCTTGCGCGCGATCTTGTCGACCTCGTCGATGTAGATGATCCCGGTCTCGGCCTTCTTCACATCGAAGTCGGCCGCCTGGATCAGCTTGAGGAGGATGTTCTCGACGTCCTCGCCCACGTAGCCCGCCTCGGTAAGCGCGGTGGCATCGGCGATCGCGAACGGAACGTTCAGGATCTTGGCGAGCGTCTGAGCGAGGAGCGTCTTGCCGCAGCCCGTGGGGCCGAGCAGCAGGATGTTGGACTTCTGCAGCTCCAGGTCCTGCTCGCCGTCCGACTGCATCATCTGGACGCGCTTGTAGTGGTTGTAGACCGCGACACTTAGCGTGCGCTTGGCCGGGTCCTGGCCTACGACGTACTCCTGCAGGACCGAGTGGATCTCCTTCGGCTTCGGCAGGTTCTCGAGGTCGAAGCTGGTGCTGCCGGTGAGTTCCTCGTCGATGATCTCGTTGCAGAGGTCGATGCACTCGTCGCAGATGTAGACACCCGGCCCGGCGATGAGCTTCTTGACCTGGCGCTGCGACTTGCCGCAGAACGAGCAGAGGAGTTGTTCGTTGGAGTCGGTGGGTCGGGCCACGGTCTCTCCCTCGAAGGCCGAGGGTACCAGCGGGGCTCATTGCGCCCGCACGGGTTAATACTCGGCGGGAGCCGAGGTCCCTTCAAGGGGCAAGTCGTCTTCCGGCCCTCACCCGTCCTTCACGACTGGACGAAAGCTGAGCTAGACGAGCTGCCGCCGGCCGGCGGCGGCAAGGATCGCTTTGGCCGACCGGTCGACGTCCTCCGCCGTCGTCTGCCAGCCGACGATCGAGATCCGCATGACGGCCATGCCGCGGAAGGTGCTCCCTCCGAGCCAGCAGGTGCCTTCGCTCTGCACGCGCTCGATCACGGCGTTCGTCGCTTGGTCGTCGTCCGCGAAGCGCACGACGACCTGGTTGAGCACGACATCGTTGAGCACCTCGACGCCATCGCCCTCCGCTAGCCGCGCGGCCATGCGCCGGGCGTGGTCGCAACAGCGGTCGACCAGGTCGGCCACGCCGTGGCGCCCGAGAAACCGCAACGCGGCGTACACCGGCAGCCCCCGGGACCGGCGCGAGAACTCCGGCGTCATGTCGAAGCCCCAGGGCATCCCCTCCTCGTGCGGGGGGATATAGGGGGACGTCGACGTCATCGCCGTGCGGTGCGCCGACGGGTCGGCCACGACTGCGATGCCGCAGTCGTAGGGAACGTTGAGCCACTTGTGCCCGTCGGTGGCCCACGAGTCGGCGCGGTCGAGGCCTTCGAGGAGGTAGCTGCGCGAGGGGCTGGCCGCGGCCCACAGCCCGAAAGCGCCGTCCACGTGACACCAGGCGCCGTGGCGGCGACACGCATCGACGATCTCGGTGAGCGGGTCGAAGGCGCCGGTGTTGACCTCACCCGCCTGCGCGCAGACGATCGTCGGACCGTCGCCGCGCCCGAGCTCCTCCTCGAGCGCGGCCGGCACGATGCGGTTCTGGCTGTCGGTCGTCACGGAGCGGACGCGGTCGAACCCGAGGCCGAGCATGCGGCAGGCCACGCCGACGGTCACGTGCGCGTGCTCGCCCGCGACAACGCGCACCTCCGGCGCACCCTGGAGGCCGTGCGCCTCCACGTCCCAGCCGGCGTCGCGCAGCACGCTGTGGCGGGCCGCCGCGAGACATGTGAAGTGCGCCATCTGGCAACCCGTAACGAAGCCGACGCTCGCGGTCTGCGGGAGGCCGAGGAGCTCCAAAACCCAGCGGCCGGCAGTCTCCTCGGCGACCGACAGCGACGGCGAGACGACATAGCCGCCCGCGTTCTGATCCCAGGCGGAGGTGAGCCAGTCGGCCGCGACCGCCACCGGCAACGCGCCGCCGATCACAAAGCCGAAGTAGCGCGGCCCTGCCGAGGCGATCAGCCCGGGCTCGACGCCACGCGCCAGCTCCTCGATCACGGCCCGAGGGTCCTCGCCCTCTTCGGTCAGCGGCCGGCCTAGGCGCTCGCGAAGCTCGTCGACGCCCGTCTCGGCCCCGACCGGGCGCTCCGCGAGACCGTCGATGAACTCGTGGGCAAGCCGGGCGGCGTCTTCGAGCACTTCGTAGCGCGAGTCCATCGTTCGACTCTACCGTCGCCAAGTACGCCGGCTCCGGAAGTATCCCGCCCTCGCCTCGCTACGCGAGACGCGTTGGGATGGCGCGATTTGCTGGCGCGAAAACCGCGCATCGCAAGGACGCAGGGAGCGACGCGTGCGCTGCACGCGAGCGACCGAGGACGAAGCGAGGCGAAGGTTTGCAGCCGGCTAGTGCTGGCTGATGACGCGGTCGATGAGGTTGTACTCCTTGGCCTCGTCCGCGCTCATGAAGTAGTCGCGCTCGGTGTCCTTGGAGACCTTGTCGAGGTCCTGGCCGGTGTGCTTCGCGAGGATCTCGTCGAGGCGGCGGCGGACGTCGATGATCTCCTTGGCGTGGATCTCGATGTCCGAGGCCTGCCCCTGGAAAGCCGAGGAGACCTGGTGGATCAGGATCTTGGCGTTTGGAAGCGCCATGCGCTTCTCCGCGGCGCCGCCGGCGAGCAGCAGCGCGCCCATCGACATCGCGATCCCGACGCAGATGGTCTGAACGTCGGGCTTTATGAACTGCATCGTGTCGTAGATGGCCAGGCCCGCGTACACCGAGCCGCCGGGCGAGTTGATGTAGACCGAGATGTCCTTGTCGGGGTCCTCCGACTCGAGGTGGAGGAGCTGGGCCACGATCAGGTTGGCGATGTCCTCCGTGACGGGCGTGCCGAGGAAGACGATCCGCTCGTTGAGGAGGCGGCTGTAGATGTCGAACGCGCGCTCACCGCGTGAGGTCTGCTCGACGACCATTGGGACGAGTGGACTCATGGGCGGGCCAGTCTACTGATGAGGTTGTAGGTGGTAGGTGGCAGGCGGTAGCGGCTTAGCTTCCTGGGGTCCATATCTCTCCCGTGCCTGCCTCGTCGCGGTCCTTCTCGGGGGTCCAGAGCTTGTCGCGGGCCTTTGCCTGGTCGACCGAGATCGGGGTTGCGCACTCGACCAGGAGGTCGACCGCCTTTCGCATCGCGATGTCCTCGCGCAGGGCTTCGTCCGTGCCCTGCGACTTGGCCTTCTTCAGCCGTCTCTGCAGGGACTTCTCGCTCGGGGATTCGCTGCCCTGCGCGGCGGCGGCCTCGCGGAGCGCGTCCAGGATCTCGTCGTCGGTGACCTCGATCCCCTTGTCGGCGACGATCGCCGCCAGCACGCTCTCGCGCCGCAGGGCCCGCTCGGCCTCTGGCTCCGCTTCGGTCACGAGCTCCTCCTCCGTCTTGCCGGTCATCTGGAGGTAGGTCTCCGGCTGCACCCCCTGTGAGGCGAGGCGGCGTGCCGTCCGGTTCCACATCTCGTGGGCCTTGGCATGGACCAGCTCGTGGGGGACGTCGAGCTGGGCGTCCGCGGCCGCGGCGTCGACCACCGCCTCCCGGAACTCGTTCTCGATCGTCCGCTCCTCGACGTCGCGGAGGCGCGACTCGATCTCTCCCTTGAGCTCGTCCAGGGAGTCGAAGCCGCCGGCCTCGATCGCGAAGTCGTCGCCCAGGTCGGGGAGGCGCTTCTCCTTGACCTCCTTGACGTCGACCGCGAAGGAGGCCTCCTTCCCGGCGAGGTGGTCGGCCTGGTAGTCGTCGGGGAACTTTGCCTCGACCGTGCGCCCGTCGCCCCCGGCGGCGCCCTCGAGCTGGTCCTCGAAGCCCTCGATCAGCCGGCCCGATCCGAGCTCGAGCAGATAGCCGCGGGCGTCGCCGCCCTCGAAAGGCTCGCCATCGACGCTGCCGACGAAGTCGATTACCACGAAGTCGCCCTTTGCGGCGGGCCTGTCGACGGTCTCGAGCGAGGCGAGCGACTCGCGCAGGCGCTCGAGCTCCGCCTGGACCTCGTCCGGCGAGACCTCGGGCTCGCGGCGGCCTACCTCGATATCCCTCCAGTCCCCGAGCTTCGCCTCCGGCCGGACCCCGACCTCGATCGTGAACTGGAGCGGCGACCCCTTGTCCGGCAGCTCGTCCAGATCCACCTTGGGATCTCCGACCGTGGCGATTCCGGCCTCGGACACCGCCTGCTCGTACCAGCTCGGCAGGCCGCGGCGCACCGCCTCGTCGAGCACGGCCTGGCGACCCACCTGACGGATGACGACCTGCGCCGGCACCTTGCCCTTGCGAAAGCCGGGCACCCGAAGATCGCCACCGATGGCGGTGGCGGCCGCGTTGAGCTCGCGCTCGAGTGCGTCGGTGGGCACCTCGACCTCGACCCGCACGCGCGAGTCGCCGAGCTCGCTGGTGGTGGTCTTGACGGCTGCCGCCATGGGCGGCTGACGATAGCGTGAGGGCGGTGCCGTCTCTTCGCCGAAGCGCACCCGAACGACTGCACGCCTGGGTCGTGACCGGCCCGCTCGGACACCTCTGGAGCGCGGTGGCCGATATCGTGCTCCTGCTAGTGCGCATGAGCCTCGCCCGGGCGCGCGGGACGCGCTAGGTCGAACCGCTTGCGACCGGTCTCCACGCCGGTTTGCAGGGGCTTTGCGGGCGCGCAATGGACGAACGGCCAGTGGCGGGATCCCGGGTCCGGTGTTAGGAAAGATGCATACCCCCGGGCCAGGAGGGCCCGACGCGGGGGGACCTGGACCACATGCCAAGGACGGCGTTCGCATCCACCGGTGCTCTGCCACCGCTCGCCGGGAGGGCCTTCGAGGGCCTCCCGCACGGCCTCTTGGTGCTCGACCGCGAGGGGCGTGTCGAGGCGGCGAACCGCGCCGCCTCGGAGCTCCTCGACATCGCCTTCGGCACCGAGCCGGCGTGCTGTGAGCTGTTCGGCTGTGGCGCAGACGAGGGTCCGCTCACCGGGGTCTGCCTGACGCAAGTCGTCCCGCGGCCGGGTGAGGGGCACCTGGAGCTGAGGCTCGAGCTGGCGGCCGGCTCGACCTGGGTCACGGCGGCATCCATGGAGGGCGACCAGGTCGTTGTCCAGGTCCGGCGCAACAGCTCCGCGCGGTTCGTCCACTCCGAGCCGGCAGCCGGCCCCGAGCTCTACATCTCGGCGCTCGGCCCCCTCGCGATCGAGGTGGGCGGCGAGCCGATCGACGGCGCCTGGCTGGAGCAGCGGCCCGGCCAGCTCCTCGAGTTCCTCGTCTGCGAGCGCCACCGGCCGGCGTCCGCCGACAGGATCACCTCAGCGCTTTGGCCGCACGCCGACTCCCGCGCCGTCGGCCGCGTCCGCTGGTTCGTCCACAAGCTCCGCGACGCGCTCGAGCCCGACCGCCGGCGCGGCGAGTCGTCCTTCGTGGTCGGCAGCCGCCGCGGCTACGCGCTGCACCGGGCGCGGGTGCGCCTCGACGTCGACGACTTCGAGCAGCGGATCAGCGCGGGAATGTCCGCATTCGCCCGCGGCGATGCCGACGCGGCCGCCGGCCTTCTCTCCCGCGGCCTGACCCTGTACCGGGGCGAGTTGCTCGCCGACGAGCCCTATGCCGCCTGGGCGCTCGCCGAGCGCGACCGCCTGCGCGACATGGCCGCGCGATCCCTGCGGGTGCTCTTCCAGCGGCTCCTCCAGGTGGGCGACGTCCCGGGGGCGGATCGCCAGCTGAGGCGCCTGATCGAGCTCGAGCCCTACGACGTCGACCTCCAACGGCGCTACGTCGAGCTGTCGCTGCGCCAGGGGCGCCGCGGCGAGGCGCAGCGCCGCTACGCCGAGCTGCGCGAGCGGATGCTCCACGAGTTCGGGGAGGACCTCGACTTCGGTTTCTGGGAGCTGCTCGACGCGGGCGAGCTGCAGCTTCGGCTGGCGTAGCCACTACGGTGCGAGGCATCGACTTCGTTCTTTACAAGGCGATCAACGGGTTCGCTGCGGGGCACGAGGCGTTCGAGGACCCGTTGCGCTTCTTCGCCCTCGACGCGCAGTACTTCTTCGTCGTCCTGCTCGGCGCTCTCTTCCTCCTGACCGGCAAGTGGCGTTCGCGCAACGGGCGCCACGGCGTTGTCGCGGCCGGCTTCAGCGCCGCCTTGGCGCTCGCCGTCGCGCACGTCATCACGGACATGTGGGCGCGGCCGCGGCCCTACGAGGCCCATCCCGGGGAGGCGCACCTGTTCATCCCGGCCTCGCACGACCCTTCGTTTCCCAGCGACCATGCGACGGCGTCGTTCGCCATCGCCGTGGCGCTGCTGCTTCGCCACCGGAAGGCCGGCTCTCTCGCCCTCGCCTTCGCCATCGTCGTCTCTGTGGCCCGCGTCGTGGTCGGGACGCACTACCCGAGTGACGTGATCGCCGGGGCCGCGATCGGGACGGCGGCGGCCCTGATCTTCTGGCTGCCCGCAATTCGCGAGCCGCTCCACCGGCTCGCCGACTGGGCCGGCTCGCTCTACGAGCGCCTGTCCCTCCGGGTCGCGCCGGGCTAGCTCGCCGCTGCGTCCATCGCGCGGACGGCCTCGGCCACCCGCCCGAGCTCGGTGGCAGTCATCCCGGGGAAGAGCGGCAGCGAGCAGGTCCGCTCCGCCAGTCGCTCCGCCACCGGCAGACTGCCCCGAGCCATTCCAAGATGGGCGTAGGCTTCCTGGAGATGGATCGGCAGGGGATACCTGACCGCGGTCGCGATGCCCTCGCCGGCCAGGTGCTTCCGGAGGCGGTCGCGGTCGACGGCGGTCACGGCAAAGGCGTGGAAGACGTGATCGCCATCGCGTGCCGGCAGCGGCGGGTCCACCGCGCACTCGCCCAGGGCCCCTGTCAGCGCGGCCCCGAGCCGCCGCCTCTCGGCGTTCCAGCCGTCGAGGCGCGCCAGCTTGACGCGCAGGATCGCCGCCTGGACCGCGTCCAGCCGCCAGCTGCCGCCCGGCAGGCGGTGGTGGCGGGGCGGGTGCTCGCCGTGTGAGCGGAGCAGCCGGATGCGCTCGGTCAGCACCGGGTCGTCCGTCACGACCGCGCCGCCGTCGCCCCAGGCGCCGAGGTTGGCGGCGGGGCAGAAGCTGAAGCAGCCGGCGTCTCCGATCGACCCGACGCGGCGACCACGTTGGATCGCGCCGTGCGCCTGGCAGGCGTCCTCGATCACCGCGAGGCCGCGATCGCGGGCGACATCCAGGATCGGCTCCATGTCCACCGTGCGGCCGTGCAGATGGACGGGGATCACGCAGCGCACCCTCGAGGTCAGGTTGCGCTCGACGATGTCGGCTGTGATCAGATGCGTCGCCGGATCGACGTCGACGAGGCGCGGCCGTGCGCCGGCGAGCGTCACGGCCTCGGCGGTGGCGACGAAGGAGTTGGCCGGCACGATGACCTCGTCCTCCGGGCCGATGCCGAGGCCGCGGAGGGCGAGCGCCAGCGCATCAGTGCCCGACGAGAGACCGATCGCGAAGCCGGTGCCGCAGTAGCCCGCGAAGTCCTCCTCGAAGCGGTCCACCTCCTCGCCGAGTGTGAACGCCCCGGTGTAGGCCACACGCTCGATCGCGAGCATCAGCTCCTCGAGGAGGTAGGGGTCGGCGTTGTCGAAGCGGGTGAGAGGGACCCCGTCGTGGCTCGACGCGGGAGGCGCGCCGTTCCTACTACCGATACCGGGCAGCACGGCGTTCCCGCCAGCCCGCATCGAGGTCACGGCGCGCCCCGGTCCGCACGCCGGTGAGAGCGGGCACACCGGCGGCACGCAGATCCGCGCCCAGCCCCTGATCGGGGTCGAGGACGAGCGCGGCTGCCTCCCTTCGGGAGCGAACTCCCAGCTTCGAAAAGGCCGAGGCGAGATGGCTCTTCACGGTGCTTTCGGAGAGAAAGAGGGCATCGGCGATCTCGCTGTTCGTCAGCCCGGCCGCCACGTAGGAGAGCACCTGACGCTCCCGATGCGAGAACGCCGGACGGTGCAGCCCGCCGCGCACCCGTCGCGGCACGGCGGTCTGGCCGGCGGCCACCGCGATGAGCGAGGCGGCCAGGGACTTCTCGAGGTCCGACTCGAAGACGACGCCGTCGCCCCCCGCGTCGAGCGCCCTACGCACCCCGGTGACGGTCGTGCGCGGCGTCACGACGACTATGAGGGCCGAGCGAGCGAGCCTGCGCAGCCGCCGCAGCGCGGCAAGGCTTGCGGGATCGGCGACGTCGCACGCGAACGCCACCAGCGCTCCGTCGGCGCGCGCGGTCGCCTCGATCTCCTCGACCCCGAGCGCGCGCAGCGGCCGGCGCAGCCCCGATCTGGCAAGGGCGGCGCCCATCCGCCGAATGCTGAGCTGGTTGTCGGCGGCGGCTATCAGGCGGAGGTCCTCCGCGATCAGCGGGTGCCGGTCGCCCTCAAGGGCCGCTGCTCCGTCCACATGGAATGAACCAACGGTCATCCTCATGGCCCCTAGGCCGCGATCGCCGGGGCGAGCCCCATGTCGGCGAGGTGACGCCGGAGGGCGCGCCGGCCGCGGTGGTGCAGCCCGTGGATCGACGCCTCCGAGCGGCCGAGCTCGTTGGCGATCTCGCTCGGGCTGAGCCCGACCAGGTGCCGGAGCATCAAGACGCTCCGCTGCTCCTCTGGCAGCTCGCCGAGCGCATCGCGCAGCGTCCGCAGCCGATCCGACTCGCCGCCCTCGTCGACCTCGTCGAGCGGGCGGACCTCCTCGCACGGGAGCGCGCGAGCGCGGCGCACGTGATCGACCGCGGCGTTCCGTGCGACGCGCAAGATCCAGGCCGAGAAGGGCACCGAGCGCTCCTGATACTTGGCCACGACCGTGAGCAGCTTCGCGAAGACGTGCTGTGTCACGTCCTCGGCCTCGTGCTCGTCACGGACGATGCTGCGCACGTAGCCGTAGACGTTGTCCGCATAGCGGATGTAGAGAAAGCGGATCGCCTCGGAGTCTCCGTCCTTGGCACGAGCGACCGCGAGCGAGACGAGGCCCCGCTGCTCCTCCGACTCCACGAGCGTCGCGCGGCGGCGGAAACGGCCGGTCCGCGGACCCGCGCGACGATCCTGCTCCGTGGGGCGAAGCTCCTCTCCGACCATCACTGCCCTCCGCTCTGCGCCCGCCCCGGGCCCGCTCTCGGCGGGTGCGAATGCGACTCAGTAAGACCCGGAGAGCGACGGTCTCATCGGTCGGTTGCCGGCTTGTGGACCAGGCTGTTAGGCGGCCGTTAGGTCGTCGAACCGGCACAATTCTCTGCCGGAGAAGCTTCGGGACCCAGCGCACGGCTCTGTGCGGCCGGCGCCCGGCTGGCTTCAACGCTGCCTAGCGCATGCTCGCGGGCGCGGGCAGGCGGCCGAGCAGCTTCCGGTAGCGCCGCATCGTCGAGTGACGGAAGTCGCCGTGCGTCTGGTGGCGGAGCCGGGCGACGCGCTCGCGGTGATAAGGGCTCGAGAGGCTCTCGTTGTGGCCGATCACGTTGCGGGTCTTGACCCTGTAGCGGCCCTGGAGCATGCGGGTGAGTCGGAGCGAGGCGCGGCGCTGGCGGCTGTTGCCCATCACTCCGCCGTCGCTCGTGCCGACGTGCTCGATGCCTATCGCCGTGTAGTTGAGGCCGACCGTGTGCCGGCACATGATCCTGGTGGAGACGAGCTGGTAGATCAGCCCGTTCCTGTCGACGACGTAGTGCGAGCAGACGCCCGGCAGCTCGTGCAGCTCCTGGTCCGGCCGGTCGGGCGCGAACGTGGCGAATGCGCCCGAGAAGCTGTTGCCGTCGGTGTAGTGCTCGACGATCACGCGCGGGTTGCGGAGGCGATAGGAGTCGATGCCGTAGTGGCGGCGGGCATAGGCGGCCATCTCGCGCTTCCGCCTCGCGCCATATGGGATGTGCTTCTGCTTGACCCGCGGGGGCGCGATGGCCCGCGCCACTGCGGCGACGGCGCCCGCGTGGCGGCGGACGGCGCGCCCGGACAGACGCCCGGCCGGGAGCTCGACGACGAACGAGGTGGTGCCCCGGCTGGTGTGGTTCTGCCAGCTCGTGGCCGTGCCCGGTAGGAATCCGAGCCTGCGGTAGCGCAGGCCCGAGCGGCGGGCGTAGAGGCGTGACAGCTTGGGATCGCCGCCGCTGCGGTCGACCAGCCGCATGTGCTGGTGGTACCAGATCGTCACGCGCGGCATGATCCGCTCGACGAGCCTGGTGAGGGCGGTCGACTCGGGCTCGGAGAGCGGCTTCGGGCCCGAGTAATAGGTGTCGGAGGGCTTGCCTCCTCCGCGCCAGCGGTAGGGGAAGTTGCGGTTGAGGTCGACCATGTTGGCGTTCTGGCGGGTGCCGGAGTGGGCGCCGTCGGGGTTGAGGTCGTCGACCAGCCAGTACTCGACACCGCGCGGCGGGCGCGCTCTCCGCAGGCGCTCCGTCACCGCCCGCCCGGCGAGCTCGTTCCCGTGGATCTCGCCAACCACGAGCACCTTGATCCTCGCGCGCGCGTTGCCGACCCGCACCGCCCGGATGGGGCGCCCCTCGGCCGAGCGACCGACCGTCTCGGTCGAGGCGGGAAGGGCGGGGCCCATCGCCGCCATAGCTATCGCCGCCGCCGCGAACACGCGGGCGGAGTATGGCTAAGGGGTGGGCCCAAGCGGGCGGTGGGCGCTCTGGCGGCGTCCTCGAATTGCCCGCTGCCTGCGCCGCTTGCGCGACGACGGGAGCCCCGGTTACGGTAGTCCTCGCGGCCTGGGACGGCCGCGGGCAACCGGATACTGAATGACTCGCCTGCTCTACGGACTCGGACGCGCCTGCGCTCGCTGGCGCATTCCGGTCCTCATCGCCTGGCTCGTCCTGGTGGTCGGGGTGGTGGTCGCGGCCGGGCAGGCGGGCTCGCAGACCACGAACAACGTCACGCTGCCCGGCACCGGAAGCCAGAGCGCCACTGACCTCCTGAGCGCCCGCTTCCCGAGCCAGGCCTACGGCTCGAATCCGCTCGTCGTAGCAACGGACAGCGGCAAGCTCACCGACTCGAAGTACGCGAACGCCATCGGTTCGTCGGTGAGCGCTCTGAAGAAGACCTCGCACGTGACGGCGGCCGTCAGCCCCTTGAGCAAGGAGGGCGCCAGCGCGCTGAGCAAGGACAAGAAGACCGGCTACATCTCCGTCGCGCTCGACGTCGGCCAGGGGTCGATCACCGAGGACGAGGCGAACGCCGTGCTCGACGCCGCCAACCCGGCGAAGAAGGCGGGGCTCCAGGTCGCCATCGGCGGCTACGTGGGCCAGACCCTCTCCAAGCCCGAGACCGGGGCCAGTGACAAGATCGGGATCGGCGCCGCGGTCGTGATCCTCCTGCTGGTCTTCGGCTCGGCCGTGGCGATGGGGCTGCCCATCCTCACCGCCCTGCTCGGGCTGTTCTGCAGCTTGGCCGTCGTGACCCTGCTCAGCCACATAGCCGACGTCCCGACCACCGCCCCCACGCTGGCGACGATGATCGGGCTCGCGGTGGGGATCGACTACTCGCTGTTCATCGTCACCAAGCACCGCACGCAGGTCAATGAGGGGATGGAGGTCCACGAGTCGATCGCGCGCGCGACGGCCACCGCGGGTGGCGCCGTCCTGTTCGCGGGAGGGACCGTGGCGATCTCCCTGCTCGCCCTGGTGGTTGCCGACATCCCGCTGGTCACGACCCTGGGCTACTGCTCCGCGATCGCGGTGGTCTTCGCGATCCTGGCCGCGCTCACCCTGCTGCCGGCGCTGTTCGGGCTGCTCGGGACGCACGTCTCTGCGCTGCAGCTCCCGGGCATTGGGAAGAAGCGCGCCGCCGAGGTGCAGTCCCCGCTGTGGACCAGGTTGGCGACGGGCATCGCGAACCACCGCTGGATCGTGATCGTCGTGGTGCTCGCGGCCCTCCTGGCCCTGTCGATACCGACGCTGTCGCTGCGGCTCGGCCAGGAGGACGTGGGGGCCGAGCCGACCGACACGACCGCGCGTCAGGCCTACGACCTGATCACCAAGGGGTTCGGGGAGGGGACGAACGGGCCGTTCCTGATCTCCGTCCAGTTCAGCAAGAACGATCCCGCGAAGCCGGACCCGAAGAAGCAGCAGCAGTACAAGCAGAAGGAAGACCAGCAGCAGCAGTCCGAGCAGCAGCAGGAGCAACAGCTCGAGGCCGAGGGCGTGCCCCCGGACCAGGCCAAGCAGCAGGTGGATTCGAGCTCCCAGGTCAAGCAGGCCAACGACCAGCTCGCCCAGGAGAAGAAGCAGGTCGACTCGCCGGCCACCGACCCGCGCCTCAGCAGCCTGCAAAGCGACCTCGAGAAGACCAAGGGCGTCAAGTCCGTGACGCCTCCGCTCGCCAACTCGAAGGGAACGGCGGCCGTGTATACGCTGATTCCCAAGACGGCGCCCTCCGATCTCGCCACGGAGGACCTGGTCTCCCGGCTGAGGGACTCGACCATTCCCAAAGCCACCAAGGGCCAGCACGAGGAGGCGTTCGTCGGCGGGACCACGGCTTCCTACGTCGACCTCGCCGACAAGATCACCAACAAGCTGTTCCTGGTCATCCTGGTCGTCGCGGCGCTCAGCTTCCTGGTGCTGCTCGTGGGGTTCCGCTCGCTGGTGCTGCCCGCTCAGGCGGCTGTGATGAACCTGATCTCGGTCGGCGCCGCCTACGGCGTGCTGACGCTCGTCTTCCAGGAGGGCTTCGCCTCCTCGCTAATAGGCCTCGACGGCGCGATCCCCGTCGTGAGCTTCGTGCCGCTGATCATGTTCGCCATCCTGTTCGGACTCTCGACCGACTACCAGGTGTTCCTGCTGACGCAGATCCAGGAGCACTTCAAGGAGGGGAAGGGCGCTCGCGCGACCGTGATCGAGGGGCTCGGGTACTCCGGGCGCATCATCGGCGCGGCGGCTTTGGTGATGTTCAGCGTCTTCGCCAGCTTCGTGCTCAACGGCGACCCCACGATCAAGCAGTTCGGGCTCGGGTTGGCGACCGCGGTCGCCATCGACGCGCTCGTCGTCTGCTTCTTCGTGCCGGCGCTGATCACCGTGGCCGGGAGGGGGACGATCTGGTTCCCCCGCTGGCTCGACCGCGTCACGCCGCACATCAGTATCGAGGGCTCCGGCTACTTCGAGGGCCGGGAGCGGGCCGAGGGCCCGCCGCCGCCATCGTCGCCCGAGCCGGTCGCGAAGGGCTGAGGTCCTCATCGCACTAGAGTCCGGCCCCGGGTGAGCCGGGAGATCGCCGAGCGGGCGGCGCTGCACGGGCGCTTCGCAATCGACACCGAGTTCGTCTCGGAGCGTCGCTACCAGGCGCTGCTCTGCCTGGCGCAGGTCGCCGTGCCGGACCCGGACGCCGCCGACGGTGTGCGCACCGACGTCCTCGATCCGCTCGACGGTCTCGATCCGGCCCCGCTCGCCGCCAAGCTGGCCGACCCCGAGGTCGAGGTCGTGATGCACGCCGGAAGGCAGGACGTTGCCATCCTGCGCCGGACCTGGGACACCAACGTCCGCAACGTGTTCGACACGCAGGTCGCCGCCGGCTTCCTCGGCCTGGGCAGCCAGGAGGGGTACGAGTCGCTGGTTCGCAAGATGCTGGATGTCCGTCTCAGCGGAGACGAGGGGTTCACCCGCTGGGACCGCCGGCCGCTCTCCCGGCGGCAGCTCGACTACGCTCGCGACGACGCCCGCTTACTACTCTCGCTGGGCGACGAGCTCGAGCGGCGGCTCGAGGAGCGCGGTCGGCTCGACTGGGCGCGCGAGGAGTGCCGCGCGCTCGAGGCCGCCAGCGACGACCGCGACCCCGGCCGCGTCTACGAGCGGCTCCCCCGGCTCGCCCGTCTCAGCCCCGAGCAGCGCGCGGTGGCGCGCGAGCTCGTCGAGTGGCGGGAGGAGACGGCCCGCGGGATGGACCGGCCAGCCCCCTTCGTCATGCCGGACCAGGCGTTGGTGGAGATCGCCCGGCGGCTCCCGCGGCGCCAGGAGGACCTGGAGCACATCCGCGGGCTCCCCCCGCAGACCCTCCACCGCCGTGGCGACCGCCTCCTCGGGGTGATCGAGCAGGGCCGTCAGCGGGAGCCGCCACCCGCCCCGCCCGAACCCCCGCCGCGCGACTCGCGCGACGCGCCGGTCGTGGCGATGGCGCAGGCGCTCGTCCGCCACCGCTCGCAGGAGAGCGGCGTTGCCGTCGAGTTGATCGCGACGCAGGCGGAGCTCGGGGCGCTCGTGGCGGCGCGGCGGCGGGGCCGTGACGGCGCCGACGTGCGGGTCACGTCGGGCTGGCGCCGCGAGCTCGTCGGCGAAGAGCTGATAGAGCTTCTGGCCGGGCGGCGCAGCCTGCGAATCCGCGACGGACGGCTCGACGTGAACTCGGGCTAGCGGCGCAGCTTCCTGCGGAGCTCTACCTCCGTGCCGTCCGGACCCCCTTTGACGGTCACGTCGTCCATCACGGCCTTCATCATCTCGATGCCTCTGCCCCGGTGGCCGTTGGCCTGCTCGCGCCATTCGCCCGAGTCGCGGACGACGAGCGTCACCTCGCCGCCCGTCAAACGGGCCTCAAGCTCTACCTCCGCCTCTCCGAACTGGTAGGCGTGCTCGATCGCGTTCGCGCATGCCTCGTGGGACGCGAGCTGGATGTCGAAGGCGTCGGCGCGGTGGGCCCCGGCCTGCTCCAGCCAGCGGCCGAGGGTCCGGCGGGCATAGCGCAGCGACACCCGGTTCGTCGGCAGCTGCACCCTGAAGCGCTCCTTCGTCAACGGCACGGTCCTGAGGGCGAGGAACGCCACATCGTCGCCGGCGGCGCGACTGCCGAGCATGGCGTCGACCACATGCGCGCACAGCGCCTCGGGCTCATCCGGCCCGCTGAGCACCGCTTCCTTGAGGCGGTGGAGACCGGTGTTGAGCGTTTCCCCACGGACCTCGATCAGGCCGTCGGTGTAGAGCGCCAGGGTCGAACCGGGCTCGAGGGTCGCGGTCCCCTCCTCGTAGGTGCCGGGTCCGCCCACGCCGAGCGGGGTCGAGCGGCCGTCCCACAGGTACTCCGCCCCGCCATCGCCCCCCAGCACGAGAGGAGGTGGGTGCCCCGCCCCTGCGAAGCGCAGTTGTGTCCAGTCCGCGTCGATGACGGCGTAGATCAGAGTCGCCATCTTCCCGCGCTCCATCTCCGTGATGAGGCGATCGAGCTTCGCGAGCGCCTCTGCCGGTGACACTCCCTCGAGGGCGTAGGCACGCAGCGAATTCCGTAGCTCGCCCATCAGCGACGCGGCCTCGATCCCGTGGCCGACGACGTCACCCATCGCCACTCCCACGCCTCCACCCCCGAGCTCGATCGCGTCGTACCAGTCGCCGCCCACGTCGGCGCCGCCGGGCGAGTAGCGCGCGGCGATGGAGATACCGGGCAGCCGAGGGAGACGAGCCGGGAGAAGCGAGCGCTGGAGCGTCTCCACGATCCGGTGCTCGCGCTCGTACAGGCCGGCGTTGCCGATCGCCAGGGCCGCCCGGTCGGCCACGAGAGCCAGCAGGGCGGCGTCGTTGTCGTCGAAGCGGCCTGGTGTGAGCGATCCGACCAGAACGACGCCGCTCACCTCGCCCTCCGCGATCAGCGGGACGCCGATGCGGGATCGCATCCGATCCTCGTCGTCCCCGTCCTCGATCACGATCGGCCGGCGCTCCTTGGCCACCCGTTCGGCAAGGGTGCGCATTCCCTCCCCTACGGTCCCGGCTCCGCGGCTTGCTCGCAGCACGAGCGCGCCGTCGTCGGGGTTCGTGAGGAGTGCGGAGACCCCGTCGCCACGCAGGATCTCCCCGATACGGTCGAGGAGCTCGGGTAGCAGGTCCTCCAGCGCGAGGTGGCTGAGGGCCGTGTCGCTGACCCGCTGGAGGTTGCGCACCATGTGCGCCACGGCCTCCGCTTCGGCCCGCGCCGCCTGCTCTCGCAGCCTCTCGGCGCGCTCGCGCTCCGCCTGCTTGCGCTCCGTCACGTCCTCGAGCTGCGCGATCAGCTGTCGGGGGCGCTCGCCCGCGCCCGTCATCGAGGTGACGCTGAGCGCGACCACGAGCGGCCGCCCGTCGGCGTGAAGGCAGCGGCGCTCTGCGCGGTACACGGCTCGCTCTCCGTGCAGCAGCTCGCGCATCGCCTGCGCATCCTCCCCCCGCTCGTCCGGGTGGAGGATCGACTGCCAGCGGCTGCCGGCGAGCCCCTCCTGCGGGCGGCCGACCATCTCCGCGAGGGCTCGGTTGACCTGGAGCAGGCGCCCCTGCGGCCCTACCAGCGCCATCCCGCTGGGGGCGTTGGCGAACGCCGTGCGAAAGCGCTCCTCGCTCTCCTCCAGCGCAGCGGTCCGCTCATAGAGCTCGACGAAGACCGAGACTTTCGACCTCAGCACCGCCGGGTCGTACGGCTTCAGGAGATAGTCGACAGCCCCCTCCGAGTAGCCCCGGAACACGTTCTCAGTGTCCTTGCTCACGGCGGTGACGAAGATGATCGGGATGCTGCGGGTGCGCTCGCGCTGTTTGATCATCGCCGCCGTCTCGAACCCGTCGAGCCCCGGCATCCGCACGTCGAGAAGGATCACCGCGAACTCGCGGGTGAGCAGGAGCCTCAGCGCCTCGTCCCCCGAGCCCGCCAGCACGAGCTCCCGCTCGAGCGGCTCGAGGACAGCGGTGAGCGCGACCAGGTTGTCCGGCTCATCGTCGACCAGCAGGACGCTGGCTCGGTTGTCCCGCGTCACGACGTGCTACCCGTGCAGCCAGACCCTCATGAGCGACAGGAGTCGGCCCGAGTCCACCGGCTTGGCCACGTAGTCCGAGGCCCCGGCCATGAGGCTCTTCTCCCTGTCGCCCCTCATCGCCTTGGCGGTGAGGGCGACGATCGGCAGCTGCTTGAACTGATCCATGTCCCGGATGCGACGCGTGGCCTCATAGCCATCCATCTCCGGCATCATGATGTCCATCAGGACCAAGTCCACGTCGGGGTTCTGCTCGAGGGTCTTGATGCCGTCGAGGCCGTTCTCGGCGAAGAGGATCTGCATCCCGCGGCTCTCGAGGAGGCTGGCGAGCGCGAACACGTTGCGTACGTCGTCGTCCACGAGCAGGACCTTCTTGTCGCCGAAGACCTCGTCGTCGTCGTGCAGGCCCTCCAACATGCGCCGCTTGGCGGCCGACAGGCGCGCCTCGGGACGGTGCAGGTAGAGCGAGGTCGCGTCGAGCAGCCGCTCGGGTGAGCTCGCGTCCTTGACGATGATCGCCTCGGCGTACTCCCTCAGGCCCTCCTCCTCGCGCGCGGTCAGGTCCTTGCCGGTGTAGACGATCACCGGAAGATCGCGCAGGCGCTCGTCCTTCTTGATCACCTCGAGCAGGTCGAACCCCTTCAGATGCGGCAGGTTGAGGTCGAGGACCATGCAGTCGAAGCGCGTGTCTGCGAGCTGGTCGAGGGCCTGCTCGCTCGTGGCGACCCCCGTGATCTCGACGTCCTCCCCGCTGCCGATCAGCTCGACGATGCTCGACCGCTGGATGTCGTCGTCCTCCACCACCAGGAGCCGCCTCGACTCTCGCTCGACGAATGCCTCCAGCTCCCCAAGGGCCGCCTCGAGGGCGTCAGGGGTCACAGGACGGTCGAGCTGGCCCGCCGCGCCGGCGCGCAGCAGCGCCTGTCGGTTGGACGAGTCCGCCTCGACGTAGACCGGGATGTGACGCGTCTGGGGATGGCGCTTGAAATGGTCGAGCGCCGCCGCCCCGTCCTGGCCGTCGCCCTCCACCGCGAGCACGATCGCGTCCGGAACGAACTCGTGCGCGAGCGCCACGCCGGTCTCCGCCCGAGAGGTCACGAGCCCCTTGAAGCCGCGCCGGCGCGCGGCGTCGACGGCCTGAGTCGCTCGCTTGGCGTCCGAGCAGACCACGAGCACGACCCGGTCGCCGGCGGCGACCGCCGAGCGGTCGTCGGCCACCCCCGCCACCTCCAGCTGCGAAGGGACCTCGGGCTGGCCGTCGCCAGCCGGCTCCGGAGCCACCGCCTCCACGAGCTCGGGCCGGGGCGGGGGGATTGCTTCGGTCTCCAGCGGGACGTACTCCGGCGGCAGGTAGAGCGTGAATTCGCTGCCCTCCCCGGGGGTGCTGCTGACGTCGAGCTCGCCGCCCAGCAAGCGGGCGATCTCGCGCGAGATGGAGAGGCCGAGGCCGGTGCCGCCGTACTTACGGCTGGTGCCGCCCTCCCCTTGCTGGAACGCCTCGAAGATCAGCCGCAGCTTGTCCTTCGGGATGCCCACGCCACTGTCGGCGACCGTGAACGCGATTCGAGCGTCGTCCGTGGTGTCGACGCGCAGGGTCACGCTGCCGTCGTCCGTGAACTTGAAGGCGTTCGACAAGAGGTTCTTCAGCACCTGCTGGAGCCGCTGCTCGTCGGTGGTGATCACCTCCGGCACGTCGTCGGCGAGCGCCACCTCGAAGGCGAGGCCCTTCTCCTCCGCGACCGGGTTGAACGCCCGCTCGACGTAGTCGCGCACGGCCTCGAGCCCGATCGGGGCCGGCCGTACCTCCATCTTCCCGGCCTCGACCTTCGAGAGGTCGAGAATGTCGTTGATCAGCGAGAGCAGGTCGCTGCCGGCGGTGTGGATCGTGCCCGCGTACTCGACCTGCTTGTCGTTCAGGCTCCGATCCTCGTTGTCGGCGAGGAGCTTCGACAGGATCAACAACGAGTTGAGAGGCGTCCGGAGCTCGTGCGACATGTTCGCCAGGAACTCGGACTTGTACTTCGAGGACAGCGCAAGCTGCTCGGCCTTCTCCTCCAGGTTGCGGCGCGCGATCTCGATCTCGCGGTTCTTGATCTCGATGTCGCGGTTTTGCTGACTGAGCAGCGCCGCCTTCTCCTGGAGCTCAGCGTTGGTCTTCTGGAGCACCTCCTGCTGAGACTGCAGCTCACCCGAACGGCTCTGGAGCTCCTGGGTCAGCGACTGCGACTGCTCGAGGAGCTCCTCGGTGCGCATGTTGGCGATGATCGTGTTGAGGCTGACGCCGATGGTCTCCGTGAGCTGCTCGAGGAACTGGAGGTGGACGTCGCTGAAGGGCCTGAAGGAGGCCAGCTCGATCACTGCGAGCACGCGCTCCTCGAACGCCACCGGCAGGACGATGATGTTGGCCGGCTTCGCCTCGCCCAGGCCGGACGAGATCTTGATGTAGTCGTCCGGCGGCTCGGTGATGAGGATGCTCGCATTCTCGTGGGCGGCCTGGCCCACCAGGCCCTCGCCGTGGCGGAACCGGGTCGAGAGCCGTCGGCCGCCCCTGTAGCCGTAGCTGGCGATCAGGGACAGCTCCGGCTCGCCCGAGTCGTCGTCGCCTGACGCGGAGAGGAAGAAAGCGCCGAGCTGCGCCGAGACCGTCGGAGTCAGCTCCGACATGATCAGCGACGAGACCGTCTTCAGGTCTCGCTGGCCCTGCATCAGCCCGGAGATCTTGGCCAGGTTCGTCTTGAGCCAGTCCTGCTGGGCGTTCTCCTCCGTCGTGTCGCGGAGGTTGGCGATCATCTCGTTGATCGTGTCCTTCAGCTCCGCGACCTCGCCCTGGGCCCCGACGTCGATGGCCCGGGTCAGGTCGCCCTGGGTCACCGCCGTGGAGACCTCGGCGATCGCGCGCACCTGCGTGGTCAGGTTTCCGGCGAGCTGGTTTACGTTCTCGGTGAGCCCGCGCCAGGTTCCGGACACGCCCTCCACCTGAGCCTGGCCGCCGAGCTTGCCCTCGGTCCCCACCTCGCGGGCCACCCGCGTCACCTCATCCGCGAACGACGAGAGCTGGTCGACCATCGTGTTGATGGTCCGCTTGAGCTCGAGGATCTCGCCCTTGGCGTCGACCGTGATCTCGCGCGTGAGGTTGCCGTTGGCGACGGCCGTCGTCACCTCGGCGATGTTGCGGACCTGGTCGGTGAGGTTGCTGGCCATCATGTTCACGTTGTCGGTCAGGTCGCGCCAGGTCCCGGACACGCCCTTCACCTCGGCCTGACCGCCGAGCTTGCCCTCCGTACCCACCTCGCGGGCCACCCGCGTCACCTCGTCCGCGAAGGACGAGAGCTGATCCACCATCCGGTTGATCGTGTCGGCGAGCTCCGCCACCTCGCCCTTCGCCTCGACCGTGATCTGCTTCGAGAGGTCGCCGTTCGCGACCGCGGTCGTCACCTGAGCGATGTTGCGGACCTGGGTCGTGAGGTTGGAGGCGAGCTGGTTCACGTTCTCCGTCAGCCCGCGCCACGTGCCCGACACGCCCTCCACCTCGGCCTGGCCGCCGAGCTTGCCCTCGGTGCCGACCTCCTTGGCCACGCGGGTGACCTCGGCGGCGAACGCGCGGAGCTGGTCGACCATCGTGTTGATCGTGTCCTTGAGCTCGAGGATCTCGCCCTTGGCGTCGACCGTGATCTTCTTAGAGAGGTCGCCGTTGGCGACCGCCGTCGTCACGTCGGCGATGTTGCGGACCTGGTCGGTGAGATTGCCGGCCATGAAGTTCACGTTGTCCGTGAGGTCGCGCCAGGTCCCGGACACGCCCTTCACCTCGGCCTGACCGCCGAGCTTGCCCTCCGTGCCCACCTCGCGGGCCACTCGCGTCACCTCGTCCGCGAACGAGGAGAGCTGGTCGACCATCGTGTTGACCGTCCGCTTCAGCTCCAGGATCTCGCCCTGGGCGTCGACGGTTATCTCGCGCGTGAGGTCGCCGTTGGCGACGGCAGTCGTTACCTCGACGATGTTGCGGACCTGGTCGGTGAGGTTGCCCGCCATGAAGTTCACGTTGTCCGTAAGGTCCCGCCAGGTCCCCGCGGCGCCGGGCACCTCGGCCTGACCGCCGAGCTTCCCCTCGGTGCCGACCTCGCGCGCCACGGTCGTCACCTGCTCGGCGAACACGCGGAGGGTGTCGACCATCGAGTTGATCGTGTCGGCGAGCTCCGCCACCTCGCCCTTCGCCTCGACAGTGATCTTCTGCGAGAGGTCGCCGTTCGCGACCGCCGTGGTGATCTGGGCGATGTTGCGGACCTGGCTCGTGAGGTTGCCGGCCATGAAGTTCACGTTGTCGGTCAGGTCCCGCCACGTTCCCGCGGCGCCGGGCACCTCGGCCTGACCGCCGAGCTTCCCCTCGGTGCCGACCTCGCGCGCCACGGTCGTCACCTGCTCGGCGAACACGCCGAGGGTGTCGACCATCGAATTGATGGTGTCGGCGAGCTCCGCCACCTCGCCCTTCGCCTCGACGGTGATCTTCTGCGAGAGGTCGCCGTTGGCCACGGCGGTGGTCACGTCGGCGATCCCTCGAACCTGGTCGGTGAGGTTGCTCGCCATCAGGTTCACGTTCTCCGTGAGGTCCCGCCATGTGCCCGATACGCCCTTCACCTCGGCCTGACCGCCGAGCTTGCCCTCGGTGCCCACCTCGCGGGCCACCCGCGTCACCTCGTCCGCGAACGACGAGAGCTGGTCGACCATCGTGTTGACAGTGCTCTTCAGCTCGAGCACCTCGCCCTTGACGTCCACTGTGATCTGCTGGGTGAGGTCGCCGCTCGCGACCGCGGTAGTGACCTCGATGATGTTGCGGACCTGGTCCGTGAGATTGCTTGCCATGAAGTTCACGGAGTCGGTGAGGTCGCGCCAGGTGCCTGACACGCCCTTCACCTCGGCCTGACCGCCCAGCTTGCCCTCGGTGCCCACCTCGCGGGCCACCCGCGTCACCTCGTCCGCGAACGAGGAGAGCTGGTCGACCATCGTGTTGACGGTCGTGCCGATTCGCAGGAACTCGCCCTTCACGGGCTGGCCTTCGATCGTGAGGGCCATCTTCTGGGAGAGGTCGCCGTCCGCGACCGCATTTAGGACGCGCCCGACCTCGGTCGTGGGCCGCACGAGGTCGTCGATCAGCGAGTTGATCGAGGCGACCCTGGTCTCCCACTCGCCGCTGGCGCCGGGGAGGGCGGCGCGCTCGGTCATCCGGCCCTCGCGGCCGATGATGCGCGCGATGCGGACGAGCTCCTTGGTCATCCGCTGGTTGGTGGCGACCAGCTCGTTGTAGTACGCCGCGATCTCGCCCATCGCGCCCTTCCGGCGCTTTGAGAGCCGTCGGGAGAAGTCGCCCCGGCGCGCGGCGTCGAGCGCTTCCACGAGCTCCCTGAGCGCCCGTGGGTCGACCGTCCCGTTCGAACCGGTCTTGCGCTGCGGCTGTGAGGTGGCTCGTCGGGTCTCCGCCCTTCGCTCGTCGCGGGCAGTCCTCGACTTCACTTTCGGCATGAGTTCTCCCAGTTGAGCCAGCGAGAAGCGACAGGCACAGTACCGCCGCACCCGGGGCGGGACAAGCGCGGCGCAGGAGTACGCTCTGGGTCATGGACCTCGAGGGCATCCACCACGTCACCGCCATCACCGGCGACGCGCCACGCAACGTCGACTTCTACGCGCGCGTACTGGGGCTGCGACTCGTCAAGAAGACGGTCAACCAGGACGACCCGACCGTCTACCACCTCTTCTACGCCGACGAGAAGGGCAGCCCCGGGTCGGACATCACGTTCTTCGAGTATCCGGGTGCCGCGCGCGGTCGCGCGGGGGAGGGGATGATCCACAGGGTCGGCTGGCGCGTCGGCTCCGCGGAGGCGCTCGACTTCTGGGCCGAACGCCTCGCCGCGGAGGGAACGGAGAGCGAGCGCGACAGCGAACGCCTTCGCTTCGCCGACGCGGAGGGGCTCGAGCACGAGCTGGTCGTCCTCTCGACGCCGGACGAGCCGCTGATCGCAGACCACCCGGAGGTCCCGGGCGAGCTCGCGCTCCAGGGCTTCGACCACGTCCGCGCCTACTCGAGCGCGCCCGACCGCAGCCGTCCCTTGTTCGAGGACGCCCTCGGTTTCGACCCGCAGGACGGCGGCTGGGAGGCGCGCGGCGAGAGGCGCGGCGGCCTCTACGCCTACGACGAGCCGCCCGCGCAGCCCGGCATCCCCGGCGCCGGGACCGTCCACCACGTGGCCTGGGCGGCCGAGATGGATGACCACGAGGCCTGGCGCGAGCGCGTTAAGCAGGGCGGAGCACACCCCACGCCCGTGATCGACCGCTTCTGGTTCCGCTCGATCTACTTCCGCGAGCCGAGCGGCGTCCTGTTCGAGATCGCCACGCTCGGCCCTGGCTTCACCACGGACGAGCCCCTGGAGCATCTCGGCGAGACGATCGTCCTGCCGCCCTTCCTCGAGTCGCGGCGGGAGCAGATCGAGGCGGTGCTGACGCCCTTGCCTCGCTCTAGCGAGGCAAGGGCAGGCGCTAGTCGCTAGCCGCTAGTCGCTAGGGCTTCAGTTCGTGACCTGGCAGCCGGAACTGGACGAGCTTCGCCGCCGCGAGGAGCTCGCCCGCCGCATGGGTGGCGATGAGCGCGTGGCGCGCCAGCACGCCTCCGGCCGGCTGACCGTCAGGGAGCGGATCGAGCGGCTGCTCGACCCCGGCAGCTTCCACGAGACCGGCGCGCTCGCCGGCAAGGCGAGCTACGGCCGTGACGGCGAGATCGAGGACTTCCTTCCCGCAAACGTCGTCATAGGCTCGGGGCGGATCGACGGCCGCCGCGCCGTGGTTCAGGGGGACGACTTCACGGTGCGCGGCGGCGCCGCCGATGCGGCCATCTGGCAGAAGATGGTCTACGCCGAGCGCATGGCCCACGATCTCCGGTTGCCGCTGGTGCGCCTGGTCGACGGCACGGGCGGCGGCGGCAGCGTCAAGACGCTCGAGCAGACCGGCTTCTCCTACGTGCCGCCGCTGCCGGGGTTCGATGTCGTGGTGAAGAACTCGGCGATCGTCCCGGTAGTGGCCGCGGCCCTCGGGCCGGTGGCCGGGCTGGGCGCAGCCCGGGTGGTCTGCGCGCACTTCGCGGTGATCGTCCGCGGCAGCGCCCAGTTGTTCGTGGCGGGGCCGCCAGTAGTCGCCGCCGCGATGGGCGAGGCGCCGGACAAGGAGGAGCTCGGCGGTGCGCGGATGCAGGCCCGCGCCGGCGCGGTCGACAACGTGGCGGAAGACGAGGACGACGCGCTCGCCCAGATCAAGCGCTTCCTCTCCTACCTGCCTGGAAGCGTCTGGGAGGCGCCGCCGCTCGCGGCCACGGAGGACCCGCCCGACCGCCGCGAGGAGGAGCTGCTGTCGATCGTTCCCCGCGACCGCCGCCGCCCGTACAAGATGCGAGCCGCCCTCGAGGCCATCCTCGACCGTGGCTCCCGCTTCGAGCTCGGCCGCCACTACGGCCGGCCGCTCATCACTAGCCTGGCCCGCCTCGCCGGCCGCCCGGTCGGCGTGATGGCATCAGACCCCGAGCACTACGGCGGCGGCCTGACCGCCGACGCGTCGGAGAAGCTCGCGCGCTTCGTCGACCTCTGCGACCAGTTCCACCTGCCGGTGGTGAACTTCGTCGATCAGCCCGGCTTCGTGATCGGCACGGCGGCGGAGCGGGCCGGAACGATCCGCCGGGGTGCGCGCGGCCTCTACGCCGTCCACCAGGCGACCGTGCCCTGGGTGTCGGTCCTCGTCAGGAAGGTCTACGGCGTGGCGGGCGCCGGACACGGCGACGGCTCGCGGCTCAACCTGCGCTACGCCTGGCCGTCGGGCGACTGGGGCTCACTGCCCATCGAAGGCGGTCTCGAGGCCGCCTACCGCCGCGAGCTCGAGGCGGCCGAGGACCCGGCCGGGCTGCGCGCGCAGATCGCCGCGCGGCTCGACGCCGTGAGGTCGCCCTTCCGAACCGCCGAGCGCTTCAGCGTCGAGGAGATCATCGACCCGCGCGACACGCGCCCGCTCCTCTGCGACTGGGCCGAGCGCGCCCACGAGCTCGTCCGCCACGAGCTGGCAGCCGGTCCCAAGTCGCGCGGCCCGCGGCCGTAATCTGAGGGCGTGCGGGCACTACCGAGCAAGGCAGGCGCGCCCCATTGCGAGCGCCGCCCGGCCGCTGAAACGCTGCCGGTTACAGCCGGGCCCCTTCTCAACGAAAGGAACGCATGACCACGGCAGCGAGGCCGCAAGGCGGCCAGGCCGCGGGCGCAGCGCGGGGGGCGCAACCCGCCGATGTGCTCGTCGTCTTCGGGATCACCGGCGACCTGGCCAAGGTGATGACCTTCCACGCGCTGTACCGCCTCGAAGCCCGGGGGCTTCTCAACTGCCCGATCGTCGGCGTCGCCGTGAGCGAGTGGACCGACGATGACCTTCGCGAGCACGCCCGAGCGGCGATCGTCGCGGGTGGGGAGGCCCTGGACGCCGATGTCTTCGATCGGTTCGCGGCGCGTCTCTCCTACGTGGCCGGCGACTTCGGGGACGCAGCGACCTATCAGCGGGTAGCGGCGGCGATCAAGGGCGCCAAGACCCCGGTCTTCTACCTCGAGATCCCACCGTTTTTGTTCGGCACCGTCATCAAGGGCCTCTCCGATGCGGGCTTGACCGATTCGGCACGCGTGGTGGTGGAGAAACCCTTCGGCCACGACCTCGAGTCCGCGCGTGAGCTCAACGACGAGGTGCATCAGTACATCGAGGAGTCGCAGCTCTACCGGATCGACCACTTCCTGGGAAAGCTCGGCTTGGTCGAGACCCTCTACCTCCGGTTCGCGAACACGATGCTCGAGCCGGTCTGGAACCGCAACTACGTCTCGTCCGTCCAGATCACGATGGCCGAGGACTTCGGGGTCGAGGACCGCGGCCACTTCTACGACCCGGTGGGCGCGCTCCGGGACGTGGTCGTGAACCACATGATGCAGGTGGTGGCCGCGGCGGCGATGGAGCCGCCGGCGGGTGGGGATCCCGAGACCCTGAAGGACGCCATCTCCTCGGTCTTCAAGGCCATGCCCGCCGCCGATCCCGGGCACTACGTGCGCGGGCAATACGACGGCTACCGCGCAATCGACGGGGTCGCCGACGACTCCGCCACGGAGACCTACGCCGCCTTGCGGCTCGAGATCGACAACTGGCGCTGGTCCGGCGTGCCCTTCTTCCTCCGCACCGGCAAATGCCTTCCGATCACGCATACGGAGCTGCGGCTCGTCTTCGACCATCCACCTCGGTTGGGCTTCGCCGGCTGGGCGCGACGACCGAAGACGGATCAGCTGGTGGTGAAGCTCGACCCCAGCACGGGCGTGAGGCTCGTGCTCGACGCCCAGTGCGGCGACTCGCGCGAGCCCGAGCAGATCCACCTGGACAACGACTTCGGGCAGGAGGGTCGCGACGTTCCGGCTCCCTACGAGGTGCTTCTCCACGCCGCGATGCAGGGCGAGAGCACGCGCTTTACGAGACAGGACAGCGTGGAGCAGACCTGGAGGGTCCTGCAACCGCTGCTCGATGATCCGCCGCAGGTCCACGACTACGAGAAGGGATCGTGGGGTCCGGACGCGGCGAACAAGCTGCTGGCGGGCCACGGGCCCTGGCACGAGCCCTGGGTGACCTCGTGAGCACGACTCCGGCGACGGACCACGAGCCGCAGAGCGCGGCCGCGCCGTCCCCGTTCCCCCCGATCGCGGACTACGGCTTCCTGTCCAACTGCCACACGGGCGCGCTCGTCGCCCCGGACGGCTCGATCGACTGGCTGTGCGTTCCTCGCTTCGATTCGCCGAGCGTCTTCGGGACGCTGCTCGATCGTGAGGCGGGCACCTTCCGTCTGGGGCCGTTCGGCGTCAACGTGCCGGTGGCGCGCATCTACGAGCCCGGGACGAACGTCCTAATCACGACGTGGAACACCCATGGCGGTTGGGCTGTCGTGCGCGATGCGCTGACGATGGGCCCGACCCGGGGCGAGGACGAGATCACGCCACACACGCGGCCACCCGCCGACGACGACGCCGAGCACCTCCTGCTGCGAACGGTCGCCTGCATCGAGGGCGAGGTGGAGGTCGAGCTGATCTGCGAGCCCGTGTTCGACTACGGGCGGACCCCGGCCGAATGGCAGCTCGTGGATGGCGAACGCCACGCCGCCGACGCCACCGGCGCGGAACAGACGATCCGGCTGAAGACTGACATGGCGCTCGGAATCGAGGGCAACCGCATCCGAGCGCGTCACGTTCTGCGGGAGGGCGAGAGGCTCTACTGCTCGCTCTCCTGGTCGGAGGGGCTCGCCTCGCCGGAGGACGTGGACGACGCCTGGGCACGGCTCCAGGCGACCACTCACTTCTGGCGCGCCTGGTTGGGCCGCTCCCGGAATATCGACCACCGCTGGCGGCACCCGATCCAGCGCTCGGCCCTGGCGATCAAGGGACTCACCTACATGCCCACCGGCGC
>Ga0126312_10000315_pt1 | contig 27079 bp, 31 predicted proteins | sample Plot104A_FD_92537 | JGI IMG/M metagenome (GOLD analysis project Ga0126312, IMG submission 92537) | Serpentine soil microbial communities from UC McLaughlin Reserve, CA, USA - Plot104A | ecosystem: Environmental > Terrestrial > Soil > Grasslands | place: USA: UC McLaughlin Reserve, Lake County...
CTGGGCGAACAGTGCCTCGCTCATCGGCGAGCGTCCGGCGTTATGCAGACACACGAACAGGACGCGCGCCATCAGGAATCTCCTAGGGCGTAGCTGGCCCGGGCGTCGAGCGTCGGTTGGCCTGTCACAGGCTGTCGATGGTGCGAGCGGTCCCCGGACGCCATCTCCGGCCATTGGTCCAGATCAGGGGCAAGGTCGATGTCCCAGGGGCTCCACTGAGCCTCCTCCCACTTGCGATAGAGGGTCTGCGGCGGGTGGAGCTCCCTCGCGTGGGGCATCTCTAAGCGCAGCAGGCGTCGGCTGCTCCCCGTGCGGCGCAACCGCAGCCGCTCTCGGCGCAGCCGCAGGGCTCCCCCTCCGCAGTCACCATCCCTACGTCGCCCGCCTCATCCGCGTCCGCATGGCGGGTGAATACCTCCCAGGGGGTGCCGTCCGGATCGCGAACCCATATCTTGTCCTGGCGGGCGTAGCAGCAGGTCGCGTCCATCTCGTCGAAGGTGGCGAGACCCTTCTCGACGAGCCGCTCCTTGGCGGCCATGACCGCCTGGCTGCCCGCCACCTCGATCCCGGCGTGGTTGAACGTCCCGAGCTCCGTGCGCCCTCCCTCGTTGAGCGTGAAGTTGAGCGCGGGGTCCGCAAGGGAGAACTTGGCGTAGCCGGGCCGAACCTTCTCGGGTTCCGCGCCGAACAGAGCGGCGTAGAACGGGACCGACCGTTCGACGTCGGAGACGTTGATCGCGAGGTGCGGCCTCAGGGAAGCCATGAGCGCAGGATCTCCAGAGCCTCGGGGTTGACGTAGTAGAAGGACCACAGGCCGCGTCGCTCGACACCGACGATCCCAGCGTCGCGGAGCTTCTTCAGATGATGCGAGAGCGTCGGCTGTGAGACCTCGAACAGAGGCTCCAGCTCGCACACGCAGACCTCGCCCGCGTGTCGTCGCAGCACATCCACGACCTGCACGCGGAGCGGGTCGGCGAGCGCCTTGGCGACGGCGGCGATCCGAGTTGCCTCGCTGAGCGTGACTTCGGGATAAGCAATGGGCTCGCAGCACGGCTCGCCGGGCGGTCGCTTCTGCTTCGGCGACAGGGTTAGATCGACAGCCATCTATCCGGACGCTAGCAGCTCGATCGACGGATGTCGATCTAGCCCCCCGTAGGCGCTGTCGCGCGGACCCTCGCGCAGCTCCCGCGCCCCCGACGACGTCCAGGGGAGGGCGACACCCTTCCTGGGGAATACTGTCCGTGAGGAGCTACGAGCGGGGAGGGGTGTGAAGTGGGGGAGTCAACGGTCGACCAAGTGAAGGACGCGGTTGAGGACCAAGCGACGAGCGATGACGAGGACGCGCTCGTCGCTCCCTTGAAGAAGGCCGCGGTGGCGGCGGCGGTCGCGGCGCTGACCCCGGTCGTCAAGGACGCCGTGACCAACGCGGCGGAACAGGCCGCCAAGGAGGGACCCGAGATGCTCGCGAACGCCGGTGGCGCCAAGGGCGTCGCCGAGCTCGCCAAGGACAAGCTCGTGGGCGAGGAGGGGGGCGGTCTAGCCAAGGGAATCCTCGGCGCGGTTTCCGGCGGCGGCGGCGCGGGCGGCCTCGCGAAGGGAGTACTCGGGGCGGTTACCGGCGCTGGCGGCTCGGACGGCGGCTCCGGCGGTGAGGCTCCGCCCGGCTATGGCAGCGGCCGGCGAACGCCAGTCCAGCAGGCGGTCGACGTCGCGGCCCCGATCGACATCGTCTACAACCAGTTCACGCAGTTCGAGGAGTACCCGAAGGTCATGCACCGCGTCGAGAGCGTCTCGCAGGAGGACGAGGCGCACGTGACCTTCAGGAGCAAGCAGTGGGCGGTCAACCGCCAGTGGCGGGCCGAGATCCTCGACCAGCGCCCCGACGAGCGGATCGCGTGGAAGAGCGATAGCGGCGTCAAGCTCACCGGTGTCGCCACTTTCCACGAGCTGGCTCCCCGCCTCACGCGCATCGAGGTCAACGTCGACTTCGACCCCGAGGGCTTCTTCGAGAAGGTCGGCCGCGGCATGCGCTTCGCGAAGCGCTCGATCCGTGCCGACCTCCACGGCTTCAAGGCCTACGTCGAGATGCAGGAGGAGGAGGACGGCGAGTGGCGCGGCTACATCTCCGAGGGCGAGGCCGTCGACGAGGACGAGTACTTCGGCGAAAAGACGGAGGAGCCTGACCAGGCCGAGCCGGTCGGCGAGGAGGAGGAGGCCGAGGAAGCGCCGTCTCGCGCCGCCTCGAGCAGGCGCCCGTCCTCGGGCTCGTCGAGGGCGGGGCGCTCGAGGTCGAGCTCAGATGGCCGACGCTCGAAGTCCTCGAGCCGGACCCGTTCGCAGTGGGCGAGCGGCGACGGGGCGAAGGCGTCGCGCGGCGGGGATGCCCGTTCCTCCGCTCGATCCCGCCAGAAAGGCGCCAGGTCATCGAAGTACGAGGAACGGTCGAAGCAGGACCTCGAGCAGCGAGCCAAGGAGCTCGGCATCCAGGGCCGCTCGAAGGTGAACAAGGGCGAGCTGGTCGACGCGCTCCGAAAATCGAGCAAATCCTCGTCGTAACCTGACCGGGGCGAGACAGCCAGCCCACTCTGGGGAGGAGGAGGTATGAAGCTCGTTGTGACGGGGAGTGGCCTGCGCCACCTTGTCGCCGACTCGGCCGGCGCCCGTACGCTCTGTGGGCGGGAGTACGGCTCTTGGGAGGATGCGCCCGAGAGCCGGATGCGCGACGTGCCCCCGCACCAGCAGTGCATACGTTGCTGGGACTCGGCGAACCGCGCGCGGGAGCGTTTGCGCGGCGAGCTATGGCGTGACGGGACGCCCGTCCTGCCGCTCGACTTCGGCAGGGGCGGCCGCGTCCCGCCTGCCGAGGTCAAACGGATCCGGCAAGTTCACGCCGAGCTCGAGCGTGTCGAGCGTCAGAAGATGGGAGAAGTCACGGCCTGACGCGCCCCCGGGACGCGGACGAGGTCACCGCGCTCTCGTTGATCTCGTCGCCCGCGCGACGTCGAGCCGGGCTGCGACCGGCTTAGAGCAGCACGGCGAGGCCGCCCGCTATAGTGCGCCAGCGCAGGTTCCCAACTAACTTTGTAAACAAACCCGGAGACTGTCTTGGCCTCACGCCGCAGCGTGCTCATCCTCATCCTTCTCCTCCTGCTCGTCGGGCTGTCAGCGGCGTGCGGAGGCCAGTCGGGCGAGAGCGCCAACCGGCTGACCCTCGTCGCCTACTCAACGCCCCAGGAGGCCTATAAGCAGGGCCTGATCCCCGCCTTCCAGAAGACGGCTCAAGGCAGGGGCCTCACCTTCGACCAGTCCTACGGCGCCTCGGGCGAGCAGGAGCGCGCGGTGGAGGGTGGCCTGCCGGCAGACGTGGTCGCCCTATCCCTCGAGCCCGACATGACCAAGCTGGTGGAGGCTGGACTGGTCGACCGCGGGTGGAACCGCGATCGCTTCAAGGGCTTCGTCACGAAGTCCGTGGTCGTGTTCGCGGCGCGGCCCGGTAACCCGAAGAGCATCAGGACGTGGGACGACCTGACGAGGCCGGGCGCCGAGGTCATCACCCCCAACCCGTTCACCTCGGGCGGGGCCCGGTGGAACGTGATGGCCGCCTACGGCGCCCAGCTCGAGCAGGGCAGGTCCGAGCAGGAGGGCATCGACTACCTGAAGCGCCTGTTCCGCAACGTCCCGGTGCAGGACAAGAGCGCGCGTGAGTCGCTCCAGACCTTCACGAGCGGCAAGGGCGACGTCCTCCTGGCCTACGAGAACGAGGCGATCGCCGCGAGGAAGAAGGGCGAGCAGCTCGAGTACGTCATCCCCGACGAGACAATCCAGATCGAGAACCCGATCGCCGTCGCGAAGGAAAGCTCGAACCCCCGACGGGCGGCGGCCTTCGTCGACTGGCTGCGCAGCGAGCCCGCGCAGAGGATCTTCGCCGGGGACGGCTACCGGCCGGTCCTCGAGAGCGCCGACGAACGGAAGCGGTTCCCGAAGCCCCCGCGCCTCTTCACGATCGGGGAGCTCGGCGGTTGGCCGGAGGTGACCGACCGCTTCTTCGACCCCGAGAACGGCGTGTTCGCGGGCATCGAGCGCGAGAAGGGAGTGTCGGTTGAGGGCTGAGGCCGCCGTCGCGGCGCCGAGGGCGCTCCTGCGGTCGTCCCTCGGTGGCCGCTGGCTGGGCCCTGGTGTCGCCACCCTCTACCTATCGATCATCGTCCTGCTGCCGCTGGCCGCGGTGGTCACTCGCTCGTTCGATCGGGGCCTCGGAGCGTTCTGGCGGGCGGTCACCAGCCCGCAGGCCGTCGCGGCGCTCGAGCTGACGCTGCTCCTCTCGGTCGCGGTCGTGGCGATCAACGCGGTCACGGGCACGCTCATCGCCTGGGTCCTCGTGCGGGACGAGTTCCGCGGCAAGGGCGTCGTGAACTCGCTCATCGACCTGCCGTTCGCGCTCCCCACCATCGTCGCCGGGCTGACGCTGCTCGCGCTGTATGGACCGAAGAGCCCGCTCGGAGTCAACGTCGCCTACACCCGGATCGGGCTTCTGCTCGCACTGCTCTTCGTGACCCTGCCGTTCGTCGTGCGAGCGGTGCAGCCCGTGCTGCTCGAGCTCGATCGGGAGATGGAGGAGGCGGCTGCCTCGCTCGGGGCCGGGGACCCGACGATATTCCGGCGGATCGTCCTGCCGAACCTCCTGCCCGCGATCCTCTCGGGGGTAGCGCTCGGCTTTGCGCGTTCGCTCGGCGAGTTCGGCTCGGTGGTCCTCATCTCCGGGAACATCCCGTTCAAGACGGAGGTGGCCTCGGTCTTCGTATTCGGCCAGGTCGAGTCGAACAACGTCGTCTCGGCCGCCGCGGTCTCGGTCGTCCTGCTCGTCGTGTCCCTGGTGCTCGTAGCGGGGGTAACGGCTGTCTCGCGACGAGGAGAACGCCGTGCGGGCTAGGTACGCGCTCCGGTTCGCCGCGCTCGGGTACCTCGCGCTCCTGCTCGCGCTCCCCGTGGCCGTCGTGTTCGTGCGCACCTTCGGGGACGGCCTCGGCGCGGTCTGGTCGTCGATCACCACGCCCGAGGCCCTCCACGCCTTCTGGCTGACCTGCGTCATGGTCCTGTTCGCCGTCCCCGCGAACACCGTGTTCGGCGTCATCTGCGCGCTCGCGCTCGTACGCTACGAGTTCCGGGGCAAGTCGGCCCTCAACGCCTGCATCGACCTGGCGTTCGCCGTCTCGCCGGTCGTCATCGGGCTCTCGCTCCTGCTCGTCTACGGACGGCTCGGCTGGTTCGGCGATTGGCTCACGGACGCCGGGATCCGGGTCATATTCGCCCCGCCGGGAATGGTGCTCGCGTGCATCTTCGTATCGCTGCCGTTCGTCGTCCGCGAGGTCGCGCCCGTGCTGCGCGAGATCGGCACCGACCAGGAGCAGGCGGCGTCGACCCTCGGTGCATCGCCGTGGCAGACCTTCTGGCGCGTCACCCTTCCGGCGATCCGGTGGGGAGTGGCGTACGGCGTCGTCCTCACCACGGCCCGGGTGCTCGGGGAGTTCGGGGCGATCTCCGTGGTGTCGGGAAAGCTCTCGGGCCGAACGGAGACACTCACCCTGCGCGTCGAGGAGCGCTTCCAGACCTTTGACCTGACCGGCGCCTACGCGGCGTCGGTGGTGCTCGCCGTGATGGCGCTCGCCACGCTCTTGGCCATGAACCTGATGAAGAGAGGGGAGACCTAGATGAGCATCTCCGTACAGGGAGTCACGAAGCGGTTCGGCGACTTCACGGCTCTCCGCGACGTGGACCTCGAGGTCAGAGAGGGCTCGCTGACCGCGCTGCTCGGACCGAGCGGCTCCGGCAAGTCGACCCTGCTGCGCGCGATCGCCGGGCTCGAGCTGCCCGACGAGGGGCGGATCCTCATCGAGGGGGAGGACCAGACCGTCATGCCGCCCAGGTACAGGGAGGTCGGCTTCGTCTTCCAGCACTACGCCGCGTTCAAGCACATGATCGTGCGCGACAACGTCGCCTTCGGAATGAAGATCCGGAAGCGACCGAAGCGCGAGATCGCGGCCCGGGTCGACGAGCTGCTGGGCCTCGTCCACCTCGGTCCCTTCGGACTTCGCTACCCCGACCAGCTCTCGGGCGGGCAGCGCCAGCGCATGGCGCTCGCTCGTGCGCTGGCCGTGCAGCCCAAGGTCCTTCTCCTCGACGAGCCCTTCGGCGCCCTCGACGCGCGCGTGCGCAAGGAGCTGCGGGCGTGGCTCCAGAAGCTCCACGACGAGGTCCACGTGACGACCCTGTTCGTCACGCACGACCAGGAGGAGGCCATGGAGGTGGCCGAGCAGATCGTCCTCATGGACGAGGGCGAGATCCAGCAGATCGGCGGCCCGCGCGACCTCTACGACTCGCCGGCCAACGAGTTCGTGATGTCCTTCATCGGTCCCGTCACGCGCGTGGGCGACAGCTACGTTCGCCCGCATGACTTCGAAATCCTTCCGGCTCTCGAGGATGGAGCTCGCGAGGCGACCGTAACGCGCGTGATCTACCTCGGGTTCGAGGTCCGCGTGCAGTTCGCGCTGCGGGACGGCACCGAGGCGTGGGTGCAGCTGACGCGACTGGAGTACGAGCGGCTCAAGGTGGATCCGGGACAAACCGTCTACGTACGGCCGCGGCAGTCGGTTTCGTTCGCCGCTTAGCCGGTAGCGGCATGAGGCCGTCCACACGTGCGAACGTCGTACCTCGTCTGTGCGACTCCCCGCAGCGGGAGCACGCTCCTGTGCGAGGCCCTCACGCTGACCGGGGTGGCGGGGCGCCCGGTCGAGTACTTCGAGGCGATGTACGACACGGGCGTCCCGCGGCGGCCGACCGACTACTTCGAGGGACTGCGCGCGATCCCGGCCGCCGACTTCCTCGCCGACCAGCTTCCGGCGGAGGGCGGAGAGGCACGCGAGGCGCTGGGGCGCGCCGCGACCTACCGCGACTATCTCGCTTGGGTGTTCGAGGCGGGAACGACACCGAATGGCGTGTGGGGCGCCAAGCTCATGTGGGGCCACGTCGACCACTTCGTCGCCTACCTGCGCGACCTGCGCGAGCACGCGGGGACACCCGTCGCGCGGATGTTCGAGCAGGTCTTCCCGTCGCTGAGCTACGTCCGCGTGTTCCGGCGCGACCGGCTGCGGCAGGCCGTGTCGCTGTGGCGGGCGCTCCAGACCGCCACCTGGCGGGTGAACCGTGAGCGCGCCGGCCACCAACGGGCGCAGAAGCGCGAGCTCCGGTTCTCCTTCGACGCGATCGACTACCTCCAGCGCCAGCTCACCGTCCAAGAGGCGGCCTGGGACGAGTTCTTCGGGTCGAACGCGATCGAGCCGCTGACGGTTGCGTACGAGGAGATGCTGGCCGACTTCGAGGCGACGGTCCGGCGGGTGCTCGAACACGTCGGAGCATCGCCGGACGAGGCGATACCGCAGGTCCTCGACATGGCCCCACAGGCCGACTCGACCTCGGACGAATGGGTTGAGCGCTACCTGCGCGGCGAGACCGAGCGCCAGCGACACTGAGCGCGACATGGCCGATCGCCCCAACATCCTCTACCTCCACTCGCACGACACGGGCCGCTACGTCCAGCCGTACGGGTTCCCGGTGGCGACGCCCAATATCCAGCGGCTGGCCGACCAGGGGATCCTCTTCCGCAAGGCGTTCTGCGCGGCGCCGACCTGCTCGGGAAGCCGAGCCTGCTTCCTCACGGGCCAGTTCGGCCATACCAACGGGATGCTCGGCCTGGCCCACCGCGGGTGGTCGCTCAACGACTACACCAAGCACATCGTCCATACGCTGCGGAAGCATGGCTACCACTCGGCGCTGATCGGCGAGCAGCACATCTCCAAGAAGCCCGAGGCGATCGGCTACGACGAGGTCGTGAAGATCGACTCGACCCGGGCCGACACCGTCTCGCCGGCCGCCGACGAGCAGCTGCGCAAGCTGGAGGAGCCGTTCTTCCTCTCGGTGGGGTTCTTCGAGACCCACCGGGAGTTCCTCGGACCGAGCTCGGTCCGCGATGCGCTGTACTCGCACCCCGCCCCGGGACTCGCCGACGCGCCCGAGACCCGGCGCGACATGGCGGCGTTCCGGGCGAGCGCCCGCGGTCTCGACCAGGGGGTGGGCGAGGTTCTCGGGTCGCTCGAGTCGCTCGGGCTCACCGAGCGGACGCTGATCGTCTTCACGACCGACCACGGCATCCCGTTCCCCGGCGGCAAGGCGACGCTCTACGACCTCGGGCTCGGCGTCATGCTCATCATGCGCGGGCCGGGCGGCTTCGGCGGGGGACACGTCAAGGACGCGCTCATCTCGCACCTCGACGTGTACCCGACGCTGTGCGAGCTCGCGGGCATCGAGCCCCCCGCCTTCCTCCAGGGAACGTCGCTCATGCCGCTGATCCTGGGAGAGGTCGACGAGATCAACGACGCGATCTTCGCCGAGGCCACTTGGCACGCGGCCTACGAGCCTCAGCGCGCGGTGCGCACGCGCCGTTGGAAGTACATACGTCGGTTCGGCGACCGCGAGCTGCCCGTGCTCCCGAACACCGACGACGGCCCGAGCAAGGACTACCTCCTTTCCCACGGCTGGGGAGAGCGGCGGATTCCTCACGAGCAGCTCTACGACGTCGTCTTCGACGTCGGTGAGTCGCGGAACCTCGTCGGCGACGACTCCTCCCAAGAGGTCCTCGAGGAGCTGCGAGAGCGGCTCGACCGGTGGATGCGAGAGACCGACGACCCCCTCCTCCACGGGCCGGTGGAGCCGCCGCCGGGGGTGGAGATCAACGATCCCGACGGGATGTCGGCGAGCGAGCCTCCGTTGGTTGCTCCCTGACTCGGCGAGCCGGGCCCGCGAGCGCCCCGAACGAGGGTTCCGTGCGCGACATCACTTAGTGTTACAAAGGCTCGTGTAACGGTCGGGGCGGCGCTGGGGTACCTCAGGCATCGAGCTCCTAAGACCTCATGCCTCCCCCAAGACGCTCGGGCGCCGGTTGCTCCGCTCCCGTCCGGCGCGGGCCCTCGCCGGGCCTCACGAGGTGGACCACTACCTCGAGCTCCTGCACCCGCGGGCGACGGTCCAGGCCGTCCGCGGCGAGGTGACCGATGTCCGCCGCCCGACGCCCCAGAGCGTGACGCTCACGCTTCGCCCGACCGACACGTGGCGGGGCTTCCGCGCCGGCCAGCACGTGAACCTCAGCGTCGAGATCGGAGGCGTGCGCCACACGCGTTCCTACTCGCCCGCCTCGTCCGAATACGTGAGCGACCAGATCGAGCTGACGGTCACCGCGCACCCCGAGGGGACCGTGTCGCAGGATCTTCGCTCGCAGGCTCGTGAGGGCATGCTCGTCGGCCTCTCGCAGGCCGAAGGCGACTTCCTCGTCCCGGAGCGACGGCCCGAACGCCTCCTGCTCGTCAGCGGCGGCAGTGGGATCACGCCGGTCATGGCGATGCTCCGCACGCTCTGCGACGAAGGGCACGACGGGGAGGTCGTCTTCCTCCACTACGCGCGCGGCGCTCCAGAGACGATCTACGCGCGCGAGCTCAAGCGCCTCGCTCGCGAGCACCCCAACGTGCGGCTCGTTCGAGCCCATACACGCCCCGGCGGCCCAGAGGCGGAGCTGGCCGGCCACTTCACCCGCGCGCACCTCACCGCCGCCGTCGGCGACCACAGCGACGTGGAGACCTACGTCTGCGGCCCGTCGTCGCTCGTCGACGCCGTTCAGGCGGTGTGGGCGGAGGACGGGCTGGAGCAGCACCTCCACCTCGAGCGCTTCACGTTGCCGATCGCGTCGGCCGATCCGGCCGACGCGGAGGGAGGCCGGGTGCTCTTCTCGAGCAGCGACGTGCGCCTCGAGAGCGACGGACGGCCGTTGCTCGAGCAGGCCGAGCGGGCGGGGCTGACGCCCGCCTACGGCTGTCGCATGGGCATCTGCCGCACCTGCACCTGTCGCAAGGTCGGGGGCGCGGTGCGCGATCTCCGCTCCGGGACGGTCTCGAGCTCGGGCGACGAGGAGATCCAGCCGTGCGTGTCCGTCCCCGTCGGCGAGGTCATCGTCGACCTTTGAACCTGCCGCGCTTGAACGCACAACCTACGAGGAGAGATATCCCAATGACAACCGAGACCCCCACCCTCACCGCGGAGCAGACCGAAGCCTTCGGCCGTGAGATGGACGCGATTCGCGAGCGCGTGCTCGCGGACCGTGGCGAGCGCGACGCCGACTACATCCGCGGCATAGTGCGCATCCAACGCCGGCTCGAGGTCGGCGGCCGGTCGCTGATGCTGTTCGGCTTCCTGCCGCCAGCCTGGCTCGCCGGGACCACGGCGCTCTCCCTGTCGAAGATCCTCGACAACATGGAGATCGGCCACAACGTCATGCACGGCCAGTACGACTGGATGCGCGACCCCGCGCTCGGCGGGCGCGACTTCGAGTGGGACACCGCCTGCCCGGCCGAGCACTGGCGCCACTCGCACAACTACGTCCATCACACGCACACCAACATCCTCGGCAAGGATCGCGACATCGGCTACGGGATCCTGCGGATGTCGGAGGACCAGCGCTGGAACCCGTACTACCTGGGGAACCCGATCTACGCGACGCTGCTCGCGCTGTTCTTCCAGTGGGGCGTGGCGCTGCACGACTTGGAGGTCGAGCGGCTCGTCGAGGGACAGCCCGAACTCGGCCGCCGCCGCGACCTGATCAAGAAGATCTGGCGCAAGGGCCGCCGCCAGGCGTTCAAGGACTACGTCCTGCACCCGCTCCTGACGGGACCCTCGGCGCCGTTCACGGTCGCCGGCAACGCGACGGCGAACCTCGCGCGCAACGTATGGTCCTTCATGATCATCTTCTGCGGCCACTTCCCCGAGGGGGCGCACGAGTTCACCGAGGACGAGACGGCGAACGAGACCCGCGGCCAGTGGTACTTCCGTCAGCTGCTTGGCTCGGCCAATCTCACCGGCGGTCGCATCTTCCACGTCCTGAGCGGCAATCTCAGCCACCAGATCGAGCACCACCTCTTCCCCGACCTTCCGGCGCATCGCTACGCCGAGATCTCCGCGGAGGTGCGGGCCGCGTGCGAGCGCTACGGGATCCCGTACAACGCCGGTCCGTTGCGCAAGCAGTTCGGCTCGGTCGTGAAGAAGATCGTGCGGCTCTCTCTGCCTACCCACTCGGGTCGGGAAGGGGACGACGAAGGGGTCGACCGGCGACCTGCCAAGGCGTCTGGGGTGGCGGTCGCCACGGCTTGAGGAAAGGCGCCTTGGCGGTCGGCTTGGGTGTTCGCCGCCGGCGGCCGATCCTCACTTGCGTCGCTCGCCGTCGGGCGTAGACTGAGGCGACCATGACTGCGGCGAGCGTCGCACTCGAGAACGTCGAGGCGACCGAGGCTTGGAACAGCCCGCTCTTCGACATCTGGAAGAGCTTCCAGGCGGTCGTCGTCTCGAACGCGAAGGCACACGGCGACGCCGCGCTGGCCGACCATCACCCGGAGCCCGACGACCGCGTGCTCGACATCGGCTGCGGGCTGGGCGATTCGACCCTCCAGCTCGCCCGGCTGGCGGATCGGACGGACACGCCCACGGCGTCGAGGTGGCCGAGCGGATGGTGGCGGGCGCGCGGGAGGAGGCCGCTGAGGCAGGCGTCGACAACGTGACCTTCGAGGCCATCGACGTCCAGGCCGCAAGCTTCGCCGACACCTACGACTACGCGTTCGGGCGCTTCGGAACGATGTTCTTCGCCAACCCGGTAGTCGCGCTTCGCAACGTGCGCCACGCGCTCCGTCCCGGAGGGCGGCTCAACATGGTCGTCTGGCGGCGCAAGCTCGACAACGAGTGGCTCAACCGCGCCGAGACGATCGTCGAGCAGTTCCTCGACCGCCCCGACGAGTACGACGAGCCGACCTGTGGGCCGGGTCCCTTCTCGATGGCGAACGCCGACACCGTGACCGACGCCCTGAAGCACGCGGGTTACGAGGACATCGAGCTCAAGCGCCAGGACCTAGTGATCAAGACCGGCGACAGCCTGGAGCACGCGGTGGAGGTCGTCATGCCGCTCGGGCCGGCGGGTGAGGTTCTCCGCCTGGGGCGACCGGGTGGACGAGATCCGACCCAAGGTCGAGGCGGCGCTGCTCGAGGGCATGGTCGACATGGCGGGCGCCGACGGCGTCTACGCCGACTCGTCCACCTGATCCGTGCGCGCGACGCGAGGCTCCCGGACTGCGGTCAACCGTCGCACGAGCGGCACCGTGCCCAGGCTCACACGAAGACCGATCTAGATCGGCGACTGAGGGAGAGGGGCGGGCTCCCCCCCGAGTCCGCCTCCTCTTCCGCTAGGCGAGCCACAGCGGAGTTGACGGCCGAGACGACGGCTCGCCCCGGGGCGCGGCGTGGATGAGCGGGCGACCGGTGCGCCGCCGGGGCGGGGAAGCCCTCGACCGAAGGGCCGCTACCAGCCGGGCGACGAGCCGGTGTCCGAGTGCTCGTCCCCCGCCGCTTCGACGGCTTCCTCGCCCACCATGTCGTGCGCGCGCTCGTGCTCGAGACCGAGGCTGCGGAGCATGTCGGCCGAGGCCGCCTGGACCTGCCCGACGAGCAGGCTCGTCGAGAGGTTCTCCTGGGTCGGGAGGACAGCGGTCGCCCGCCGAGTGGCGCGGAGCGCCGCGGCTTGGACCTCGCCCCTGTCGTGGCCTCCCGCGAACTCGCTGGCGAGCTCCCGCGCCCCGCTCGCGAGCTCGTGGATCGACGCGGGGATCCCCTCAGGAACGGTCTCGCCGATGGTCAGGGCCCGAACCGCGCCGCGCGCCAGGGTTCGTCCGTCGCGAACGGTGAGGTCGAGTGGCAGGCCTACGTCCTGCACGTCGGCGAACCGGCCGCGGCTGCGACGACCTGAGGGCGAGAAGAGGGCGGCCTCGCGCCCCGCGTCGAGAGCGTGCTCCACCTCGCTCCAGTCGTAGTTGATCTCGCGCGCGCGGCGCAGGGTCCGCTTCGCCTGGTCGAGGTCGCGCCGCTCGAGGCTGTCGGCCACGTCGTCGAGCGTCGTGGCGAGCCGGGCGAGGATCGACTCGAGCGCTTCCCGCACGACGCGGACGGGATGCACCGGGAAGAGGAGCTGACTGAACGGAGGGCCACCGTCCCGCCGAGGAGGGCGTCGAGGAACCGCGTCGGGGGAAAGCCCTGGGTCTCGGGCGATACGGTGGCGACGAGCGCCGCCGAGACCGCGGCCTCGGTCGACAGCATCCGGCCCGGGCCGAGCGTGAGGGCGGCGGTGAGGGCCAGCGCGACGATCAGCGCGAGCTGCCACGTCCCGATCCCGATCGCCCGCACGAGCAGGTCGCCGACGCCGATGCCCACGGCGACGCCGAGCATCATCTCGAGTGACTGCCGGACGCGCTGACCGCGCGTCGTGGCCAGCGCGATGATCGCCGCGACCGGCGCGAAGTACGCGTCCTCGTGGCCGAGCACCTTCGTGGCGAGCAGCAACGCCAGCGCTGCTGCCACGGCGATCTGGACGAGCGGCCAGGCGGCCGAGCGCATCCGCGCCAGCCGGCGGTCGGCGCGCGGTCCGAGGGCGGCCCCTTCGACGAGCTCGCGGCGGCGCTCGGGAGAGAGAAGATCCGGAAGGCGCCTCCAGAAGTCGACGGCTCGCAGGTTCCTCCACCCCCTCGCCATGCCGACGGGCGAACACCTCCGATCGCTCGACTCCGGATCGCCCGGCGATACTAGCGAGGGGCCGAAGGGCGCGCTCCGAGCCCGCGGCCTCGCATCCTGCGGCGCTCGCGATCGGCCTCGTGATCTGGAGCAACCGACGTTGATCGTCGCGCGGGCCGAACCCAACCGTCGAGACCTCGATTGGGTTCGGTTCGCTTCGGCGCGGGTCTTGCCACCCCACGGGCGCTCCGCTAGCGTCCGCCGACCGATGGGCGATGAGTACCCGACGATGGCGGCCGAGGAGCAGCACCTCCGCGCCGAGGCGCTCGACGGGCTCAAGCGCAAGCGCGACTTCCTCAACCACGTGCTCGTGTTCGGGGTGGTCATCGCCTCCCTCTGGGCGATCTGGGCGACTACCGGATTCGGCTTTCCCTGGCCGATCTTCCCGATGGCGTTGTGGGGTGTCGGCGTCGTGGGGCACGGCTTCGACGCTTACCGCCGGCCGTTCAGCGATGAGGAGGTCGACGAGGAGATGCAGCGGTTGCGCGAGCGCCGCTAGCCGCTCGAGGGGCCAAGCCGAAATCGGTAGCGAAACTCGCTAGTCTGCCGCTCCGTGAGGAGGTCGTTGCCGGAAGCGGAATGAGCTTCGCGGTCTGGCTGATGCAACCGCTTGCGCACCGCATGGAGCGGGCCGAGGAGGCGTTGGCCGAGCTCCCCGACCCGTACCGGGCGCTGTATCCCCCGAAGAGCGAGAGCGAGCGGCGCGTTCGCAACGTGCGGCCGGTGGAGCCCAGGCCGCGGTGGGAATGGCCCGCTCCTGAGCGAAAGCGCAGGCCGGCGTCCCGCGGCTGGTCCGATCGCAACGGAGGCCGACGCGCAGCGCGACGCGGGCGAGCGGAAAAGGCACCGATCGGCTCCTGAGCCGTCCGCGGTGCGCCGCCCGTGCACGCCGCGACGCGCTTCGGTAGCGTGGCGCCGCCCCACATGGCCGACCAGCAACCCGTCATCGCCACGACCGAGGACGAGCTTCGCACCGAGGCGCTCGACCGCCTCAAGCGCAAGCGGGACTTCCGCAACCACCTTGCCGTCTTCGTGCTCATCAACGCCTCGCTGTGGGTCATCTGGGCGGTGACGGGCGCGGCTTCCCGTGGCCCGTCTTCCCGCTCGTGGGTTGGGGCATGGGCGTGGCCTTTCACGCCTTCGACACCTTCCGCAAGCCGTTCACGGAGGAAGACCTCCGGGCCGAGATGCAGCGCCGGCCCCAGCGGCAGTAGCGCCGAGTAAGCTCACGGCATGACGCTCCGCGGCCCCTCGCGGACGATCACCGTCGAGCCGATCGCGACACCGCGGGAGGCGCCCGTGCCGCCGGACGTGCGCAAGCGGCGCCGAGGGTCGCCCCCCGGGGCGCCGCGTGAGGAGCCGCCCGCGCCCGAGCGGGGTCAGCGTGGGCCGCACGAGGGGGAGACCGAGGCCGCGCCGGCTTGAGCACGTCCGCCCCCGACCTGCTCGAGCCGGTGGTCGGTTTCCGCGAGTGGCTGATCGTGCGCGGTTGCCTGACCTCCCCGTACATCCCGTTCCGGTGGGAGGAGCGCACGGTCCGGGCCCGCTGCTTCCCCGCCAACCGCAACCTCCAGTTCGGCCGCGGGTGGGTCGATGAGCCGCACGCCGCCCCGCATGCCCGCTGCAAGTGCGGGATCTACGCGCTCCACCGCCCGCGCTCGGCAACGCCCTTTCCCGACGCCGACCGCGTGTGGGGCGTGGTGAGCGCCTGGGGCAGGATCGAGGTCCACTCGGACGGCATCCGCGCCGAGCACGCGCGCGTCGAGGCGCTCAGCCTCGAAGGCGGCGAACGCCGCCGGGATGAGTCGGCGCTGCGGCGGATCGCGGCGTGGCTCGGCGTCGAGCTCGTCGAACGGGACGACCTACCGGCGGTGGCCGCCCACTGCGGGAGCCCGCTGCCGGACGAGGTGATCGCCGGCGCGTCGACGCGCCTCCCTGGCGCGGCGTAGGTCAGGGACCGGGGCCGGAGGCGCTGCTGCGTCCACCCCCCTCGCCTGCGGCGACTCCGAGGAGCGGGTCGACGGCTCCGCTCCGCTCGTTCGCCACGTCCGCCAGGCGAAGCGCCTCGCGCAGCCCCGGCGCACGCCCCGCCCGCCGCTCGAGCAGCGGCTGGACCAGCTCGCGCGCGGCGAGCGCGGCGCCGACGTAGCGCGGTGCCCACACGCGCCGGGCCCGGCGCTCGATCCCGCGCTCGATCGCGTCGATCGCCTGCTCGAGCGGAGCAGGACGCCGGAGCACCGGCGGCAGCACCTGTTCGAACGCGGCGACCGCCTCGTGGGCGAAGCTGTGGCGGACGAGGTCGGTGTCGATGAAGCCGAAGTAGGCGCACCCCACGCGGGCGCCGCTTGACGCGACCTCGAGGCGCAGGCAGTCGGTCAGCGCCTCGACGCCCGCCTTGCTCGCCGCGTACGGCCCCATGAGCGGCGCGTGGCTCGCCGCGGCGAGCGAGGCGACGTTGAGCAGGTACCCGCGGCGCTCAAGGATGTGGGGGAGGACGGCCCGGTTCGTCCGCCACACGCCCATCAGGTTGACCTCGAGCGTGCGCTCGACCTGCTCGACGGGCGCGCCGGCCAGCGTGCCGACGAAGTGGATGCCGGCATTGGCCACGGCCACGTCGATCCCGCCGAAGCAAGCGACCGTGGTCGCTGCCGCGCGCTCGAGGGCGGCGAGATCGGTCACGTCGGCCTCGGACCAAAGCGCGCGCGCGCCGAGCCAGGCGGCGAGCTGCTCGAGCCGCTCGGCCTCGAGACCGACGAGGGCCACGTTCGCCCCGCGAGCGTGCAGGCGCACGGCCGTCTCCGCGCCGATGCCCCGGGCGGCGCCCGTGACGAGCACCGTGCGGCCTTCGAGCGCGTACGGGCGGCGGCGGCTCACGGCGCCGGCTGCTCCGCCGGCCGCGAGGTCTGGGCGCGCAGCGAGCCGGCGTGCGCACGCGCCGAGGGGTCACGGCGGACCTTGATCACGCTCGCCACGGTAGTCACGGTGAGCACGATGACGATCACGATGAGCGACGCGCCGGTCGAGATCTCGGGGATCGACTCGACTTGGAGGTGGAGGAAGTGGAGCACGAGCTTGACGCCGATGAACGCGAGGATCAGGGACAGACCGGTCGAGAGGTACACGAGCCGGTCGAGCAACCCCGACACGAGGAAGAAGAGAGCACGCAGCCCGAGCAGCGCGAACGCGTTGGCGGTGAACACGATGAACGGCTCCTGGGTCACTCCGAAGACGGCGGGGATCGAGTCGAGCGCGAACAGGAGGTCCGTGCTGCCGATCGCCCCGAGGACGAGCGCGAGCGGCGTGATCACGCGCCGTCCTGGACGCGGGTCGCGAGGCGACCGCCGTAGTACTCATCGGTCACCGGGAAGACGCGCCGCGAGAGGCTCACGAGCGCATTGTCCTCCACCGACGGATCCTCGTCTCGATGGCGGAAGAGCTGGATCGCCGTGACGATCAGCAACAGCCCGAAGATGAGGAACATGAACGAGAACGCCGACAGCAGTGCGGCGCCGAGAGCGATGAAGATCGCGCGCAGGACGAGCGCGAGCAGGATCCCGATCGTGAGGACGCGCTGCTGGTGCTCGGCCGGAACCGCGAACGTCGTCATGATGATCACGAACACGAACAGGTTGTCGACCGACAGGCTCTTCTCGACGATGTAGCCGGCGAAGTACTCCCCCCCGAACCTCCACCCGGCGATGACGCCGAGCACGACCCCGAACACCAGCGCGACCGCGATGTAGAAGAGTGACTGGGCGACCGCCTCGCGGAAGCCGACCGCGTGCGGACGCAGGCCCGAAACCAGCAGGTCGACCGCGAACAGCAGCGCGATCGCGCCGATCGTCGCCGCCCACGCGAGCGTCGTCACCTCCAGCATGGCGCCCCCCTGCCGGCGGCCTCAGCGGTCACCGCGGAGTCCCCTAGCACGCTCGGCGCCGCGCATGGGCACCGGGCGCTCGCGCGCGGGCGATCACGTCCCGCGCGAGCTCAGGCCGACGGCGTTCACCCGCCGGACTCCGTCCATGCCCGACAGGCGCTCGAGCGCCGGCTCGAAGGCGCGATCCGGAGGGACGCGGACCTCCAGCCGGAACGACGCGCCGTCCTCCGAGACGTCGCTCGACAGGCCCTGGATGTGGTGGCCCTCGCGGGCGAGCAGGGCGAGGGCGTCGACGAGGCTCCCGTCGTCGCGCAAGTCGAGGTCGATCAGCACGTACCCCGTGCGCAGCCGGCTCATGAGCACCCCCCGGACGCGGCGGAAGAAGATCAGCGCGGGCAGGGCTATCGCGGTCGTCGCCACGGCGCCCTCGTAGTAGCCGGCGCCTGCCGCCATCCCGATCGCCGCGACGATCCACAGCGCCGCCGCGGTCGTCAGCCCGCGTACGTTGAAGCCCTGGCGGATGATCGCGCCGGCGCCGAGAAACCCGATCCCCGACACGATCTGCGCCGCGATCCGCGTGGGATCGAACTGGAACTGCACGCCCGGCTCGGGGCCGGCACCGACCACGCCCCCGAAGCCGTACGCGGAGACGAGCGTGAACAGGGCCGAGCCGAGCCCGACGAGGATGTGGGTCCGCAGGCCTGCGACCTGGTCGCGCGACTCTCGCTCGAGCCCGATCAGGCCGCACAGCACGAGCGTCACGACGAGGCGGAGGACGAGGTCGCCGAGCGGGAGGCTCACGCCGAGTCTTGTACCAGCCCGCACCGCGCGGGGCGCCCCCCGCACCGCCTCGTCACCGCGTCCCCGTCTACCGACGAACGCCCGGCGAGAGGTCTAGCCTCCCATCTCGGACGGGCCGAGATCGGCGCCGCCGACCCGAACGACCAGGAGGAGATCGCCCTTGCGCAGCCTCGCCGGAGTCATGGCCTCCCGCGACCGCCAGTTCTTCGACCTGTTCGAGGAGGCGGGCCGCAACATCCTGCGTGCCTCCGACCTGCTCGACCAGATGCTCCGCGGCTATCCGGAGAAGGCGAACCTCGCGCGCGACATCCTGATCTGCGAGCAGGAGGGCGATCGGATCACCCACGACATCATCAAGCGCCTCAACAAGACGTTCGTCACGCCGATCGACCGCGAGGACATCTACTCGCTCGCCTCGGCGCTCGACGACGTTGTCGACTTCATCGAGGAGGTCGCCGACTACCTCGGCCTCTACAAGATCGAGGCGCCGATGGAGCAGGCACAGCGGCTCGCCCACATCCTGCTCGAGGCCTCGCGGGCGATCGCCGAGTGCATGCCGCGGCTGCGCGGCTTCGGCGACATCTCGCACTACACGGTCGAGATCAACCGGCTCGAGAACGACGGTGACCGCGTGACCCGCGAGGCGGTCGCCGCCCTCTTCGACGGTGCGACCGATCCGATGGTCGTCATCCGCTGGAAGGACATCTACGAGCGGCTCGAGGAGGCGATCGACTCGACCGAGCGCGCCGCCCACATCCTCGAGGGCATCGTGCTCAAGAACGCGTGATGGATAGCGGCGACGCCGTACTCGTCATCGTCGTCGCGGTGGCGCTCGCCTTCGACTTCACCAACGGCTTCCACGACACGGCGAACGTCGTCGCCACGTCGATCTCGACGCGGGCGGTCCCACCGCGAGGCGCGGTCGCCTTCGCCGCCGTGCTCAACTTCGTCGGCGCGTTCGTCTCGCTCGAGGTGGCCGCGACCGTGGCCAAGGACGTCGTCCGCGCCGACGCGGTCACGCCGACGATCATCTTCGCCGGCCTGATCGGGGCGATCGCCTGGAACCTCGTCACCTGGTACTACGGCCTCCCCGCGAGCTCTTCGCACGCCCTCATCGGCGGTGTGGTGGGCGCGGTGTTCGCCGCGGCCGGGGCCGGCGCCGTGCTCGGCGACGGCCTGCTCGGCAAGGTGATCGTCCCGGCGATCGTCGCGCCGATCCTCGCCTTCGTCGTCGCGGGGACCGCCATCACCGGCGCCTACAACATCGTCGGGCGCCTGCGACCGGGCCCGACCGCGAGCGGCTTCCGCCTCGGCCAGCTCGCCTCGGGCGGCGTGCTCGCCCTCGCCCACGGGACGAACGACGCCCAGAAGACGATGGGCGTGATCCTGCTCGCCCTGATCGCTCACGGCAGCATTCCGGATGCCGCCGAGCCGCAGGTGCCGTTCTGGGTGGTGGTCTCCGCGGCCACGGCGATCGCGCTCGGGACCTACAGCGGCGGATGGCGGATCATCAAGACGATGGGGAGCCGCATCCACAAGATGGACTCGGCCCAGGGATTCGCCGCCCAGGGCGCGGGCGCCGTCGTGATCCTCGCCGCCTCCCACTCGGGCTATCCGCTCTCGACGACGCACGTGATCTCGGGGGGCGTGATGGGAGCGGGCGCGGCTAAGCGGCTGTCCGCGGTCCGCTGGGGCGTGGCCGGGAACATCGTCGTCGCGTGGATACTCACCCTCCCGGCGGCCGCGCTGATCGGCGCGGCGACGTTCGGGCTCACCTACCTGTTCGGCGCCGGAGCGGCCGGCCCGCTCGTGGTCACCGTCCTGATCGCCGTGCTCACGGCGGCCGCCCTCGTGCGCCGGAGCCGCCAGCTCTCGCTCGCCGGAGAGGCCGAGGCGGCTGCGGAGGCGCCGTCGTGATCCCCCCGCTCGCGGCCGAGGTCGTCGACTGGGGGTCGCTGCTCGAGGTGATCGTCGTGTCGCTCGTCGGTGGCGTCGGCGTGACCGCCGCCTTCTCGCTCGCCGTCCTCGGCGCGGTCCGCTCGGTCGACTCCGCGCGCGAGCGGCGGCCGGTCGCCGCCGGCGTCTTCGGCGCCGTCGCCATCGCCGCCCTCTCCGGTTGTCTCGCGGCGATCGTCTACGGGATCGCGATCATGGTGTCGAAGTAGCCCGCCGGCGGATCGCGTCGTCCGGACGGCGCGCCCGGCGCCCGGTGGCACCGGCTGGGGGCAGAGGCGCATCAGCCCCCGATCAGGTTCTCTCCCGGCGAGTGGCTCCCGGCGCGCGCGGGGTCGGACTCGAGCGCCTCGACGAACTCCTGGTCCTCGCCGAGCGCGCGCTCGCCCGCCTCCTCGTCGCGGTCGCCGGCGTCCCTCGCCGGGTTCGGCGGGTTCTGCTGCATCTCTTTCGGGGCCGTCGGGTCGGTGTCACCGGACTCGGGCATGTCGCTCCTCCATCGCCGCTTTGACCCGCGGGTACCCGCCGGTGGGCGGCGATGAACGCTCTGCCCCCGCCCCGGCCGAGCCCGAGTAACGCGCCGGTCGGAGCGCCTCGGCCGGCGCGCTCGCCTCGCTCTCAGAGGAAGCGCAGCGGATCGACCGCTCGCCCGTTGAGGCGCGTCTCGAAGTGCACGTGCGGCCCCGTCGAGTTGCCGGTGCTGCCGGACCGTGCGATGACGCCGCCCTTGCGCACCCTGTCGCCCCTCCTCACGCCGAGGCGCGAGTTGTGCCCGTAGCACGTGGTCAACCTCCGCGTGTGCTGGAGGCAGACGAAGTTGCCGTAGCCGCCCTGCCACCCGCTGATCACCACGCGACCGGCGTCCGCCGCCCGCACCGGCGTGCCCGTCCCGACCCCGATGTCGAGGCCGGCGTGCAGCCGCCCGCCCCGCGGCCCGAAGCGGGAGGTGATCGGGCCACGGACGGGCCAGATGAGCTCGCCGGTGCCGATCCCGGAGCCGCCGAGCCCGCGCAGCGCTGCCTCGATGCGGGCGTTCTCGCGCTCGAGCGCCGCCAAGTCGTGGCGCGCCTCGTCGTCGGAGGCGAGCTCGTTGATCTCGCCGCCGCGGCGACCGTCCACGTCGAGCATGGACGCCGCCTGCTCCCGCCGGGCGCCGAAGCGGTTCGTCCCGACGCCGATCACCGGCGTCGCCCGGCCGCGCCCGACGACTCCGTCGCGGCCGCGGCGGCCCTTCCGCACCCTGAGGCCGTCGAGGCGGATGGGCGGCTCGGCCGCCGCCCGGTCGGCCCTCGGCTGGGCCGCTTGGCGACGCTCGCCGGGCGGGCCGAGCGCGATCACGGTCGCGGCGGTCGCGGCCACGGCGAAGCCGACGATCCCCACGGCGACGGCGACCCGCACGCGCCGCGCGGCCGACGCCCTCCGCAGCTCCTCCTCAGTCTCCTTGGGGACCGTTCCGTGGGCCACCGGGTCCTCTCTCCTCTCGAGCTTCGAGGCGAACAGGATACGAAAGCCGCGCGAATCGCGGTAACGTCCTCACATGGCCCGGGATGAGGAGGACTGGGTCGGGGGGCCGCCCGAGGGCCGGCACACCCGCGACCGCGCGCGCCCCGGCGCGTGGCGCGACTGGCGCGCGAGCCTGGCCGGGGCGGGCCTCGCGCTGGCGCTCGTCATCCTGCTCGTCGTCCTGTTGCTGCGCTGAGCGCTCGTCGACCTGTGGCGGGCGGGGCCCCCGGCCCACCGCTCAGCGCGGGGTTCCCTCCTCCTCCTTCGCCGGCCGCTCGGCCGAGCTGTCTTGCTCCGGGTGCCCGGAGGCGGGGAGTTGATCGAGCTCCGCGGTATGCAGCGGCAGGCAGGCGTCGCAGAAGTCGCTGCCGAACGGCGTGAGGCGGATGCTCCGGCGTACGGTGCGCCCGCGGCCCGCCCGCTCGAGCGGCTCGGACACGTGCGGCTGCGACTCGAGCACCTGGTAGCGGTTGATGTCGTCGAGCGGCTCGCGCGAGAACCAGACGAGGCCCAGCCGGTTGAGGTTGTTGAGATACACCGGCACGCGCTCGGGGTTGCGGCAGCCGGCCGAGGCGGCGATCATGTTGAGGCCCGGCGCGACGAGCTCGTTCTGGTTGAGCCAGCGGCCGCTGCGCACGTCGACCGAGGCCTGTGACCCCTCGAGCGCGAGCAGGCGCAGGATCCGCCCCTCGTCGGGGGCGAGCTGGTCGAGGATGCGGGCGTAGGCGGGGTGCGCCTCCTCGTCGAGGCCGACCTCCGCCGACCGGCGCAGGAGCTCGGCGCCGCGCTCGCGCAACGAGGCGGGCTGCGTCTCCGGGTCGGCCGGAGTCGGGCGGGCGGCCTCGGCGCGCTGGTCGTTCTCACCGGTGTCTGCGTCGGGCGCGACGGCGGCGACCGTGCCGTCGTCAGCGCCGGCGAGGTCGAGCACCCGCCGAGCGTAGGTCCGTAGCTCGGAGCTCGCGTCCTGGAACAGCTCGGCGGGCGACTCGCCGGTCGTCGCGGCGCGCAGCACGCGGGAGCCGGCCCGCCACGACGTCTCGAAGCCCCACTCCGCGGTGCGTATCCACGCCGTGGCGGCGATGCGGGCGAGCCCCGGGACGGCGCGCACGAGCTCTCGCCCTCCGCCCGCGGAGGAGTCCTCGGACGCCGGCTGCTCGGATCGGGGGTCGCGCTCCGCCATCAGACGGGGAAGAGCATGGCGTGCAGGGCGCCGCTCAGGAGTCCGAGTGCGCCTCCGTGAGCGATCAGGAGCCACTCGTCCTGGTGGATGACCGTGCGCAGGAGCTCCGAGAACTCGTTCGGCGGAAGCTCCTCGATCCGCTCCGTGGCGAGCTGGCGGATCTCCTCGCTCTGCTCGCGGTTGAACTCGGGATCCTGGAGCGGCTTGGTTGTGTAGGCGACCGCCTCGGTCGCGAGCGACTCGCGCACGGCGTCGTACTCCCCGGCGCCCACGGCCACGCGCACCGCGGGCTGGGTTGGGCCGACGGCGCGGTCTACGGCGGGGCGCATCGCGTTCACGATCAGCTGCCGCGTCCGGTCCGAGCGCGGCCCCCGAACGAGCTCGTCGCCGATGTTGCGCACGTTCACGACGTCTTCGGCGATGAGTCTGGCATAGATCTCCGAGACCTCCCTCTGACGACGTAGGAACAGGCCCTGGATGCGGAAGCGGCCGAGCTTGCGCGCCTTGATCGGCTGGAAGATCATCCAGATGCCCAGCCAGTTCGTCACGTAGCCGATCACCGCGCTGCCGAGGATGAGCGAGACCGGGGAGTGCGTGAGCTCGGTTATGAAGATGAGCGGGATGCCCGCCACGAAACCGAACACCGCCCCGAACCTGATGATGAAGCGGAGCTCCTTCTTGCCGATCTCGTAGAAGATCCTGTTGGCGACCTCGGGGTCCTCCTCGATCGTCCGGATCACCATCATCTTGATGTCGAGGAGCTGGTCGAGGTTGCGCCGGATCTCGCCGGTGATCGTGTCGACCACGTCGGGCAGCTGCTGCCGCACGCGCGTGTTGATCGCCTCGCGCAGGCGCGGCGGAAGGTCGCGCCACAGCTGCGGGTGCTCGCGCGCGACGATGCGGTCGACGGCGCCCTCGATGTCGTCCTTCGCCTGGTTGAGGATGTGATCGCGGATTCGCTGCGGGTCAAGCTGCTCGTAGATCTGCCGTGGCGTGCCGAGCTTGGCGATCCCCTTGTCGACGGCGATGCTTCCCATCTTCGCCGCGCGTGAGGGGATGATCCCCTGCCAGCCGACCGCGCCGTGCATGAAGCCCGGCACCTGCTGGACCTTGCGCGGCGACAGGCGGACGAGCGCGGCGAGGCCCGGGACCCGGAAGCCGGCGAAGTCGATCGGCCTGAAGATCATCCACACGCCGGTCCAGTTCGTGATGTAGCCAAGCACGGCGGTGAACACCGGGATGGTGATCATGCCGATCGTCTTGTAGTCCACCGCTCTTCTCGATCCCTCCCGCTCGCGGCCGCGACCCTACCTGACCGCGAGCGCTCTGCCCTCACCGAGCCGGCCGCGCGCGCGCTCGCGGGTGGGCGGTTACGCTCGCGCGAGCATGCCCGACCTCGAAGCGGAGCTCGCCCGGGCGCGGACCGCGCTTGCCGCCCAGTCCGCGGTCGCGCGCGTCCTCGCCGAGGCCGAGACGTTGGCCGAGGCGACGCCGAAGCTGCTCGAGGCGATCGGCGGCAGCCTCGGCTGGGAGGTGGGCGCGATCTGGACGGTCGACCCGCGCGCCCGCGTCCTGCGGTGCGAGGCGACCTGGCACGCGGGGCCGAGCGGCCACAAGTTCGAGGCGGAGACCGTCGCCCGCACGTTCGGGCTCGGCGAGGGCCTGCCCGGCCAGGTATGGAGCCGTGGGTCACCCCGGTGGGTCTCCGACTTCTCCCTCGAGGGGCTCCCACGCTCGCCGGCGGCGGCGCGCGAGGGCCTCGGCGGCGCATTCGCCTTCCCGGTTCGCGACCGCGACCAGATCCTCGGGGTGATCGAGCTCCTGACCCGCGAGGTAGGTCCCCCCGACGAGGCGACGCTCTCGCTCGTCGAGACCTTCGGCCACGAGATCGGCCAGTACGTGCGCCGCCGCCAGGCCGAGGACGCCGTGCGCGAGAACGAGGCGCGCCAGACGGCGATGCTCGAGTCGGCGCTCGACGCGATCATCACGATCGACGACCGTGGCAACGTCGTCGACTTCAACCCCGCCGCCGAGCGCATCTTCGGGATCCCCCGCGACGAGGCGCTCGGCCGCGAGATGGCGGCGCTGATCATCCCTCCATCCCTCCGCGACCGGCATCGGCGCGCGCTCGCGCGCGCGGTCGAGGGCGGAGGGGGAGCGCTGCTCGGGCGCCGGGTCGAGCTGACGGGCATGCGCTCCGACGGCGAGGAGTTTCCGGTCGAGCTCACGATCACGCGCATCCCGATCGACGGGCCGCCCGCGTTCACGGGCTACCTCCGGGAAATGACCGACCGCCTGCGCGAGCGCGAGCGCCGTGAGATCCTCGCCGAGGCGGCGAAGACGCTCAACTCGTCGCTCGAGCTCGACGTCACGCTGCGGGCGCTCGCTGCGCTGTGCGTGCCGGCGGTGGCGGACCGCTGCCTGGTCGACCTCCTCGGCGAGGGACGGAACGTGCGGCGCATGGCGGTCGCTCGCTCGCCGGACGGCCCGGAGATCCGTACGCTCGAAGTCGACCGCGGGAGCGGCGCGGAGCTCGGTCGGGCGGTGTGGGACGTCATGGAGAGCGAGCCCAGCGAGCTGCTCGAGCACGTTCCGGACGAGCGGCTCGCCGACATCGCGCACGACGAGGAGCACCTGCGCTTCCTGCGCGCGGCGCGCTCGCGCTCGGCGATGCTCGTGCCGCTGCGCTTGCGCGGGCGCACGCTCGGTGCGTTGTCGTTCGTGGTGGCCGACTCAGGGCGGCGCTTCGTCGAGGCGGACCTCGGGCTCGCCGAGGAGATCGCGCGCCGCGGTGCGCTCGCGATCTCCAACGCGCGCATGCACGAGGAGCGCGCGCAGATCGCCGCGACCCTCCAGGCGAGCCTGCTGCCCCCGCGCCTGCCGGACGTGCCCGGGCTCGCGATCGCGTCGCGCTTCCGCGCGTCAGGGGAGGCCTACGAGGTCGGCGGCGACTTCTTCGACCTGTTCGCCACCGGGCGCGGCGAGTGGACGCTCGTGATCGGCGACGTCTCCGGCAAGGGCCCGACCGCCGCCGCGGTCACTGCCCTCGCGCGCTACACCGTGCGCGAGGCGACGGCCCACGAGGAGGCGCCGAGCGCCGTGCTTGCGCGCCTCAACGAGGCGCTGCTCGCCCACCAGCGGGAGGGCGGAGAGCACCTGTGCACCGCGCTCGTCGCCATGCTGTGCCCGTCCGCGGCCGGGATGCGGGTCGTGCTCTCGACCGGCGGCCATCCGCTGCCGCTGCGACTCGAGCGCGACGGGCGCGTCGCGCCGGTGGGGCAGACGGGGATGCTCCTCGGCGTGGTGCGCGATCCCGACCTCTACGACGCCGAGGTCGAGCTCGGGGTGGGCGACTCGCTGCTCGTGTACACCGACGGCGTGACCGAGACGCCGATCGGCTCCGGGATCCTGGGCGACCACGGCCTCGCCGAGCTGCTTGCCGGCTGCGTCGACCTCGACGCCGAGGGGCTGCTCGAGCGCATCGAGCAAACCGTGCTCGAGCTCCAGGCGGGCGAGCCGCGCGACGACGTGGCGATGATCGCGCTACGGGTCGCGGGCGCCACGCCCGCCACGTCGGGTATCGTGGCGCCGCCTCCGGCAACGACGCCGTCGGCGTGGTCGCGGGCTGCGGCCAGGACAACCTCGCCCGCTGCGTCGACTGCTCGACGAGCGAGATCGTCGACGTCAGCCGCTGCGACTCCGAGGCGGCGAACGGCACGGGCGGCCGCTACTTCTGGAACTTCGGCGGCTCGGGCGACACGAAGCTGGGGAGCAGGGTCGACGGCGTGGAGACCGTGGACCCGGCCGATCAGCCGGCGATATCGCAGCGCGGCGGGTTCGAGCCGAACGCTCCGCTGAGCGGGACCGGCGTCCGTGAGCTCGCGACCGACGAGGGCGCCTAGGGCAAGAAGAAGAAGCGCAAGAGCTTCGGCGGCGCCGCCGCTAGCACCGGTGCGGCGCCGGCCCGCGGCGCCCGCCGGCGCCGCGCGGGTCCTCAGCTTTGCCGGTCCGCCTCCTCGGAGGGACCGGCCTCGCCGTCCCCCCGGCCACGGACGCGCCGA
>Ga0126312_10000316_pt1 | contig 27032 bp, 46 predicted proteins | sample Plot104A_FD_92537 | JGI IMG/M metagenome (GOLD analysis project Ga0126312, IMG submission 92537) | Serpentine soil microbial communities from UC McLaughlin Reserve, CA, USA - Plot104A | ecosystem: Environmental > Terrestrial > Soil > Grasslands | place: USA: UC McLaughlin Reserve, Lake County...
AGCCGCCGGCAGCCATGATAAAGCCGTAAAGCGAGACAACTTCCCTTTCCCAGTACTGCCCAAGCCCAACAAGTAGCGCGCCCATTATCAAGAGGCCAATGCCTGCGCGGGCAGGACCGGGCATCTGCATCTTTTTCTTCTTCTTCTTTTTTGTCGGCAACGTCTCTTGTTGACCGCGGGCGCTAGATAATCCTTTGTTGATATTGTTGCCACTAGGATTATCAATGTTTTTATGGCTTCTTTTTCAACAGGATAAGCGGCAGAAAAGCATGAAGATCGCAGTAGTCGGGATCGGAGTTGCAGGCGCGTACCTCATGAACAGACTGAGCGACGATCACGACAATCAGGTGGTGGGTTTTGAGCGCATGCCGCATGATCAGCATGACGCCGTGTGCGCCTGGGCCACGTGCGAAAACGTGATGGCCGGCCTTGCCAAGAACTGCGGCCTTGACTTTGACGATTACGTCCTACACGACGGCAGAAACATGAGGGTTGACCTCGGCGACAAGGGCAGCATCGACATCGGCCTCCGGGGCATGGTCAGCTACGACAAGCTGCAGCTGATACAGGACATGGTAAAAGGGACTGAAATCAAGTTCGGGCGTGCGCCGAGAAAGGACGAGCTTGAGCCCGATTTTGACATTATTGTAGACGCGACAGGCTTTCACCGCAACTATTTGCCAAGGGTCGGCAACGAGCTCTGGATCCCGTGCGTCCAGTACAAGGTAAAATATCCCGCGGGCAAGGAGCCCTTTGACGATTTCTACCTAAAGTCGTTCCCGTCGATGTCTGGGTATTTCTGGTACTTCCCGCTTGGCAATGGCTACGCGCACATTGGCGCTGGCGACTTCCTAAAGAGCCACAACCGCTTTGTCGACGAATTCCTAAACAGGCATCATCAGTGCGAAGTGATAAAGAAGGTCGGAAGGCCAGTGCGTCTGACGCCTCCGGCGAGCTGCGAGCCGTTCACCGACGGCAAAAAGTCAGTGGGCGTGGGCGAGTCCATAGGCACGGTCTATCCTCTATTGGGAGAAGGCATCATCCCGTCAACTTGGTGTGCTGAGCTGTTCGTCAAAAACCTGCACGACATGCCTGCATACCGGGAGGCAGTGCTTGAAAAATTCAAGATATACCAGCTTGTCTTCAAGTTCATCCAATTGAAGATATCAGACAAATTCAGCCTCATCAAGCATTCAATGGACATGCTCAAACTCTATAGGCACATGAAAAGCGAGGAGGACCGATACGGCATGGAAGTCAGGATGGCCGATATGCTGAAGGTCTCCAGAATCTAAAGCTTTAAAAATCGAGCGCGAGCAGTGAGGTATTAATGAGCGCAGGAATCGATCCCGCCAAGCAGCAACAATTGGCTGCAATAGAGCAGAGGATCAACGAGATGGTCCAGCAATCCCGGGTATTGGAGGCGTACATGAATGACATCATGACGCGTCAGGTGACAGTAAGCAAGTTAACGGAAGAGGCCCGGCTGGCTTCAACTACCATCCAAAACATTAAGTCGGACTCTGAAGTCGAGTCACTGATGCCTGTTGGCATTGGCGTTTACGTCAAGACGACCGTCCCCCCGATAAAGAAACTGCTTGTCAACTTGGGCGCCGGTGTCGCAGTCGAAAAGAACAGGGAAGACACCCTGAACTACGTCGAAGCCCGCATAAAGGAGTACGAAGTGGCTGCGAGGCAGCTTGAGGCACAAAGGCAGGAAATAGCGATGCGCATGGATCAGATACAGGCGCAGGTCAACCAGATGATGCGGGCTGCGCAGCAGGGCTGATGCCTGCCGGTTTTGGTTGATGAAAGTAAATGTTTAACAAGCTGAAAAAAGCATTTTCCAGCGCGGCAAAAGGCATAGGCCAGAAGGAGATAACTGAAAAGGTCCTTGACGACGCGCTGCTGGACCTCCAGATAGCGCTTTTAGAAAGCGATGTTGCGCAGGAAGTCGTCGACGACCTGTCGAAAAAGCTAAAGGGCGAGCTGCTCGGGCTTAAGCTCGAAAAGGGGCAGGACACGGCGCAGATAGTCCAGTCAAAGCTGCAAAGCGCAGTTGCCGAGATATTTGCCCGCGCCGGCAAGCTTGACCTTGTTGAAAAAATAAAGGCGAAAAAGGTGGCCAAGGGCGGACCGTTTGTAATCGTGTTCCTTGGAATCAACGGGACTGGCAAGACCACCACGATTGCCAAGATGGGCAACCTGCTGAGAAAGGCCGGGCTTACCGTGGTCGTCGCTGCAGGCGACACTCACAGGGCTGGTGCCATTGAACAGCTGGAGCAGCACACAAACAGATTGTCGCTCAAGATAATCAAGCAGAGGTACGGGGCCGACCCATCTGCCGTTGGGCGTGACGCGGTAGAGCACGCAAAGAAGAACTACATCGATGCAGTCCTGATAGACACGGCAGGCAGGATGCAGACCTCAAAGAACCTGATGGACGAGATGGCCAAAATAGTCAGAGTGGTCAAGCCCGATGTCAGGCTGTTCATCGGCGACGCATTGGCCGGCAACGACACCATCAATCAGGCAAGGGAGTTTTTCCGATACGCCAATTTCGACGGCGCGATATTGACAAAGATAGATTCTGACGCAAAGGGCGGCGCCGCAATTTCGATAACCCACATCACTTCAAAACCGATAGCCTATGTCGGAGTCGGGCAGGGGTACGACGACATTATCCCATTTGACCCTGACACATTCATCGAGTCGCTCTTTGGTAGCGTCGGCGAGGTAAGCGTTCAGGACCTGATGTCGATGCCAAGAGCTCCAGAGCCAGTCGAGCAAGTCCAGCCAGAAGTTGAGAAGGAGAAAGAAGAAAAGCCTGTGGTTGAAGAAAAGAAGGAAGAGGAAGAAAAGCTACCTCCGCCACCACCGGCCAAGCCTCCCGTTGCAGCGCCTGCTCCTGCTGCTGCTCCTGCAGTAGCAAGCCCCATTGGCATTTTCGCTACAAAGCAGGAACAGCAGCAGCAAAAGGCCGAGCCGCCTGCTGCTGCTGCACCGCCAAAGCCTGCGCCAAAACCCGCAGTTGTGCGCGAACCCGAGTCAAAGCCTGAGCCGGTAAAAGAAGAAAAGAAGGTAGAAAAATGCGTGCCACCACCTCCTCCTCTTCAGCCTCCAAAGCCAAAGGAAATAACACCACCATCACTTCAACCGCCGAAACCAAAAGAAGTGCCCGCCGCACCATCGCCGCCTTCACAGGTTGTTGAACAAGAAGTAGAGCAGCCAAAAGAAAAGAAGGGAAGATTTGGCGGCCTGTTCAAGAAAAAGAGCGACGACGAGCGCAGGAAGGAGGAGGAGGAAAAGCGCCGCCGGGAGCAAGAGCGGGCTAGGGAAGAAGAGGAGAGGGCAAGAGCAGAGGAAGAGGAGATAAAGAGAAAGGAAGAAGAGAAAAAGAAAAAGAAGCGCAAAGAGGATAAGGACACGGAAGAAGACAAGGTAGTATATCTAACAGATGAAGACATTGAAGACCTCCTTAAGTAAAAAAGATGTGCTCAGCTTAGCCGACCTGAGCACGGGCGAAATCAATTTGATATTAAAGCTGGCAGGCAGGCTGAAGAAAGAGCAAAAGGCCGGAAAAAGCAGGCCAGTTTTGCGTGGCAAGACCCTCGGCATGATCTTCCAAAAGCCGTCAACGCGGACCCGGGTCAGCTTTGAAGTGGGCATGTGCCAGCTAGGCGGCGACGCAGTTTACCTGAGCGCAAACGACATCCAGCTAGCGCGCGGTGAGACGATAGAAGACACCGCCAAGACCCTATCGCTCTACCTCGATTGCATAATGGCGCGAGTCTTTGATCATACAGACATTCAAAAGCTTGCCCACTATGCCTCAGTGCCAGTCATCAACGGCCTCTCGGACCTGTTCCACCCATGCCAGATACTTGCTGACCTCCTTACGATACAAGAACACAAGAAAAAGCTGAAAGGGCTGCAGCTTGCGTGGCTGGGTGATGGTGACAATGTATGCAATGACCTCCTGCTTGGCTGCGCCAAGACGGGCATCAGCATGACTGCCGCCTGCCCCAAGGGGTACGAGCCGCTTGAAGAGGCAGTGAGGCTTGCCAAGGCCGAAGGCAAAAAGATAGGCGCGGAAATTGCGGTAACAGAAGACCCGGCGGCCGCGGCCAAGGACGCCGACATCGTGGTGACTGACACCTTTGTCTCGATAGGAAAAGAGGGAGAAAAGGCGACAAGGGAGACCGTGTTCCTGCCAAAGTATCAGGTCAGCTCTGACACTATGAAGCTGGCGAAAAAGGATGCGATATTCATGCACTGCCTGCCGGCCAAGCGGGGCATAGAAGTGGCTGCCGAGGTCATTGACGGCAAGTCGTCAGTGGTGTGGCTCGAGGCTGAAAACAGGCTGCACGCACAAAAGGCTCTACTCTGCCTCCTGGTGGAAGTAGTATAGCTACTACTACTACTACTGCCTTTCCTTGGCAGACGTCTTTTTTCTGCGCCTGCCATACCAGACACCCGCGGCTGCAATTATGCTGGCTATTACCACGATGGTTATGATGGTAAATGCCAAAGATGCTTGCTCTGAAAACTGGCTCCATGCTTCGCCAAGGTAATAGCCTGCAAGCGTTAATGCAACGCACCATACAAGCGAGCCAGCAAATGTGAACATGACAAACCTCGGGAAATCCATGCCGCCGATTCCGGCAGGGATCGAGATTATCTCGCGGATGCCAGGAACCATTCTTGCAGAAAACACTGCTACAGGGCCGTACTTCTTGAACCAGCTTTCCGCCTTTTCAAGCTCGCGTTCGCCCACTCCCACCTTTTTTCCAAACCGCAGGATCGCAGCGCGTCCGACCTTCATGGAGATGAAATAGATTAGTATCGCTCCAGCAGTAGCGCCAAGCGCGCCCACTGTTGCCATGCCAATCGCGTTTTCAAGCCCAAGCCCCTTGCTCTGCGCGACAAACCCTACAAGCGGGAACACTACCTCGCTTGGGATCGGGGGAAATATAGTCTCAAGAAACGCTGCGGCAAACACGGCCGGGTACCCGTACTGTGCGATCAGAGATGATATCGAGTCCAGTATCCCGTCAATGAATCCCATAGACGCCAGTACGACTATCAGCAGGCCGGCCACATGCATCGCTATCTCTATAAACCTACATCATATATTTTATGTACGGCACATTGCAAAAAGCGCCTCTTATCAACCACCCGCTCCACACGGGTCATGCGCTGGCGTACCTCGTGCGCAAGATGATAAAGCTGTCGTCATCCCTCATTGTCATGGCGACAAGTGCCCCAAACATGATATTTACGCAATCTGCAGAATAATTCATCTTATGCTATATGTAAGATTGTTGGCCAATGAGACAGTTACATAACGAAGATATGATGATTTTTTAAAAATCGTCTATTTTCAAAAATTTTTACAATTCGGCGCGCGCACGGAAGTGCTGGTGCAAGGTGGGCCGCAGGGTACCTATAAATTGCGCACGCTCTCTTTTGATCAAGGGGCGGACGGGGATAACTATCCTGAGGTCACGCTGGCGACCCTCATTTCCGAGGGGCCCGCGGAAGAGCCGATTGCGTTGCCGACGAAAGAGCAGTTTCCAGTGGTCGAGGATCTGCGAAACCAAACGATCGCGGATCGTCGCACCTTTGTGTTTTCCGAGGACCCCGATACCAATCAGTTTTACATCAACAAGAAGCAATTTAATGAGAGTCGCATTGATACGAACGTGACCTTGGGCAGGGTCGAGGAATGGACGATCCGGAACGTGGCGGACGAGGAGCACGTCTTTCACATTCATCAGCTCGATTTCCAGGTCATTGAAGTCAACGGGAAGCCTGTCCCGTTTACCGGGCACCAAGACGTGGTGAATTTGCCGGTCAAGAGCGAGGTGAAAATCCTCGTCCCGTTTACCAACCCAGTGATGGTCGGCAAATTTGTGTACCATTGTCACATTGTGGCGCATGAGGACAGCGGCATGATGGCCATCATTCAAGTCGTCCGGCCCTAAGCTTCTCGGCCTTCTCTTGGGCGCCCACACCCACCCGTCATGACCACACGTAGAGTCAACACGAAGGAAGGAACGTTTCGAAAGGAGTGTCTGTGAATGAAACGTGCGCTCGCATACGTGGCCCTGCTGCTGCTGCTCGGTGCTTTTGCTCAGTCTGGAACAGCATATGCACCAGCAGCAGGGGGCTACTATCAGGGAATTGGCAATGGTATGAAGAAGTAGACGAAGACAGCCTACTGCTTGGAGTCAGAATGGCTTTTTTCCTATACGCTGGCAAGCATATACACTAATAATTCCGTCGAACGCATGGTATAGCATTTGACCCGCCAGAAGATACCGCAAAGATGGAAGAAGGCGCGCCGGGCCTAATAATACATTTCTCAGTCAAAGCCGTCATAGACTTGTCTGACGCAACGGCAAAGGACGTCTTGAGAGTGTTACTAAGTGGAAAGGATGCCCTGCCAAACTTTCGAATAGTTGATGCTACATCTACTACCCAACTTGAAGGATTGCCGGCCGAAAAGGCCGTTGCCACCTTCGGCGATGAATCGGTAGAATTAACAGAAGTCTGGATAGTTGCAAAGCAAGACAATAAGGGCTATGTAGTTAATTACTACGCGCCATCAGACCAATGGGCGAAATACTCACCGATATATACGAGGAGATGGTGCAAAGCGTGGAGATAAAGCAGCCATGACAGAAGTGAACGATGAACACGGCCGCATTTCCTTTCTGGTATAAGCAAGCAGTTTCTCCACCCATAAAGGAAATTATGTTAAAATATCGCTTGTCCGTGTTTTATCTATATGGCTAAGGTAATGGTCGGCAGGGTTTCTGATATTGGCGAAGGCAAGATGACTCATGTCACGGCAGGCGGAATGGAAGTCCTTGTCGCAAATGTGGGAGGCAACTATTACGCTACAGGCAATACATGCAACCACGCCGGGGCAGAGCTTCACGAAGGCGAACTGAGCGGCAAAGAGCTAACATGCCCTTGGCATGGAGCCAAGTGGGACGTCACGACCGGCGGCCTTGTCTGGTTCCCGCAAAAGCTGAAGGAGATCGGCAAGTACAAGGTGACCGTGGAAAACGACACAGTCTACGTAGAGGTCTGATCAAGCAAACACTTTTTCTTTTGATTGCGCCACGTCTGGCTAGGTTTCTTTTTCTGCTACCATGGTATTAGCCGGAGGCTCTGGCGGCTCCTTTTTGTATGCTATCTTGAGCCATATCGGCGTGATTGTCGTGGTCACTGCGACCATCATGATGACCGTGGTGTAAATGTCGGCAGACAGCGCGCCGGCAGAAACGCCAAGGCCTGCGACTATCATCAGTCCTACCTATTCCCTTGAAACCATGCCTATGCCGACCTTCATGGCCTTGCCCTCGTCCTTTAGGAATATCATCGCCGGCAAGCCACAGCCCAAATCCATTTGCTATCTCAGCTTTTGCTGCACAGATTCTACCTTGTCCTGCAGCGTTTGCTCCTTGTCAAGCCGCTCATCTATTCTTACCGTTGATATTACACGCTGGGCGCCTGCAGACTTGACGGCTTGGTGTGCTGCCTTTGCAGCTTCCATGACATCGTCAACGCTCTCTGCCTCTATCTGTGTCCCAAGTGCGGTGAGTGTTGTTGTCTTTATGCCCTGCATCTTGCGAATAGCGTCAAATGCGGCAGCAACTTCTCTGCTCATGCTGGTGTCGTGGCCTTTTGCAATTGGCACGATGCTGATCTCTGCATGAACCGTCATGCCGCATTATAATGGGTACGCGCCGGGTAAAATAAGTAGCGCGTGCGTATACACACACAGAGAGAGAGGCAATCACACTTTTTATTATCGAACAAAAATAAAATAGTAGTAGTTGAAGATTAACGAGCTGCTCTCATCGCTGCCCCAGTCAATAGTCAGGGGCGACGCTGTATCGCTTTCCGACAGCGTCGTCAAAAAGATACTAACCTTTGCCAAGCTGAAAAAGGGCGACGTCTTTTACCACCTTGGCTGCGGCGAAGGCGACGCCGTTGCGATAGCAGCCAAGGAATTTGGCGTGAAAAAATCTGTAGGAATCGAAATCGACAAAGCCGCTGCAGACAGGGCATGCAAAAAAATCAAAGGCGTCAAGAACGCCGAGATAGTCAACGCGGACATCTTGAAGGCCGACATCTCTGATGCAACCGTCCTGCTGTTCTGGTTTGCCGAGCCAAAGATGGTCGACGCAATGCAGAAAAGGTTCAAGAAGCTAAAGGACGGTGCAAGGGTGATAACGATATGGGCGCCCCTTGGCATGACGCTACCTGACAGGGTCGAGTTCCCGTTCTTTGTGAGCAAAAAGCCGTTCAGGCGCGCCCGGTCGATAAGGCAGCAGATAAAGGCGATCTATGGCACTGAGTGCATCGACTTTACTGCATCATGGCTCCTTGCAGAGCGGTACATCGACGCGCTTGAAATAGTTCCCGGCGAGTACCGACGCTTTGTCAACATGCTGCAGAGCATGGTCATCTGGATAAACGCGTGGAACATGGGAGTCGCCTGTGAAGACGAGGTCCCGCCGCCGGTGCAGACCTACGTCGGGATACTAAAGACATTTTTTAGCGTCGACCTGTCAGAGATGATAATAATAAAAGAGCACGAGACTGCACACATATAAGGAATCCCTTTAGGGGACTCGATCGTCGGAAGAGATCCCTTTCATCGAATTCAAAAAGGAATCCAATGTTATCGAGAGCATAAGGGATCCCTTACCATATGCTTACACACAATAAGGGATCCCTTAATGCAATCGACAAGGAACCCAATTATCCGATTGATATAGGGAATATCCCTTACTTAATCGACTATATCAACACAATATGACAATAAGCACAATCTTGTTGCACACATATAGCCCGCTATATCTTTCTTTTATGCACGAGACGATATATGCACACACATGCACATGCACATACCCCATCATATTCTATTAACAGAAAGGATTTCGGCAAATGTCGCTTTATTTGAGCCCTATTTGATAGTGATCAAAGGCTGGGAACAGAATGCAGTTAGTGGTTCAGGATTACCAGAGACATCATACACACGTGCACACACATACGTGCAACTTTACATGAAGCGCGTGTAGAGATTGAATATCATATACGGGAGCTGTCGTCGTTAACATTCATTTTTAAATGCCACTAACTAAAGTTATATAATGTCTGAGTTTGACCCTGAGAGGGTTGTCATGCAGGCTGCCTCGACAGACACAGACACCAGAACCATCGAGGCTCTGGTGAGAGGAGCCCTAAAGATAGTCCACGCCAAGGAATCCGATCTGCACATAGGCTCGGCGGAGCAGGCCCTTGGATGGAACTTTTACATGCTTTCTATAGGCAGAGATGTCGTGAGGCGCCTTGCGCAGCTGCCGGAAAGCGACATTCTCAGGGTCAAGGGCGACTCGTTTGAGCAAAAATTTGTCAATTGGCTGAACAAGCAGGCGAAAAAGAAGGACGTCGACGACAGAGTCCACTTTATCCTCCTGTCAGACCTAAAGTCGTCCCGCTACGGATTATTTTAACAAGGCAAACGGCGAATTTATCAGCGCAGAGGATGGCGACGTACAATTGTAGAAAAAGAGGAAAAAGATAAGTGGATAGTTTTGTTTGACTATTTTAGGAGTGATATCATAGCGGGCCCGTCGGGACTAGCAGTGATACCGCTTCAAAAAGAGGATTCTTTGTTAGTCATTTTGATCGTAATGGATAGCTAAAAAGGTTTCTGTAATCTTAGAGCCTCTTGCCAATTTGGTCTTACTCTCAAAGACAGAAAAAGCCTATCTTGCAGAAAAAGAACAGCTTTCAAAGCATCAGCAGAGGGATATCCGTTATAGACTTAACAAAAAGCTTAGGGTGTTGAATCAGGAGCTAGCAGAAAAAAGCTGCAATAGCGGCACACACATATGAGAAATGAGAGGATTATCAGTAATAAAATTGCAAAGAGATCATCAAAATCAAGTTACGTCTATAATTTGTAGGAACATAATGCCGGGCTATGAAAAAGATTATGACAATTGGGCTCAGCGTTACTTGACATTTATAAGAAAGGCTCCAGGGTACCTTGGTATTACAATAATTATCCCCGGAGGTAGCAAATCATCTTACCGGTATATTATTCGCCGTTTTGCTGATAAAGCCACTATAGAGGCGTGGGATAATTCAGAAGAATCACAGAAGCTATTACAGGAAGCAGACAATTACTCTACACGACATTACGAGACCTCAACTGGTTTGGAAATATGGTTTACGCTACCAGGCTTGAAAACTCTTAGTCAATCACCACCACCCAGATGGAAGATGGCCATAGTCCTCTTCTTTGCCGCGTATTTTATTAGTTCGCTATCAGGATCTGTTCTTAACCCTTTCTCAGAACAGTGGCCAATACTGGGTAATGCTGTAATTCATACTGCAATTCTAGTTGTTTCACTTACCTATTTTGCAATGCCAATTTTGAGTCGTTTGCTGCGCCGCTGGTTATATCCAGGAAGTGTATAGTCTATGCATAGATAGACAGAGAATTTATTTTGCACTTGAAGTTAAGCGAATCGAGCCCAGAGTCAATAAAATCAAGGGAGTTGTTAAGGCAGAAGGAAGAGCAGAGAAAGAAAAAAAGAAGTACCTACCATAGCTATAGAATGATGTATTCCCATCAAGCATCAAGCGTTTGACAGCTTTTGCCAATTTACTGTGTGCTCAGAGATAATAGTATACATGCTGATTAAATTTATCGAAGACTCTGGCTTCATTACTGCGTTTATATACGACACACTAAATATGGAACAAATAAAAAGTGAGATTCTTGAGAGTAGACAGCAAAAGACCACGAAGTAAATTTAATGTTAAAATAGAGCTCTCAAGGAGAATAATTAGTCAAGTGACAATTGAAAAAAGAGCATAAGATTCAAAGACAGGTTGTCATTTCAAGGAGCGCCACCGATGGCATCATCAGTTATTCCAAGGCATTCCACCCCAACGAAGCAATCCTAATTCTGCAGGGCAAGACAACCCGTGAACAGATCATTATTGAGGGTCTTGTTATTCCACCTTTTGCTTTAAGTGGACCATATTATTCCGGATATTCCAATTTTTATATGCCATCTGACGGTTCATACATAGGCAGCGCTCACTCTCACCCAGGTGGTTCAAATAGACCATCGCTAGAGGACCTCAATAGTGGATTTTATGGCGCGGTTTCAATCATAATCGCTCATCCTTATGAAGAGAGGACCATAGCGGCTTATGACCGGAATGGCAACAAATTGGAAATCAACATTACAGATTCATCATGATTTTACCTTAATGGCAAGCTGCTGGTGTGCGTTTTCGGAAAGAAATATAGAGAGAATCTTCTTCTTGTTGTTGATAGTAGTAATCCCGGTAAAGGATGAAGACGTTGTTGTCTTATTATTATAGCGAGCGTTGTCAAAAGGAAGAAAAAAGATAAGTGGATAGTTTTGTTTGACTATTTCTCTATCGGATTCCCTATCATATTGCCCCATTCAGTCCACGAGCCGTCGTAGTTGCGAACGGATGGGTAGCCAAGCAGATATTTGAGCACGAACCAAGTGTGGGATGATCGCTCGCCTATTCTGCAGTAGGCTATTACGTGTTTGTCCGGCGTCACGCCCTTGCCCTCATAAAGCGCGTTGAGCTCGTCTGCGCTCTTGAAGGTGCCGTTTGCGTCATTGACAGCTTGGGCCCAAGGAATGTTCTTTGCGCCGGGGATGTGACCTCCGCGTTGGGCGTGCTCCATCGGGTACTCTGGCGGTGCGGTTATCTCGCCTGTGAATTCCTTGGGCGACCGCACGTCCACAAGCGTCATCGTGTCCATCTTTTCAAGTGCCCTGCGGACGTCTGGCATGTAGGCGCGTACGCCTTCGTCTGGCGGACTTGCGACATACTTGCTTGGCTGAACTTTAGGCTCGTCCTTTGTGTATTCCCTCTTTTCCATTTCCCATTTTTTCCTGCCGCCGTTCATTATCTTGATCTTTTTATGACCATAGTACTGGAAGACCCAGAACGCAAAGGCGCCAAACCAGTTGTTAAAGTCGCCGTACATTATCAGCTCGGTGTCGGGCGTCGCGCCGACCCGGCTCATGAGCGCTTCAAACTGCTGTTTGTTTATTATGTCTCTTCTTACTGGATCGTTGATGTCCCGTTTCCACTCTACAAGGTGGGCGCCGGGAACATGCCCCTGCCTGTATGCATTTTCAGCATCGTAGTCAACTTCCAAAATCCTGATGTTTGCGTTCTTCAAATTGTTTGCAACCCAGTCGGTTTCACATAGAACCTCAGGGTGAGCATAATTCACCATGAGAGTGGCTACCTCACACTCATACTTAAAATATTTGCCCACGACCAAAGGCATTTAAGAACTGCCTTGCTGCTATAGCAGTGCGGTCAGTCAATTAAATGGCGCCTAAAATCCGCAACGCGGCCATAATGACAAAGATAGGCAGCAGGGAGGCTGAAGCAGACGCTGTCAGGGTTGCCAGGCTGCTCAATGCAAGCAAGGTCAAGGTCTACAGCATACTCCCGCTCAAGATTGACGGCACTGCGTCCGTGACTCAGGAAGAATTGAAAGGAGTCAAGATAGATCTCGTATTTGCGATTGGCGGCGACGGGACGACACTACGCGCCTTTCGCACAATACCGGGCAACATTCTCCTTTTCAGCATAAACAGCGGCGGCCACAGGGGCATACTGTCTGAAGCAAACGCCGATGCGATAGACGAGTCGGTTGATGCCATACTTGAAGGCAGGTACTTTTATGACTCGCGCACAAGGATTCACGCTTCTGTTGGCAAGACTGTTTTTCCTCCGGCGCTTAACGACATACTCGTCACGAGGATGAGCCTCACAAGAACGCCGCTAATATCAATCAAGCTCATGGGGGACGAGATAAAGCAGAGGATGGACGGCATCGTCATCTCTACTCCCACAGGCTCGACCGGCCATTCGTTTTCAATCGGAGGGCCGGTGCTGCACGAGGGCATGAGCTGCCTTATCCTGAGCCCGATAGCGTCTGTCAACAGGATGCCGCAGCTCGTAATCCCAGTGGAAGAGATCACCATCCGGAGCACTTACGAGTCACACCTCATAGTCGATGGGCAGGAGACTTTCAGGGTCGAGCCTGACCAGCCGATCAGAATATCGCACTATGCCGATGACGCCACGTTCTTGCGCCTCCAGAAAAAGGGAATGAGGCAGCTGGCAAAACTTGGATTCTCGAAACTTGGCTTCTAAGTACGTTCTTGACGCAGGCGCCTTTTACGCCGGCATACCTTTCTTGTCATCAGGCAGTTATTACACCACGCAGGCAGTCTTTGATGAAGTAAAGCACATCAAGGGCTCGCACGGGGCAATAGGGGCGCTGCTCGACTCTGGCAACCTCCAAATCGTCAACCCTGACCACAGCCAGGTAAAAGAAGTAGCTGCTACAGCAAAAAAGACCGGCGATATTGCAAGGCTTTCGCCTGCCGACCTGTCGATAATCGCGCTTGCATTGCATCTGAAGGCGACGCTAATGACAGACGACTATGCAGCTGCAAACGTCGCGACATTCATGGAGATTCCAGTAAGATCGATGTCTGCCAAGAGGATAAAGGAAGTCAGAAAATGGATAACCTACTGCAGCGCCTGCGGCAAGACGTTTAGCCCTGACGCAAAAGAATGTTCGCTGTGCGGCAATAGGTTGAAAAGAAAATACAGGAAAAAGAAAGTTACTTGAGCGAGTTTCTCTGATGCGCCCAGTCGATTATCGAGCCGTCATATAGCCGCACCTTTTCATATCCTGCTTTCGTGAACTGCATATGTACTTGTACGACGCCCTCGTGCCTGAATGGCAATAGCATATTATTTCTTTGTCTGGCGTGATGTCCTTGCTTTCAAGCTCTTTCTTCAGATCTGCTTCGCTTGCAAAGAGGCTGCCGTTTGTGCCCACGCCTGCCTTCCAGTCATGCGGCACAGAGTTTGGTACCCCTGCTTGCATGTATGCCCTCCATCGGCGTCCTTGCGTCCACCACTACAAACGACGGGTCGTCCATCCTTGCCTTTATGATCTCGGCGTCTACCCTGATGTCATTGCGCGGATTTGATTTGAACTGTGCCGGCGTCATTTGCGGCATGCCGCGTGTGACTCGCAGCCCCACGTGGCGCCACGCCTGAAATCCGATGTCAAGCATCTTGACGTCAGTGTGGCCGTGGTAGATTATGCTACATGCTATCCTAGCATACTATGGGTCGTCCTGCTCACCATAAACTGTTACCTTTTTGGAGTCGTCGATGCCGAGGAGGCTGCCAAAGACCTTTTCAGCAGCAACGCCCTCAATGACAAGGTTGGCGCCATTGTCTGCTAGCATTATCACCATTTTTTCAATGCCAAGCGGCCGGGCGTTCTTGATATGTCCAAAGCTGTAGGGCATGCTGCCCCGCGCGTCAATTATAATCAGATCAGAATTGTAAAGGTTTGCTGCAAGCCACTTGCTCTCAACTGTAATAACTGCCGTGGCAGACTTGTAGATTTGATGTTGTTGTTTTATATTTCTTCATTATCATTTTCGCCAAAGAGAGTCCTCTGCGTTATCTGCTTGCTGCCATTGGCAGAATCCAGAATCTTGCGCACCCGCTCTGCCCTTGCAAGCCCAAAGCCCGGGATAGTTGCAAGCTCGGCAGCCGAGGCGTTGAGAGCTTTCTTGGGCGTATGGAACTTTTCCAACATCCTTGCGGCAAGCTTGTCGCCAATGCCGGGCACCGACGACAGCACTGAAAGCTGTTGTATGTAGACGGGGTTTTCCTTTTTGATCTTTCTTAAGAGTGGGCCGGTTGCCTTGCCTTCTCGCAGGCTCTTATTTACGAGCGTGACCAAGAATTGTGCAGTCTGCTCTGCCGATGGTGTGTGAATTACAGGAATTCGGAACTCCATTGCGATAGTGGCAAGCGCATCGTAGGCAAGCGGCATCCTTTCTGCAAGCCGCTTGATGTCCTTTTCTTCCATCACGTCTTCAGGTATTTCTGCCAGCTCGGCAATGTTGCCCTGCACCACCAGCAGCGGCTTTGGATAGTGTTTCACCAAGTCAGAGCACTGTACAAAAAGCCGGCCGTCGTAGATCGAGCCGACAAGGTCGCGCACAGTTTTTCGCTCCACCGCGGTTTCAGGCGAAACAATATAATCGCCCACCTTCAGCTGCGCGAAGTCAATCACGGCGCCTGCCTTTTTCAGCAGGCTAGGGATGCTGCTGCTCCTTTCTCTCTCGTCAACGACTATCCTAGTGGCAGGCACAAAAAAGTCTGGATCTGCCTAACCTATAATTTTTTATTCGGCTCTTGGCTTTGACGGCGGACCTGCAGATGCGCCACCCGTGCTGCCGCCACTCTGCATGCCGCGTATCATTTCATTTATCTTGTTCTCGACTTCCTTCAAGTTCTCCTTTACTCTTGCCTCTTGCTTGCCAAGCACCATCACCCTGGTATTAGACAGCTCTTTCTTTTCTTCCAGCTCTTTTACGACCTCTTCCTTCTTTGCCTTGATAAGGACAGAGCCTGCGTTCTTGTACACCGCGTCGTCAGCACCTGCTTTCTTTAATTCTTCAAGGGCCCTATCGGTTTCTACCATTTCAACTTCCAGCTGCTGCTTTTGCATCATGATTGCCTGCAGGTTCTGCTGGAGCTGCTGTAAGCGCGATACCTGTTCCCGCAGCCACGGCGGAAGTTCCTGTTCACTCATAATTGAGAGCTATTCACAGTGCCAACCTATAAAATCATAGCGTTGGCGGAGAGGCGCCGGCGAGCTTCCGACAGTCTCTCTCTCCATTGCTGCTATGCACGCCGTTTCTCCCTATTGAACTTGGTCAAGCAGAGGCACGAATCTGCATTCAAACCTGGGCAGCTCCATGCCAAAGTGACACCTTATTTCAGCATACATCTCGTCTGAATGTTCGGCGGCCTCGATCCCTTTCTGTATTTCATCTACAATCCTTTGGCTGATCTCTTTGCTGCTTGCAAACGGGCTGGGAAGGGCGGTCGTCGCCTGCGTGGTGTTGCTGGATGTGTTGTTGCTGTTGGCTGCTTTTGCCATAACGTAGCCCACGGTCGACGAAGAATTAAAGTCGTTTTGGATGGTTGACATGATCAGGTCACCGTTGCCGCTGATGTCGTCGACGCCTCATGGAGAAGGCGACGATTGCCAGAAGTGCAACTGACATTATTATTATTGTTGATCGGTTCATTGAGCAACGGAAAAGAACTAAACTTATACGGGTTCCGGCAGATGACGCGTGGAAGAGATTCTGCGATTTTGTGATGATGATTGATTCAAGGCGAGCTTCTGGGAGATTTTATTGCCTGCCAGTGGTGGCAGTTGTTATGCACTTGTATGAAGCATCCGCAAGCCGGAGGTACGAATTGACGCTTGCGCGCAGCGTCGCCAGATCGCCCGTTTCAACGCGGAAAATGATGTTAGAGCCGGAAAGAGAGATTTCTGCCCTGCCTCCTTCGTCGTCGTCCTTGAGCAGGCGTTTTAGGTCGGGCGCAAGCGCGGCACGGATAGAACCTGCTACCCGTCCCGACCTAGTAGATATCCTGATCCTAGCTCTGCAGCTTTTCAAAGTCAACGTCGTACGCCCCTGACGCGATCTTGAAGTTGCATTTGGGGCAGTGCCATATCCCTGACGCGACCCTGCCAAACCTCAGCGAGCCGCATGACGGGCACCTCCTCTTCTGGTGAAGCGTACGGTAAACCTTGCCGTAACGTCTGCGCACGGTGGCCCCGAACTTGATCCCAAGGCCTTTCAGGTTAGTCGAGCCTTTCCTCTTCTTCTTGCGGCCTGTGCTAACCATTCTTTCCAGTCAACTCCTTTAATCTTGCCCGTACTGCCTCTCCTTTAATCCTTGCTGTTTCGCCTGCCTTCTTTATCTGGTCGACCGTGAACGAGCCAGTAAAGCCCTTCTGGATCGCGCAAAAGCCCTCGTCTGCAGTCGTTATCGTTATCCTTGCGTCCATGCAGGCTTCCTCTTCAGAGTTCGGGTCTATCAGGAGATAGTCGCCAATCCTTGCTGCAGTTATTGAAACTGGCACTGTCGTTATGGGCATCGGCTGCGTGTTGCCGGTGTCGACGACCTTGTCGTCCTGCATTTCAAACACAGGAAGCTTCGCGCTGAGCAATGACGCCACAACAGCGTATGACGTTGCATCGAACAGGTTTCCGTCGGCGTTGACGATACTGCAATCCACAAATATTGTGTATACTGTTTTGCCCGGCACGAGGACCAGCTGGTCAAGGTCTATCATCTCCGACTCTCTGACTCCCCTGTCTACTACCCTTGCCAGCTCGACCACATCTTCATCTGGCGGCCCCGGCTCGACATGCGGAGACGCAGTCGGGAGCACCTCGGCTGAAACAATGAGCGCGCCCTTGTTCTCGAGCCCTTCAAACGGCTCGCCCGTTTCCACCTTGACGCCTGCAACCACTTCTGAGTCGCCCAGCTTTACCCTCGCCGAGCCGTTGGCCTTCTTTATCACGTCAAGTTCGATTTCAAGCGGCCTCTGCTCATTAAAGTCCCTGCCGTCAAGCCTCTTGCCCCGCGCAAGGCCGTCCCACATCTGCTGCTTGCGCAGGTGCTCTACTATTATTGTCGACCTCTTTGAGGCGCTCATTACTGCTGTATCTCCTCCTTCAGCTCGGTTTCATTGCCAAAGTACTTTTGCATCAGCGCCTGCTTCTGGATCTCGTAGACCATCTTGCAGCCGCCAATCGCCTTGTCGATGCATCCATTGAACTGATCAGGTGTAAGCTTGCCGTCCAGCTGAAGCAATGTCACCTGCTCAAGGCGGGGCATGTACGCGACTGGCATGTCTGCGCCGCCCTCTTTGTCCTCAGTATCGTTAATGTCAAGCACTATCTTGTCGTCTACCTTGCCTGCTGCACATGCGGCGACTAGGTCGCGCATGTTGATGCCTGCGTCTGCAAGAGCCACTGCAGCGGCTGTAATGCCTGCGCAACGCGAGCCTCCATCCGACTGGAGCACTTCGACAAAGACATCGATTGCAGCTCTCGGATAGTCCTCGAGCATCAGCGCTGGCTCGAGCGCCTCGCGCATCACTTTTGAAATCTCGACTTCCCTCCTAGAGGGGGCAGGGTTCTTGCGCGTGTCTGTCGAGAACGGCACCATATGGTAGCGGCAGCGGAGCACGCACCTGTCGGGCTGCGCCATGTGCTTTGGGTGAACTTCACGTGGCCCGTACACAGCAGCCACTATTTTGTTCTTACCAAATTCAATGAAAGCCGAGCCATCAGCGTTCTTTACTCTGCCGACAGTTATCTTGACAGTCCGGAGCTCGTCAATGGTTCGACCGTCTGTCCTTTTTCCATTTTCGTTTATCAAATTTCTTGTTTGAGTCATTTTTCTTCTTCAACCTCTAATTCTTCTTCCACTTCGTCTATCGTGGATTCGATTTCGCCCGGTTTTGAAGCGTCTACAGCGCCGACGCGTTGGGCTTCCTGTTGTGGCGGGGTGTCCGGCACGTTCAGGAGCATCTTTATCCTCTGCGTCAGGTTAGCTGTGTGGGCTTCCTCTTCAACCATCCTAATTGCCCTCACCGCCAGTTTTATTCCTTCTGGATTTCTGCCAGTGACGACCACGATGCCATTCTGGCCAATCAGCACGCGCGTCTGCGTCGCTTGTTCAATGGTCTGTATCATGGAGCCACGCTTGCCGATAAGGCGTGGGACACGCGTGGCAGATATCTTGAGCAGTTCTCCTGTTGGGATCTTACCAAGGTCTCTGTCTTGCACCGTCAGCATCGGGTCGCGCGTCCTGTCAAAGGCCATCACCCTTGCGGTTATCATGTCGCCTATTGCAAAGTGCTTGCCCATGTCGTCGCGCGCGGGCGAAAAGTCCCTTCCAAAGACGTCCTGTGCCGGCAAGTGAGCCGAGAAGCACGAGTTGATGTCCACCTCCCACGAGAGCGACGAGTGGTCGATTATCTTGCCTATAACAAGGTCGTTCACGCGCGGGATGTAGACACCAGAGAGCGGTATTACCTTCACGCCATCGCGGCCGGTCTCTGCAATCCCAATTCTTGTAGCGATGAGAGCATTGCCGGACTTGATCACGTTCATCAGCGGCCTAAAATTCCCCTCGGCAATTTTGTCTCCGGGGATTACATACCTTCTTTTCACGTCGTGCATGTATCAAAGGGTCACCACCGAGGCAAAAAGCCCTTCTGAAAATACGTTGTCATTATCCATTTTTGTTCTTTCTCCTTTTGCTGGGGAGTAGTAACAGCTGACTTATATTTTAAGTATAGATATCCACAAGCTAGCTATCCTTCCTTTACCTGGGCAGAGCCCTTTGTAGCCGAGCCGAGCCTGTCGAGGAACTGGCCCTTCATGCCTGCGTTCATTTCCAGCGTCGCCCTGAGCGAGCCGTCTGCAAGCCACTCCTCGCCCCGGAGATCCCCCGTGGACTTTAGTATGCTGTACGACTGGGCCGAGAACTGAGGCGGTATCGTAACCGTGAGTTTCACGGTCTCAGACTTGAGCGGCAGTATCTTGCGTAATGCATCCACCACTCCCTTGGCCTGGTCTTCTGCCTTCTTGAACGGGTCTATCGAGACCCGGGCTCCGTCCATCGCTGCCTCGATCCTCATGACAGGGTGTGGCAGGTGCGTCTTGGGGTCTACAAAGCTCCTGTTAATGAACTGCACTATCTGCTTGCGCTTCTCCTCCACCATTTTCCTTCTCTGGTCGGTGGTGAGGTTCAGCTCACCCCTTGCGATTATCTGCGTTGCCACCTCTGTGGCGTCCATCGTCTTGAAGTGCTTCATCAGCTTCTCGCCGGATGCCCTTGAGCCCTTGTTTGCGTCAGAATAGATTTCGTCTGAAACTAGCACGCTTGAAATGTCGGCCCTCTTGCCCAGCTTGTATTCTAGTGCCGGGTCGGGCTTGACCACCAGCTCGAACTTGTCGCCGTCCAGCGTGAGGCGGACGACTGTAAATTTGGGGTCGGTCATATTGTGTTACATGAAGATCATTTTTGAAGTATATATGCGTGTCAAGTTGCCGAGCAAAATTTTGCAACTTTCGGTAGATTTTTAAGGACGATTTGGGCAACTTTCTAGAGTATTGGCTTCTCCATCAGTTGAAGTTATCGAGAAATCAGACGAGAGAATCGTTGTCAGGTTTAACAATATTCCAAGGCAGTATGTCAACTCGCTGCGCAGGCTAGCGATAAGCGAAGTCCCCACGCTGGCTATCGATGATGTGGTCATTCTAGAGAATTCTTCTGTCATGCACGACGAGGCGGTGGCCCATAGACTCGGCCTGATACCATTGCGCACCGACCCCGGCAGGTTCGTCATGCCCCACGAGTGCGACTGCAAGAGCACGCTTGGCTGCAGCAAGTGCAGGGTGCTGCTTGTGCTCGACTCCGAGGCAAACGAAAAGACCAAGGTGGTGACGTCGGACGAGCTCGTGTCGGAGGACGAGCTGGTCAAGCCGGTAAGCAAGGAAATCCCAATAATCGTTCTGGCGCCAAACCAGAAATTAAAGTTCGAAGCGTACGCAAGGCTCGGCACAGGCAAGGACCACGCCAAGTGGCAGCCGACGGCTGCGGCAGTGGTCAAGGATGGCAAGAGCGAGGACGAGATAATCCTCATGATAGAGTCGAACGGCGCGCTGACTGCAGAGGAGGTCCTAGTGGCGGCAGCTGAAAAGCTGTCTTCAAAGGTCAAGAACTTCAAGCATGAAGTCTCGTCGCTCAATGTCCCGAAGAATGCCTAAGTACATTTATTTAGGGTGCTTTTACTACGAGTTGACATAACGAACGAATATGTTTGCCAGTACCATGGTTGATAATACTATCTGGACTCTTCGCCAAGCCTTCAAGAAGAACAAGGCCCCTATCTGGCGCGCCCTTGAAAAAGAGCTCGCTGGCCCGAGGGCTAACAGGAGGGAGGTCAACGTCGGCAGGCTGGCAGAGATAACAAAGACAGACGAGGTCGTCGTCATCCCGGGCAAGGTTCTTGGAACCGGTAGCCTCGGCCACAAGCTGACCGTTTGTGCTTTTTCGATTTCAGAGGGCGCTGCCAAAAAAATCATTACTGCAGGCGGCAAGGTCACGACTTTTGAAGACCTGATAAAGAAGCATCCGGATGGAAAGGGAGTGAGGATAATTGGCTGACCAGAAAACAGTGCAAAAGCAGCAACAGCAAAAGACGATAGTGGTTGATGCCAGCAACTGCATCGCAGGCAGGATGTGCTCGCACGTTTCCAAGCTGCTTCTGCGGGGCAACTGGGTCGCCATAGTAAACGCCGAGAAGGCCATGCTGTCCGGCAACCGCCACAGTACAATTGAGCTGTACAAGGAGCACTTGGAGATCAACTCTGTCACAAACCCGATCCACGGCCCGTTCCACCCAAGGAGGCCAGATACGATTTTGTCAAAGATGGTCAGGGGAATGGTGCCCAAGAGAAAGCCAAGCGGCATGAAAGCCCACAGGCGCCTGAGGGTATATATCGGGATCCCTGAAGAAATGAAAAATGCAAAAATGCAGTCGTTTGCAGATTCCAAGATAACCAAGCCTGAATCATACTATATCACGATTGGCGACGTTGCCAAGCAGATAGGGTGGAAGGGACTATAGTATGACGACTAAGGTAGAGCTTTACCCGGGGCAGAGAAAGTCGAGCAGGGCCGTCGCCACAATCGCCAAAGGCAGCGGCAAGGTCAGAATAAATAATACGCCGGCAGAACTGATGGCGCCGGACGTTGCCAAGGAGCTGGTGCTAACCCCGCTGACGCTGGTGAGCGAGCTCCGCAACAGAGTCGATATCGACGTGCAGGTACATGGTGGAGGCTTTATGGGTCAGGCTTTTGCAAGCGCAGTCGCGATATCAAGGGCGCTGACAGGTCAGGAAAAGGGCGGCAAGGACCCAAGAGAACACCCGTTCACAAAGAGCGTGCGCGAAGAGATTAGGAGAAAGATAACAGAGTACGATAGGCACCTGCTATCGGGCGACAGCAGACAGACAGAGTCGAAAAAGTTCGGCGGCCCCGGCGCCAGGCGCAGAAAGCAGAAATCGTATCGTTAATTCTTTCTTTCTTTCTTTTTTTGTCAAGCAGTTAGTAGATATATACATATATACGCCCAGCGTTGTGCATGGATATTTTTGTTTACGCTATATACTCCCTGCAACATTCGATCCGCTTACATGCGCTTCCCTGTTGTGCGCTGCCAGATCTTCAACTGAATCAAACATCTTGCCGCAGACCTTGCATTCAATGCTGGGCTCAGGCCCGCTAGCGCCCATGTATACTCTACTCTTCCTCCCCTCTTTCCCGAGGCCCTGCAGCCTTGACCAACTCGGTTTCATCAGCAGACTCCGTGCGGTCGTAAATTGGCTCCGGCGGAGGCGGCTGCTGGTCTATGCCTATGTCGCCCTTATTCTTCGCCCCCTCGTACCTTTCTGTTGCATCTTCACTCATATTGGAATACGGCTGCTCATCATTGCTTAAGAAAGTAATAGGACAACAACAACCTCAAAAAGAGAAAAAAAATAGAAAAGAGGAATGCAGTTTTTAACCACTTGATCTGCTAAAGAGGCCCCCCACCCTTGTGCCGACAGCGGCAGCAGCTACTATTGATCATATGCCAGCAGCCATTACAAACACTGACAGCGAAAACTCTGGTGTGGCTGACAGGCGTGCCGGTGACTTCGACCGTGTGCTCGCTGTGGCTGTAGTTGATCTCGAACATAACATCTGTTTCAGTATTTGATTTCACAATTATGTCATTTGACTCTGCGGCGACGGCTTCGCCGTCAATGAGCACCATTGTCTCTCCGCGCAACATTGCCTTGAGTATTGTTACTTACTTCTGCTGCGCCTCTTGTTCCTGTTTCGCCCTCGACTGTGAATGGCACCTTCTTTTCCTCTTGCCGGAACTCGACATTGCCTACGTTTGAGTTGCTTGTGATCTCTAATTCGAATTGCTCGCCACCTTCAGCCTGCACTTCGAAGGAATTGGAGGTGGCGATCACAAACTGCGTCGACGATTCCAGCTTGGCGACAATCTCTCTGCGTCGAGTAGTCCCAGCAGGCTTACGCTGAACGAGCTGATATGCCCCAAGTAAACACCGAGTTTGCTTCCCTGCCGCGCGCCTAGGCCTTGCCATCCTGCATCGTGTAGACCTTGTAGAGCTGGCCCGTGTGCCTGTCGGTGTACTTCCATTCTTCCACGCCGAACTTTACTTCCTTGAATTTCGTTCTTATTGAAGGGTGCAGCATCTTGTGGACGTCCTCGCCTATTGAAATCCCATTTGGCCTTGTCAGCGAGGTTATCTTGGCGGCAATGTTCATGCAGTACCCGAGTATGTCTATCGGCGAGCTCTTGTCATGGCCGTACTGCACGATTACGTTTTCGCCTTCGTCCATCCCTATCTTGACGTTCAGCTCAGGGTAGTCGTATTGGTTCAGGATCGGGTTGATGCCGTTCTTGACCACGGTCAGCATCGACCTTGCGCACTGCACCGCCCTGTCGCACGCAAGGAGCTTGTTATAGCTTGCCGGAAAGAACGCAATGACGGCGTCGCCAACGTACTTTAGCACGTAGCCTTCGTGGCTGTAGACCACCGAGGACATTTCATAAGCAAACGCCCTGACTATGGTGGACAGCTTGTCCACCGGCAGGGTCATGCTCATGTTTGTTGAGCCCACGAGGTCTGCATACAGTATTACAAGCGGTATTTTCGAGCTGACGTGGCTGAGGAGGTATTCCTGTCCCGGCGCAAGTGACGAGTCGTACTGAAAGCGGCGCTTGAGGGCCCGCCAGAGCCGGTCTTGCGTCTGTGAAACGAGGGTCTCGGAATCGACGGTCTTTGTTTGAAGGCTGGTCTCATTCTTACTACTGCTGCTGCCGCTCATCATCATGTTGAACAGGGCCTTGGCGGTCTTGTCCTGCTGCTGCTCCTCCTCCTCCTTGCCCTTGTTGTTATCCTGCTTGTCCGCCTTGGAGGCCAAATCCGTTCGTGCTATCTTGTCAAATGTGGCATTTAAATGTCATTGAATATATTAAACACTGTTACGCACCTGTGGAGCGTGAGGACGCCGCTCAAGGGTGACGACTACTTTTGCAGGCAGGTAAACGCCGCGTTTGGGAAGGTGGAGCAAGCTTATCTCGAAGCCATCAAGTCTTCGATAGCGATGCGCAAGGCAGGCGCGATGCTGGGCGATGGCACCGTGGCGCAGGTCGACACGTTCGACCCGCAGAGTGTGCAGGCATTCTACCAGAGGCTGGCAAACGCTCTTGCAGGCTGGGCGTCGGCCGACATTTCAAAGTCGGCCACTGAAGACCTGCGCCGGCTTTACTGCCAGTTTGCAAAAGAGGCCGGCAAGAAATACCATATCATCTGCTATTTCGGCGTCCAATTCCACGCCGTGCCCTATTACAGAGTCGACAGGCGCGTCATAGAGGCACAGAAGGAGCTTGCAAAAATCGCGAAGGACGCCGGCGCCGTCTTCAAGTCGATGGCTGGCGCTGCGGACGAGGCGCTGCAGGCAGAGCTGGAAAAGAAGGGATACGCCAACCTTGATTTTCAGGATCTCTTTACAAAAATGTTTGACGACGAAAGCCTAGTTGAAGAGCTCGACAAAAAGGCCACGTCGGTTGAAAGCCAGTTCCCTGAATTTGAAGAGATGCGGAAAAGGAAGGCCAAGCTCTTTGCCGAGTTGAACGACCTTCTAATTGAATTATATCAAACGTTACCGGTTTTGATAGACTACAACAGACTCATGCAGGGCGAAGAAGGGGTCACGACCTACTTTGACATCGAAGTCATAAAGAACAAAAAGACAAAGGCAAGGGAGGCATACCTCAACACGCAGGCTATCTCAAAGGAAGCGGCTGACACAGTCGCTACTGAACTGCATAAAGTCGCAGAGGCGCTGTCAAGGGCTGCGCGCTAGCTCGCCCACATTTTTCTTCTAAGCGCCTGAAACCCGGCAAGGGACGCGATTGCTGTGACAGTTGTCGCGATGCTGTACGTCGCGGCGGTGGCCGCTATGCCTGACGAGTCAAACAGGAAGCCAAAAACAAGGCTCGCCGCAAAAAATGAAAACCCGATGACCATATTGTACAAGCCATAGGCGGTGCCGCGGAACTGGCCTGCTACGTATATTTTGGCACCAGCGCCCTTTGCACAGTTTCCGAGATGCCGATGTAGGCACCATAGACTGCGGCAAGGACGTAAAAGCATGAACTGAGCTCGTGCTTGTCAGCATTAGCACCGTGCTTGCAAGGAAAACGCCGTACGAGATCGCCAGCACGGCTTCTCTGCCAATCCTGTAGGCCAACACGCCTACAGGATAGCCGACGAGCGTGTGTGCCCCGTTTATTATCGCGTAGAGCAGTAGGACCATGCTGTCAGAAATTCCAAGATTCGATCCCCTTATCAGAACGAATGCAAAGTTGAATGCGCCGACAGAAAACATACCCATTATCGCCAAGAGCGCGACAAACCTTTTTTCTGCCAGCACAGCCCGGATGTTACCGGCTATGGACTTTTTGACCTGCACCGGCGCGAATTTCTCTTTTACAAAGAATATCAGGATAATGACCGCTATTGCGGCAGGCACAAGCGAAAGGTAGAATATCCCCATAAACCCTACGAGTGGAAAGAGCGCAAAGGCCGCCAGCGGGCCTATTATGGCGCCAGCCTGATCCATCGAGAGCGGTGCAGCCCGAACGCGTGGCCGACCTTGCTCTCGTGCACTGACTCGCTAATGAGCGCATCGCGGGGAGCAGTCCTAATCCCCTTGCCGACCCTGTCTGCCGACTGCACGGTAAATACATCTGCCCAGCCGCCTGTAAGGGCAAAGAAGGGCTTGCTAGCAGCAGACAGCGAATAGCCGATGAGCACGAGTGGTTTTCTTTTCTGCACTCTGTCAGAGACTGTGCGGGAAGTCATCCTGACGGTGTAGCCCAGCATCTCTGCGATTCCTTCGACGAGCCCGAGAAGCGTCCTTGACGCGCCCAGCTGGCTGGTGAGGAAGAGAGAGGCAGGAGCCCAAAGACCATTTCTGAAGAGATGTCGGTAAAAGGGCTTACGAGTCCCAAATATTTGACATTAATAAGGTCACCTTCTTTTCGGAGCTTCACGCCTAACGCTCTTCGATTACGGCCCTCTGACCTTTGAAGGTACTCTCATGCAAACACTTCAGAATGATTAGCATAATTCCTTTAGGCTCGTCGGTTTCCTGAATCTTTGACCATTATCATTTCAGGGTAAAGCAGCAGAAAACCCCGAAGACCGGGAACATCGAAGGCGCTGCCATGGCCTGACTTCTTCATGTACTGGTTGTTGAGGTATATAGACCAGGGATCGGGGTTGTCCATGGCCCGATTAACTCGGTAAATCACCTTTGGATCTACCCCGGCATCATCATACGAGATAGCCTATCGTGGGTTTCATTCCAGCGCATATTTCTAATACTTTTATGTAACAATCAACTATTAGAATGCATATACCTTCAAAAAGGTACAAAGTTGTCAATCCATACGCCGTTTGCCACAAAATGAAGAAGAACTACGGCTGGACAGGGCACGACAAATGGCAGCGGTGTGTCGATAAGATAAAAGACAAGTCTAGATCGTTGACGGGATCTAGAAGATAATAAACCCATATTTCTTTTCAGTATACTTCTTCCAGTTGCCGTGTTTAACTGTTAAACAGAAAATGTTGTACCGTTTAACAAAAATGGGTCAATTAGTTGTGCAACGGCTGTGCAAAACCCGTCAAAAACCACTTTGCACGCTTGCAAGACACTTCATCATATAGAAGAACCCTATGAGAATGGACTATTAGGATATGTCACTTGCACAGCCGTTGCAAGCGTGCAACGACCTGCATTGCACAACAAAAAACGCCCCTATAGATTTTGTTAAACAGGACAGAACAATTTCGTGTTAAACAGTTAAACAGTTTAACGTGTTAAACGATTAAACTAGAAAAAGATTCACT
>Ga0126312_10000317_pt1 | contig 27019 bp, 26 predicted proteins | sample Plot104A_FD_92537 | JGI IMG/M metagenome (GOLD analysis project Ga0126312, IMG submission 92537) | Serpentine soil microbial communities from UC McLaughlin Reserve, CA, USA - Plot104A | ecosystem: Environmental > Terrestrial > Soil > Grasslands | place: USA: UC McLaughlin Reserve, Lake County...
GATGCTGCTGCTCGGCGGCGCCGTGCTGTTCCTCACGATGGCGCTGATCGAGGCGAACCCGTTCGGCGGCGATCTGCCGCTGTGGCTCAGCCTCATGCAGGGAGCGATCCTGCTCGGCGTCCTGTTCTTCTGGTGGGAGCGGCGCGCGCCCGACCCGATGATCACGCCCGGGCTCCTGTCCAACCGCCAGTTCCGCAACGCGAACATCGGGATGCTCTTCTTCGCCGCGGGCGCGATCGGCTCGCTGCTCCTGCTCTCGCTCGTGTTCGTGAACCTGTGGGGCTACACGCAGCTCGAGGCGGCGCTCGCGATCCTGCCCATACCGGTCTGCGGCCTGATCGCGTGGCCCTTCGTGGGGAAGGCGGCCGACACGCGCCCGCCGGGCGAGCTGGCGAAGCCGGCGCTGATCGCGATGGCCGTGGGAATGCTGATCGTCTCGTTCCTCCCGTCCACCTCGGACGACGCCTGGGCCTACATCCGGGTGCTGCCGGGCCTGGTGCTGATCGGAGCGGGGATGGGCATCGGCTTCCCGGCGTTGAACGTCGGCGCCATGGGAGCGGTGACGGGGCAGGACCTCGGCCTCGCGTCGGGCGTGCTCAACACCGCGCGCCAGCTCGGCGCCGCGATCGGCGTGGCGATTCTGATCGCCACCTTCGGCGGCGCGCTCCACGCGCACATGTCGTGGTTCGCGGACGACGAGATCGAGGACATCGTCGACGACTGGGAGATTCCGAAGCCGCTCGCGGGGATGGTGATCCAGTCCACCCTCCACGATTACACGGGCGGCACCCAGGATCGCTTCAAGCCGGAGCCGGGCTTCGACGAGCAGATCATCCGCCAGACCGCGGGCTCGGCCCGCGAGGGCTTCGCGTGGGCCTTCCGCCAAGCGGCCCTGCTGGTGCTGTCGGCGCTGCCGCTGATGGCGGCCCTGCGGCGCACGCCGGCGCAGGCCCGTGCGGAGGCGATGGCCGCGGCGGCCGGCCAGGGCCCGCCGCCGCCTGAGGGTCCCGGCGGCGCCGAGGGTCCGGGCATCGAGGGTGACGGGGATGGTGCCCCGCGCGCCGCCCCGACCGCCCGCCCCGAGCCGGCCTAGACCTCCGGGATCGGAAGCTCATGCAGAAACGTCCCACTACGGGACGGAACTACATTCTCCTCCCGGAGATCGCCGAATCCGGTGGCTCCGCGACCCGCTCAGTGCCCGCCGTCAGACGGCCCTCGACCCACTCGACCAGCCTCGCCGCCGAATCCTCGGGCGACTCCGACTCGGTCTCGAGCGCCAGCTCCGCCGCGAGTGGCTCCTCGTACGGGTCCGACACGCCCGTGAAGGCCTGGATCTCGCCCGCGCGGGCGCGCTCGTACAGCCCCTTCACGTCGCGGCGCTCGCACTCCTCGACCGACGCCCGCACGTGCACCTCCACGAAGCGCTCGCCCATCCGGGCGCGCGCCTCGTCACGGGCGTTGCGGTAGGGCGACACCGCCGCGACGAACGTCACGACGCCGTTCCGGGAGAGCAGGTCGGCCACGTAGGCGATCCGGCGCACGTTCACGTCGCGGTCCTGTCGCGAGAAGCCGAGCCCGGCGCAGAGGTTCTGGCGGACGTCGTCGCCGTCGAGCACCTCGACCTGATAGCCGCGGTCGCGCAGCTGCCCGGCGGCCAGCCGGCCCACCGTCGACTTGCCGGAGCCCGACAGGCCCGTCAGCCAGAAGCACACGCCCGAGCCGCTCCGCACCGGCGCAGCCAGCGTCCCGTGCGCGATCGGCCCGAGGTGCGGATCGCAGCCGTGCAGCTCGAAGGCCCGGAACGAGGAGAAGAGCCGATGGGCGGGACCGTGATAGTCGGACGACCCGGTCGAGAGCAGCCCGAGCTCCTCGGTGCAACGCGCCAGCAACTCGGTCTGCTCCCGCGTATGTGAGGGATAGAACACCTCCACCCCATCGAGGCCAAACGACCGATAGCGCGCGATCGCATCGAGCACCTCACCGCTGTCCTTGATGTCCCAGAACGGATGCGCCCAGACGGCGACTCCGGCGGCCTCGTGTATCCAGCCGATGGCCTCCTCGACCGTGGGATGCGTCCGCGCGACGTAGCCCGGCATCCCTTGGATCAGGTACGCCGGGATGAACGAGGAGACGTCGGCGTGGCCCTCGGCGGCGAGGCGGGAGGAGTTGGAGGGATGCGCAAGCACCGCGGCGGCCAGGTGCGGCCTCCCCACCGGCTTTCCGTTCGCCTTGCGGGCCTCGATCGGCGCCGGGTCGATCTCGAAGCCGAGCTCGCGGAGGCGGCCGGCCATCGCGTCGGCGCGCCGCTCGCGGTCCGCGCGGGCGTCCAGCAGCCGCTCGCCGAGCAGGCCGCTGCGGTGGTCGATCCCGTAGCCGAGGATGTGCAGGTCCTCGTAGTCGCCGTCCACAGCCGAGATCTCCGTGGCGGGCACGACCCGCACGCCGTGCACCGCGCCCGCTGCGAGCGCCTCGTCCACGCCGTCCACCGTGTCGTGGTCGGACAGGGCGAGCAGCTCGACCCCGGCCTGTGCCGCGTTCTCGACCACCTGGGCAGCCGGCAGCTCCCCGTCCGAATGGAGGGAATGCGACTGAAGGTCGAAGGCAGGGGCCGTCACGGCGGGCCACAGATTAGACGCTGGCCCGCCGCCGACGTGCGATTTTGCCGCCCGCCTAGGGCGTGGTGGCAGTCCGGCGCGGGCCCTCGTCGCGACCGACGACCGCCCGGTAGATGCCCAGCAGGATCATGGTGCCGATGATGGCGCCCACGAGACCGCCCAGGTCGAACATGTCGCTGTCGCCGATGCCCAGCAGCTCGGTGAACAGGAAGAAGCCGACGAGGGCGCCCGCCAGACCCAGAAGGATCGTGACGAAGAACCCGCCCGGGTCGTCTCCTGGCATGAGCGCCTTGGCGATGAAACCGGCCAGCAGGCCGAGGATGATTGCTCCGATCATGGGAGACCGGTACCCACTTATTCCACGGGTATGCCGTGCCTCATCGTGTTCTCGGTCACAACCCGCGGCTCGACGAACTGCAGCAGATAGTCCGGCCCGCCCGCCTTCGACCCGATTCCGGAGCGGCGGTTGCCGCCGAACGGCTGGCGACCGACCATCGCTCCCGTGATGCCGCGGTTCACGTAGAGGTTCCCGACCGGCAGCCGCGCGGCCACTCGCTCGATCGTCGCCGGCGTACGCGAGAACAGGCCACCGGTGAGCGCGAACGGCAGCGCGTCGATGACGTCGCACGCCTCGTCCACGTCGCGCACGCGCGTGACTGCCAGCAGCGGGCCGAAGATCTCCTCGCTCAGCACGGGCGAGTCGTCCGGGAGGTCCGCCACCAGCGTCGGCGCGCAGAACCAGCCCTCCTCCGGCAGCGGCTGCTCGGAGCTGGCGAGCGCGGGCGCCATCGCCGCGTAGCGCCGGACGCGCTCCTGCGCCTCCCGCTCGATCACCGGCGGGACCTCGGTGGCGAAGCGCTCGGCCTGGCCGACGTCGAGCACCCTCACCGCCCCCGCCAGCCGCTCGAGCAGCGTGTCGGCGGCGGCCTCGTGGACCAGCACGCGCGCGGCGGCCGAGCACTTCTGCCCCGCGTAGCCGAAGGCCGAGTGGACGACCTCGGGCACGACATCGTCGAGGTCCGCGTCGGAATCGACGATCACGCAGTTCTTGCCGCCCATCTCGGACACGACCCGCTTCACGTGCCCCTGGGCCTCCGGGGTCTCCGCCGACGCCCGCAGGATCTCGAGCCCGACCGCGCTCGAGCCGGTGAACGCGATCACGTGGACGCGCGGGTCGCGCACGAGCGCCGCGCCGGCCTCACCGTAGCCCGGGAGCAGCGACAGGGCCTCGCGCGGCACGCCCGCAGCGTGGAGCGCGTCGACGAGCGCGCCGGCGCTCCCGGGCGACTGCTCCGCCGGCTTCAGCACGGCGGCGTTGCCCGCCGCGAGCGCCGCGGCCGTCATCCCGCAGGGGATCGCGAGCGGGAAGTTCCAGGGCGCGATCACGGCCGCCACGCCGCGCGGCGCGTAGCGCATCGTGTTCCGCTCGCCCGGCACCTGCACGAGCGCGCGGCCCTCGTCGAGCGCGACCGCGTCGCGCGCGTAGTACTCGAGGAAGTCGATCGCCTCGCAGACGTCGCCGTCCGCCTCCGGCCAGGGCTTCGCGCACTCGCGCACCTGCAGCGCGGCGAGCTCGAGCCGGCGCTCGCGCAGGATCGCCGCGGCGCCGCGCAGCACCTCGGCACGCTCTGCCGCCGGACGCGCGCTCCAGTCGCGGAAGCCCCGCTCGGCCGCCTCCACGGCCGCCGCGGCGTCGGCCTCGACGGCCCGCCCCGCGCTCGCCACCACGCGGCCGGGCGCGCCCGGGTCGGTCGAGTCGAGCCCCTCGGCCGGCCCGCGCTCGCCGCCGACCAGCACCGGCACGGACAGCGGCAGCCGCGCGTCGAGCTCGCGCAGGGCCTCCAGGAGCGACTCGCGCGCCGGTGCTCGGCGCAGCTCGAGGATCGGCTCGTTGCGGAAGCCGGCGGACGGCTCGGCGACTGTGCTCACGGCGCCGCCAGCAGCTCCTCGATCGGCGTGCCGCGCTGCTGCTCGCCGAGGAACGACTCGTTGGCCGTGTTCTCCAGCAGGCGCCGCACCAGGTAGGCCATCCCGGCCACGAGGTCCCCGACCGGGCAGTAGATCCGGACACGGTGGCCCAGGTCGGCGAGGGCCGCCGCGAGGTCGTCGCCGAGCCCGCGCAGCACCTGGAACTCGACGTCGCGGTCCTCGCGGCCCAGCTCGCGCGCGGCCGCAACCGCGTGCGCCACCGAGCGCAGGTTGTGCGACGCGATCGCCGGCCGCACGTGCGGCCACCCCTCGATCAGGCGCCCCGTGAGCGCCTCGAAGTTGCGGTCCGAGTCGCGCTTGGCCTCGAACACCGGCGGCGTCCAGCCGTGCTGCCGCGCGTCCACGACCTCGTGGTCCCAGTAGGCGCCCTTCACCAGCCGCACCACGAGCGGCTGCTCGCGCTCCGTCCCGGCCGCCCAGTCGAGCACCTGCTCGAGCTGCTGCGGGGACTCGCGCAGGTAGGCCTGGATCACCACGCCGGCCGACAGGCCGGTGCGCAGCTCGGGCTCGTCGAGCAGTTCGAACACGAGGCCGAGCGTCGCCTCGGCGGTGTCCACGGACTCCATGTCGATGTGCAGGTGCGCGCCGAGCTCCTTCGCGCGCACGAGCAGCGGCCGCATGCGCCGCGTGGCGTCCTCGCGCCCGACCTCGGGCGCCTCCGGGCGGAGGAGCGGGGTGAGCGCCGACACCTTCACGGACAGGTTCACGCGCGGCAGCGGGCCGAGCGAGTCGGCCTCCAGCACCGGCCGCTCCGGCCAGGACGGCGCGGCGCCGGCCAGCGTCTCGAGCGCGTCCAGGCAGCGCGCGGCGTAGCGGTCGGCCTCGGGCTCGGTCACGGTGGCCTCGCCCAGGAGGTCGAGCGACACCGCGGCGCCGTTGTCCCAGAGGTGCCGGATCGCCTTGAGAGCCGCCTTCGGGCTCTCGCCCACGATGAAGCGGTGGGCCATGTGGCGCACCCCGGCGGCCGCCGCCGCGCCCAGCGCCGCGCGGCCGGGCTTCGTGCCCGACATGCGCATCGCCGCCTGGATCGGCGGCGGGCGGTCGTCCACCTCCTCGAGGTAGCCGGTGAGATGGCGCGCGAGGTCGTCGAGCGAGCGGCAGGCCGGCGTCACGTCGACGAAGCGAAACAGCGCGGCGCGCAGCTCCGCGTCCTGCGAGGCGAGCTCCATGGCGCGCTGGTCGAGCGCCCGGAGCGGGTGGCGTGACCTTCCGGGCAGCGCCGCGTGGATCGTCCGGCCCACGTCCTGAAGCTGCGACTCCACGATCCGAAAGCTACTCCCCGGGGTACGGTCCCACCATGCCCTCGCTCGTCCTCGGACCGCTGCTCCGCTACGTGGGCGAGACCGAGGCGGTGATCTGGGTCGAGACCGACGCGGCCTGCGATGTCGAGGTGCTCGGCACGCGCGAGCGGACCTTCTGCGTCTGCGGCCACCACTACGCGCTCGTGTGCTGCGGCGACCTCGAGCCGGGCACCTGGCACGAGTACGAGGTGCTCTTGGACGGGGAGCGCGTCTGGCCGGTCGACGCCGGGTTCCCGGCCAGCGCCTTCCACACGTATCCCAAGGAGACCCCGCTGAGGCTCCTGTTCGGCTCCTGCCGCGTGGCCGCCCCGCACGAGCCGCCGTACGCGCTGAAGAAGGACGAGGACCCGCGCGGCCGCGAGATCGACGCGCTCCACACACTCGCCATGCGCATGCGCGACGAGCCGCGCGAGGACTGGCCGGACGTGCTCCTGATGCTCGGCGACCAGGTCTACGCCGACGAGGTCTCGCCTGTCACGCGCGCGTTCATAGAGACGAAGCGCGACACCGACGAGGCGCCCGGCGAGCGCGTGCTCGACTTCGAGGACTACACGCAGCTCTACCTCGAGAGCTGGAGCGACCCGTCGATCCGCTGGCTCCTGTCGACCGTCTCGACGGCGATGATCTTCGACGACCACGACGTCCACGACGACTGGAACATCTCAGAGGCGTGGCTGAAGGATGCGCGCTCCCACCACTGGTGGAACGAGCACATCAAGGGCGCCCTGTCGTCGTACTGGGTCTACCAGCACCTCGGGAACCTGCCGCCGGAGGCGCACAGGGACGACGAGCTCCTGAAGCGCGTGAAGGAGGAGGACGACGCCGAGAAGCTGCTCGAGGAGTTCGCCTTCCGCGCCGACCGCGAGACCGACGGCGCGCGCTGGAGCTTCTGCCGCGACCTCGGCGACACGCGCCTGATCGTGATCGACTCGCGCGCGGGCCGGGTGCTGGAGGAGGGGCGCCGCTCGATGCTCGACGAGGCGGAGTGGGAGTGGCTCTACGAGCACGCTACGGGCGGTTTCGACCACCTGCTGATCGGCACCTCGCTCCCCTGGCTCCTCGGCCGCGGCATGCACTTCGCCGAGGCGTGGAACGAGTCCGTGGCCGGAGGCGCCTGGGGCCACCCGGCGGCCCAGGCGGCCGAGGGCATGCGGCAGGCGGCCGACATGGAGCACTGGGCCGCGTTCCAGGAGTCGTTCGCGCGGCTCGTGGAGCTGTTCAGGGCCGTGGGCAGCGGCGAGCGCGGCGAGCCGCCGGCCTCGATCGTCACGATGTCCGGCGACGTCCACCACGCCTACCTGTTCGAGGTCGGCTATCCGCGCGGGACGGGACTCAGGAGCAACGTCTGGCAGGCGGTCTGCTCGCCCTTCAGGAACCCGCTCGCGAAGAACGAGCGGCGCTCGATCAGGATCGGGATGTCGCGCGGGCTCGAGCTCGTCACGCGCACGCTGGCGAGGCTCGCGGGCGTGCGCGACCCGGGCATCGGCTGGCGCATGACCGGCGACGGCCCCTGGTTCGACAACCAGGTGGCAACGCTGATCGTCGACGGCCGCGAGATCGAGATGAGGCTGGACAAGGCGGTGCCGGTCGACGAGAAGCACGCGCGGCTCGAGTGCGTGCTCGAGCAGCGGCTGGCCTAGGCGGCGGCCGCGGGGTACGGCGCCTCGCGGAGCTGGCGCAGCTCGCGCAGCAGGTCACCGGCGGGCTCGAACAGATCCGGCTCGAAGCACGGCTCCTCGCCCCGCGCGGCGGCGTCCGCGATCACCAGGCCGAGGCCGCCCCAGAGCTGCCCCTCGTAGGGCCTGCCGGGCGCGCTGAGATGGCCCGCAACGAAGTCGAGATCGAGGTAGGCCACGGAAGGGTGCGTGTCGAGGCCCGCGGCGCGCAGGCCGGCGCGGACCTCGTCGTTGGCGGCGTCATGCAGCACGATCGCCGCTCCGTCAACCGCGGGCGACGCGAGCAGGTCCTCAACGTCGCGGCGCACGCCCTCGGCGATGTGGTCGCCGTCGACGAGCACGAAGTCGACCCTCCGCCCGGCCGCGGTCAGCCGCTCCAGGAAGGCGGGCAGCAGCTCGTGGCTGTCGCCCGTATGCGTCGTGAGCATCGGGAGCTCGTCGGCGAGCCCGGCCGGATGCGTGAGGTCGAAGGAGTGGATCTCCGCGCAGTGGCGACCGAGACAGCGTGTGCTGCCCCCCTCGGCCGTGCCGATCTCGATCGCGAGCGCGGGCTTCAGCCGGGCGAGCAGACCCTCGAGGGCCGCGCGCTCGCCGAGTGTCATCTGCCATGGGTCGTGCGCGAGCAGGCCCGCGGGGGTGACTGCCGGAGCCGCCGCCGGGACGGAGCCGCGCTTCAGCCGGAGCGCCGGCCGTTCCACCAGCCGCCAGGAGAGCTCGGCCACCGCAAACGAGGCGATCAGCGTCAGCGGCAGCAGGACCGCGTATGCCATCTTGTATCCCTCCATCCCGCGCACGATCGGGTACAGCTCCGCCATCACGACGAGATGGAATAGGTAGATCGCGTACGAGCGGTCGCCGACCCAGGCGAGCACCCGGTTGTCGAGCCAGCGCCAGGTGCGCCCGGTGCGGACCTCCAGGATCACCGGGCCCCAGAGCAGGCCGGTCACCGACAGCGTCGCGAGCAGGTTGGTGACGGGCGGTGCGGTGCCGTAGTGGGCGGAGACGAGCGCGAGCGCCAGCCCGCCGGCGAAGGCGGTGCTGGCGAGAACTCGGATCCGCCGCCCGGCCGGGCGGGGTTGCCGGCTCGCGAGGACCGCGGCGAGCACCACGCCCGACATGAACGCGATGAGGGTCCAGGCAAGCGTGCGCTGCTGGGCGAACCCCCAGCCCTCGACGGCGCTGAAGACGAGGCTGACGCCGGCCCCCGCTGCGGCCAGCACGTAGACGACCAGCCTGCGGCGAGCGTGCGGGACGCGATCCCTCAGCCGCCAAAGCATCACCGAGACGACCGGAACGAGCACGTAGAACGAGAGCTCGACCTTCAGCGACCAGAGCTGGCCCGCCAACGACTTGAGCGGATGCGGGGTGTACGACTCGGTGAGCGTGATCATCGACAGGAGCTCGCCGGCGTCGGCCCCCCGGTCGCCGTAGTGGATCAGGACGACCGCCAGCAGGGCCCATGCGGCGGGGAAGATGCGCAGCACGCGGTTGCGGGCGTACGAGCGCAGCGACGGCAGCGCGGCGCCCGCCACGAAGGCCTCGACGAACGGGCGCGTGATCAGGAAGCCCGAGAGCGCGAAGAAGAGGTAGACCGCCATCGGGAGCGCGTCGAGGACGAGCCCGAGCGAGCCGAACGCCGTCTCCGGACGGAGCGTGCCGCCCGCGCCCTTCAGGTAGCCCGTCGCGAACAGCGCGCCCGCGGGGACGTGGACGGCCACGACGGCCAGAACGGCCAGCCCCCGCAGCGGGTCGGCCGTGGCCACAGCCGGCGGTGCGCGTTCCTCACGGGCGTCTTCTCGTTGGCCACCCAGGCACCGTAGTCGCGGGGCCGGACCGACCGGCGGCTCTGGGAGGATCGCGCAGTGCTCGAGATCGTTTTCGTCCTCGACCGGCGCCAGAACGCCTTCTTCGCCGAGCTGGTGGAGGTTCTCCGGGACGAGCTCGACGCGCTCGGCGTGCGCTCGAGCGTGTCGCTCGACGGATTCCCCGAGCCCGAGTCCGGGCGCGTCTACGCGCTCGTCCCGCCGCACGAGTGGGTCGTGCTCCATGGCGGGGCGGCGCCGCCGCCCGAGCTCCTCTCGCGCACGCTCGTGATCTGCGCCGAGCAGCCGGGCTCGAGCTTCTTCGAGGGGAACGAGCCGGTCGCCCGGGAGGCCGGGGCGGTCTTCGACATAAGCCCGCTCAGCGTCGCCGAGTGGCGCCGCCGCGGCATCGCGGCCGAGCGCCTCATGCTGGGGCACACGGCTCGCTGGGCGGCGCCGAGCCTCGATGAGCCCGGCGACGTCGACGTGGCCTTCCTCGGCAGCTTCAGCGAGCGCAGAAGCCGCCTGCTCGCCTCGTACGCGCCGATGCTCGCGCGGCGCCGCTGCCGCCTCCTCATCAGCGACAACATGCGGCCGAATACGGGCGGCTCGCCCGGCTTCCTCATCGGTCCCGGCAAGCGCGCGCTGCTGCGCCGGACGCGCGTGCTTCTGAACCTGCACGTGAGCGAGCGGCCCTACTTCGAGCACCTGCGCGCGATGGAGGCGATCCTGTGCGGCGCCGTCCTGGTCTCGGAGCCGAGCCTCGGGACGGAGCCGCTGACTCCGGGCGTCGAGTTCATGTGCGGCCGCCCCGAGGCGCTCGCGCATCTCGCGGCCGAGCTCGCCGAGGACGATGGCCACCGCGGGCTCATCCAGGCGGCGGCCTCGGCCAGGCTGGCGGAGCACCCGCTCCGCGAGGCCGCGGAGCGCTTCGCCTCGGCCGCGGCCGAGCTGGCCCGCGAGCCACGAAGCGCGTTGTGCACCGCGTGGCGCCCACCCGGCCCCGACCTGCCGCCGCCCGCTGCCTGGCATTCCACCGAGGGCGCCGACGCGGCCGTCACGCGGCGGGCGCTCAAGCAGCTTCGCCTCGAAGGGCTCGAGGCGCGCCGCCGCCTCGCGCGGCTCGAGACCGCGCTGCTCGGCGAGCAGGGCGGCGCCGTCGAGATCCTCGAGCGAACGCCGTCGTACGCGGCGGCCCGGCCCGGGATCGCGGTGCTCGTCACCCTGTTCAACCACGAGCGCCACATCGAGGAGGCGCTCGACTCGGTCGCGGGGAGCACGCTTCGAGACACGGAGATCGTGGTGGTGGACGACTGCTCGGAGGACGGCTCCGCCGGCCGCGCGCGCGACTGGCTGGCCGCCCACCCGTCGGTTCCCGCGATCCTGATGCGCCACCGCTGGAACAGGGGCTTGCCCCACGCCCGCAACGCCGCCGTCGACTTCGCGCGTGCGCCGCTCGCGTTCGTGCTCGATGCGGACAACGCGCTCTACCGGCATGGCCTGCGGCGCCTGGCCGACGCGCTCGGGTCCGACCCCGAGGCGAAGTTCGCCTACGGCATCCTCGAGTGCTTCTCGAGCTCAGGCCCGGCGGGCGTGATGTGCTATGCGCCCTGGGAGCCCGAGCGCCTGCGGTCGATGAACTACGTGGACGCGATGGCCCTCGTACGCACGCGCGCGCTGCGCGAACTCGGCGGCTACGCGACCGATCCGCGGCTGCACGGCTGGGAGGACTACGACCTCTGGTGCGGGATCGCGAATGCGGGCGGGCGCGGCGTGTCGGTTCCGGAGATAGTCGGCCGCTACCGCGTCGCGGGGCATTCGATGTTGCGCTCGATGACCGAGATCTCTCAGGCGGACGCCTTCTCGATCCTCTCCGAGCGCCATCCCCGGCTGATGGCCGGCGCCGAGCAGCCGCGCTGAACGTCAGCGTCTGTGCGGCCGCGGCCGCACGACGTCCTTGGCGCTGCGGAGCGGCCGGGTCACGCGCCAGCTGACCGAGTCCCAGACGCCTTCCATGACCGCGAGCGCGCTTTGGAGCTGGTCGCGCGTGGCCTCGAGCTCGGCGCGGCCCGCGTCGAGCTTGCCGTCGAGCTCCGCGCGCGCGGCATCGAGCTCCGCGCGCGCGCGGACGAGCTCGGTCTCGGCCGCCACGAGCTGGCGCCGGAGGTCGCGCCGTTCGGCGTCGTTCTCCCCCAGCTCCGCCATGTAGTCCGCCTGGTCGGAGAGGATCCGCTGCTGCTGGTCGAAGTGCTCGAGCCAGCGGCGCAGCTCGAGCGTCCCGGTGAGGGCCGCCGCGGGCGGCGGCTCCGGAAGCGAGCGCGACCCGGCCAGGGCCACCGTGTAGGCCTCGGTGCCGAGGCGGCGGCCGGTCGCCTTCACGGTGCGGACCGCCAGCGCGCCCGGTGTGAGGTCGCGCTCCTCGAAGACCGCGGACGAGACCCACTGGTGCTGGGCGAGCAGGCGCACCTCGGCGAACGCCTCCGCGAGCAGCGCCCGGAACTCGCTGGTCGTGAACTCGCGCACGTGGTGCGGGTTCCCGGGCGGGTAGCGGTCCGCGTTCGGCGACGAGATGGCGAGCACGCCGTCCGGCGCGAGGACGCGCGCCAGCTCGCCGAGGACCGCGCTGGGGTCCGGGACGTGCTCGATGACCTCGAAGCACGTGATCAGGTCGAACGACCCGCCCGCGTACGGGAGGCGCGCTATGTCGGCCTGCTCGAACGCCACCCCGGGCGCCTCGCGCGCACGCGCCGCCTCGACGACGGCGCCGGCCGTGTCCACGCCCAGCACGCTCTCAGCGCCTGCAGCCGCAAGGATCTCGACGCCGTATCCGGTACCGCATCCGGCGTCCAGCACACGCCTGTCCGGGGCAAGCGCGGCCGCCCACTCGTAGCGCGCCAGGTGCTCGGCGGCGAGCAGCTCCTCCCGCATCGTGTCGGGCACGAACCGCTCGGGGACCTCGGTGGGGGCAGTGCGAATGACCATTCCGGAAAAGTAACCTCCAGCGCGGAGGGAATCCCGCGCCGCCGCCCGCGCCGCTATGGTGGCCCGCGCCGCATGGACTACCCGGCCGAGACCTTCACGGACGAGGAGAAGGCGCTCCTCGAGCCTCATTTCACCAACCTGGACCGGCCCGTCTTCGCGCTCGTGAACCTGCCCGAGACCGTGAAGGGCGCGCTGTTCGCGCGCTACTCGCGCTACCAGGGCACGCTGCGGCGCCTGTATCTGGAGGAGTTCGTCTCGAACGCCGAGCCCGGCGCGGCGTTCGACGGCGAGGAGGGCGAGCGCGCCCGCAAGCTCTATGAGCGCATCTTCATCGGCTACGGCGACGACTCGGTAGCGCAGCTCGGCGGCGCGCACATCGCCTGCGAGTGGGTCTCGAACGTGATGACGAAGCTGCTCCAGCGCGGGCGGCTCGCGGCCTACCTGGAGCAGTCCACCCGCTACATGGCCTACGACGCCCCGATGGGCGAGGGGCTCGGCTACCGCTACTGGCGCGACCCCGCGCTCGGCCCTGAGTACGAGGCGGCGATGGACTTCCTGTTCGACTCCTACTCGGAGGCGCTGCCGCGCGTGGAGGCGTGGGCGGCCGAGCGCTTCCCGCGGGCCGACGGCGAGCCCGAGAAGGCGCACGCGCGCTCGATCCGGGCAAAGGCGCTCGACCTCCTGCGCGGGCTCCTGCCGGCGGCGTCGCTCTCGCACGTGGGGATCTTCGCGTCGGGCCAGGCCTACGAGCAGCTCCTGCTGCGCCTGTTCGCCTCGCCGCTGCCCGAGGCGCGCGTCTACGCGAGCATGATCCTCGAGGAGCTGAAGGCCGTGGTGCCGAGCTTCGTCGCGCGCGTGGACCGCCCCGACCGCGGCGGCGACTGGATCGCCTACCTCGAGGAGCGCGAGCGGGCCGCCGGGCGCTGGGCGGCTCGCCTGGGGCTCGACCGCGGCCGCGGCGACGAGGAGACCGGGCCGGCGGTGCGGCTTCTGTCGGTCCAGGGAAGCGAGGAGGAGCTGCTCGCGGCGCTCTTGTTCGAGGCCGCCGCCGTCTCCGAGGACGAGGGGCGCGCGGCGCTCCGCAACCTGCCGCCGGACGAGCGCGCCGCGATGCTCGCGGAGCTCGTGGGCGACCGGCGCAACCGCCGCCACAAGCCGGGGCGCGGCTTCGAGGCGCTCCGCTACCGCTTCGAGGTCGTGTCGGACTACGGCGCCTTCCGCGACCTCCAGCGCCACCGGCTGCTCACCGTCCAGTGGCAGACGCTCGGCCCGGAGCTCGGCGCGGGCGTGCCCGACGAGCTCGACCAGGCCGGCGCCGGCGACATCTACCGCGCCGGCCTCGACCGCTCGCGCGAGGAGCACGCGCGGATCGTGGAGCTCGGCCGCCCCGAGCTCGCCCCGTACGCGCTGGCGCTCGGCTACCGGATCCGCTACGTGCTCGACATGAACGCACGCGAGGCGATGCACCTGATCGAGCTGCGCTCGGGGCGCGAGGGGCACCCCGCCTACCGCGCCATCGCGCACGCCCTGCACGCCGAGATCGCGCGCGTGCACCCGGCGCTGGCGGCGACGATGACGTTCGTGGACCGCGACACGGAGCCGCGCCTCGAGCGCATCCTGTCGGAGATCCGGGCACACGCGAAGCAGGCCGCGCGCGCCTGAGCAGTTCGGGCCGTGACCGGCGCGCAGCCCTGCCATCCGACCGCAACTCGCCTCGCGAGCACGTCGACAGGCGCGACGTCACGTCGCTGGACCAGGTCGAGGACGGCACGGAGAACCGCGCCGAGGGTCCCTCGTAGCGACGTCCTGGGCTGGTACGGTCGCCCGGCCGTGCCGGCCCACGACCTGCTCTCGGACGTCCGCGTAGCGCCATCGATCCTGGCCTCCGACTTCGCCCGCCTCGGCGAGCAGGTCGAGTCGGTGATGGACGCGGGCGCGCGGGTGATCCACGTCGACGTGATGGACGGCCACTTCGTGCCGCCGATATCGATCGGGGTGCTCCACGTCGACGCGCTCCGCGAGCTCGTGCACGGCCGCGGCGGCGTCCTCGACGTGCACCTGATGGTCGAGCGCCCCGAGGCACGGATCGAGGACTTCGCCGCCGCCGGCGCCGACTCGATCATCGTCCACTGGGAGGCCACGCCGCACGTGAACTACGCGCTCCAGGCGGTGCGTGACGCGGGCCTCCACGCCGGTCTCGCGCTCAACCCGGCCACGCCGGCCCACGTGGTGGCCGGCGTGACCGACGAGCTCGACCACGTGCTGTGCATGACGGTGAACCCCGGCTGGGGCGGGCAGGCGTACATCGCGAGCTCGACGGCGAAGGTCGCGCGGCTCCGCGAGCTGCTCGGCCCGGACGTCCCTATCGAGGTGGACGGCGGCATCGACGCAGAAACCGCTCGCGCCAGCCGCGGCGCCGGCGCGACGCTCTTCGTCGCGGGCTCGTCGATCTTCGGCTCGCCGGACCCCGCGGGCGCCTACCGGGACATCGCGAGCGCGGCCGGCGCGGTCTAGGATCGGCCCGTGGCCGACCAGACGAAGTTCACCCTCACCGAGGACCGCATTCCGACCCACTGGGTCAACCTCCTGCCGGACCTGCCCGGCGACCCGCTGCCGCCGCTCAACCCGGGCACGATGCAGCCCGCCGGGCCTGACGACCTAACGCCGATCTTCCCGATGGAGATCATCGGCCAGGAGGTGTCGGGGGACACCGAGGTGGAGATCCCCGAGGCCGCTCGCGACGTCTACAGGCTCTGGCGCCCCACGCCGCTCTTCCGCGCGCACCGGCTCGAGCGCGAGCTCGATACCCCCGCGCGCATCTACTACAAGTACGAGGGCGTCTCACCGGCCGGCTCGCACAAGCCGAACAGTGCCGTGGCGCAGGCGTACGCGAACAAGCAGGCGGGCGTCAGGCGGCTCTCGACCGAGACCGGCGCGGGCCAGTGGGGCTCGGCGCTCGCGCTGGCGTGCAGCCTGTTCGGGCTCGAGTGCGTGGTCTACATGGTCGGCGCGAGCTACGACCAGAAGCCCTACCGGCGGGCGATGATGGAGAGCTGGGGCGCCACGGTGATCCGCTCGCCGAGCGACACGACCGAGGCGGGCAGGAGCCAGGCCTCGCACCCGACCGGGTCGCTCGGCATCGCGATCTCCGAGGCGGTCGAGGTCGCGGCCGGTGACGAGGGCACGAACTACGCGCTCGGCTCGGTGCTGAACCACGTCTGCCTGCATCAGACGGTGATCGGCCAGGAGGCGATCGCCCAGATGGAGATGGCGGGCGACGAGCCCGACGTGGTCGTGGGCTGCGTGGGCGGAGGCTCCAACTTCGCCGGGCTCAGCTTTCCCTTCGTGAGGCGCGTGCTGCGCGGCGAGGCGACGACGCGCTTCCTCGCCGCCGAGCCGGCGGCCTGCCCGACGCTCACGCGCGGCGCCTACCGCTACGACTTCGGCGACACCGTCGGCCTCACGCCGCTCATGCCGATGTACACGCTCGGGCACGACTTCGTGCCGCCGCCGGTTCACGCCGGCGGCCTCCGCTACCACGGCGACTCGCCGATGCTCTGCGGGCTCGTCAAGAACGGCCTCGTGGAGGCGCGCGCCTACAAGCAGAACGAGACGTTCGCGGCCGCACTCCGCTTCGGGCGGACCGAGGGGATCCTCCCCGGTCCCGAGCCGGCGCACGCCATCCGCGCGGTGCTGGACGAGGCCGAGGCGGCGCGAGAGGCCGGTGAGGAGCGCGTGATCCTGCTCGGCCTATCGGGTCACGGCCACTTCGACATGTCCGCCTACGAGAGCTACCTGGCCGGAGACCTCGAGGACCCGGAGTTCTCCGAGTCGGACATGGAAGCGGCGCTCGAGCGCCTGCCGGACGCGCCGGCCATCGCCTAGCGCTTCCGCTTGCGCCGCTTGCGCGAGGGGGGCCGCTCCGGGACGGGCTCGGGCTCCTGCTGCGGCTCCGCCTCCCCGCCCGGCTCGAGCTCGGGCTCCGGCGGCGGCTGCAGCTCCTCGCGACGCTGCGCGGCCGTGGGCCACGGCTCGGGCTCGCCGCTCTCCCAGGCAGGCCCGCGCCCGCCCGGCCACCGGCCCAGGAAGAGCGCTCCCACCGCGCCGAGCCAGAAGGCCTGGATCGCCGGCGAGATGCCGGCGAACGGAAGGACCACCAGAACGCCCGCGATCGCGCCGAGGACTCCGATGAACGGAGACAGCAGGCCGACCCGCCGCGCCCGCAGCGGCAGCATGACGAACAGAAACGCGACGCCGACCGTCCCCGCGACCTGAAGCGCCACGACGACCGGGTTCACGTCGCTGAGGTCGGCAGCGCGATCACCACCGGCCTTGCCGCGAATCGGCTCTCCGGAGGCAAAGTCGTCCGCGATGTCGATCGCCTCGATGGCGTACGCGACTCGTGAGACCGCGTAGGCGATCGGCGCTCCGATCACCATGTAGACGAACCACCGCGGGACACCCCCGGCTCGCGCGATGATGGCGCGGAAGAGGTAGAGGAACACGCCCACGAGGAGGAGTGCCGCGACCGCGGACGTGATCGTCGACGCCACGTACGCGCCGGTGTCCTCGTGGATGGACAGCAGAAAGTCCGGGGTGGCCTCGATCCCCTTGCGGTCCTTCGGCAGGAAGGCGGTCAGCGAGAAGAGCGTGAGCAGCCCGGCGAGGAAAGCCGCCGCCGCGGCCGGGCGGGCCCAGCGGGCCTCCCAGCGGAGCTGCTCGTCGAGGCTCACGTGCGCTTCGGCGGCGGGGCGGACTCGCGCGTCACGCGCGGGGGGTAGTACTCCGCGTCCTCCGGCTCGACGATCCGCGACACGCGCTCGCCCACCGCGAGCACGAGGTCGAGCGCCGGTGCGGCGAGCCTGATCAGGCCCTCTATGCGCTGGCGCGTGCGGAGCTGATCGGGTGTGAGCGGCGCCACGCCTCAGCCCCCGCGCTGGTGGAAGTAGAACTCGGGGAGCGCCGCCTTCGCCACCTCCGCCGTGATCTGCTGCGCCTGGTGGAGGTCGCCGGCGCGCACGGCCAGGTCGTCGATCGTGACGATGCCGACGAGGCCGTCGCCCTGGGTCACCGGCAGCCGCCTGATCCGGTGCTGGATCATGAGCGCCACCGCCTCCTCGAGGTGCATCTCGACCTCGCCAGTGACGATCGGGCGCGACGCGTGATCGCCGGCCGGGCTGCCCGGGTCGATCTTGTCGGCGACGACGGCGAGCGCGAGGTCGCGGTCCGTGATGACCCCGACTGGCCGGCCGCCATCGCAGATCACGACCGAGCCGACGTTGCGATCGCGCATCAGCTCGCCGACGTGCTGGAGCGTGTCGCCGCGATCCGCCGTGACGACTCCCTGAGTCATGACCTCGGAGATCCGCATTGGTCGCGCGACAATATCGGGTCGTCCCCTACCCTTGACCCATGTCCTCTGAAGACCCATTCGGCGGCCTCTTCGGCGATCCGGACGAGCTGCGCCGGCGCATGGAGGAGTTCGCCCAGCAGATGCAGGGCGCGCAGCGCGTGGCCTGGGCCGACAACGCGATCAAGCTCGCCGTCGACATGACCGTAGCCGGGCTCAACCGCCTCAACCTCCAGGGCAACGCCGACCAGCAGACTCAGGAGCTGCGCGCCGCGATGCAGGCGCTCTTCCCGGAGGCCGTCATCCTGGTGCGCGAGGCTCGCGAGGGCTTCGGGACGTAGCCCGCTCCTCCTGTCCGCGCGCTATCACCTCCCTGAAGCTCCGGTAGCGGAAGATGTAGAAGATCGATGCGAAGCCGATGCCGAACGTGAGCACGCCGATCGCGATCTGCTGGCCGACGGAGTACGCGGCCACCGTCGCCCCACGAGCGCTCCCGGCGAAGACCTTGACCAGCAGCGCCTGCTGGACCCCGGCGCCCTGAGGCGTGAAGGGCACAGCGGCCGACACCGCGTTCACGCCCAGCACGAGCAGCACGTTCTTCACCGAGCCGCCCACGTTGAACGCCTCCAGCAGCATCCAGAAGGCCGCGAAGCGGAAGCACCAGCCGCCGAGCTGGACCAGGAAGACCTCGCGGATGTAGCGGTCGCGGTCCTGGAGGATCGTGAACCCCTGCCGCACGCGTTCCCAGAACGCCTTCGCGCGCACGCTGAGGACCGCGAACCCGCCCAGCCCGCCGACGGCGAACAGCGTGAGCAGGAACAGCGTGAACTCGGGGTGCTGCGCGAGGTACGACAGGTCGAACGCGTTCAGCTTCGCGAAGTCCGGCGGCTTCGGGAAGACGCCCTGCGTGAACGCGAACAGGAGGATCAGCGATCCCATCGTCACGTCGAAGATCACCTCGACCACGAAGCTCGCGGCAACGGCGGGATAGCTCGAGTTCGGGATCGAGTTCCTCGTGAGGAAGAGCCGCACCACGTCCCCGCCGCGCGCGGGGATGACGGCGTTGAAGCCGTAGCCGGCGAAGTAGGCGCCCCAGATCCGCCGGAAGCTGATCCGCTCGGTGGGATAGGCGGCGCGCAGGATGTTGAAGCTCGCCCTGGCGCGGAAGGTCAGGTAGCAGGTGAACAGCGCCAGCGCGAACACGAGCGGGACGAGCCGGACCGACGCGAGGTTCGAGAAGAACGAGTCGACCGCCTTGAAGAAGGAGTCGAACGACTCCCCCAGGCTGGCGGCGGGGGCGGCGAGCACGCCAGGAAAGTTACGGTGCGAACCGCGCGCCGCGCGATCGCGTATAGCTAAGGGCATGGCGTCGAGCGACGCGACGCTCGTTGAGAGGCTGCCGTTCGACCGCAGCGGCGACGAGCTGCGCGAGCTCTACCGCCGTTATGCCCCCGAGCTGTTCGGCTTCGCGACGAGCGCGCTCGGGGACCGAGAGCTCGCGGAGGAGGTGGTGCAGGACGTCTTCGCGCAGCTGTGGCGCCATGCGGAGAACTACGACCAGCGGCGCGCGAGCGTCCGGACCTGGCTGTACGCCATCGCTCGCAACCGGATCGTCGACGCGCACCGGCGCGCCGCGGCGCGCCCGAAGCGCGCCGACGACGACGACTCGCTCGACACTGCCGCCGAGATGGACGACGCGCTCGACCACGCGGTCCTGCGCTGGCAGGTCACGGCGGCGCTCGCGCGGCTGTCCCCGGCCCACCGCGAGGTGATCCGGCTGGCGCACTACGGCGGACTGACCATGCGCGAGATCGCGGAGCGCACCGGAGTGCCGCTGGGCACGGTGAAGAGCCGCACCTCCTACGCGCTACGCCACCTGCGCCTGATCTTCGACGAGATGGAGATCGAGCCGTGACCGGCTGCCGCAGCCACGCCGACCTGATCGGGCCGTACGTGCTGGATGCGCTCGAGCCCGATGAGATGGAGGCGATGCGCCGCCACCTCGCGAGCTGCACGCGCTGCTCCGCCGAGGTGAGGTCGCTGTCCGGACTGCCGGCGCTGCTCGACCGCGCCCGGGCGGAGGACGAGGTCGAGACCCTGTCGCCCGGCCTCGAGGAGGAGGTGCTCGACCGCTTCGTCAGGGAGCGCGCCAAGGCGCGCCCACGCCGGAGCCGCTGGCCGCGCCTCGCGATCGCGGCCGTCGCGATCGCGGCGCTGATCGCGGCGATCCTCGTCGCGACGCTCCCGGGCCGCGGGCACACCGCATACGCCCACGCCGAGCTCCGGAGCCTGCCGGCCGGCGGCAGCGCGGCCGGGACCGCGGACGTCGCCCGGGTCGACGCGGGCACGCGGGTCGAGTTGCGCGCGGACCATCTGCCGCTTCGCGGCGGGCGCGCCTACGAGCTCTGGTGCATCCGCGCGGACGGCCGCTGGATCAGCGGCGGCAGCTTCCACGCGCGCGCCGACGGCACCGCCGCCGCCGAGCTCACCGCGGCGGTGCGGCCGGGCGAGTACCACGTCGTCGTGATCACCCGGCGCTCCGCCGGCGGCGTCCGCGGCGACGAGGTGATGCGCGGGAAGCTGACCTACTGAACCCCGTCCGCGGCGGGTGCGTACACCCGTCCATGCGCGCTCTCTCCCTCATAGCCCTGATCTGCGCCATCGCGATCCCGGTCGCCGGGTGCGGCGGCGACGACGACGACAACGGTGGGAGCAGCGGCTCCGGCGGCAGCACCACGAAGGAGACCAGCGGCGGGGGCGGAGGCGGAGGCGAGACGCTGAAGATCTCCGCCGACCCGGGCGGCGCGCTCAAGTTCAACAAGAGCTCGCTGACCGCGAAGGCGGGGAAGGTCACAGTCGTCATGGACAACCCGTCGAGCCTGCCCCATGCCATCGAGGTCGAGGGGAAGGGCGTCGAGGTCTCGGGCGACACCGTGACGAAGGGCGGCGTCTCGAAGGCGAGCGCCAACCTGAAGCCGGGCGAGTACGAGTTCTACTGCCCGGTCGACGGCCACAAGCAGGCCGGCATGAAGGGCACGCTCACGGTCAACTGACCTCGAGCGGCCGGCCCGGCACCGGCGACGACTGCATGACCTGGGTGGTGGTCTGCCCGAGCACCGTGAAGCGGTCGATGACCTCCTCCAGGTGCAGGACGTCGCGCAGGTGGGCGCGCATGATGTAGCAGTCGTCGCCCGTGACTCGGTGGCACTCGACCACCTCGGGCGTCTCGCGGGCGAGCTCCGCCACGTTCTGGACCTGGCCCGGCGACGGGCGGATCCGGATGATCGCGCTGAGCGCGAGCCCCACCGCGCGCGGGTCGACCTCGGCGTGGTAGCCGGTGATCGTCCCGTTCTGCTCGAGCCGCTGGAGCCGCTCGGCCACCGCCGGCGGCGACAGCCCGACGCGCCGCCCCAGCTCCGCCAGCGACAGGCGGGCGTTTCGTTGCAGTTCGGCGATCAGAAGGCAATTGGTGGGATCGAGTGACGTATTCGCAGCCACGTTCTTCAAGATAGCGTCGATCGACCATATACGCGAGCCCACTTGTCGTCGAACGTGTGGGTTCGTGTCGGACAGGGTCCCACCTCACCTCTACTTCGTCGTCAGCGCGGTGTTCCACTACCTGGGACCGGCGTTCGCCGTGCTCCTGTTCGCGCGCGTGGATGTGCTGGGCGTCGCGTGGCTCCGGATCGCCTCGGCGGCGCTCGTGCTCGGGCTCTGGCGGCGTCCCTGGCGCGTGTACGCGGGCCTCGACCGGCCCGCCAGGCGGCTGCTGCTCGCCTGGGGCGGCGTCCTCGCGGTCATGAACGCCTGCTTCTACGTCGCGATCGACCGGCTGCCGCTCGGCACGGTCGCCGCGATCGAGTTCCTCCCGGTCGTCGGGCTCGCCGCGCTCGGCGTACGCAGCCTGCGGAACGTCGCGGCGCTCGCGCTCGCCGTGCCCGGCGTCTACCTGCTCACCGGCGTCCGGTTCGAGGGCGAGCCGCTTGGAGTCGCCCTGGCATTCGCCAACGCCGTGCTGTTCGCGGTCTACATCGTGCTCGCCCACCGCGTCGCTCGCCACGGCTCGCTCGGCGGGATCGACGGCCTCGCCGCCTCGATGCTGGTCGCCGCCGTGGCGGTGACGCCGATCGGCGGCTGGGAGGTCCTGCCGGCCCTCACGGATCCGGTGGCGCTGCTCGCGGGCGCCGGCGTCGGCATCTGCTCGTCGGTGATCCCCTACGTGTCGGACCAGCTCGCGATGCGGCGGCTGCCGCGGGCGACCTACGCGCTGATGGTCTCGCTGCTGCCGGCCACCGCGACGCTCATCGGGATACTGGTGCTCACCCAGATCCCGTCGCCCGCCGAGGCGGCGGGCGTCGCGCTCGTCATCGGCGGCGTCGCGCTGCACCGGGAGCCGGCGGAGCAACTCGCAACGACGTGAGCGTCAGTTCAGCTCCTGCTCCAGCGCCCGGGTGCCGATGTCGGTCGCGTCGAAGACCTCGTCGTCGTCCGGGATGTCGATGTCGACGGGCACGCCGAAGCGCACGTACTCGACCACGATGTGGCCCGGCGCCTCGCCCGGGCTCATGGCTTGGTCCCACTCCATGCGGCGGATCCGCCGGTCGTCATCGATCCAGACGTCTACGGGAATCTCGCTCTGGCCGGTCAGCTCGATCAGCTTGTCCATGTCGCCGTCGGGGTACCTGCGCAGGTCGACGCTCGCGCTGTAGTGCGTCGCCTCGACCCCAAGGACCTGCTCGCGGCCCTCCTCGGTCACCCCGTCGCTCATCTCGGCGAGCCAGCGAAGCTGCTCGGAGGAGCCCTGCCCGACCTGGGCCGCGCCCATGTCGATTCCGAGACTGTCGTAGGCGCGCTCGAGGTCGATCTTCATCCAGTCCTTGCCCAGCTCGCTCGAGAGCTCGTCGAGGTGCATGTAGACGACCATGCGCTCAGAGCGGAGCGCCAGCTCGCCGGCACCGGGGACCTGCATGTTCATCTGCGCGCGCTCGTGGCTCAGGTCCTCCAGGCCGCTCCCGCTCATGACGACCGGCTCTGCCCCTCCGGGCTGTGGGATCGCCATCTGGAAGGCGAGCTCGGCACCGCCCGCGGCCTTCGTGTTCCGGACGGCGGTGGCCATGAGCGAGCCGTCCACGCCACCACAGCCGCTGAGCAATGTGAGCGCGAAGAGCGCAAGGATGAATCGGCGCATACGGCCCTATCGGCCGGAGGCGTCATTTCAACAGCCTGGACAGCCTCCGGTCCTTCAATATCCGACCGCCGGTCTGTTCCTCAGGGCAGTAGCACATGACGTAGTCCTTGAAGTGGATCGCCTCGATGCGGGCGCCGCAGCGCGGGCAGTCCTCGCCGGCCCGGCGGTGGACCTTGAGCGGCATCGGCATCTTGTCCGGGATCGTGTCGCCGACGACAGCCTCGTAGTGCGCGAGCGCGCCGCCGAGGATCTCGTCGCAGGCCTCGTGGAGCGCCTCGACCTCCTCGGCCTCGAGGTCCGAGCCCTTCTGGAACGGCGACAGGCGCGCGGTCCAGAGCAGCTCGTCGACCCAGGAGCGCCCGATCCCCGCGATCGTCCGCTGGTCGCGAAGCAGCGGGTGTAGATGGCGCGGCTGGTCGAGCAGCGCCGCGAGCTCGTCGAGCGGAGGCGGCGGGTACGCGTCGGGGCCGAGCGTGGCCACGGCCTCGTCCTGCGCGACCGCGTCGGCGGCGAGCAGCTTCGCCCAGGCGCGCTGCTGAGTCCCGAACTCGCGCAGGCGGAGCTCGCGCCCGTCCTCGAGCCGCACGAGGATGCGCGACGCGCGGTCGCGCAGCGACGCGCGCGACTCGAAGAGCTGGAGCCGGCCGGCCGACATCAGGTGGACCAGGAGGGTCAGCTCGCCCGCCTCGACGGCGAGCATCTTGCCGATGCGCCGCACGCCGTCGAGCTCACGGCCCGCGAGGGCGTTGAGCGGCGGGTCGAACGTCTTGAGCGCAACGAGGCCCGGCGCGAGTGCGGACTCCACGCGCGCGCCCGCGACCCCGGCCGACAGGCCGCGTGCGGTGATCTCGACCTCGGGCAGCTCGGGCATCGCCTCAAGACTAGGCTGAGCGACATATGAAGATTTCCGTCGCGGCAGACGAGCGGACGGGCGTGGCGGAGGCCGTCGTGGCCGAGCTCGAGCGGCGCGGACACGAGCCGATCGTGCACGGCGCGCTGAGCCAGGACGAGCGCGACGACTGGGCCTGGGCGAGCGAGGCCGCGGCCCGGGACGTGGCCGAGCGGCGCGCCGAGCAGGGCATCGTGTGCTGCTGGACGGGCACCGGCGCCTCGATCGCGGCCAACAAGGTGCCAGGGGTGCGGGCCGCCCTCTGCGGCGACGCCGAGACGGCTCGCGGCGCACGGACGTGGAACGACGCGAACGTGCTCGCGCTGTCGCTTCGCACGACGAGCGAGGCGCTGCTCGAGGAGATCCTCGACGGCTGGTTCGAGTCCGCCCCGAGCGCCGAGGCGGACCACGTCGCGAACATCCGCCACGTGGACGAGATCGCCTAAGCGGGCACGACTGAAGGGGCCAGACCCCCCTGTCCAGCGAAGTCGGGTTCAGTCGCGCGGACTTGGATCTGCTAGCGGGCGGCGGTCCTGCGCGCGGCGACCAGCGTTGCGCTCGGCGGCCCCATGCGCATGAACCTCGAGCGGCCGCGGCGCGCGTGCTTGCGCGCCAGTGCGGCGAACGTGCCCGGCACCGCGAGCACGGGCGCGACGATCGCTCGGCCGCGCGCGTTCGTCCTCGCGCGGAAGCCGGCGACACGGACCACCGCTCCCGCGACTGGACGGCCGAGACGGCGGACCGTCACCCCCACGCGCGGAGTGTGGCTGACCGCGTGCACGGCCCGCGCCCTGACCGTCAGCCCGCGGCGGGCCCACCTGCCGGGCGCGAAGTGCAGGAGGCCGACGCTCGGGCCGAAGGTGGGCTGGGCCCCGAGCGGGGCCACGAGGAAGTGGAGGCGCCCGCCGAGCAGCGGGGTCTGCGCGAGGCCCTCCGGCTCGCCCTGCACGTTCGCCAGCTCGAGCTCGAGCCGTCGCGCGCCGGTCGAGACGTTCACCGACCAGACCTGGTAGGTCATGCCCTGATGGCCCGCAAGCAGCAGCCGCCCGCGGTGGAACGCCGCCCCGGTCGAGCCGCTCGGGGGAACCGCGCCCGCCAGCCGCCGGACCGAATGGATCGGCGCCGCCCCCGGCGCCGCGTTCGCCGCGACGACGTCCGACGCGCGGTAGGCGAGCAGGTCCGGCCCGCTCGAGGTCCACAGCAGCTGCCCGTCCGGCGAGGCCTCCACCCAGCTTGCCTTCGGAATCTCGGCGGGATCGAGCTTCACGTAGTACTGGAACGCGAGCGTCCCGGGGTCGGCCGCCCCGATCGAGCCCGTGCCGCAGGTGTTCCCGCCGTTCGGGCCGCCGGCCGTGTAGCACTCGAGCGGCAGGAGCACACGCCCGCCCTGGTAGCCGATGTCGCCGACGTGGTTGTAGCCCTCGGTCGCAAACACCAAGGGCGGAATCACGGGATCGACGGAGCCCGTCTGCCTGAGGTTTCGCGCCGTCCGGTGCAGCCCCGTATGGAGGCCGGAGAAGAAGACCGGTCCGTGCGGGCCGGGCGTCGCAACGCCCTGCCAGTAGTTGAGCGGCACGGAGCTCCAGCCGCTCAGGGTCCAGCGGCCGGGATCGCGCGCGGCCGCGGGGGCGCTCAGGACAAGCGCCAGGGCCAGCGCGGTGGCGGCGATCCGCGGCGCCTTCACGCGCCTAGCGTATGACGAAGGAGTTCTTCTGGGTGATCTTGTTATCGAAGTCGTCCACGACCGTCAGCACGCCCCGGTAGGTCCCAGGCTTCAGGCGCCGCACCGTGAAGCCGTGCCTGCCCGTCGCAAGGCGCCCCAGCTTGACGGTCCGCCGCGACGGTCCCCTCAGCCGGTAGGTGACCTTCGCCGGCTCGTTCAGCTTGAAGCCGATTCTCACGCGGCGCCCGAAGCGCCTCGTCTTGAAGGCGTCGATCGAGTCGATCACCGCGTCGGTGCCGGCCTGGATCTCGCCCTTCATGAACGGGTGGACAGTGCACAGATACTGGTAGAGGCCCGGCGTGTCGAAGGTGTGCGTGAAGGTATCTCCCACAGGGTTGGTCCCGCCGCCGGCGGACCTCCACGAATCGGGCTGGCCGGCGACGCTGGTGCTGTTATGGCCGCCCTCGCCGAAGGTCCAGGTGACGGAATCGCCCACCGCGATGTCCTGTTCCGAGGGCCGGAACGAGAAGTCCACCACGGTCGTGCCCCAGTCGACCGCGGCGTGAGCAGGCGCCGCGACCGCGAGCGAGAGCAGGACGGCCAGCGGCAGGACGAGTCGGCTGGATCGCACGCGCGCAAGCTTAGACGCGCGAACCGCCGCCGCCTGAGCGAGACTGCGCCAGAACCATGCGACTCGGACTGCGCGGCCGCATCCTCCTCCTGGTGCTCGTCGCCCTGTCTCCGCCGACGATCGTCTCGGTTGTGGTCGAGCTCGAGGAGCGGCACGAGGCCCGCATCCACGCGCAGCGGGACGTGCTCGACACGACTCGTCTGGTGCAGGCCGACGTGGAGGGGGTGATCTCCGGCACGGCGTCATTCCTAGCGGCGATCTCGAAGGACCTGGCCGGGCCGCCCGACCGGCGGAGGTGCGAGCACATCCTCGGGCTCGTGCCGCGGGCGACCGCCAGGTACAGCTCGGTGGGGATGGCGCGTCCGGGCGGCGGGCTGTACTGCGGCGCGACCCGGATGGGCCTCGTGCGGCCGATGGACCAGGTCGACGTGTCGCAGGCCGGCTGGTTCCGCGCCGCACAGCGGAGCGGCGGCTTCGTGCTCGGCGACCTCGGCAAGGACCCTCTCACCGACATCCGGGCCCTCGTCGCCGCCCGGCCCGTCCCCGGCGGGCGGGGCAGGACCCCGAGCATCCTGTTCGCGGCCCTGGGCGTCCGGAGCCTGGCCCGGGCGACCGCGCTCGGGAACGCTCCGCGCGACACGACCTTCCTCCTGCTGGACCATCGCGGCACGCTGGTGGCGCGCGCGCCGGCGATGGATGAGCTGGTCGGACGCCGGCTTCGTGACGAGCCGCTCGTCGAGGCCGCCCTGAGGCGGCGGCATGGAACGGCCGAGGTCGAGGGTCTCGACGGCGTGCGGCGCATCCAGGGCTTCGCCCCGGTGGGCGGCCCTGCGGGGAACCGGCTGTTCGTCGTCACCGGCCGCGAGTCCGCATCCGTCTTCGCCGACCCGAACAACGACCTGCGCCGGTTCGCGGGGCTGGGGATCTTCGGGA
>Ga0126312_10000318_pt1 | contig 26993 bp, 27 predicted proteins | sample Plot104A_FD_92537 | JGI IMG/M metagenome (GOLD analysis project Ga0126312, IMG submission 92537) | Serpentine soil microbial communities from UC McLaughlin Reserve, CA, USA - Plot104A | ecosystem: Environmental > Terrestrial > Soil > Grasslands | place: USA: UC McLaughlin Reserve, Lake County...
CATCACGGTCTCGACCGTCACGTTCTCGAGACCAATGATCCGATCGATCCACTCGCCGCTGAACAGCCCGGGCTCCCCGCAGTCGAAGCCGAGCAGCGCAAGAAACCGGACTGTCTCGTCGAGGTCCTCGACGACAAGGCCGATGTGGACGAAGTTGGTGACGCCGAGGCGATGGCTGTCCATTGAGGTCGAATGTCTCGCGTTAGATCGCCGGGCTGCCGGGTCGCGAGGATATCGGCCGCGGGCCGATCCTGGTGCGCGCGGACCTTGAGCGGGCGCTCAGGCGCGCCGCGGCGCCGACGAGCTCGGCGTCAGACCGTTCCGACGGCGTCGACGCGTGGGCGCGGCCAGGTCGCCCGAGTCCGTGGTCCGTCCGCAACTGGGTTGGGGCTGCCGACGGTGCTCTCCAGTCGACTGTCGCGACAGACGACGGATGACAGTCAAGGGGGTCGGGGCTGACATTGGCCGTGGCGTGAAGGCTCCTCGGGACTTACACATGGTTACTCGGACAGTCCACGGCGCGGCCGGCGGGGAGGAAGCGTGGGGGCGCCGCGCGGCTCCGCGTGCGTCATGCCGGGCGTGGACGCCGGGGAGAGCACGTCGTGTAGAGCCTCGACGCAGCCGCGATCCAAGGCGTTGCCGGCGTAGCTGTCGAGCAGCTCGAAGGCCTGCCACGGAGGCCAGGCCGGGCGGTAGACGCGGTCGTCGGTGAGCGCGTCGTAGATGTCCGCGACCATCAAGATGCGGACCTCGAGCTCGAGATCGCCCGCTGCCCGGCCGTGCGGGTAGCCGCTCGCGTCGAGGCGTTCGTGGTGGCCCTCGACGAGCCGCAGGACGAGCGGGGCGAAGCCGCCGAGCTCGGCGAGCAGCTCCCGCCCGCGCCCGGGATGTCGCCGGACCAGCGAGTACTCCTCGTCGCTCAACGGGCCCGGCTTGTTGAGGATGTCGGTGGGCAGGGCGAGTTTGCCCATGTCGTGCAGCAGGCCGCCGAGCGCGAGGAGTCGCAGCCAGCGCTCCGCCAGCCCGAGCCGTTCGCCGATCTGCACCGCCAGCGCGGCGACGCGGCGCGTGTGACCCTCGGTCGAGGGATCGTTGGCGGCGAGGCGCAGCATGAGAGCGCGAACGCGACCGCCCAGGAATGCCTCCTCGTCCGTGACCAGATCAACCGCCCGCAGATCTCCCACGAGCGGACGCGACGCCACGCCGTAGCGCAGATCGAGTGCGGCGGGCATGCCGATGAGCCCGATGCTGGCCACCTCGAGCCCGTGCGCGACCCACCACGGGAGGTCGGTCATCCCGTAGTGCAACAGGCCGTACTGGGCGACGATCAGCCAGACGAGCCCAACCGTCACCAGGAGATCCGAGATGCGGCGGGTGAGCAGGTGCGTGCGTCCGGCGCGCCACGCGAGCAGGGTGAGCGCGCCGGCGCCGACGGCGAACACGAGCTGGGCGAGGGCGCTGCCGGGCCGCGGGACAGGCGGAACCCGGCCCGGTTCCATGAGCGCGATCGCTCCCGCGACCGCGAGCGCCGCGACGACTCCCAGCGGGATCCAGGAACGACTGCCGTGGTGGGGGCGGCCGTCCAGCGCGGGCAGCGCCGACGCCGCCAGGATCGCAGCCCCGGCCGGGATGTTGAGGGCACCCGCGAGCTGCATCAGCCCATTGCGGCCCACCAGAGCGCCGGGAGTCGCCAGCGCGTGGACGACCAGCATCGTCGCCATCACCGCGAACGCCGTCCCAAGCAGCACCGCGCGACCGTCGTTTAACCGTCCGGCGATCAGCGACAGGGCGATCGCCGCCGCGGCCGCCAGCGCGCCGGCAGCGCCGACCACCACGACATGGACGACGGGCGCGATCACCACCCGCTGCCCGGCCGTCGCGACGATCAGGACCGTGGGGATCACCGCCGCGGCGGCGGCGATGCCCGCGACCGGTACCGCCCGCGCCAGCCAGACGAGTGGACGCGCCCTCACGGGAGCCTCCAGCGGCGCGCCGCGGCCCCGCCTGATTTCTCGCTCGCACGCATAGCAGCCCGCCGTCCGAGCCGCGAAGCCGCCCAAAGCCAGCGCGCGATTAGGGCCATCGAGCAGTAGCCGCCATGGCCGTTACGCTAACCCCTTCCAGGCCGCCGGCCCGCACGCCGCCGCGCCGACGCCCAAACCCCGTCCGTTCCCGGCGCCGCGAGCGGCCACCCCCTCGGACAGCTTCGAGCCGGACGCGAGCGCCTTGGCCACCACCTCGGTCACCTCCGTCTCGGACCGCGGACGCACCGGGCCCAGCGGCGAGCCGCGGAACCCGTGAGCAAAGTCCTCGGGCCACGGATGCGAGGGCCTCACCCGTCTGCTGGACGATCACGCGACAACGCTCTCACCCTCCGCAACCCACGGCAAGGAGGCAGCCCGACCCACTGACTCGGCAGAGGCGCCATGACGCTACGACCGCTCCCCGCCCAAGAGCAACAGCGCGAGCGCCGAAGCCGGTCGCTATCGCTCCGGACGACAGAGCAGCGCCGATCGAGACCGCTGCTTCTCGATGAAGGCAGCGCCCAGCGCTCGCGGAGGGCGCTGTTACGCCGGTGCCTTCAGCAGGTTGTTCTGGTCCGCGACGAGAACCTGCGATCCGAGCAAGCCGGTGTCGAACGTCGAGTTCTTTGAACTGACGTAGACGCCGCCGGTCGCGACGATCGCAGGGAGCTGTAGTCGGCGTTGGGATCACTGGCCCGCGGATCGTTCTTTGCCGGAACGACGAAGAAGTTGTAGTCCTCGGCGTGGTGATTGATGACCGCGTCGCCGTGCGGCGGGTGCCCGATGACGACTTCACCCTCGAGGCGCCGGGCCGAGAACTCATACCGTCCCGACGCAGCCCGGTGCCGTCACCATGCTCAGTGTTGGCTGAGACCCATGAGTGAGGACCTGGATCAGCTCGCAGCGCTTGAGCGCGGAGGCGCGCCTGGACGCGCATGCGCGCCAACGCAGCCAGTGGCGGGCGCGCCGCGCGCGCTGGCGTGCGATTCGGGCGTGGATGCTCGCGCTGGTGATCGTGCCGGCGGCCGGAGCGGCCGGCTTTGTCGCTGTGCTGGAGGCAGCCGGTGGCGATCTGGGCGCATGGTCGTCGGCGTCGGCCGCCGCCCTCGTTGTCGGCGCGTTTGTCGGACCGGCGGCGCTCGCGGGCAGGTTCGCGCGGTCGCTTGGCCGGTATGAGGCCTTGGCCCTGGCGCTCTGCACGCTGTTGATCGAGGTCACGCTCGTCTTTGGCGCTGCCTTCGTCGCGTTGGGCTACGGGCCGCGCTGAGCGCCGCGTCACGGGCGCGGCCCCGTGGCCCACATGTGTCGGGCGACATCGACACCGGCACTTCGGAGCGGGCGACGCGGAAGCCGCCTGCGAGCTCTCACTCACGACCACGGGCTCGCGGGAGAGGCCGCGCTCGACGATCCGGCCCTCCTAGACGGGCAGCGCGGGGACTCCGTCAAGCTGTGCTCATGGCACATGAGGGTCAGGAGCTCGAGGGACGCGATGGGTTCAGGCTCAAACTGCTGCGGATCAGCGAGGAGGTCCTCGAGATGGAGGCCTTCTACAGCGGTCGTGGAGGGTTTCCGCCCGAGCACTACCACCCTCGCCAAGACGAGCATTTCGAGGTGCTCGAGGGCGCCGTGAACGCGGTCGTCAATGGCGAGGAGCTGCGCTTTGTCGCGGGCGAACGCTTCAACATACCCGCGGGCACGCCGCATCAGATGGCCGGCGACGGTGCTGCTCGCTTGCACTGGGAGGTGCGGCCGGCGCTGCGGATGGCCGATTTCTTCGAAATCGCCTACAGCGGCAACGCCGGCCCAGACTTCTACGAGAGGTTCGCCGACGAATTCCGGCTGACGACGACGTAGATCGATGCCCCCAGATGTGGCACCCACCGCGGTGAGCCGATCGGCGATCAGGCCCCGCGGGACCACGATCACGTGTCAGCCGGGCTTCTTGCTCAGGTAGGCACGAACGCGGCACCGCTGACGGCGCGGCGCGGTTCGACGAACCGAGGGCCCGCTTGATGCGGGCCCTCTGGCGCTGGAGCTTCAGACGGTCAGCGCTTGGTCTTGCAGCTCTGGGGTGCACGTCCCACCGGCTCGTAGCAGAGCGCGGCGCCCTGGTTGGAGTTGCCCTCGAGGAAGTTTATGCGCTTGACCTCGTTGCGGAACCGGCCGCGGTACTTGAGGACGTACAGACCGTTGCGCAAGTCGACGACGTAGATCAGGCCGTCCTTGATGACCGGATAGCTCCACATCACGACCTTCTCGCCGTTGCCCGTGTCGGGGTCCGAGGACAGCCGTGGGTCCTCGAGCATCACCTGGTCGAGGGGCTTCGGCATGAACCGCGCCAGCCGGTATGGCTGCCGCGGCTTCTCGACGCTGACGGCCTGGAGGCCGCCTGAGTGCCACGTCGTGAAGACGATGTGCGGCGTCTGCGTCGGGTTGTGCGCCGAATAGGACGTCTGCGGTCGCGGCTCCCACGTACCACACTGGGTGGCGTCGTTCTGCGCGATCTTGTACTCCGCCTTCACCTCGGGCACGCGCGGGTCCGAGATGTTGACCATCCGGGCCCAGCCCCAGGGGCAGCCGTGGCCCTCGCCGGTGGCGGTCCCGTACACCTCGTCAGAGACCCAGGCCCAGTTGCGGCCCCAGAGCTTGATCGCGCTGTGGGCGCCCGGTCCTGCCCAGAATGGGCGGCTCTGGTTGATGGTGATCGGGTGCGGCTGCGGCGACGAAGCGCCCCGGGCAAAGTCGAGCATGTCCACGACCGCGAACCCGCCCTCGAGCAGCGCGTAATAGGCCCGCGACCCGTCATTGCTCACCGTCAGCGAGTGCAGGCTTCCGGTCGGTATCTGCTCCATGGCGGGCGGCGCGGGGAACTGCGTGTAGCCGTGAAGGCCGCTGTAGAGCGTTACCGGCGGCTGCCCGTCGCGCACGGGCGAGATGTCCCAGACCGACAGAGGGCAGCTCGGCGAGCCGCCCCTCGTGCTGCAGGCCGAGCGGGCGCTGCCGGCGAACATCAGCGCGCGGTTGCGGTTCTTGGGGTCCACCCAGAGGAAGAACTCGTGCGTGTCGACGTCGAACTGGTTGAGTAGTTGCGGCCGGCGCGCGCTGGCTCCGGAGATGTCGTAGACGCGTACGTTGCTGATCGAGGGCTGCGTGCAGTGGTGCAGGGTCGGGCCGACGCCGCAGTTGGTGTTGAGAACGATCAGGATGTCCTGCGACCTCCAGACGCGCAGCTCGCGCGACGACTCGCCCGGGCGCGCATCGAGCGGAGGTCCGAGGAGCTTGGGCTTCCTCGGGTTGGAGATGTCGACGACAAGGATGCCGCCGTGCGGCATGCCCGGGTGTCCGCCGTCGGTGCGGCTGCCGATGTAGGCGAAGTCGCCGTTGATCGCGATTGCGGCGTTCATGCCGCGGTTCATCAGCGGCTCGTGACCGACCTGCTTGAACGAGCCGAACCGCGGCCGCTTGGCGTCGGCCGTCGCCGGCAGCACGAAGAGCAGCGCAGCGATCACGACGAGCGCTGCGGACTGAGCTGACTTGGACATCTCCCCTCCCGGGTGTTTACGGCGCGAGAGCGGGGCGCCTCCCCTCTGATGCGAGCCGACCTGCGCGCGGCTCGCCAGGCTCTCGCGATGCGGCTTCCCGGAGGCGGCACGGCGAAACGCAACCGTGTTTGAGTTGAAACCGTCGTGCCGGCGGAACTCGGGCACTGATCAAGCGACCGATCGACCCACGCTATTGCGGCACCCAGCCGGGCTCACCTTCAGCGCCGCTCGCCGCGCAGGGCTCCGGGCAGCCCGAAATGGGGGAACACGCTGCTGTCGCCGAACCAGGTGATGGCCGAGATTCGATCCCCTCCGAGCGTGAGCACCATCAGCCCGTACGGATGGGCGATCGCCGTCTCGGCGTCGGGGAGGTAGCAGCCGAACGCGGGTTGGCCATTGGCCCGCGTGGGAGCTAGACGGAGAGGTCGGCCGCGCCGGGCGGCACGATCGCGGAGGAAGTGCGCGATCGCGGCGTGGCCCTGATACTCGAAGGGCTGGGGCGGCATCGTGAGCCAGGCGTCGTCGGTGAGCAGGGTGACGACCCAGTCCACGTCGCCGCTCTCCACGGCGTCGGCGAAGCGACCAACGAGCTCCCGCTCGCGCGCGGACCGCGGCAGCAGCACGCGCTCACGGTCACCCGCCGGAAGCCGGCGCTCGAGCGCGGACCGGGCGCGCTGCAGGGCACCCTTGACCGCTACCTCGCTCGTCTCGAGCATGCCCGCCACTTCCCTCGCTCGGAACCCGAGTACGTCGCGCAGTACCAGCACCGCGCGCTGTCGCGGCGGCAAGTGCTGCAGGGCGGCCACGAACGCCAGGCCGACCGCCTCCTTGAGCTCATAGCGCGCCGCCGGCCCGGGCGACGCATCGGCGACCGAGTCGAGGAGCGCGTCGGGGTACGGCTCCAGCCAAATCGGCTCGCCGCGGCGCGTCGGCTCCGGCAGCTCCGCGATCGCCTCTACCGTGCGCGGGCGACGCCGCTTGTCCCGCAGCGCGTTCAGGCAGCGATTTGTCGCGATGCGGTAGAGCCAGGCGCGCAGCGAGGATCTCCCGTCGAAGAGCTCGAGCCCGCGCCAGGCGGCCAACAGCGTCTCCTGGAGAAGATCCTCCGCCTCGTGAACCGAGCCGAGGATGCGGTAGCAATGCAGCTGCAGCTGCCCCCGGTACGGGTCGATGAGCTCGCGGAACGCCTCCTCATCTCCCGCGCGGGCGCGCGAAAGCGTTCGCTCGGCCACGACGGCATCCTCGCACGGCGTTTCGTTCCGGTCGGCACCGGTGTCTAGACAACATGAGGACCGAACGCACACAGGAGGCAAGGCAGTGGCGCAGCACGAGATCGGGACACAAGAGGAGTGGCAGGCCGCCCGCGACGAGCTGCTCGCGGAGGAGAAGGAGCTCACCCGCCGCAACGACGAACTGGCACGCAAACGCAGGGAGCTTCCCTGGGTGGCGGTCGAGAAGGAATACAGCTTCGAGACCGCCGCCGGGACCAAGTCGCTCCCGGAGCTCTTCGACGGTCGCTCGCAGCTGCTCGTCTACCACTTCATGTTCGGCCCGGAATACGAGGCCGGCTGTCCGGTCTGCTCATCGATCGCGGACAACGTCAGCGCCAACGTCCCCCACCTGAGGGCACGCGACGTGACCATGATCTGCTCGTCGAGGGCACCCCTGGACAGGCTCCAGGGCTACAGGAAGCGGATGGGCTGGAGCTTCGACTGGGTATCGACCGTAGGCCCCGACTTCCACCGTGACCTCGGCTTCCTGCACACCGAGGACGAGCTGAAGCCGTTCCTCGCGGGCGACATTCCGCAGGCCGTCGAGCAGAACGCGATCGCCTGCGGCACCGACGTCGCCCGGTATGTCGCCGAGGGGCCGGGCCTCAGCGCATACATCCAGTCGGACGGCGCGGTCTACCGGACCTACGTGACCACCGCCCGCGGCCTCGAGCCGGCGATGGGCTATTACGGCCTACTCGACCGCACGCCGATGGGGCGCAACGAGGACGGCGAACAGGTCTTCTGGCTGCGGCGCCACGACGAGTACGAAGAGGCGGGCGCCGGAAGGGCGGCGTGACCCCGGAGCCACCTTCGGGAAGCTAGATGGCATGAGCTCTCTCAACGGATCCGACAGCCGGCCACGGTCGTTCTGGCTAGAGGCCTCGCGCCAGGAGCATGCGCAGCTCGATGGCGACCGCAGCTTCGACGTCGCCGTCCTCGGGGGCGGTCTGTGCGGGATCACCACGGCCTATCTGCTCAAGCGTGACGGCGCGCGCGTCGGTCTCGTCGAGGCCGGCCGTGTGGGCGGCGGCGCGACCGGCTACACGACCGCGAAGATCACTTCGCTGCACGGCCAGATCTACACGCAGCTGAAGTCCAAGTTCGGCGAGGACGGCGCCCGCACGTACGGTCAGGCCAACGAGGCCGCGATCCACCGGATCGAGCGACTGGTCGAGGGGCTCGGAGTCGAGTGCGACTTCCGGCGCAAGCCCAACTACACGTACACCGCCTCCCACGATCAGGTGGACTCCCTGCGCGAGGAGGCCGACACGGCCCGCCGGCTCGGGCTGCCGGCGACGTTCGCCACCGAGGTCGACCTGCCCGTACCGGTGGCGGGCGCGGTGCGCTTCGACGAACAGGCCGAGTTCCATCCGATCAAGTACCTCGCCGGCCTGGCCGGCGCGATCCCCGGCGCAGGCAGCGAGATCTTCGAGCACACGCCGGCCGTGGCGGTCGAGGAAGGCTCGCCGGTGAACGTGAAGACGCGGCACGGGACGATCACCGCCGAGCAGGTGGTGGTCGCCACGCACTTCCCGTTCCTCGACCGCGCCGGGTTCTTCGCCCGCATGCACCCGGAGCGCTCATACGTCGTCGCGGCGCCGCTTCAGTCGCCGCCGCCCGGTGGCATGTACATCAGCGCCGACTCGCCTACGCGCTCGATCCGCACGACGCCGCACGACGGCGGCGAGCTGCTGCTGGTCGGCGGCGAGGGCCACAAGGTCGGCCAGGAGCCCGACACCGAGGACCGCTACGCAGCGCTCCGCCGGTGGATGCGGGAGCACTTCGACGTCGGCCCGGTCCAGTGGCGCTGGTCGACCCAGGATCCGATCACCGACGACCACGTGCCCTACATCGGCAGGCTGCACCGCGGCGCGAAGAACGTCTACGTCGCCACGGGCTTCGCCAAGTGGGGCATGGCCCACTCCACCGTCGCGGCCATGATCCTCAGCGACACGATCGCCGGACGCGAGAACCCATGGGCGGACCTCTACGACCCGGCGCGCGTCAAGCCGCTCGCGTCGGCCAAGGACTTCCTGAAGGAGAACATCAACGTCGCCAAGCGCTTCGTGCGCGATCGCCTCAGCCACCCCGACACCGCGCGCGAGCTCGACGCGATCGCGCACGGGCAGGGTGCGATCGTCGTCGTCGACGGCGACAAGATCGCCGCCTACCGCGACGAGAACGGAGAGCTGCAGCTGCTCTCTCCCGCGTGCAAGCACATGGGCTGCCTCGTCACCTGGAACGCCGCCGAGCGCAGCTGGGACTGCCCCTGCCACGGCTCCCGCTACGCTGGCGACGGCACGGTACTCGAGGGGCCGACCGTCGATCCACTCGAGCCGATCGAGATCGAGGTACGCCCCTGAATCGCGAGGCCGACTCAGTGAGCGTAGTGCTCGAAGCGCACGAGCATGAGCCCGACGATCGCGGGGATCATCACGACGTGCTGGATCACCAGGACGGCGTCGGGGTTCGGCTGTGAGGCGGCTCACACAGTGACCGGGCGACGCGATCCCGCGACCGTCGAGGCGACGTTCCTGTTCGCGGACATCGCCGGGTTCACGGCGCTCACCGAGGCCCACGGCGACCACGACGCGGCCGCGCTCGTGGGCGACTTCTGCCGGTCGGTCCGGGCGGAGCTTCCGGCGAGCGGCGGCAGCGAAGTCAAGACGATCGGCGACGCTGTGATGCTGAGCATCCCCGATCCGGCCGCGGCGATCCTGCTCGGGCTGCGCATCACGCACGAGCTGATGCGCGGGCACGGTTGCCCCAGCGTGCGCGTGGGCCTGCATCACGGCCCGGCGGTCGAGCGCGAGGGCGACTACTTCGGCGCCGCGGTCAATCTCGCGGCGCGCGTCTCAGGCGAGGCCGGCGGCGGCGACGTCCTGCTCACCGCTCAGACGATGGCGCTGGCGCCGCAGCTCGAGGGCGTGCTCTACGAGCCGCGCGGCCGCCGGTCGCTGCGGAACCTCCGCGAGCCCGTCGAGCTCTTCGCGGCGGTCCGTGCGGGGGAGTCGAGCGAGCGCACTCTGGCGCACGACCCGGTCTGCCGGATGGCGGTTGATCCCGAGCGCTCCGCCGGGCGCCTCACCTATGAGGACACCGCCTACTTCTTCTGTTCGCTCGCCTGCGCCGCCCAGTTCGCCCGCCACCCGGAGCGCTTCGCCGCACCGGTCACGCCGTCACCTCGAAGCTGAACTTCATGCCGCTGTACGCCGCCGCGCGGGTCCTGCGAGGATCGGCCGATGCGCCGGACGCCTGCGGGTCCGGGCGGACGAGACATCAATCAAGGCGGTGAGTGCGTGAACGACGACTATCCCGTGCGGTTTGCGGTCGACTATCCGGAGCGCGATCTCAACCGTCTCACCACGGCGTTCCGCATCTTCACGGTCATCCCGATCGCGATCGTCTTCGCCACCATCGGCGGGTACTCGGGCGGGGGCGGCTTCGACGACGGCTCCTCCGGCGGGACCACGATCGCCCTCGGCGCCACGGGGCTTCTGTTCCTGCCACCGCTCTTGATGATCCTGTTCCGGCAGAAGTACCCGCGATGGTGGTTCGACTGGAACCTCGAGCTCCTGCGCTTCACGAACCGGGTGGGGATCTACGTGGCATTGATGGACGACCGCTACCCCTCGACCGACGAGCGGCAGTCGGTGCGCCTCGACGTCGGCTACCCCGACGCCCAGCGCGACCTCAACCGCTGGCTGCCGATCGTGAAGTGGTTCCTCGCGATCCCGCACTACGTCGTGCTGTTCTTCCTCTACATCGGCGCGTTCTTCGCCGTGATCGCGGCATGGTTCTCGATCCTGTTCACGGGCCGCTACCCGCGCGGGGTCTTCGACTACGTCGAGGGCGTGATCCGCTGGCACAACCGCGTTGTCGGCTACGCCTTCATCCTGGTCACCGACCGCTACCCGCCGTTCCGGCTCGGTCCCTGAGCCGGCGGTCACGACTCATGCTCGAGCACCGTCTCGATGAGGACCGCGGCGATGTTGCCGGCGCATCACGCCATGGCGGCCGCCACCTGCGTCGCCTTCCAGGCGGCGCGCGCCTCGGGCGTCGTCGGGTCGAAGTCGGCCTTCGTGCGCTTCAGAACCTCACCGAGGTCGGCCCAGAGCTGGTCGTTGGAGGGGCGGCCCCAGAACCAGTAGCCGACGTAGACCTTCTCGATCCGCAGGGCGGGAGAGAGGATGACGGTGTGGGGCACGCCGGCGTTGTAGTGGTGGACGTCGGTGTACTCGTTGATGTCGAAGTGGCGCTGGACCTCGAGGTCGCCGTCCGCGAGGAAGGTCCAATGCGCGCCGGTCGAGGCCTTGAGCTTGAAGACGTCGTGCAGGTCGTTGGGCATGATCGTGACGAGCTCGGTGAACGCGACCGCGCACCACTCGTGGAAGCGCAGCAGCTCGCGGTGGTGCTGGCGCTCGCGCGGGCAGTGCTCGCCACGGCTCAGGTGCAGGACCATCAGGTTGTCGCCCTGCAGGTCGGAGAGCCGGTGCATGTCGCCGTTCTCGTCCGGGAGGACGAAGTCGGGGATCGTCGTGCCGGGCTCGAGGTTGCGGCTCATGGGTTCCTCCGGATGCGGTAGATGCTGGTCATTGCGGTCACGTAGAGGCTGCCGCCGTCGGCGTCGCCCCATGCGAGGTTGTGGGGTGCCTCGGGGAGCTCGATCAGCTCGAGCTTCTCGCCCTCCTGCGAGAGGACCCAGATGCCGCCGGGCCCGCAGACGTAGAGCCGGCCGTCGGCGTCGACCGCGATGCCGTCGACGGCGTCCTCGCCCGGCTCGCCGGTGAGGTCGCACAGCAGCTCGCCGGGCCCGCCTCGCTCCAGGTCGTAGCGCATGACGGCCTTGTGGTGCGGATCCCAGTCGCCGACGTAGAGCCAGCGCTCGTCGGGGGAGAGCGCGATCCCGTTCGGCCCTGCGAGCTCGTCGGTCACCAGCGACACGACGCCCTCGCGGACGGCGTAGACGCCGCTGAACGGGAGCTCCTTCTCCGGGTCGTCGAAGCCGTCCGGCAGGCCGAACGGCGGGTCGGTGAAGTACAGCGTGCCGTCGGATCGGTAGACCAGGTCGTTGGGGCTGTTGAGCCGGCGCCCGTCGTATGCGTCGGCGACCACGGTCAAGTTCCCGTGCGGGTTGACGCGGATGACGCGCCGGTTGCCGTGCTGGCAGATCGTCAAGAGCCCCTCGGGCGAGAAGGCGAGGCCGTTGGAGCCGGGCTGGTGGTAGCGGCCGATGTCGACGCCGCTGTAGCCGCTCTTGGAGCGGAACACCGTCACCCGTTCGAGCTCCGGGTCGAGCCGGTAGATCGCGTTGGTGTTCGGTGAGCTGAACAGCAGCGCGCCGTCGGGGGACCACACGGGTCCCTCGGTGAACTCGAAGCCGCCGGCCACGCGCTCGATCTCGGCGCGCTCGCCGCGCGGCGGGTGGAACTCGAACGACGCGGTGCGGATCCAGATGTAGTTGCGCGGCGATGCCGATATCGGCCCGTTCATCCCGAACACGGCGATCTGGAAGCGCTGGCCCGGCCTCGCGTCGCGCGTGAGGACGACCCGGTTGGGGGCGTTGAAGCCGGCGACGACCTGGCCTGCGCCGGCGCCGAGGGCGAGCGGCATCCTGCCGTCGACCCAGACCTCGGCGTAGTCGTCGACGACCACCTCGAAGACGACGGTCGCGCCGGTCGGATCGAGCTCTCCGACGCGCTCGGGGATCGTGACCGCGATCCGGTACCAGTTGAAGCACACGCGGCCGTTCGCGAGCCGGCACATGGTTCCCTCGGGGCTGAGCACGGTCCAGCCGGAGTCGTCGAAGCCGGCGCCTTCGGCGTGCGGCACGATGTCGAAGCTGCGGTTCGGAACGTCGCCCGGACCGAGCGGGTCCGGCGTGCCCAGGCCGGCGAGCTCCACGAAGTCGATCTCCTCCACGCGCGCGTCGGCGTAGCGCCACTGCGCGCCGACGAGCGCGCAGCCCGCGGCCGTCTGGAGGTCCACGACCGCGTCCGGGCGGCCCGGCAAGAGCTCCGGCGGTCCCGGCACCGCCGGGCTGTAGCCGGTCGCGATCGCAGTCATCGGGTCGCGACCTCGAGGCGGCCGTCGGCGGCGATCGCGGCCGCGCCGATCGCGGCCAGCTCGGCATCCTCGTCGGCCGACGTGGCGCCGCTGACGCCGACGGCGCCGACGACGTGCCCGTCGTGCACGATCGGGACGCCGCCCTGCAGTGGCACCGCGCGCGCGAGGTGAAGCGCGGACGGGCGGCCGCTGCTCGCCTGGTCCTCGAAGTCCTTGCTCGGGCGGCGGTAGATGGCGGCGGTGCGCGCCTTGTCCGTCGTGACCTCGACGCTCGCGACCTGGGCGAGGTCGGGCCGCACCAGGAACATCAGCGCGCCGCCGGCGTCGACGGCCGAGATGACCGGGGCGACGCCGCGGCGCGCCGCCTCCTCGCCGGCCGCCTCGGCGACCATGCGGGCGCCTTCGTACGTGAGCGCCGGCACCTCGGCGGTCGAGAGCTCCGCCGCGGCGCCCGCCAGCGAGACGGCCTCGTCCTCGTCGGGGGTCTCGCCGCTCGTGCCGATCGCGCCGACGACCTCGCCGTCGACCTTGAGCGGTATGCCGCCGATCAGGGCCGACGCCCCGTGCAGCGCGAGCGCGCCGAGGCGCCCGTTCGTCACCTGCTCCTCCATCTCCCGGCTGGGACGCACGAAGATCGCGGCGGTGCGCGCCTTGTCGACGGCGACCCGTGAGCTCGCGGCCTGGGCGCCGGGCGTGCGCCGCAGCAGCACGACTTCACCCCACGGGTCCACCACCGCCATGACGACGCGATGCCCGTGATCGAGCGCATGGCGCTCGGCCGCCGCCAGCACGCTCTCGGCGCCGGCGTCGTCGATGATCCTGCGGGTACGGACAACGGCCATGATCAGGCTCCTTCGGTCGGGGTGAGGTCGACGGCCCAGATCGCGTCGTCGGCCGTGACGAGAAGCCGCGAGCCGGCGAACGCGAAGTTCACGGCTCCCGGCAGGTCGATCTCGCGCAGCAGCACGCCGCTGGGCGAGAACACGAGCAGGCCGGGCCCGCCCGTCGTGTGGACGTTGCCTTCCCGGTCGGTCTTCAGCCCGTCGGGAAAGCCCTTCTCGATCGTCGCGAAGCGGCGTCGGTTCGCGAGCCGGCGGCCGTCCACGACGTCGAAGGCGTCGATGAGGCAGGCCTCGCTGTCGCCGACGTAGAGCACTGACTCGTCCGGCGAGAAGGCGAGCCCGTTGGGCTTGTCGAAACCATGGGCGGCGAGTTCGAGCTCCCCGTCGTGGCGGTAGACGTGGTCGCCGAGCTGCGGCTCGGGCCCGAAGCCCTGCAGGTACGCGTAGCTCGGGTCGGTGAACCAGATGCTCCCGTCGGACTTCGCGACGACGTCGTTGGGGGAGTTGAGCGAGAGACCGCGGTAGGCGTCGACGACGGTCTCGCGCCTCCCGCTCGCCGGGTCGATGCGGCTGATCGCCGCCGGATGCTGCTCGCACACGATCAGCCGGCCGTCGCGATCGAGCGTCATGCCGTTGGCCGCGTTGGCGTCCGCGAGCACCGTCGAGATGCGGCCGTCGGCGAGCGACAGGCGCATGATGTCGACGCGCCGGCCGGCGCGCTGGGTCGTGAAGTACAGCGCCTGCTCGGCGGCGACGTAGACGGGGCCCTCGTGCGCGTCGGTCTGAGCGAGCCGCTCGTTCGGGATCACCGTGCTCATGCGGCGGCAGTCCGTCGAGTCGCGGTGCCGTTACAGGCCGATGCCTCCGCCGCCGCGTCGCGTACCGTCACCCCGTGCCGATACCTCACGGTCCGGCGGAGATGCCACCGCCCGGGATGCGCCACATGGGCACCGAGGTGCGCATGGTGATCCGGGGCGAGTCGCACACGCACCGCTTCCTGCGCGCGCGCTTGACCTTCCTGTTCGTCGCGACGCTGCTGCTCGACGCGGGCGCGACGCTGGTCATGTACGCGCTCGAGCACGACGAGCCCGGCTCGGGCTTCCACGATCTGGGCGGGGCGCTCTTCTGGGTGTCCGCCCAGCTCACGACGGTCAGCTCGCAGATGCCGAACCCGGTCACCGGGCCCGGGCGCGCGCTCGACATCCTGCTCGAGATCTGGGCGATATCGGTTGCCGCAACGCTCGCGGCCGCGCTCGCCGCCTTCTTCCGTGCCCGCCACGTCGAGCACATGGCAGGCGGCTAGCGATCTGCGTCGAAGCGATCCAAGGGCCACGGGTTCGCGCTGCCGTAGCGCTCGATCGTCGGCCCGGCAGGTGCGGCGACCGCACCCAGCACGCCGGCGTCGACGCGCAGGATCAGCGCCGGGAAGATGCGCGCGAAGGGATCGTCGACGAGCCGTGCGACGCCGCCGCCGCGTGCGACCGTGATCGCGCCTTCGAAGTGCGACGCGTCCCGCAGGAGCGTGGACACCGCGTCCTGCGGCGGCTCCGCCAGGACGCGCCGCCGCGCATGCTGGACGGCGAGGTCGTCGAAGGCCAGCCGCATCCCGTCGGGCGGCCGGACGAGCGAGACCCACGCGGCCGCGCCTTCGGGATCGACGATCCGGTCGTCGATGCGGCGAGCTGCGCGCACCGGTTTGGCCCGCTGCCGCCACACGGAGAGCCAGCCGGCCGGCTCGCCGTCGGCGTGATGCGCCTTCGCCTGCGCGGTCGCGTCGGCTGCGGGGACGTCGAGCAGCGCCAGCCAGCACCGGCTCATGCCGCCGGCGCCGTCCAGTCGGCGCGGATCGCGGCCGAGATCTCGCGCATGTCGCGGCGCAGCTCTTCGAGCGCCGGGCGGCCCCAGAACCAGTAGCCGTCGTAGGCGCGGTGGATCCTGAGATCCGGGAAGAGGCTGAAGACGGCGGGGACGTACGGGTCGTTGAGCGTGTCCGTCGTCTCGCGCAGGCCGAGGGCGCGCTGGACGGAGCGATCGGGATCGGACAGGAACGTCCAGCGGGCGCCCAGCCCGGCGCGGAACGCGGCGCTGACCTCCGGCGGGTCGACGCTCACGGAGACGATCCGCGAGTAGGCGACCTCCGCTTCGTCCTGCAGCGCGAGCAGGCGGCGGAAGAAGACCTGCTCCTTCGGGCACCACCAACCGCGGAAGAACTGCAGCACGACCGGATCGCCGCCGGCGAGCTCCGACAGCCGGCGGCGGTTGCCGGCGTGGTCGAGCAGGTCGACGTCCGGGAACGGCTGTCCAGGGGATGGCTCGATCGTCATCCCACACCGTCTCGGGTGAGCGGCCCGCGTTACGCGGTGCGGACGCGGCCTTGGCCTAGGCTGGCGCCATGACGAGCGAGCTCTACCCGGGCGAGAAGGCTACGAACGTCGCTTGCCGCGAGGTTCCCCGGCAGGAGCGTCCGGCTGCCCGCCGAGCCGACGATCCTCGCCGGGCGCGCGTGCGCTCTGCCGCGTGAACGCCTCGCTGTTCTCGCGGCGCAAGTCCACATTCGCCGCCAGCATCTCGACCGCCTCTAGACGCTGCATGGCGGCGCGCGCCCTGGTTGCCTGGAGGCGCTCGCGAAACTCCTCACGGTCCATCCGGCGGCCCCCTATCCGGGCGATTTGAGGCCAGATGGCGCTTAGCCCACGAACGTCAGGAGGTCTCCGTACCCGCAGTCTAGCTGCGGCGGCGCCCTCGTACGAAAACTGAAGTCCGCGTTTCGGCAGCGGCGCGTCCGGCAAGGCCCACGCCTAGTGGACGCAGCGCGGGAGCGCACCGTCCGCCATCGAGGAGACCCCGGGTGGAAGCCAAGCTCTGGATCGGATTGGCGTTCGCATGCGCGACGGCGCTGGCCACCAACCTCGCGTTCCTCTGGAAGCATCGCGGCGCGGTCGCTGCTCCGAGCATCGACATGCGGCGGCCGGTCAAGAGCGCAACGGAGCTGTTCCGGTCGAAATGGTGGACGATCGGCTGGGCGGTCGCGGTGCTGGGCTGGACCTTTCACGTCGGGGCGCTCGCCTTCGCGCCGCTGTCCCTGGCCCAGGCCGTCATATCCGGCGGCTTCGTCGTGCTCGCCGTGCTCGGCGAGCGGCTGTTCGGCTTCAAGCTCGGCCGGCGCCAGTGGATGGGCATCGGCCTGGTCGCCGTCGGCCTCGCGTTCCTCGGAGCGACGACGGACACGACGGTCGAGCAGGCGCGGTACTCGGTCATCGGCATCGCGATCTTCCAGGGCGTGCTGCTCGGGGTCGGACTGCTGCTGGTCCTGATCACGCGGATCACGGCCGTCCGCCGGCACGCGCCGCTCGAGACGCCCGCCGAGACGGGATCCGCCGATTCCGAGCATCCGCGCACGGGCGGCCCGCCCCAGGCGCCGGTCACCGCTCATGACACCCATCCGCACGGCTCGAAGACGGCCGGGCTGCTGCTCGCGACGGCGGCCGGGCTCGCCTTCGGGCTCTCCGACGTCTCGATCAAGGCGCTCGCCGAGCACACGCTCGGAAACCCGGTCGCCATCCTGAGCCCCTGGACGGCGACCGCACTGATCGCCTCGGTCGGCGCCTTCTACGCCTCCGCACGCAGCCTCCAGATCGGCGAGGGCATGGCCGTCATCACGGCCACCACCGCGGCGGCCAACATGTCCACCATCGCCGGCGGGATCATCGTCTTCGGCGAGCCGCTCGGCGGCAGCGTCCTGGAGGCGGCGGTACGCGTTGCCGCCTTCCTGCTCGTGGTCGCCGGCGCCGCGCTCATGCCCGGACCGGTGCGCGCCGCCGAGGCGGGCGCGCGAGAGGAGCGCCAAGAGCCGGCGCGGTTCACACACGGCGAGCGCGTGCCCGGCCGCGAGCCCAGCGGCCAGCGCGCGCGATGAGCGCCGGGCGCGACCAGGCCGGCAGCCCGCCCGGCCTGAACGCGCTCAGCCTTGATCCAGGTTCAGAACTCGAAGCAGTCGAGCATGTCGCTGATGTCGTCGCGCGCGTCCCGCGGCGGCGCCGGCGCGCCGTTGGCCTGGTAGTCCCCGCCGGTCGGGGTGCCCGTGTCGAACCGGTGGTTCTGGGAGGCGAGCGTCGGGAGCCCGTGGAGGGCCTCGAGCAGCTTGAGCGTCGACACGAGCTCGGACGGCAGCTCCGTCGCGATCGGCCCCTTCTTCGCGAACGGCGACACGACCCAGGTCGGGATGCGGATGCCGAGGCCGTACGCGTCGAGCTGCGGGGGCGGGACGTGCTCGAAGTAGCCGCCGTGCTCGTCGTAGGTCTGGATGTAGGCGGAGCTGTCCCACAGCTCGGACTCGCGCAGCGCCGTGATCAGCTCCTCCTGGATTCCCATCCCGACCGTGACGTCCGCGGGCGGGTGCTCGTCCCAGCCGCGCGCGTAGCTCGGGATGATCCACGAGACCTGTGGCAGCTGTCCCTTCCGGACGTCGTTCAGGAAACCGCCCTTGTTCCCGCGCGTGCGGTTGTCGTGGGCGTAGCGCTCCCAGAAGACGAAGACGTTGTCGGTGTTGCCGTACGGGACGCTGTCCCAACCGATGTTGTAGACCTTCCACGTCACCTCGGCGGCGTCGAGGAGGTCGAGGATGATGGGGTAGTCGAAGACGCCGTAGCCCCAGACGCCGTTCGTCGTGATCCCGCCCGAGGTCGCGGCCGCCATGTAGAACCGGTTCGGCCATGTCGGGCCGAGGAGCGAGCAGAAGAAGTTCGCGACCAGCGCCGAGTCGTCCAGCAGGCTGTAGTAGAACGGCAGCTCCGCCGCGGTGTAGTAGCCGATCGCAGCGTCGCCGTCGCCGATCCGGGCCTCGGAGCTCCTGTAGAAGCCGTCCATGGCGCCGCCGTTCCACTGCTCGTGGACCGCGTTCCAGCTGTGCGGCGGGTCGAGCGTCTCGAGCGAGGTGAACTCGAACGGGAAGTGCGGGTTGCCGGCCGCATCCGGTTGCGAGTAGCCGGCGGGCGGGCCGAAGCCGGCGGCCTGGACCTGCGGCGCGTAGCCGAAGTAGTGGTCGAAGGAGCGGTTCTCGCTACACGAGATGATCACGTGGCGCAGCGGCGTATCGACCTTCGCGACGCGCTGCGCCCGCGCCGCCGCCGGCGCGGTCGCGTAAAGCGAACCGCCCAGCACCGCTACGGCGCCGGCTCCCGTCGCCTTGATGAAGGTGCGACGGGAGATGCCGTCGCTCATCGGGTCACGCTGCTGGTCTGACATGGGCCCTCCTCCGCTCAACCGTGGGCGCGGCGGCAACCTATGCCCGCAGGCGGAGCGTGTCAACGTGCGCGTACGCGACTCGGAGCGCGTGATACGAATCGGCCATGGCGGAGGTGATGCTGTTCCACCACGCGCAGGGGCAGACCGCGGGGTTCCTCGCGTTCGCCGAGGAGCTGCGAGCGGCCGGACACGTGGTTCACACACCCGACCTGTACGACGGCAGCACGTTCGCGCAGCTGGCCGAGGGTCTCCTATTCGCCGACAGCAGCCTCGCGGACTTCGACCGCGACGCGGCGGCGCTGCTCGAGCAGCGCATCCTCAAGTTCCTGGAAGCGGTCTAGAGGCGCGTTCCAGCTCACGCCGGAGGTTCTCGTGGTAGCCGCGGAAGCTTGCGTGCGGTGTGTCTGCTCGATGTGCACGGGTTCTAGGGCGCCCCCGCGCGGACTATGCGCTCCAGATTCGACGGATCGAAGAATGGATCCGGGTCGACCATTCCCTGGATCGCGAGGTAGTACTGCCGCGTGTCGGCGTCGTTGCCACGGAGCGCCGCTCGCAGCGGATACTGCTCCGCCGGCGGCGGCTTCGGCTCCAGGCGCGCCATCTCGAGGTTCCTGCGGAAGTCGGGGGTCGTCGCGTCGTTGCGCACGCGCTCGAAGTACGCCAGCGCGGTCTCCATCGCCATGCGACCCGAAAGTCCCTCGTCCACCGCCTCGGCGAGCAGCTCCGCGTCGCGCAGCGCATCACAGATGCCGAGTGCGAGGAACGGATCCTTGTGGCAGCCGGCGTCGCCCACCAGCGCCCAGCCCGCGCCGTACGGCCGGCGGATGAAGTTCGGCAGCTGCGTGGCGCCCAGCAGCCGCTCGGCGCGCCGGCCCGCCCGGACGCGCTCGGCGAGCTCGGGCACCAGATCGATCGTCGCCAGGATGTGGCCCTCGATGTCCGCGCGCGCGGCCCGGAGCTCGTCGATCGGCGCGCCGACGAAGATCGCGTGCAGGCCGTCGTTGGTGGGAAAGGCGAAGATCACCCGCCGGTCGCGCAGGTACAGCTCCAGCCCGCGCGATCGAACGCCGCTCCAGTAGGAGAAGTACCAGCACGTGAGCGTCGGGGCCCGTTCGACCACCGGCGCCGCGACGCGCCGCGCGAGCGCCGAGTTGCGCCCGTCCGCGCCGATGACGACGGCAGCTCGCTCGCGCAGCGAGGTCCCGGCGGCGGCGGCGCGAGCGTGCACGCCGCGGATCGCGCCGCCCTCCGCGATGAAGTCTTCGACCGCGAAGCCCTCGCGGAGCTCTGCCCCCGCCTCGACCGCCGCCTCGACGAGGACCCGGTCGAGGCGCGAGCGGCGCGGGCCCAGGCCGAGCGGGACGCCGTCGACCTCGAGGCCGTCAGCGGCCAGCGGAAAGTCGCCCATGTCCGTGATCGTCGACGTGACGGCGGGGCAGTTCGTGGCGAGCACGCGATCGAGCAGCCTCCAGTCCGCCAGCCGCCGCGGTCCGTCGCGGTGGATGAAGTGCCCGTGCGGGATCTCGCTCGGAAAGCTCGCGCGATCGACGAGCAGCACCTCGCAGCCCTTGCGCGCCAGCAGCATCGCCGTGGCGGCCCCGGCGCAGCGCGCCCCGATCACGATCGCGTCGTACATCGCTCCGTTCGCGGCAGTCAACCAGCCCCTCGCGCGCGCCGCTCGACTCGCCACGAGGGACCGGTCCGAGGTCCCTAGTACGACCTCGTGACGATGAGCGGCGTGGGAGCGGAGCGGCGCAGGCATCGGCTGGCACCGCGACGCGCCGATGTTCGGCTCGCGCATCGTGGGCGTGTCGCTGCTCGCGCCGTGTCGCATGCGGTTCCAGCGGACTGTCGGGGGCGTGCGCAGCGTGGCGGACATCGAGCTCGCTCCGCGATCCGCGTACCTGCTCTCCGGCAAAGGCGCGCTGGTCCTGGCAGCACTCGATACCCGCCACGAAGGCCCTGCGCTACTCCGTCACCTTCAGGACTCTCCGGCGCGCGAGATGAGCCGGGGCGATCAGGACGAGCTCCGGAGTCGGTCGCAGCCGCAGGACACCTCGAGTCCGCGCACGAAGAGCACGCGGCATCGCAAGGTGACGGCCGACAAGTGGAACCAGTGAACGCCCGCTCGCAGGCCGGCCCTGCGAGTCAGGTGAGCTCCCAATCCAGCAGCACCTTGCCGTCCGGCGCGTGGACGCGCTCACGCACAGCGGCGCCGTCGAGCTCGAGCGTCGCATAGCCGTTGGCGCCGTAGCGGTCGGGATCGCTCGCGATGGACGGGTTCGGCATGTCGAGGACGAGCCCGCCCGGCACGAGGTTGCGCGCGGGCAGGCGCCGGAAGGCGCCGCCCTCCTGCGGGAAGGCGCCGAGCTTGTCGCGGTAGGCCGGGAAGCCCCCATGCCCGATGCAGCGCCCGCGCAGCTTCCACACCGGATGCGGTTCGTGGATCACGCAGCGGTGCTCGTGGCCCCAGTACCAGCCGAAGATCGCGCCCGCGTCGAGCAGCCGCCCGAGTTTGGCGACGAGCTTCGGGCCCTGCTTGTCGAGCAGCGAAAAGGGCTGATGGTGCGAGAACAGCAGCACGCGCCGCCCGTCCCTGCGCGCGACCAGGCCCTCGACCCACGCCGCCTGGTCGTGGGCGAGGTCGTGGTCTTCGTACGCGCTGTCGAGCCCGATCAGCAGCCAGTGATCCGTCTGTGCCGCCCAGGTGGTGGCCCGCTGGCCGAACCAGGGCATCGTGACCTTGTAGAGGCCCTCGCCGCCTGAGTACATCTCGTGGTTGGAGTTGATCGCCCGGTTGAGGCGCCCGGCGTCCTTGGGCCAGAACGCCTTGAAGTTGCGCTCGACCTCCTTGGGCGTGCCGGAGTAGTAGACGTCGCCGAGGTGGAGCAGCAGATCGAACCCGCCTGGAGCCGCGGCGATCGTCTTCGCGATGACCGGCGCGCCGTAGAGCCCGGTGCCCCAGTCGCCGATCACGGCGATCTTCGCCCGTGTGCCGTCGCCGACCGGCTCGGGCTCGTCCGGCGGCTCGATCCACGGCTCGGGCTTGATCTTGCGCCACCACTCGAGCAGGCTGCGCGCCCAGCCGAGCACGTCGCCCTTGTCGAACTTCACCTCGAGCGCATCGTTGGGTGCGGGCCTCTCGATCAGCTCGACGTCGTGGGGATGCTCGACGAGGTGGGTCTGGAGCAGCGACGCCAATTGGTGCTCGACCGTCACCATGATCCCGGGCGACTCGCCCTCCGCTTCGAGGACGGTCAGCGCCGCGCTCAGATGCGCGCGCAGCTCGGCATCGCTCAGCGACGAGCTCTCCATGCCGCTCGGCGCAGCGAGCGACTCGCTACCCAACTGTCGCATCGCCGCAGCGACGCTCTCGTGCGAGACGAGTTTCGAGGGCACGGTGCCTCCTCGCCGGCCGTGGATTCGTGCGTCCCGACGAATCCTGTCGGCGTCAGCCCCGGGCTGTCAACACGCGCCGCGCGGCACGCGCCGCTACGCGGCCGGTCGCAGCGGCCAGATGACGACGTCCTGGCGGCGGGCGAAGTGCAGAAGCGGCTCCCGCGGAGGCAGCTCCAAGGCGGGCGGCGCCATCGTGTTCGCCTCGAAGGTCGCGGTCGCCGCCTGGAGAGGCCACGGCGGATGGTGGATCTCCGCGCGCATCACGCGCCGGCGGTCATCGACGGTGTAGAGGCAGTAGCGCTCGGCGAGCCAGTGCTCGAGTGTGCCGGCGTCCGCCGGGCGCGGATCGGCCGTGGGGCCGTATTCGGCGGCCAGCTCCGCGCGCGGCGCGTCCGGCGACGTGCGCGTGCTGCGGTAGCGGATCCGACCGGGCCCGCGGGAGATCGTCATGTCCGCCGGGAAGTACGGCAGCCGGTAGCTGAGTCGCGCCCCGGCGACCGCGGCCGAGCTGCCCGCGTCGAGACTGAAGAACCAGATCCCCGGCTTGCCGCCGAAGGTCGCGTAAGTCCGCACGTTGAGCTCGGGGAAGCGCGACAGCCGCGGCAGCGGCGGCGTGCCGCGCAGGCGGAGGCCGCTGACCTCGAAGGGGGTGATCCCGAGCCACGCGGTCCCGTCGAAGGTGTCGATCGCCAGCGGCTCCGGCACCATCGCGCGGACGTCGCGCTCCGGCACGGGCCAGTGGGCGAACAGCAGGTCGCCCCACGTCTGGGCCATCGTCCATGGCCGCGAGGGAAGCGGCCACGGCCGGTGCGAGGTCTCGCTCAGCACCCTCGCCTGGCGCGCCGACGTGGAGAGGCGTGCGATCGCCGCCTCGGCCAGATCGGCGGCGGACGCGAGGGCACCGGCCAGCCGAGGTTGCCCGGAATCGTCGATGCGGCCGGTCTGCCCCGGCCGCGTGCTACGTAGTCGTGGATCGGGTAGCGAAGGGTCATGACCGACCGCAGCTCCGACGAGCAGATCACGAAGTACCTAACCGACGTCCACTCGATCGAGGTGCAGGCGCTCGCCCAGATGCGAGTGGCGCCGCGGCTGGCGGGCGATCCGGAGCTCGGTCGGATCTTCCGCGAGCACCTCCGCGAGACCGAGGAGCACGAGCGGCTGGTGCGTGAGGAGCTCGAACGCCGCGGGCAGCGGCCGTCGCGCGTGAAGGACGCGGCCGGCCGCGCCGGCGGGTGGGGCATGGTGCTGTTCGCGCGGGTCAATCCCGACACGCCCGGCAAGCTCGCGATGCACGCGTTCTCCTACGAGCACATGGAGCTCGCGGCGTACGAGCTGCTGCGCCGGATCACGCGGCGCGGCGGGGACGAGTCGGTGGCGGAGACGGCCGGCCGGATCGCCGATCAGGAGCGAGCGATGGCCGACCGGCTGAACGAGCGCTGGGATCGCGCGGTCGACGCCTCGCTGCGCGAGAAGGGCGCCGAGGACGTGCGCGAAGACGTCGTCAAGTACCTGCGCGACGCGCACGCACTCGAGGCCCAGGCGCTCCAGCTGCTCGAAACGGGGCCTCAGATCGCCGGCTTCGACGAGCTCGCGGAGGTCTTCCTGAGCACCTGCCGCAGACGCGCGAGCACCAGCGGCTCGTGGACGAGCGGCTCGCCGCGCTCGGCTCGCGGCCGTCGCGGTTCCACGCCGGCGCGATGCGGGCCGGCGCGATGAACATAGGGACGTTCTTCAAGGCGCAGCCCGACACGCCGGCGAAGCTGGCCGGCTTCGCGTACGCGTTCGAGGCGCTCGAGACGGGCGCCTACGAGCTGCTCAGCCGCACGGCGCGCCGCGCCGGCGACGAGGAGACGGCGTCACTCGCCGAGCGGATCTGCCGTGAAGAGCGCGCGGCCGCAGAACGGGTCGCGTCCACGTGGGACGCGGCGACGGACGCCGCGCTGAGCGAGCACGGCATCGGGCCTCACGCGACCGGCTCAGCGCCAGAAGCGCAGCGGTGAACAATCGGCGAGCAGGGCGCGCGCGGCAGCCTGCCCGCTGACGCCGTGCACTCCGCCGCCGGGGTGCACCGATGCACCGGCGACGTAGAGGCCGCGGAGCGGCGTGCGGCCACGGAAGAGCTCGGGCCCCGGCCGGAAGCAGAGCTGCTGGTCGAGCTCGAAGCTTCCTCCGCCGAGGTCGCCGCCGACGAGGCTCGGGTTCTCCTGTTCGATGCCGGACGGCGAGCGCACGGAGCGAGCCAGGATCAACTCGCGGAAGCCGGGCGCAAACGCTTCGATGCGGTCCTCGATGCGGTCCGCGATGGCCTCGTCGGGCAGGTCCGGCTGCTGCGGCACGTGCGTGTAGACGTAGAGCGTGTGCCTGCCCGCCGGCGCACGCGACGGATCGTGCAGCGTGTGCTGGCCGACGACCATCACCGGGGCATCCGGGACGCGGCCGGCTCCCGCCTGCTGCGGCGCGCGGAACAGCGCCTGGAGCGTGTCGCCGAGATGCACGACGCCGGCCTCGCGAGCGTCCGGGCTCACCCACGGAACCGCCCCGGCGAGGGCGTAGTCGGCCTTGAAGGTCCCGAGGCCGTAGCGCCAGCGCGCAAGGCGCCGGATGAGCCGCTCGGGCAGCGCGTCCGGGGGCAGGATGGCGGCCAGCGGCGCCGCCGATATCGACGCGATCACGGCATCCGCCTCTAGTTCCTCGCCGCTCACCAGCCGCGCGCCGGCGACGCGTCCGCGTCGTATCGCGATCGCCGCGACCGGCGCGCCGCAGCGGACGTGACCGCCCGTCGCCGCCAGCCGGTCCACGAGCGCATCGACGAGCCGCCCGGCGCCGCCGCGCGGGTACGGCCATCCGACGGCGTGGCCGAGGAGCGTCAGGAAGAACGCGAACGCGCCGCTGCCGGCGGCGCCGGGGCTCAGGTCCGCGTGCGTCGCGGAGCCGCACAGCCAGGCCGTTGCGCGGTCGCTGCGAAAGAGCTCGCCGCCGAAGGTCGCGGCCGAAGCGAGCATCCGCCGTGCGAGCTCCACGCCGTCGCGCCGCAGCGACATCGCGAGCGCCGCGCCGGGCAGCAGCGGCGGAAACGGGCTGAGAGCGGTCCGCAGGACCATCGACCGGCGCCGCAGGAGCGGCGTCACGAGCCCGCGCCACGCGCGCCCGGCGCCCGGGGCGCCGGCTTCGAGGCTGGCGCACGTGGCGCCGACGTCGCGGTGCAGCGCGATCGCCGTGCCGTCGAGGAAGGGGTGAGCCATCGCGACCGGCGGGTCGACCCACTCGACGCGCTCACGTACGCCGAGTCCCGCGAAGGCCGGCGACGCGACCGTGAGCGGCAGGAAGCCGGCGCAGCGGTCATGCACGAAGCCGGGCAGCGTGTCCTCCGCGGACTTGACGGCCCCGCCGGGCCGATCCGCCTGCTCCAGCACGCAGACGTCCAGTCCGGCGTCCGCGAGCCGCAGCGCCGCCGCGAGCCCGTTGTGGCCGGCGCCGATCACCAGCACGCGGCGTGGAGCGCGGGTCATCCCGCTCGCCTACCCGCACGAGACCGGTGGGCACCGCGCCGCCTACTGCGGCTGAGCGCGGGGCAGGCGGACCGTGACGTCGAGGCCGCCACGCGGGCGCGCGGTGGCCTCGACGGTCCCGCCGTGCGCGCGCACGATGCCGTCGACGATCGCCAGCCCGAGCCCGAGCCCGTCGCGGTCCTCGCGCCCGCGGACGAACGGCTCGAAGAGCCGCTCGAGGTCGCGCGGGTCGACCGGCGGGCCGTCGTTGCCCACGGTCAGGCAGGCACGGTCGCGCTCGGTCCACGAGCGCAGCTCGATGGCGCCGGCCGCGACTCCGTGGCGCGTCGCGTTCTCGAGCAGCTGCGCGACGGCCGCCTCCAGCAGCGGCGGGTCGCCGCAGGTGGGCGCGGCGGCGAGCCGGCAGCTCAGGGAGCGCCCGACCGGCATGTCGTCGAGCAGCGACTGCGCGGTCTCGGCGAGGTCGAGCCGGTGCAACGCGACCGACCCCGTCCGGGCGCGGGCGAGCAGCAGCAGCTGCCCGACCAGGCGCTCGCTGCGCAGGACGTTGCGCCGCACCGCCTCGGCGGAACGGCGCCACTGCTCGGGCGACGTGTCGTCGCGGTCCAGGCACGCGTCGACCTCGGCGCGGATGATGCTGAGCGGCGTGCGCAGCTCGTGCGAGGCGTGGCCGGCGAACGCCCGCTGGCCCTCCACGGCCGCCTGGATGCGCTCGAGCATCCCGTCGAGCGTCCGCGCGAGCTCCGTCAGCTCGTCGTCCGGGCCATCGACGCCGACGCGGCGGTCGAGGTCGTCTTCGCCGATGCCGCGCGCGGCCCGCGTGATGTCGCGCACCGGGCGCAGCGCCCGCGCGGCGAGCACGCGGCCGATCCCCAATGACGCCACGGTGACGGTGGCCAGCAGCGCGACGAAGTGCAGGGCGATCTCGCGCCGGTAGGCGGGCAGCGCTTCGCGCTGGGCGGCGACGGTGGCGCGCTGCTCGGCGCGCTCCTCCCCCGGGAGCGGGAGATCGCGGGCGCCGTCGAGCTGCACCGGCAGTGCGCGCGCGCGGCGCTCGGCGAGCCGCTGCTCGACCTCCGCGGCGACGGCGCGG
>Ga0126312_10000319_pt1 | contig 26983 bp, 33 predicted proteins | sample Plot104A_FD_92537 | JGI IMG/M metagenome (GOLD analysis project Ga0126312, IMG submission 92537) | Serpentine soil microbial communities from UC McLaughlin Reserve, CA, USA - Plot104A | ecosystem: Environmental > Terrestrial > Soil > Grasslands | place: USA: UC McLaughlin Reserve, Lake County...
AGACCTCCCGCGGCGGCAGGTCGGTTCCCCTAAAGTGTTGTGTTGGCTTCGCACCAAATGGGTCGACACCACCGCTAGCGCGGGTGGTGATGGGTGAAGGAGTGGGATGGAACCACCGGGGGACCATATCCGGTTCTCGGTCATCGTCCCGGCGTACAACGAAGCGGCATACATAGGTCGCGCTCTGCACGCCTTGCGGGATCAGGATTACGACGGGAACTACGAGATCATCGTTGTCGACAACAACAGCACTGACGATACGGCGGCTGTTGCCGCGGGGCTTGGGGTACGCGTAGTCAGCGAGCCTGAACAGGGCGTCTGTGCGGCCCGCCAGCGCGGCGTTGATTGCTCCCGAGGCGAGATCATCGTCTCAACCGATGCCGATACCACGCAGCCGCGAGACTGGCTGCGTACCATCGAGGCCGGCTTCGCCATCTCAGACCAAGTGATTGCGATTGCCGGCCCTTGCCGCTATCAGAACCCCTCGTGGTGGGCCAAGGCGTATCCCGCGTTGCTTTTTGGTTTGGTCGCTGTCATCCATGCCCTCACAGGATTCGTTTTTTATGTGAGTGCCACCAACATCGCGGTACGACGTAGCGCTTTTCCGGGCTATGACCTCAACCTCACCCAGGGTGGTGACGAGCTTGATCTCCTTCGCCGGCTGCGCCGACGCGGGTTGGTGAGCTGGGATCGGCACAACGTCGTCACCACCTCGGCACGTCGATTGCAGCGCGGACTTCTCTACAACATCTTCGTGAGCTTCCTGGTCTTCTACCTGCTCGCGTACTGGCTCAATCGCCTCTACCAGCGGCAGACGTTTGGAATGGCACCGGCGTTTCGTCAGGAGCGGCTACGGCCGCTGGTGCCGGTGTGGGCCCGTCGGCGGGCGGTTCTCGGGATCGTACTGGTCGGGCTCACCTCTCTGGGCTTCGCAGCCGGTGCCGGAGACGCAGCCATGGACAGCCTCGCGAATTTCTGGCACGGCCCATGAGCCGACTGGCAACGGCGGCAAGGACCGCCGCCCTGGGTATATCAGCGCTGGGGACAGCGGCGTACTGGACCGGCTTCCGGCCTCGCTCCCAAGTGTTCGGCTCCTTCCCGTACGCGATCGAGACGGAAGAAAAAGTAGTCGCGCTGAGCTTCGATGACGGGCCCAATGAGCCGTATACGTCGCGGCTGCTTGACACCTTGGACGCCTACCAAGTCAAGGCAACTTTTTTTCAGGTGGGCCGTTGCGCGCAGCGTTTTCCTTCCACAACTCGCCGCGTGGTGCAAAGCGGCCACGTGCTAGGCAACCACAGCTACAGTCACTCGTTCACCAGCTATGCCAAGCAGCCCCGGCAAGAAGTCGAGATCACTCGGTCGCAGGAAGTGTTCTACTCGGTCGCCGGAGTGACGCCAGCGCTCTATCGGCCGCCATGGCTCTGCCATTGGCCGTGGCTCCTGGGCAGTCTCCGACAGCATCGGCTGCAAGCTGCGTCAGGAACCTTCGTCCACCCTCTGGAGATCTTCCAACCGGCTGCCCTGAAGCTCACTGATTCGGCGGCCAGGCTCACTAGGCCGGGCGCGATCTTAATCTTCCATGACGGCCGGGAGGCGCGCGGCGGTCCGCGCGACCAAACCGTTGCTGCGGTCGGCCCGTTGATCAACCGGCTCGCCGATCGGGGCTATCGCTTCACCACAGTCGACCAGTTACTCGGGGTCAGCGCGTACACGCGCTAAGGAGTCACGCACTCCAGTTCGGATTACGGCCGAAGGCGATCAGCAGATCGGATTGCGGGTCCCCACCCTTCGCTGAGTTTGGTCGGTCCGCTATCGAGCCGGACGAGCGGTAGATGTCCTCACGATCATGAAACCAAGCAACGACCTCCGACACCAGTTCAGGGTCGAGAGTGCGCTGCTGACCAGTTGCGGCCGCAAGATCCCAGCCGTGAATAAGGTGATCGGCGACGAGTTGGCGGATGTACTCTTCAATGTCCTCTTCGCCGTAGGAGAGGTGCACCTTGCCACCCGCCGGAAGCCTCTCGGCAACCGCCGTCAGTGCCTCGTCGGCCGCACCCAGTGCTGTGGACTTGGGGTCGTCTCCGAGCAAGTCGCCGTCCAAGGCGTCACCCACGTCGGCGATCGTTCTGCCGTCCACCAAGGGCTTGGTCCAGCGATCTTCACCCACGACGTGGTTGACCAACGCACGGACGTCCCAATTCGTACACGGCGTAGGCCGCGACCAGTCGGAAGATGTGGCCTTCACCGTGCTCTTCCAAAACTCAACGCTGCTGCGGTACGTCCGATCGAGCTCCATTGCCCCTGCCCCTTGAGTGTGGATTGTGTTGATCACAACAATAAGTGCATGGCGATCCGGCGCAGCCGGGAGCGGCGACCCTCGTTGATGGACATCATCGATGGGATTCTGTTCGCCTTCGCGGGTGTCGCGACCATCTGGCTGGCCTATTTGGTGCTTCGAGAAGGCATCCAGCCAGGCTGGCCGATGCTGATGTTGATCGTGTTCTGGGTGATCCTTACTTACCTGCTGCTGCCCAGACTGCACCGCATCTTGACTCGGGTCTATGTGCCGGGCTACTTCATCGGGCGAGCCCGTACCAGCGACGGGCTCCTCGGCGACCCGGTCAATCTGGCGCTGCGCGGTCATGAGGCGCAGGTTCACACCGTCATGAGGCGGGCGGGTTGGACGCGCGCCGACGACCTGAGTCTGCACAGCGGGATGCGAATCTTTAGGTCAACGCTGAGGCGGCGCAGCTACGACGAAGCACCGGTCAGTCCATTACATCTCTTCGATCGGCAACAAGACTTCGCCTACCAACAAGAGGTGGCCGGCAGCCCATCCAAGCGGCACCACGTACGGTTCTGGCGCTGTCCGGAGGGCTGGATGCTTCCTGGCGGATACGCCGTGGACTGGCTTGCGGCGGGTACCTATGACAGGAGTGTCGGCCTGTCTTTGTTCACGCTCCAGGTGACCCACAAGATCGAAGAAGACACCGACATCGAGCGCGACTACATCGTGCAGACAGCCCAGGCCGGTTCGCCAGAGGTTGAGGTTGAGGTCATCGAGAATTTCTCCACTGGCTATCACGCACGAAACGGCGGCGGCGACTCGATCATCACTGATGGAAACCTCCCGATAATCGATGTGCGGCGGGTCGATGTACCCGAGATCGCCAAGGTGGAACACACTGACAGCCGAGACAAGCGGCCCGCTCAGATCGTCTTCGGCGCAGGTGTCGCGTTCTTTCGCGGGCTCATCTTCTTGCCCCTCGCGCTGCTCTTGCTGCTGCTGCCGGCGAAGTATGTGCAAGGGCTGGAAGGGGTGGATATCGAGGGCGGCCGTCCTGCGTTGATCATCGCTGGAAGCGTGATCGCCCTCTACTGCCTCGTCGAAATCGGTCTAGCGCTTGCCGTATTCGCCGGCCGCAATTGGGCGCGCCTGGTGCTCATGTTGTCATGCGTATTTACAACCATCGGGGCGTTTGTAGGCAATGCAAACCGGTCTGAGGTGGTGACGCTAGCCACCAGCCTGCCGACGGTCGGTATCAGCATTATGGTGCTGCTCGCCCTGTCCAGCCACCGGGCGCGGGAGTACGCCGTGCGTGGCAGACATGTGCCCAAGCGCATTGCCGGGCGCGCGTACGAGCAGGCTACTATCCGAGGCTCAGGGTAAGCCGTTCCTGCGGCAACGCCTCTATTGCGTAAGTGGTCAACAACGACATTGAATCTTGCGAATCTGATGTCGTTTATCACCACTTGCATATGCAGGGCTCATGAGCGATTCGAACCAGAGAGAAACTGCTGGCAAATCGACCTCATCCGAGCGCAGGGACATTCATTCGCCAGCAGTTCTCGGGAAGCTGGACGATAGGCTGATTACTTTATCTTCTGGAGGTCGGAGTGGCGTTCTTTGTCGGACTGGCACTGTTTATCGGTCTATGCGGCTTCCTGGATAGCCGGCTGCCCTGGCCGCGCAGACCTAAAAGTCAACACAGGTGATCACAGGGCATTTCGGCGTGGCTGCCGGGGCCAAGTCGGCGGACTATCGGGCGCCGTTGTGGTCCTTGATGCTGGCCACAATGTGGCTCGACGTGGTTTTCGTACCGCTGGTGTTGCTCAACATCGAGACCATTGAGACGCCGCCAGGGGGCGGCTACGGCACATCAGTCATTCACGCCGATTACACCCACTCGTTCGTGGGCGCACTGGTGTTGTCGGCCATATTCGGCGCTGTCGCATGGTGGCGCTGGGATCGACGGCTCGGCCTGCTACTTGGCGGACTGGCGTTTTCGCACTGGGTGCTTGATCTCATCGTCCATCGCGGCGACATGCCGATCCTGCCGGGAAACGTAGGTGATCTTCCACTGCTTGGTTTCGGGTTATGGAGAGTCCCGGTCGCCTCAATCGTGCTAGAGGCCGCACTGTTTGTAGCCGGAGTCTTCCTCTACTGGCGAGCAGCGCGCTCGCTGCCACCGCAAGGCGGGCGCGTGACACCATCGCTTGTCGCTGGTGCGTTGCTGCTCTCGGGGGCAATTGTTCTTGCACTCGACGCGCTGGGTATCTAATCCGGTACCACAGCAAGGGAAGCAGCATGGCAGTCGTGAAGTCGGCCAATCTGGTGCTGCGGCTTCTCTTGGAGCTGTGCGCGTTGGCGTCGCTTGCCTACTGGGGCGCGACTACGAAGCTGCATCTTGCCGGTCGGATTCTACTGGCGATTGCTGTGCCGCTTGTTGCTGCAGTGGTCTGGGGCCTCATTGTTGCACCAAGCGCGCCAATGCACGTGGGATCGGTGATGCGGTTCGGCGTGGAGCTGCTCGTATTTGCAGCGGCAAGATCAAGAGCGTGACCGCTGGCCTCCTCGCCATGCTGTACGCCGTCGTACTGACGACCGCTTTCGCCGCTGCCCGGATGCGTCCGCTGTCGAGGGTCACAACGCAATGGCCATGTACGACGATCGCCGTGATCATCGTCGGAGTGCCGACTCTGGCCCAATTCACGGTGGCGCCGTGGCTTCTAGACAATCTGGAGCGTAATTGGATTCTCATCGCCGAGGGTCAAGTTTGGCGACTATTCACCTCTCTGGTGGTTCAAGATGGCAGCGTCGCCGGCGCCATATTCAACTTGGTCGCCCTGGCGTTGATCGGATTTGCTGCCGAGCAAGTGTTGGGCCTGATGCGCTGGACGATTATCGCCTTGACTGGGGTGCTCGGCGGCGAATTATGGGGCTAAATTGTCCAGCCCATCGGTGCTGGTAATTCGGTGGCGGCATTTAGCCTGGCCGCATCCATCGCCGTATGGCCGTGTTACGTGGCGTCGGTGTGCAGCGGGTTCTCGGAACAGTCTGCCTCGCTGGGGCGGCGCTGCTCTTGATCATCGGTGATATCCACGGTGGAGCGGCGACCGTCGGCGCACTGCTGGCAGTGGTGCTTGCCCCTCTTACGCGTTCACCGCGGGGTTCCTCTGATACTTCGCGCTCACCCCACTCATAGCGAGGCTGACCCTTTGGCGGAAGGGTGTTGTCTGGACCCATGCCAACCACATCGGAGCCGTTGTCTTGGCCGCGCTCACATCGGGATCCACACGATCCGATCAACCCTGCACCAGAGTTGGCACGGATCCGCTCCGAGCAACCGGTCTTCGGCGTACGACGTGCCCTGCCCGCAAGCGGTTCGTTGACCATGTGGTTGATCACGAAGTACGCCGACGTGCGCGAACTGCTGGCCAGCCGCGACACCAGCAACTCCCTCGGCCGAGTTGGATCGGCGGCGGCGCAGCCGGGCTTCCTCGTTTCGCTAGATCCACCTGATCACACCCGGATCCGCCGCATGCTGACACCGCAGTTTTCGATGCGCCGGCTTGCCACGATGCGTCCTTACGTCGAGGAGATCACTACGAAGTTCCTTGATCAGATGGAGGCGACTGGGCCACCTGCCGACCTGATGGAGGCGTTCGCTCTGCCATTGCCGTCGCTGGTCATCTGTGAGCTGCTCGGTGTGCCGTTCGAAGATCAACACGAGTTTCAACGCCGCAGCGACACCATGCTCGATGCCTCCGCTACGCGGCAGCAGCAGACCCAAAACACCCACGAAATGAACGCCTACATGCAGTCGCTGGTTGATCGCCACCGAGAAGATCCTGGCGATGACATCCTCGGCATGCTGATCCGGGACCATGCCGCTGAGCTAACCGACGAGGAACTGGTCGGCATCGGCAACATCTTGTTAGTCGCCGGCCATGAGACAACCTCCAACACCATCGGGCTGGGTACCCTGCTGCTCCTTCAGCATCCTGATCAGCTAGCGCTGGTCCGCGACGATCCTGAGATGATCACCGGCGCGGTGGAAGAGATCTTGCGCTACCTGAGCATCGTGCACACCGGAACACCCCGGATCATCCTGAAAGACATGATCATCGGCGGTGAGACTCTCGAGGCCGGCGATGTCGCCATGGTGTCGCTGCCGTCCGCCAACCGGGATGCCGACTTCCTCGCCGACCCGGACGTTTTCGATGTCAGCCGGCAGCCGCAAGCTCATTTGACCTTTGGCCACGGCATCCACCAGTGTCTCGGCCAGCAGCTGGCCAGGCTGGAGATGTCTGTCGCCTTCCCGGCGTTGCTGCAGCGGTTCCCGACCCTGTCGTTAGCAGCGCAGGCGTCCGATCTAACCTTCCGTGGAGACGGTCCGGTCAACGGCGTACGGGAGTTGCCCGTTCGTTGGTAGGTCCTTTGATCACCGAAGCGCCTTGGCCAGAAAGTCGACCGAGAGCCGAACCACGCCATCAACGTCGTCGTGACCGTTGAAGATGTGCTCGGCACCGTCGATCGGGACCAGCCGAGCCGGCACGCCGGCATCGGTCAGTGCTTTGGTCAAGACTTCGCTCTGCTCATACGGCACCACCGTGTCGGCAGTGCCGTGGATGAGCAAAAACGGCGGAGCGGCCGGTGTGACATAGGTCAACGGACTGGCAACTGCCAGTCTGTGATCATCGTTTCCACCGGCGAGCAGTTCCTCCGGCGGCGTGAGCATCTCTGGTGGCAGCATGGCCATGACGGCCGGGCTGCGGCCCTCCCGGGGCTGCAATGCAAGATCAGCAGGGCCATACCAGTCGACAACGACATCGACCGCACTCGATTGACGAAGCACACCAAGAGCACCCTCGAGCTCGGCGTGCTCCCCGGTCAGCCCGACCAGCGCCGCAAGGTGTCCGCCGGCGGACTCGCCCCACACTCCGATCTTGGTGGTATCAATGCCCAATACGTCAGCGTGCGCCCGAAGATAGCGAATGGCGGCTTTCGCATCATGCAACTGGGTTGGAAAGTGGGCCTCCAGCGCGTGCCGGTAGTCGATCGTGGCGACGGCGAGACCCGCCGCTACCAGCTCCTCGAAGAGCTGATTCGGCCGTAGCGTTTCGGGGAGGTAGCGCCGATCGCCAAACATCCATCCACCGCCGTGAATCCACACAACTAGCGGCGGCGAAGTTGCCGAGGCCGGAACCCAGAGGTCCAGTTGCAGCGGCCGGTATCCAGGAGCAACGGCATAGGTGAGGCCTTCGTAGCGCTTACTGCCGTCGGCTAGGGCCCGCGGTTCCGTGGGAGCTAAGAAACGAGTCGAGCCTGTCCATTCTGATGTTGGGGTTGGGGTCACGCTCATCTCCATACCCTATTGACCAATCCGTCCGTCGATTCGCTCGCGCAGCAGGTCAGCGTGACCGTTGTGGCGGGCGTACTCCTCGATCATGTGAACCAGGAGCTCTCGCAGTGAGATCGGTTCGCCGGCGCCATCCCGGCCGACAAAGTTGAGGTCGGTGTCACGGGCGAATTGCTCGGCGAACGTGACCTCCTCCTGCCAGGCGGCCCACGCTTCATCGACCACCGCTTGATTGGGTACGGCACCGTCGAAGTCGCCGTCAGGCTCATCGTCGGACTGATAGCGATTCGGTACGTCCTGGCCTGCGAACCGCTGTCGGAACCATCTGCGCTCGACCTCGGCGAGATGTCGCACTAGACCCAACAGCGACATTGTTGACGGCTCGACCGCACGGCGCGCGAGCTGAGCGGCATCCAGGCCCTCGCACTTGATCCGCAAAGTGAGCCGCTGAGCGCGCAGATATTCGGTGAGCGTCGAACGCTCGTCACCGAGTGATACCCCACCCTCCCGCGGATCAGAATCTGGCTCGATGAACCTGTCGGCGTGGTGTTGTCGCTTCGTCACCCATCCATGCTTGCGGTCCCACACTCGCCGCGGCAACCATCGAGGACGGGAGTGTGCCGGTCGGCCGATGGTCTGCCGCTTGGCCTCTGGCATGACAATCGGGACGTGGAAGGTTCCGGGGTACGCATGACAGAGCTCCTCGCCGCGTTATCGTTCGGTGCCGACCTAGGGCTGGGTCACCCGACTGAGCACGTGCTCCGCCAGACGCATATCGCGTTGCACCTTGCGGAGCGCCTCGGGATGGATGAGGGCGAACGCGAAGTGGTCTATTACGCCTCCATGCTCGCCTGGTTGGGGTGCCACGTTGACGCGTACGAGCAGGCGAAGTGGTTCGGGGACGACCAGACGTTCAAGCACGAGGCCGCTTACGTCGACGACGGGGACATTCTCGGCACTGTCGGGTTCCTGCTGCGCCATATCGGCGACGGGCGGCCGCTCGGGGAGCGGGTCAAAGCCGGAGTTGGCTTCCTCGCTGATGGAAGGCATGACCTCGGGCACATGTATGAAAACCACTGGCGCGCCGCCTCCGCGCTCAGTAACGATCTTGGGCTCTCCGATGCCGTCCGGGACAGCGTCGCGCAGACTTTTGAGCGTTGGGATGGCAAGGGCGAGCCCGAGGGCGTCAAAGGCGAGGAACTGCTGCTCTCGGCCCGTCTGGTCCATCTCGCGGATGTCGCCGCGGTGTTCTACCACACCGGTGGCGTAACGGCCGCCGTCGGCGTGGCCCGCGCCCGACGTGGCGGGCAGTTCGACCCGACTCTCGTCAAACTGTTCGAGGTCGAAGCTGACATGATCTTCACTCAGTTGCATCAGGTAACGACGTGGGACGCCGTGATGAGCAAGGCCCCGACAGCGAGCCGAGAGCTCGCCGACGGCGAGCTCGACAGGGTGTTGCTGGCCGTCGCAGATTTCGTGGACCTGAAGTCGCCATTCACCCTGGGGCACTCACGCGGTGTCGCTGAGCTCACGGCCGGCGCGGCGGGCGAACTTGGCGCGGACGTCGAAACGGTACGCCGAGCCGGGCTAGTGCACGACCTTGGTCGAATGGGTGTGGCCAATGCGATCTGGGATAAACGGGCGCCGCTCACAGCCGGAGAGATGGAAAGGGTACGGCTACATCCCTACTACGCCGATCGCATCCTGGTGTCAGTTCCGGCCCTTGCGCGTCTCGCGCCGGTCGCGGTACAGCACCATGAACGCCTCGACGGCTCTGGGTATCCACGAGGAAGCACGGCCGAATCACTCACGCCAGAAGGACGGCTACTTGCCGTGGCCGACTGTTACCTAGCCTGGTCAGAGCCGCGACCGCACCGAGAGGCTCTCGATGCCGACAGGGTCGCGTCACGGTTGCGGGTTGAGGTGAGGTTGGGACGCCTTGATGGTGCCGCCGTCGACGCTGTACTCCGAGCAGCGGGCCACCGGGTCCGACGAAATCGAGAGTGGCCGGCCGGACTCACTGCGCGCGAGGTTGAGGTATTGCGACACATCGCCCGGGGCATGTCGCAGAAGGAGATCGCCGAGCACCTGGTGATTTCCCGTAAGACGGCCAACAACCACGTCGAGCACATCTACGCCAAGATCGGCGTCTCCAATCGGGCCATGGCCAGCTTGTTCGCGACCCGGCACGGTCTGCTCTGAACCGCATCGCAAAAGATGGGGTGTCCGCCCCATGCGTCTCGCCGCTCCCGCTCCGTAGCGTCGGGCCATGACCATGATCCAACCAACAGACACCGAACAGACTGACATCGACGCAGCTGCCGTCGAAGAGTTCACCTTCAAGATCATCGAGACCATGACAGGCGGGCTGCTCACTGCTCTGATTGACATCGGCCGCCGCACCCGGTTATTCGAGGTCGCCACCGCGGGCCCGGCGACATCTGTCGAGCTCGCCCACCGTGCCGGACTGCAGGAACGGTATGTCCGCGAATGGCTGGCGGCGATGGCAACCGCCGGCATCTTCGAGTACAACGCTGATGACCGACGCTTCTGGCTGCCCTCAGAGCACGCCGCCGTGCTGACCGGTGACACGTACGAAAACCTGGCTCCCTTGGCGTATTTCATTTCCTTGATCAACCGGCAGGCCGACGCGGTTGCCAGGTGCTTCACCGACGGCGGGGGCTGCCGTGGGCCGCCTACCTGCCAGAGGTCCACGAGGTCTTTGACGTCTTGTGGCAGCCGATGTATCGGGACATCTTGGTCCCGCAGGTTCTTCCCCTAGCCTCGGGCCTGGTGGAGAAGCTTGAGACGGGCACACGGGTCGCCGATGTGGCCTGCGGTACGGGCAATGGCATGCTCGTGATGGCGCGCCAGTTCCCGCGCTCGACGTTCGTCGGTTACGACCACGACGCCGACGCAATCGCCGTTGCGAATTCCCGGGCAGCAGAACTCAGTAACGTCTCATTCCAGGTGGCGGACGCGGCGACCTTGACCTCTGACGAGTCGTTCGGTGCCGTGTTTGTCTTCAACGCGGTGCATGATCAGGCACGGCCGCTCGAGGCGCTCATCTCCATCTACTCGATCTTGGAGTCTGGAGGGTTTTTCTTGATGGATGAGCCCCGGATCTCCAGCAACCTCGAGGAGAACATCGACAACCCGCTTGCTCCGATGCTGTATTCGATCAGCTTGCTGCACTGCATGACGGTCTCGCTCGCCGAGGGCGGCGCCGGGCTAGGTACTGGCTGGGGCGAGCAGGTGGCTCGGCAACTGCTCATCGACGCCGGCTTCGGTCCCGTTGAGGTGTACGACGCCCCGGGCGATCCCAGCAACGCGATCTTCGTTACTCATCGGCCTGACTGATCATGGATGCGTGATAGCAGGGCCGTTCTGGCTACCGTCTCTGCATCGGGGGAGGCGCCGAGTGCATCCAAACCGAGCAGAGCCGCGCCCACCACCGGCGGGTCATCTATCACCAGCAGATCGACTTCAGGAGCGTGCGCCGCAAACCGCCGCGATATGCCGTCCATGAGGAGCGGATCGCGACTTGCCAGCACTCCGCCGCCGAGCACGACGTCGGTCGGCTGACCGCGTAGATCAAGCCGGTCGAGGGCCGCGCGGCCGAGCAAGAACACCTCCTCTGCCTGCCGCTCGACCACCGCCGCAGCGGGCTCATCGCCGGAGGCGGCAATATGTAGCAGTACAGGAACCAATTCATGCAGCCGGCACTGCGGGATCTCACCAAAGTGCAGCGCCGCCGTCACCTCCACTACGGAGGCGGTGCCGAAATGTTCCATGATCGCGCTACGCAGCGCGGTCGGCTGGCCACGACCGTCCTCTGCGCGTATCGCAAGGAAAAGTGCTTCGATACCGAGGGCCGTTCCCCCGCCCCAGTCGCCGGAGACGGGACCCACGGAAGGGAATCGAATTAGCCCGCCTGCCGCGGAGACGCCCACGCAGTTGATTCCGGCGCCACATACCACTGCTATCCGGTTCGCTGCTCTGGTGCCGGCGCGTAGCAGCGCGAAGGTGTCGTTGTCCAAGGAAACCTCTGTTGCCCAGCGAGCCGCTGAAACACGCTGCTGCAGCATCTCGATCTCGCGCGGAAAGTCCGCTCCAGCGAGATAGACCGCGGCATACTGCGCGAGTGTTGATCCCATATTGATCTTGGCCTCATCGGCGGCCTCGACGACCTGGCGTGAAAGGACGTCGAAGGCCGCGTCGATGCCGATGTTCTGATGGTTGGATCCAGGCCCGCGTACGTACCCAAGCAGCTTGCCTTCGGCGGAGAACAAGCAGACATCGGTCTTGCTGTTGCCGCCATCGATCGCCAGAACGGCAGCCGTCACGCCGTCCACCGCAGATGATCACGATTGGCGGCAATGAGTAGACCGGTCAGTTCGTCTGCGAGCTGGTGTTGGCCAATGAGCGGGTGAGCCAGCAACGCCCGGAATACCCGTTCCCGGCCGCCGCGAATGGCAGCATCAAGTGCCAGCTCCTCGTACGCGGAGACGTGCGCAATGAGTCCGGCATACAACGGATCAATGGGCGGCAGGGGCTCAGCCAGCGGGCCGTGACGGCCGATCCGTGCCGGTACCTCGATCACGACATGATCAGCAAGAAAAGAAAAGGTGGCGTCGTTACGCAGGTTGACCACCTGTACATCACATTGATCGCTGATCAAGGACGCCATAAGATCCACGGCGGCCTCTGAGTAATAGGCACCGCCACGCCGCCGAAGCAGATCGGGCTTCTGGTCGACCGCTGGATCGGCATAGATGTCCAACAGTTGGCGCTCGATCTCGACCACCTCTTCAGCCCGAGAAGGCTGCGTACGCTGCTGCTCTACTACATGATCATGTTCGTAGAAGTAGCGCAGGTAGTACGACGGCCAGACTCCCAGCCGGCGCAGCACCTCTGCGGGAAGCCCTGACCGGTCCGCCAGCGCATCCGCCGAAGTGTTCAGCAGCTCGGGCAGTTGATCTTGTCCATTGACCAGCACCCGTCTGGTCCACGTCAGGTGATTGAGTCCGAAATGATCAAGTGTCACGTTGGCCGGCTCAACACCGAGCAATCCCGCGGCGGCCCGCTGATTACCGATCGCGACATTGCAGAGCCCCACTGCGCGATGACCATGATCAAGCAGAGCACGGGTGACTATTCCCACTGGATTGGTGAAATCCAGGATCCAGGCGTCTTTGGCTGCCAGTCCGGAAATTCGTTCGGCGATCTCCAAGATCACTGGCACGGTACGCAGCGCCTTGGCCAACCCGCCGGCACCAGTCGTCTCTTGACCGACACAGCCACATTTCACAGGAAGGGTCTCATCCAGCAGGCGGGCCGCTTGGCCGCCGACCCTGAGCTGGATCAGCACAATCGCAGCATCGGCGACTGCCTGATCAAGATCAGTGGTGAACGTGATACTTCCCGGATGTCCATATTTTGCAAAGATGCGCTGCGAGATACCGCCCACCAAACTGAGCCGGTCCTCATCGGGATCGGTTAGCACCAGCTCCTCAACGTTCACGAGGTGCTGCAGCCTCGCGAGCCCGTCGGCCAGCTCAGGCGTGTAGGTGGAACCTCCTCCGACGACCGCGACCTTCACTCCTTCTCCTGTCACCGCGCCACTAGCTGAGAGGCCTTTGTCGCATACCAGCGCTCCAGCTCCGCCAGACCCTCGTCGATGGTCACGCGCGGCCGCCAACGCAGGAGCTCGGGGGTGATTCGCTGATCAAACCAGTGGGCCGTAGACAACTGCTCAACCAGGAAGCTGGTGATGGGCGGATCGTCCTGCGATGCCCCTGCCAGCGAGACACGGTCGCCCAGCGCCCATAAGGATTCGACCGCAGCTCCACCAACCCGGGCCAGCCGCACCGGAACGTGCCGCTTCGGCACGTCTACGCCCGCCGCTCGGCAGACCGCTGCCAGCATCTCGGCTACGGGACGGGGTTCGCCGTTGCTGACCACCAGCGCCCGGCCGCGCGCGGCCCTACAACGGTCCAGCGCCGCCACCAGGGCATCCACCGCGTTGGTCAGGTACGTCGTGTCGATCAACGCCGCCCCCGAACCGATGAGCGGCAGCCTGCCGCGCCGGGCCCGATCGACGACCCGGGCAATTAATTGCCTGTCGCCCGGCCCCCACACCAAGTGCGGCCGGATCGCAACGACCGCTAGCTCGGCAGAGTCGGCGCCGAGCGCAAGCTGCTCCGCCATCGCCTTAGTGCGAGCGTACGGTCCCCGCGCGGACACTGGGTCGGCAGGATCGGCATCGCGGCCTACGACTGGCTTGCCGGGATGAGCCACCGACGGCGATGAGACATGGACCATGCGTTCCACTCCAGTTGCCAGGCAAGCGTCGATGATGGCCCGGGTTCCCTCGACGTTCACCCTCAGGTATTCCGCCTCAGGTCCCACCACGTTGACCTTAGCGGCCAAGTGCACGACCGCGTCGTGTCCGGCTACGGCGGTCCGGACCGCGTCCGGGTCGGCGACGTCGGCCAAGACCTCCGGCAACCCGAGACCGGCCGGGCGCCGCTGCAAGACCGTTACCCGATCGCCGCGGTCAGCCAGGGCAAGAGCCACGCCACGCCCCAGCATCCCGGTCGTCCCAGTAACGAGCACCCGCATGCCACAGTCCCCTACGGCCGGCCCACCCGGCCCCCGGAGAGCACTCTTTCAGCCCATCGGGCAAGGCGAGACCGGTCGATCTTGGCGGCGTGACGAATGTCCACAGGCAGGGATGGCACGGTCAAGATGGCCGCCAACCGTACATCTGCGGCGGCGCGTACGGCCCGGGCGAGTTCGTCGTCGGCCAACCCCCGCCGCCGTCGTGCCTGGGGCACCACGACGGCCACCGGTTGTTGAGTTCCCCGAGGTCCGACGCCGACGAGCGCGGCGGCTGTTACCGGAGTGTGGGCCTCGATTCGTTGTTCTGTTCCGACTGGGGTAAGCGGTCCATCTGCGGTGCTGATGACGTGAGCTAGTCGGCCCTCGACCCACAGCCGCCCGGCGGCGTCCAGATGGCCGACATCACCGGTGCGATGCCAACCGGCGTCCCGCGAGCTGGCGTGTTCAGTCGCCCACAGCCGGTCGTAGCGATCCTTGACGTGTGCGGCCGACACGCAGATCTCGCCCGTCACTTCTATCGAATTTAGCGGCGGGCCGTCCGCCCTGCCGAGACCGTCGAGGCGGCTCATTCCCAGGCGTACACCTGGGAGTGGGCGGCCGACACAGACTCCGTTTCCGGAGCCCGCCCTTTCCAGCTCGGGCAGATCAATGTCAGTCACCGGCAGCACCTCGGTCATCCCGTACGGGGTATGCAGCTGCGCCGTCGGAAGGAGTTCTTGCACGCGGCGTAGGAGCGGTATCCCTACCGGCGCTCCTGCCGAGAGCACCAGTCGGATTCGTGCGAGTGCTGAGTAGTGATCGGCGGCTAGCTGACCTGCGGTGGCGACCACATTGCGCAGTGCAGCGGGCGAGGCGAATACCAGAGTGGCGCCAATCGACGCCGCGGCATCGGCCAGTGCGGCGGCAGTGAGACTGCCCGGGCGGGTGACATCCATCCGCGGGACCGCGGCGGCGATGCCTAGCGCGGGCCCGTACAGCGCGAAGGGCGCGAACGCTGCCACCAGCCGATCGTCCGGTGTCATGCCGCAGACGGCCCGGACCAGTTCGAGCTGAGCGCGAAGATGGGAGTGGCGGTAGACAACTCCCTTGGGTGGTCCGGTCGCCCCGGAGGTGAACAGGACCGCCGCCTCGGGATCGGTGGTCGGTTCCTGGCGCTTCGGGCTCAAGATCGTGCGCGTTTGGGGGTCGGAGACACGGGTCAAACGCGCACGATCTTTTTCGCGTGGGTCGCCGAGGACGATCCGACCTCCCGGAATCCGCATTGCGGCTGCTGCCATAACTGCCGCCGGCACTCCAACCAGATGATCTGGGTCGGCGCTGCGCAGGGCCTCGGCCATGCGGCGCCAACCCAGCCCGGTGTCCGCGACGACGATTGTGGCGCCCGCCCGCCAGCAGGCGTATACCGCCGACGTCAGCTCTAGCCCCGGCGGCACCAGGACGGCAACCCGGTCCCCTGGTTTCACGCCAGCGCGCCTGAGTGTGTCGACAAGCGCATCGACGCGCTGGTTGAGCTCGTCGAACGTCGTCAAGCGAGCGTGATCGTGGCCCGGCTCCGCGATAGCCGTCGCTCGTCCATCGCCTGCCTCGACATCGATCGCGGGGCTCTGGGGACGTGCGTTAGGAAGTGGCGTCGGCCCGCAGACACGCGTACGTATCCAGGACCAAGCGTGCGCCGCCGCCTCTGGAACGTCCTCGGTCACCAGATGCGAGGCGCCGGCGTAGCGGTGGACGTCGGCCTGCGGCAGCCGACTTTCCAGATCGCGCAGGACCGCCGGCGAAAAGACCGGATCTCGGGGTCCCCATAGCAATAGCGCGGGCAGGTCGCCGAGATTAGCCAGCCCGACAACTATCCGATCGAGGGCATCCCGGCTGGGATGACTGGGCGACAAAGGGATATCGGCTACGAAGTCTCCGACCGCACGACGGCGCTCGGCCGACGAGTACGGTGCACGCAGAGCGGCACGCACCCGATCCGGAAGCTCCGCCCGAGTCAGCCGCGCGGCCCCACGGACGAAGATCGTCGTACGGACACACGCCAGCTCGCGGAGCAGGCGGCTACAAACCAGCGGAACGAGGAGCCAGGGCCGAGCGTCTGCCGGGAGCGATACGCCGGTGTTGGCCAAGATCACTCCTGCCACCTGATCACGATGGCGCTCAACCCAGCCGAGCGAGATCGGTCCGCCCCAGTCGTGCCCCGCGACGACGACCCGGCCGGTGATAGCCAGGGCCTTGGTGATGGAGTCCAGGTCGTCGATCCGCTCCGCCAAGGTCCGCGGGCGGCCAAGTCGCTCGGAGTAGCCCATTCCGAGCTGGTCAACGGCTACGACCCGCCACGCAGGCTCCGCGTTGGCTAGGAACCGGCGCCACAGATAGGACCATGTGGGATTGCCGTGTACGCAGAGCAGAGTCCCCTCCGCTGCTGACACTCCGTTGTCGAGGACGTGCCAGGTGCGCGGTACGCCGTCGGTGTCGAGCACGGCGACGGTCTGGGACCAGGTCGACTCGAGGCCCGGCATCGAGTCGAACTCGATGCCCGGCGCGGGAGCGATCAGCAGTGAATCGGTCACCAGACGATTTCGGCGTACGAGGTGTTCAGTCCGGAACCGATGCCCATGAGGAGGATCCGGTCTTCGGCGCGGAGCCGGTCGATGTGCTTGGCGAGGGTAAACGGTACGGCTGCCGGGCCCATGTTGCCGTAGTTCGGCAGCGTCAGTGGAAAGCGGTCCGGATCGACGCCCAGCGCGGCGGCCATTGCCGTGATGTGGACAACCGAGGTCTGGTGAGCCACGAACCAGTCGATTCCGTCCCAATCGAATTCCGCCTCGGCGTCGTTCCAAGTGGCGACCGCCAGAGCAAGACCGGCATCGAAGAGGCGCTTCGTGTCGGTCCGCATGTGAGTCAGGTCGCCGACGCACAGGTCGTGATGCTCGGTCCCAGCCCGGCTCACGCCGCCCACCACCAGATGTCCTTCAGGATGCCGGTCGGCACGCCCGAGCACCATCGCCGCGGACCCCGAGCCGAGCGTCAGTGTGGCGAACTGGGACCGCAGGTCGGCTGCCGTCGCGCTCGGCGACGCCAGGCGCTCAAGCGTCAGCTCTTGGGTGTAGCGAGAACCCTCGCCGTCGACGATGACCGCATACTCGACCCGGCCGGAGTCGATCAGAGTCACGGCCAGCTGGATGCCATTGAGGAAGCCGACGCAGGCGTTGGCGAGATCGAAGTTCAGGCAGTTGGTCGGCAGCCCCATCTGGTGGTGGATTGCCACCGCGGTGGAGGGCTCCAGGTAGCTTCTGGAGACCGCCGTATTGATCATGAGGCCGATTTGCTCGGGCCGAATGCCCGCCTCGGCCAGCGCCTTGGAGCCGGCGATCGCCGCGGCATCGGCAAAGCTCACGTCCTCGGGCCACCAGCGCCGCTCGACCACGCCTGCCAGCTTCTGCAACAGACCGGGCCGGGTGTGGATCCGCTGGTAGGTCTCCGCCAGCCACTCGTCGATCGCGGCAGAGGTGATCACGATCGGCGCCTCCACCGCACAGACCGAGAGCACGGTGGTATTGACCGCCCGGAAGCTTGCGTTACCGCTCACGTCGTCCCCTTTTGTCCAGGGATGCCGCTGCCTCCCCAGCCTGGCCGTAGTGCACCATGGTGTCACGACGGCCTGTGTGGGGATCTCACCTGCTCCGGTGGCCGTCTGCCAAGAGGCCTCGGTCGCTAGGCGACACCCGAAACAACGTGCACCACGCCTCAGAACCGGTACGTGGTTTGGCCGTGCCCGTCGCCGAACGCAATCACCTTTGTAGGCGTGACGCGGTAGACCCGTGCACCTCCAGGCGTATTGCCGCCCGAATGGCTTAGTTCGACGAATTCTTGGCCACGGACCTCAAACTTCCAGTCCGCGCCGTACTTGGCGTACCACGCGTCCGCGAGCGCCTGCAGCGCATCGGACTCGGTTACCCGAGTCGCCATCCCCTCGAGGACGACGTCCTTACCGGTGTCCCAGCCGTTCACGCCGGTGGTCCCAGTCGTCACCGCGACCTGCCGGTTGCCGTCGAGATTACGCTGCTTCTGCTCATCGGAACCGGTGCAGAAGGCGAATGCGCCGTCGTACCAGACTCCTACGAGCGGAACGGCGTGCGGGCGACCGTCTGCGCGAACGGTGATGATCCAGTAGAGCTGGGCGTTCCTGAGGACGCTTTCGATCTCTTCCCATGGTGGTGCGGTGACCGAAGGGTCGCCGTATCTCGGGTCGATCTTTCCAGTAGGCATGTCCCCACAGACTAACTCTGAAACGCCGCCCGTACGCCGGCTGCGAGAACCGGCAGATCTGGCATGTTGTTGTCGGCAAGCAGAGAAATCGCAAACTGACCGTCATAGGACAGGGCTGTGACGCTTAGTCGCACACCAGCCACAAGCGGGGCAAGAGGTGCTGCTCCGAGGAGCCGCGCTCCCGCGAAGTACAACGTGGACGGCGGGCCCGGCACATTAGTGACGTAGAGGTTGATGTGATTCATCGCTGCCCGCTTGGCCCACATCATGCTTAGCCGCGCCAAGCCGGCGGGCAGCGCAACAATCCCGGCGACGCCTTGATCCCTGCACTGGGCCGGTCAGGACACTCATGAAAACTCACTTTCCTTGCTCGGTTGCGAATGGCGCTCGAGGGGCTCGCTGTTATCCGCTGCGGGCGGACGCCCGGAGATGCTGATCTTGCTGCGCCGATCGGCCTGAGGAATCGAATCATGCCCAAGCCGGTGATCACTGCCACGGTCGCAGCCGTACAGAGCCCAGCTATGCCGTAGATCATGATCAGTGACCTGGTCGGGGTTGTCTGATCAATCCACGGCGACGGCAGCAGCGTCCAGGCAATTCCTACCAGCCAGGCCGCCATATTGATCGGAATCCACCAGATCGCCCGGCTGACATGATCACGAAGCACGACGTACTGCGCCGTCGGCAACGAGCCGAGCAAGATCAGAGCGCCCATGCCAACCGCAATGACGGTTCGTGGTGTCCAGCTCAGGCCGCCCAAAGTGCTCGGCAGCATGCCGATTGACCATGCGAGCGCCGCACCTACGCTGGTGGCCAGCACCCACCGCCGGCGTACCGGCAAAACTCCCCACCGGTACAAGCAATCAGCTTGGGCCAGACCAAGCATGGCCCCCTCCACCGATCCCGCCAGCACCAATGCGACATAGGTCGCCAATGGTGTGGAGGAAGCTGCGGTTACGGCAAAGAGAGCTGCCGGAACGCTGTAGCCAATAGCTTCTCCGAGTGTTGCCAGCAGCACCCACCGGATTAGATGCATGCGGATTCCCAGCCCTCCTTCGAGCTACCCGGGCTGCCGGCGTGTGCGAGGAAAGACGCGAAACCGTGGCCGCGGCGTCAGCTGATGCACAACTGCTCGTTGTCGGCGTCCCCTATCGGGGCCGGGAGTGGACGCGCTGGATCCGTTCGGTTGCCCGCGCCGTACTTGATCGGGCGAGCTGTCCCGTCGCGGTGATACCGCAACGGCATTTCTGGCTCACGATGGCGGACTAGGGGCTACAACGACCCGGTTTAACTCGGGTTCAGGACCTCGAGCAGTTCACCAATCGCGGTGTCGTGCTCTACGGGGTGGCGCAGCGGCAGCTGCTTGGCTACCCGATATCTATTTCGGCGGCCGACCCTCTCAATTTCGATATAACCGGCGTCGCGTAGATCACGAACGATCTGCTGCACCGCGCGTTCGGTGATGCCGACGCGCTCTGCAACGTCCCGCATCCGTACCCCCGGTTCGCGCGTCAGCATGACAAGCACATGGCCGTGGTTGGACAGGAAGGTCCACCCCGCGGTGGTCATGGACATACCGTATCGAACGAACGTTATTTCGTGAAAGCTTTGACCTACGAAGCACTTCGTGCGTAGGCACGTGAGTAGGCAGTTAGTGCACACTCGACCCTCATGTCGCCGCCAACCCGATCCAGAAGCCGCATGCTGCCGCAGCCGTGCCAGCGACCAAGGTTCCGAAACCGTTGAGAACGGCGGCGACGTATCGGCGGTCCTCCAGAAGCCGGACCGTTTCGAAGCTCGCGGTACTGAAGGTCGTATAGCCGCCAAGCAAGCCCGTGCCCACAATCAGGTACGCCGAATGCGGCAGGAACTGATGGGCAGCAAGGCCGGCGAGCAGGCCGAGCACCAGGGAGCCACTGAGATTGATCGTCGTGGTCGCAACCGGATAGGTCGAGATGATCCGGTTTCTGATCATGCCGTCGAGAATCAGCCGCAAAGCCGCGCCAATGCCGCCGGCAACGCAAACGAGCGCCGCGATCATCGCGCCCGTCATGATCGCGCCATCCGGTTCGCAACGGTTGGTCGTAGCTGCCCTCTGGATAGCCAGATACCAGCGATGGAGGCGGCGGCACCAAGTAGCACGGTTGCCACGGCGTAACCGGCGGCACGAATGGGATGGGCACTCGCCAGCACGGCGGTATCGACAGCGAGCGTGCTGTAGGTGGTGAATCCACCGAGTACGCCGGTGCCGGCCCCGAGCCGAATCTGCCGACTCCAGCCGGTGTCCAGTCGGTGATCGGCGAGAAATTCCAACAGCACGCCCAGCAGAAAGGCGCCTACCACATTGATGCCCAGCGTCGCGACGGGCACCTGGGCCACGTGCGGCACGACCGTGCCGATCAGATAGCGCAGGCCGGTTCCAATGGCCCCGCCGACCGCGACTAAACCAATGCTGATCCCGGAGAGGTGGGCTGGCCTGGTTCGGCGGCTGCAATCTTCGGAGGATTCATCTAGTGGCAGCTTCGAGTTCGGGTCCGTCATTGGTGTGGCCCTTCCCACGGGAGCTGAGTGCTGTGGGACACCGGTTCCACTGGGATGACAACGACCGGGCGAGGTTGCCGATGAGCTAGGTGAGCGGCGACTGAGCCACCAAGAAACTCATGCATGCTGACCCGAAGGCCACCCCGACGGCTGCCGACGATGATCATCTCCGCATTCAAGACTCCGGCTAGCCGGCCAAGGGCGTATCCGATATCCCCTGCCAGTTCGCGAAACTGCACGCCCACCCCTTCCTCATCAGCGATGGCCCGGATTCGATCGGCAAGATCATCGTCGAAGCTGGCGGGCTCCCAGTCCGGCTGATCGGGATCGATGGGTCGAGATTCAATGGAGCCATCGGAGTGCTCGGCGACCACGTAGTGATCGGCGGCGACATTTGTGCACACCAAGGTGGCGTTGAAGTAGCTGGCGAAGCGCGCGGCCTGGCGTATGACCTGCGATGGCTGGTGGGGTGTAACGCCCACGACGATGTATCGATCCTGATCCGTCACGGCGACCCTCCTCATTCGGCTGCTAAAGACAGGGACCGTTGGCAACGAGCTGAGTGGCCCATAGTCTCGAACTAAAGTCTTTCGCCCCGCCGTCATGGACCGGCCGACCCTGGCCATGATGCTGAGCCTTAACGGTGGAGTCAGCACAACTCGTCAGAAAGCTGCAACCATGCCCAAATCAGACCGACCTACGTCGGAAGCAGCCAGCTCACCGCAGACGAGAAACGAGGCGTTCTGGACTGCCGCGCCACTTGGCGCCGGTCTCGCTGAGCTCGACAGGCAGGAGTGCCTGCAACTGCTCGGCGCCAAGGCGGTGGGTCGGGTCGCCTATGTGGTTGACAATGGCGCCCGCATCCTGCCCATGAACTACATCCTGTCCGAAGACTGCATCGTCTTCCGTACGGTTGGCGACGGCGAGATCTATCACCACGCTCTTAACTCCATCTGTGCCTTCGAGGTCGACGAGACCGACGAGTTCTTCGAATCCGGCTGGAGCGTGGTCGTAGTGGGACGTCTAGAGCTCGCGACCGAAGACGACTTCGCTCGCATGCGGTACGGGAAGCTGCCTGAGCCCTGGGCTGACGGCAACCGGTACATGTTCGTACGGATTCAACTCGAGCACGTGTCCGGACGCAGAGTGATGAGCGGCGGTCGGTGAGGAGTCTGGAGCGTTTTGGACTGGCCGTCCGGATCAAGCAGCCTAACTGTCGAAGTTGCTGCAAGCAGCCCAGCTGACGTTCGAGGCGGCTCAGGCGACGTACCTGGCCAACATCACGAGGGTCTTCGACGACATCTCGCCCCGACCGGATTGGCTTATTCAGTTCGCCACGGATGAGCCGGGCCCTTGCTCGTGAGGCAGTCGCGCGAGTCGCAGTTGTTAAGTGATCGGGTCACTTTCAGCGGCTCTGGTTGATCTTGTTCGCGGTTCGTTGATCTTGTGAGCGAGTGGCCCGTAGCGACCCGGCATGAGCCTTGGCGGTGGGGTCCCGGCGAGTCTTCAGCAGACTTGCGATCGTTACCACGGTCAGCACCACGAGGATGACAGCAAGGCTGAGCAGCGTAGGTATCTCTGGCACTCGTGAATCAAGATCGACATGGGCCCAATGCAGAATGAGTTTGACGCCGATGAACGCGAGGATGATCGACAGACCAGTGGAGAGATAGACCAGCCGGTCAAGCAATCCCTTGACAAGGAAGAACAAGGCGCGCAAACCAAGCAGTGCAAAGGCGTTAGCGGTGAAGACGATATAGGCCTCATCGGTAACACCGAAGACCGCCGGAATGGAGTCGAGGGCGAAGAGCAGGTCGACGCTACCGATGGCGATCAAGACCAAAAACAGTGGAGTGAGCACTCGTCGGCCATTGATGCGAGTGAGGAACCTGCCGTCGGCGTACTGGTCGCTGACCGGCAGCAGCCGACGGGCACCCCTGATCATGATGTTGCTCTCGATGTCGGGGTCCTCGTTGCGATGCCGGAACAGTTGAATCGCGGTGTAGATCAACAGCAGCCCAAACAGCAAGAACACCAGCGAGAAGGCCTCCAGCAGGGCCGCGCCGATCCCGATGAAGACAGCTCGCATGATCAAAGCAAGCACGATGCCAAAGGTGAGGACCTTGTGCTGCTGGGCCTCCGGGACGGCGAAGGTCGTCATGATGATCAAAAAGACAAACAAGTTGTCCACCGAGAGGCTTTTCTCAACCAGATAACCGGCGAAGAACTGCATGCCGAGCTCACTGCCAAAGGCCACCGTGAACCAGATTCCGAAACCGATTGCCACGGCGACATAGAAGACAGACCACGCGGTGGCCTCACCGAAGCCAACTTCATGAGGACGGATCATCGCGAAGGCCAAGTCGATGGCGAGTAGCAAAAGTACGATGCCAATCGTCAAGGCCCAGATCAGCGGGCTGAGTTCAAGCAACGTAAGCCTCTTTGGGTTGAGGGACGCGGAGGTCTCTGCCGACCCGGATGGGCCCGTCTTGCCGGGCCCGCTGCAGAACCGTCATGACGACAAGACGCGAGGGATACTCCCCTCCAAATGAAGTTCAATTAGTGAATCATATTTCATCTATAGACGTCAACGTACGCGGCGCGTGCTGATCCTTAAGTGGCTTCTCATTGCCGATTCGAGGCCGGCATCTCCCGTCGCGGATCAGCAGTTTGCGGCAGCCGGGTTGCCTCCTCTTTAGCTTTAAGTCCATCTGGACCTGCGATTACATAGGCAATCGTGGCAATGAAAACAAAGCCCAGGAGTCCGACAACCAGAAGTACGACGAACCAGGTCTTGTCCGGTAGGTGCGCTGTGTTCAGCACTGCGCCGATCCAGGCGGCGAAATGCGCCACGGCGGCGCACAGTAGGACGAATCCCGCCAGTGCGATCAGGCCGATCAGCGTCCAGGCCACCGGGCCGGACTTGATGCCGGTGACGTCTGAGCCGCTCATGACGAAAATGTCGTTACTAATCGCCAGCGCACCACTGACGGTGATGAGAACGAGGCCGGCAAGGACCCCGATGATGCTGCCCCAGAACAGTTTGACGACTAACGACTTGGTCATACAGACCACCTCCGCATTCCAGACTCCTCGCTTGCCAATCGGAATGAAAGGGACCACGGTCCTGATTCACATCACCTGGGGACGCCACTGAGCTGATGACTGTCGAGCCTTCCGCTGTTTCGACACGGGAAGGTCAGAGAAATTGTCAGTGGCCCTTTCTGCCGACTCCATGATCCGGCTAGCCAGTCGCCAGCGGAGAGGATGCTGCCCGGCGCCGAGCAGGCACGCCAGCTAAGTGCCGCGGGCACCCCCGAGGTGTTGGAGTTCGCTCCCGCGGAGCTGGCCGCGCAGCTGGAAACCAGCTACGGCCCGGGCCGCTCCTTGATGGCCGATGCGTTGGATCTGAGGCATCAGCTACCCGAGTTGTGGCAGCTGATCGTGACCGCTGGTGTGCCGTCGTGGAAGGCTCGCAGGTCGCGCAGGCGACTCGGCATGCCAGTGCGACACGTCACGATTCGGCGGCGGACCCTTCGCCCGCCGACTCTGGAAGGCCGCAACGCCAACTCACCTGGGCCACTCAAAGCTGCCTAGACCGCTCGCTGCGGAAGACGGCGGGGTCAAGGTCGAGCGGTCTACCCTCCGCGGCGCTGGTCTGGGCCAGCGCGTCAGCCAGCCTGTGCAGAATCCGCGCCAGGTGGCGCTGGTCGGTTAGGGATAAGGAGGCGAAGAGCGCCGCGGCGCGAGCAGCGTGAGCTGCATAGACGGCGTGGTGAGCGGCACGACCGGCGTCGGTCAGTTCGATGATCGTGGCCCGTCGGTCGGTGGCATGCGGCACCCGCCGTACGAATCCGTCGCGCTCCATGCCATGGTGCGTATCCTCAGCGCCCCGGTCGGACGCAGCGCAGAGAAGGCAGCCGCGGCCCTCGCTGATCTTTTGACCAGCCCGACGTACGCCGACACAACAAGCTGAGCAAGCCCGTGCGGCCGCCGAAGGCATCCCTGGACGTCACGTCGCAACGCCGGCTCTGGCTCCGGCTTGCCGCCTTGGCGGCATCGGCGCCAATGACACGATCGGTGCAGCCGGATGAGCTGAGGACCTACGCCTCTAGCAGACTGCCGTCGATCGATCCACAGTGATGTCAGAGGTGAAAAATGAAGATCACGATCGTGTACGAAACGATGTTCGGCAACACCCGTGAGGTGGCCGAAGCGATCACCGATGGAGTTCGACAGGTACATCCGGACGTCAACGTTGCATGTGTGCCGGTCGGCGATATTGCATCGGAGTTGATCAAGTCCACCGACCTACTGGTCGTCGGCGGCCCACCCCACATCCGGGGCATGACGTCCGGCTTTAGCCGCAAGATCGGCATCAGCGGCGAGGAGAGACTACAGGCTGAAGGCGAGCCGGCGCACGAGTTGGCAGAGGATGCCGAAGGCCCAGGAGTCCGGGAGTGGCTCGACGAGTTGCCGAAGATCAGCGACGGAAGGCAAGCCGCTGCTTTTGATACTCGGTTGCCTTCCAGCTTGGCTGGCGGCGCTGCTCGTGGGATTGCCCGCCGGCTGCGAAGGCACGGCTATGAGTTGGTCTGCGACCCCGAGGGGTTCGTCGTGGATGACGCGCACGGACCGCTTCGGGCAGGCGAGACCGAGTGCGCCAAGCAGTGGGGTGCGCAGCTGGTCCGAGCGCGCGTTCGCTCTGCCTGACCTGCCTTGGTTACCTGGCCGATGGGCGTGAGTGCCGCCCCATCTTGATCGCGCTCACGCCCCACATTCCCGTTCCACGCCCCACCTATAGGTGGGGCGTCGATGGACAAGGTGGGGCGTCAGCCCGTTATGGGCCAGCGGCAAGCCGCCTGATGTCTGCCGCCGTGATCGGTGTGCCGCCAATCACCAGCTCATCGACTTCGAGGCGGCCAATGGCGACCTTCTTCGTTGCGGCGTCGCCTACTCTGACGCGCCCCACAGCCAGCGCGCCTACCGCCAACGCGCCAACCGCGGCCGACCCCACGGCCAGTGCGCCGGTTGCGAGCGCTCTCAAGGCAACCCCGCCGACCGCGAGGCCTTTGGCTTTGATCTCCGGTAACGCAACGGCCGCGCTTCGGGCAGCTGGGGTCCGGACGCTGGTTGTTTTACGAGCCATGATGTCCTTCCTCAAAATGGAATGCCGGAACACTCATGATGACCCTTGGAGGCAGCGATGAACTACACCGACGACAGCTCCTTGCCTGTAGTGACCGACGAGCAACTTCAGGAGTTGTTGAAGGAAACCAGGGAATACAGCGTTCTAATTCTCAAGGCTGGACCGAAATTCGAGCCCCCTGACTCCGATCGAACGTCCGGAGCGACCAAGATCATCTGGGAGCATGGCAAGCGCAACACCGCACTTCGCCTCGCCGGCCTCCTGCCAATCGTGTGCGCCATTGCGGACGGCAGCGGGATCACCGGCATCGGCGTCTTCGACGCAACGCCAGACGAGGTTGAACAGATCATGGCCGGTGATCCCGGCGTACAGGCGGGCCTCTTTACCTATGACATCCACTCGGCGCGCAGTTTTCCTGGCAGCTCGCTGCCCGGATAGATCTGTGACAGCATCCGCGTCGTGACGACGACCAAGCCGCCTGTCGAACGCGTCCATCCTCCAGATGCACTGTTCCGCCTCGTCAACCCGCTCATGCGACGCTTCATTGCGCGTGGGCGCTTTGGAGATCAACTCCTCATCCTGCATTACTTGGGACGCAGGAGCGGCCGGCGGTTCGATGTGCCAGCGGGCTATCACGTCATTGACGGCGTGCCATCGATACTGACCGACAGCCGCTGGCGGCACAACTTCGCCGGCGGCCGTGACATCGAGGTCACGCTTCGAGGTCAGCGCCGGCCTGCGCACGCTGTTCTTACAG
>Ga0126312_10000320_pt1 | contig 26976 bp, 23 predicted proteins | sample Plot104A_FD_92537 | JGI IMG/M metagenome (GOLD analysis project Ga0126312, IMG submission 92537) | Serpentine soil microbial communities from UC McLaughlin Reserve, CA, USA - Plot104A | ecosystem: Environmental > Terrestrial > Soil > Grasslands | place: USA: UC McLaughlin Reserve, Lake County...
ACAGCAGGCCAACCGGATATTATTATACTCAGTCTTGGTTCCAGTGAACTGTTTACCATAAGTTCGCACGTCTTATGTGATACCAGGCATGGACGTTCCAGTTATCTTTGATATTATGCCGCTGACAGCAAATGACGTTATTAGAAACCAGCCCCAAAGAAAAACTTCCCCTTTAACACTACAGGCTCCCCTAGGTTGGCCGCTCTCATCCGGCTGCTGGTCAAGTTTAACATTTTCCTCACTACACGTAATCCACGGAATCTGAATCGGTGAAACCGCTGTGGTGGCTCCAAATATAGAAGGAAAAACAAAAATCCAAATCAAAAATGAAGGCATCATATATATTAGCATAGGCCGCATCTGTTGCTGTTGCATCTCCATTGTCATCTTATTTACATAAGCCTGTTTTTTCTTTAGCTCTTCCACTCGAACCTTATCTTGCTTCCTAATGGCCTCTGTATACTGCTTTCGCCACTCGTTGGTCTCCTTCATAACCTTGGCCATTTTCCCTACATCCGTAGTCTTTTTTCTAAGTATTGCGAAGGCGTAATTCATCCCTATTGCTATAAGAGCAGATACGATCATCGCCGATACCATATCCGGAAACAGTGGATGCTTGGTGTATTGGGGAGCAAGTCCCGGCATCTGCATAATAACTGAAAATATGAAATTGACGTCTACAACCAACTACTTCCCCACCAATATGCTAACTATATCCTGAGCAGCCTTATTTGCTTGATTATTATCATTTTTAATAATGGTAAAAGGAGATCCAGTTAGATTTGCCGATGACACTATCATGATCCTCGAAATATCAATCTCGTGTTGAATCTCTTCTTCGGAGGGCAGATCTCTGTGCCTAGTTGTATCCGCTTGACGCCTCATTAAAATTTCCCCTGCGTTAGCAATGATTAGCAATAAATGAGTTGGTCTTACGATCTGGGTCACATTCATTGGAATGCCAGGATAGTACCATTCGGAAGTTCTTATGAAGAGATGTGTATCAATAATTACAATTCTTTCCTTCATTCGCGCTATTCTCTTCGCAGCGTCTTCCTGAAGGTTTCTTTGTTCTTCAATAGAGAGGTTGCGCATTTCGTCTCTATTTTTGACTCCCTTCTTTTTCGCCTCTTCAAACATTAATGATCCAAATACAACTGTCTCTGCTTTCAGTCCTTTTCCCTCAAGAATAGATTCCACTTCCGAAATGACGGTTGTTTTTCCCACGCCCGGTATACCCACAATTATTGCTCGTATACTATTTTCTTCCAAGAAGAGCCGCCAATTTAGGCATGTGAACATCGACCTGTTCCCTGACAAGAAGATTATAATAATTCACTAAAATGTCAACCATAAGCAGAATTCCGATTCCTGAACCGAACACGGTTAATACGTCTGATATAGAAGCGACTAGCCCTATTATTATACCTCCTGCTATTGTTACTGAAGGTATGTATTTGTTGAGCAGGCTCTCCACGGATCCTTCCGAGCGCCTAAAGCCTGGAACCTGGACATCAGCATCAAGTAGGTTCTTTGCAGCCTTACCAGCTGACAATCCCCCAAGTTCCACCCACAACCGTCCGAAGATAGTGACCACTGTAGTTAGGAAAAGCACATAAACCACAGCACGCACCGGGTCTTGCAAGGCCACATCTAGGCTTCTGGGTGCAGTGATATAGTAAAGCAATCCCCCTGTAGGCGTTTGAGCACTACTAGGATCAAACTGTGCAATCCAATTAAACGCAGGATTATTATTTTGAGGATTATAGTTGGCCCACAACATCTGGCCCATGAAAATGGCGTTTGCAAGAAGAGCTGAGGCAAGTATGACTGGGATATTTGACGTATATAACAACTTTATAGGATAAACAGCAGTAAAGCCTCTATACTTTGTAGAGACAATGGGGATGTCCACATGTATCCCCTGAATATAGACAAGCACCAAGAGAACACCAGCAGTCACAAAAAGGCCGAATAGGCTTGGAAGCTGGCCTACTCTGAATATTGTATCAGCAATATCTCCGTTTATAGCGGAATCAATGATGAATGGGATAACACCAACTGGACCGTCATCTGCTGGAATTGGACTAAACACACTCCAAAGTATGCCCTGAGCCACACCGGCCATAATAAACAGACTTATGCCAGATCCCAAACCCCAACCTTTTTGGACGAGCTCATCGAGCATCATTACGATGAAACTCGCGGCAATCAACTGTCCTACTACCACAGGTATAAATGCAGGGCTTGCCACAAGATTGCCATAAACGCTTACACCATACAACCCCCCTTCAGCAACTATTACTACTATTGTCACTATTTTGGTGGCTGACGTGAAAAGTGCTCTATCGTCTGGATTTTTGAAGTTAAGTTTTAGCAGATCCGATCCCTTTAGCAACTGCATTAATAATCCTGCCGTCACAATGGGTCCTATCCCCAACTCCATTAAGGTTCCTTGCTGAGCAGCAAAGATTACCCTTGCAAATGCAAGAAAATCAAATTTGGGATCGTCCGTAACCCCGTATAAGGGAATCTGACCCATTACGAGATATAACAAAACAGCAATACCGGACCAAATAAGTTTCTCAGATAACTGTATTTTCTTTTTCGGTTTCTCTACTTGAGGAACGTACCTTGAGACTGTTTTTACTCCCCTTCTGATTATACTTTCACTTTGTGTGGTCTTCATTTGAAAAAACTTCTCCTCCTGTCGACTCGATCTTTTGTTTCGCAGTCGCAGAAAATTGTGCTACTTTAACACTCATAGCACTTTGCATTTCCCCTCCGCCCAGTATCTTGTCGTACCCTAATGAAGTCAAATCCAAAAAAGCTTTATTGTTCTCCATAAAAGAACCATGACGTGCAAACAGAGAGTCTAGTTGACCTACGTCTACCCATTTTCTAACAATTTTATGATTTACAGATTTGTGAGATTCATGACCGAAATGATGTTCGTGACCGAAATGGTTAGGCTCTTCAATGACTGTCCTGATCCAAAAGTGTTTGTGCTTTCCGGCTCCGCCAACTCCTCCTCGTGCCCCTGACTGCCTGTGCTGGCCTATTTGACCCCATCCGCAATATCGACTCCCTCTCTGTTTTCTGCTTTTTCTAAGTCGGGTTGCCATAAATTTTACATTCTCCTTTTGTCATTGGGATATGGGTATCGTAATGTAGATTCAAATATTTCACCTTAATTAAGTCTTACTGTACTTTAGATCATCCTTCTGATTATGTTGGCCAGTTCCCTGTCTTCGCCCAGTATTCCCTTCTGATTGTATTGTGTTTTCGTTTTCCTTTTAAATCCTCCGCGAGGAGGATTTAGTGCAAACCATGGCTTTATCACTTGCAGACTCGAAAGCCTTACTTTGTCTTTCGCTATATCTGAGGCGAGAGCGTCAATGCTATTATATGGTCCAGTTTCTTGTAAAACCGGTTTAGAGCCACTAGTCTTACCTCTTTTTTCTATTAATTCCTTCACCAAACCTGCGTCCACATGGGACCAGGCTACAAACTCCTTAATCTTCTTCAACATACCAAGGGATTCTGGTGTCTCAGGCAATATAGTTGCCCAGAATTTCTTGTATAAGTTGAGACTATCTAGAGTATATCTCGCCCAGTGAGGAACGTTAACGCTTCCTTTTATCCTAAGAACAACAAAAGCCATATCTAAAGTCATCCCATGATATACGTACTTCTAATAGCATTGAAAATAGCTTTAGTAGTAGACATCATTGTATTCGTGGATCCGAAAGATTTTGTCCATGCATCCTTTAGACCTGCTAATTTGAGAAGATTCCTTATATTCTCTCCGGCCACCAAGCCCAATCCTCGTGGACCCGGAATAATTTCTATCGTTACGCTTCCACCTTTTCCTCTAACCTTAAAAGGAATTGAATGTAATTCAGCGCACCGACACTCCCAACTGCCACATCCTAACTTGACAGGTATGACGTTCAGGTATGCAGCATTTGTTGCTTTATCTATTGCTATCCTCATTTGTGCTGCCTTGCCTTTTCCTAGTCCAAACCATCCTGCTTCATTACCAATTGCCACCAATGCATCAAAACGTGTCATTTCACCAGCATCAGTTTGTTTTTGGACAATACCCACGTGGACCACTTGAGTTTTCATGTCCGGGATCAAATGTTTCACTATTTCAGACTCGTGAATCCTCATACCGTTCTCGTATACTTGTTCCATAGAGTTGATTTTGCCTTCAAGAACTAGGCTTCCTAGAGTCGTCCTGGGTTTCCACTCCCCCCCTTGTTCTTGTTGTTTAGGATATCGACTCATATTGCTATTCTACTCCTTTGAGAGGGTCACTAGGACTTTGGACATTTGTATTTTCCCTATCGTGTTCATTATGCGGCTTTTCGCTCAAGATCAGTGCTGCTATCTCTTTTACATGTGTTTGATAATTTTCAGGAACTAGGCCCTCTCTAATAATGGAGGAAAAATTCCTATTGTATTTATCTATATCTTCGGACTTTATTTTAAGTGCATAGTCTGCAATATGTTGACCGTTGAGTCGATATTCCGGAGGAAATGATTCAGATGAGATTGGAATATTTACTCCTGCTTGGACGATTCCTTTCATGCAGGCGGCTATTCTACTGGTAAAGGGCTTACTTCCTATGTATAGTACGGCTTTGTAGACACCCTTTTCTAAAGCCTTTTTACCAAGCAGAGCACCAGCTAGGTAGCATGCAGGCAGACTATTCAAAGACCCTTTCCAACCATATGTTCGGAGTTCTCTGCTATAAGCAGAAACTTTTACTATGTCGCCTAGAATTTCAGGTTTCAGAATTTGCGCAATGAGATTCTGGTTGGTTATTTTGATGGTTACAAAGTTTTGCCTGCTAACAAGCAAGGCTTGTCTTTTGCGGTAATTGGTTTTATGAGTACGAATTCTTTTTAAAGTGTGAACATAACTCATGATGGTTCTCCGTTAACAATTGAAACCCTGACGAGCAAATAGACTTATAAACGTTTTATCTTGCTCTAAAAGTGGTGTACAGACTAGTTTGTTAAAAAAACAGAAACTATCTTTTGTTTCTTCGGAGAGATATTGTAGCAGCAAATGCACCTGCTCCAATGCCGTTATCTATATTCATTACTGCCATACCTAAGGTACAACTTTGTAACATTGTTCCAAGAGATGCGACTCCATTAGAACCAAAACCATAACCAGTTGAAGTGGGAACGGCTATGACTGGAATATCAACAAGCGAAGAGACTACACTTGGCAAGGCCCCCTCCATTCCCGCAATAACAATAATGGCGTCTACATCCTGAGATATCATTTCTTTTAGCATCGGAAACAATCTCTGTATTCCAGCTATGCCAACATCATAAGATAATAATGAGCTGCATCCCATAGCTTTAGCTATTAGTCGAGCTTCTTCAGCTACGCCGATATCAGCCGTACCTGCTGTCATTATTCCGATTTTTGACTTGTCATCGTTTGCCAGAAATGAAAAATTCTTTGCAACAAGCATAGTTGAGCTCCTTTTCCCCACTTCAATCTTGAGCTGTTTTCTTTTGAGTGCAGAATAAAGTTTAGAGAAGTGATTTTCCTTAATTCTACTTATTAGTACAACATCCTTTTTCGCAAGCATAGAGAGAGCAATGCGAATTACGTCTTTAGGATCTTTTCCTTCTGAGAATATTACCTCTGGTGTGAGTTTTCGTATGTCCCTACCTATGTCTATTTTTGCCATGTTGTCCCCTATCGATTCTACTGAGAACATTGAAATATCCTTGAGAGCCTTAGCCACGGTTGTCTCTCCTCTGCTCAGTCTGGTGAGAATATCCGTGAGATTCAACTTATTTAAGTAAAAATTTTAATAAAAATGGTCAATCCTATTTTAATCCTATTGACTTAATAGCTTCCTTAACGTCTAAAATCCCTTTATCGAATATCTTCTTCTCATCTTCATCTAGGTTTAACTCAATAATTTTGTCTACTCCATTCGATCCAATAACACCTGGAACCCCGATGCATAGATTACGGGCTCCATATTCTCCTTCTAAAAAAGTGGAAACTGGAATAACCGATTTCTTATCTCTAATAACAGCCTCAGCAATAGTGGCTATTGCATTTCCCGGAGCATGGATGGTTGCACCTTTGGTAGAGATGACTTGAGCAGCCACATTTTTTGTTTTTTCAAAGATTTCTTTGGATTGCCATTCTGACAAAAATTCCTTTAACGGAATCCCAGCTATTGAAGAGAACCGAACTAAGGGAAGCATGTTCTCTCCATGCTCACCGATAACCATAGCATGAATAGATCCCCTCGAAACTCCAAGAGCCTCAGAAATAAAACTCTTGAAGCGCGATAGATCCAGCGTGCCCCCCATACCCATGACCCTATTCTTATTAAATCCCGTTCGTTTTAATGCTACAAACGTCATAGGATCCAAAGGATTCGTTACAACTATGAGTTTACAATCTTTAGCATATTTTCGAATCTTTTCAGCGACGTCTCCTACTATTCCCGAGTTAGTCTTCAGTAAGTCCATACGTGTCATTCCAGGTTTCCTAGCAACTCCTGCGACTAGAACAACAATGTCCGATCCTTGCATATCATGATAATTGTTACTTCCTCGGACATAACAGTCGATACCCCTCTCAGATAGTTGGTGATTTATGTCCATGGCTTCTCCTTGAGGCAATCCTTGCACTATATCAAGAAGAAGCATGTCATCTAATTCTCTAAGTCCACAGTTTAGCGCTGCAGATGCCCCAACTCTCCCAGAGCCGATAATGGTTATAGTCATTCAAAAAGTCAGCCCAAATTTAGCATATAAGTCTTACAAATCCTGAAAGACATAGAGAAAATATGTTTAACAAGATTGGAAGTGGGCTTTATTTTTGCCAAGTTTCCTTTCAACCAAATTTGTTTCCCGCAAATCCTAATATCTTTCAATATCTGCAGGGAAGTGTTGTATAAATAAGAATGCCTCTCTATCACTTCAATGGGAAAGATCGCTGTCATCGATTGCCAGATTAGCGGTATATCAGGGGACATGTTGCTCTCCAGTCTAGTGGATGCAGGCGCAAATAAAAAGAAGGTCGTTTCTGCAATTTTTGAATGCCAGAATTTCCTTAAAGGAAGTACCATTTCGGAAGTGAACTTCACAGAGAAGATAGTTGGTGGGTTCAGAGCTACCCAGCTTGTCCTAAAATATCGAGATGAAGTCTCTGTCCGCAAGGGGACTGAAATCTATGCTTCACTTTCTCAATGCTGCGAGCATATAGGGTTAGCTGTTAGAGCAAAGGCATTTGCCTTGGATGCAATGAAAAAAATCATAAGGGCAGAATCGACTATTCACGGCCAGCTATTCAACAGTGTCCACTTACATGAAGCTTCAAGTATAGATACATTCGCTGACTTGGTTGGCTGTGCTGTGGCCTTAGAAGACTTAAAACTTTTTCAGTCTAAAATTTATTCCACAAGCGTTGCGGTCGGTTCTGGAAAATTTACTTTCTCTCATGGTTCTGTTCCTAATCCAGGTAACGCTATTATAGAAATCTTTAAGGGATTGCCTTTTACACTATTTGGGACCAATTTAGAGGAAGAACTAACTACTCCGACAGGAGCAGCATTATTGGTTACTCTGTGTAGCAACGGCCTGGATTATTATCCTGCTATTAGTCCTGAGAAAGCTGGATATGGCGCCGGACGAAAATCTCTGAAGAATGTACCCAATATTTTGAGACTCCTTATTGGAAGGTCACCGTTATCCTTGGATGCCAACACAGACACTGTTTTCGTAGTTGAAACAAAAATCGATGATATTTCAGGTGAAATTATGGGTAGCTTAATAGAGCAAATGGACAAGTCGGGGGCCCTAGACGTTTCGGTTGTTCAAGGCCTATCAAAAAAAAATAGACCAGCTTATAATGTCAAAATAATTTCTGATATTAGACATTTAGATAATATTCTAGAGACTCTTTTCGCAGAGTCAGGTACGTTGGGAGCCCGCGTCCAAGAAGTAAAGAGGGTAGTTATACCAAGAAATCTTATTACAACCTCAATGCCGATAAATGGTAAGTCCTTTGATATTCGAGTAAAAATCGCAAGAGATCTTAGAGGAGAGATTATTAATGTCAAGCCAGAGTTTGAAGATATAAAGAATATATCTCGGGCCATGGGCTTGCCAACAAAGAGGATAATGGATTTAGTAAAGGCAGAAACAATTCAACGATTTGGAGAGATCTAAATTGCATTTAGAGAAAAAAAATTTGCACAAAATAATAGAATGGTTCATGGAGAATAAAAAGCCAGTCATTGTCGCGCTTTCTGGAGGCGTGGACAGCGCTGTAGTCGCTTTGGCTGCAAAGAAAGCTCTTGATAGTGACGCCATTGCCATAACTGCTAATTATAATACTCTATCTAATGACGAATTGGATTCAGCCAGGAATGTCGCTGGTGAGCTAAATATTACTCACAAAATTATAGGTTATAATGAGCTTGCTAATTCTGTCTTTACAAGGAATGATACCTTAAGGTGTTATCATTGTCGTACCGAGCTGGCCGCCCATCTTGTCGAAGAAGCAAGAAGACTAGGAGCTCGCTTAATAGTTGATGGTACACAAATGGACGATCTGCTCGATATCAGACCAGGCATCAGAGCATTGAAGGAAAAGGGAATAAGAAGTCCGCTAGTTGAGTGCGGGATCTATAAAACTCAAATTCGAGCAATGGCCCTACATTTTGGTCTTTCTGTCCATAACAAACCTTCGAACTCATGTTTAGCATCAAGAATTCCAACTGGGATGACTATTACGTACGAAAAACTGAGAAGAATCGAAAATGCCGAAACTATTGTGAAGGCAGTTTTTGCTATATCTCAGGTTCGAGTGAGAGATCATGGCGATATTGCAAGGATCGAGGTCTCAAAGGGGGAATTAAGCAAATTGTTTGACACTAATAAACTTGACATCTTGGACCTACAAATCAAAAAGCAAGGGTTTAGTTTTGCAACCATTGACATTGGCGGATACAAGTCAGGGAATCTTTCTATTTCCACTTCCACCCAAGAAATGAAATGAGCATACGGGAAGATACACGCAGAAGCAAGATCTATTTGGACAACGCCGCGTCTACGCCAATTGCGGATGAAGTTGTCCAAGAGATGATCCCTTATCTAACTACCTACTATGGTAACCCATCGTCACTCCACTCCTTTGGGTATGATTCGATAAGGGCTATAAATTTAGCAAGGAAACAGGTATCTTCACTAATAGGAGCCAAACCGTCTGAGATAATTTTTACTGGTAGTGGTACAGAGGCAGACAATATTGCAGTAAAAGGAGCAGCATATTATGCACGAAAAAAAGATCCCCGCAAAAATCACATTGTAACAAGCGCAATTGAGCACGACGCTGTAATGGAATCTTGCCTGGATCTCAAAAGAAATGGGTTCGAGGTGTCTTACTTGCCGGTAGATCGTGACGGATTAGTTGACTCAGGGAAGCTTGAAGAATCTATCTCAAAAGAAAAAACCGCTGTCGTAAGTATCATGCTAGCCAATAATGAAATCGGTACTATACAACCTATACAAGAGTTAGTAAGGATTGTACGTCAAAGATCAGATGCTGTCCTTTTTCATACGGATGCTGTCCAGGCACTTGGAAAGGTCCCTATTAGCTGTAGTGAATTGGGTGTCGATTTGATGGCGGTCTCATCCCATAAGATAAATGGGCCCAAAGGAGTTGGCGGGTTATATTTGAGAGAAGGCTCAAAGGTTAACGCTATAATTTCAGGTGGTGGACAAGAAAAGTATTTGCGATCAGGAACCGAAAACGTCCATGGAATTGTTGGCTTCGGAAAGGCCTGTGAACTGTTGCTGCAGAGGTCTGACAACATCAACAAAGCTATTCGTCAATTACGTGATCAGCTAGTAAAGAAAATAATTGCTGAAATACCCATGGTGCGTTATAATGGCCCATCGGGCTCCGACCTTAGACTCCCAAATATTGCGCATTTTACATTTTTGGGAGTTAATGGAGAGGACTTGCTCATGAAGCTTGATGAACATGGAGTAGCAGCCTCGACTGGTTCTGCATGCTCGGTCAGAAGACAGAAGGAGTCACATGTCCTAAGAGCAATGGGTTTTAGTCTACCAGAGATTTCAGGTTCGCTTAGATTAAGCTTAGGTCCTCAAAACACGGAAGAAGAGATTGACCATGCCGTAGCAATTTTAAAAGCAGTAGTTGAGAAATTACGTGAGTTTTCTCCCTTAAAATATACACTTGACCGAAATTGTTATAATCACAATATTCGTGGAGATTAACTATGTCGAATAAGTCTGCCTCAAGCATTGAAATAGGAATGGAGGCGCCTGATTTTGAGCTGCCTGATATTGACATGAAAACTCATAAACTATCAGATTATAGAGGTAAAAAACTAGTACTGGCGTTCTTTCCAGCGGCAGAATCTCCTGTATGTACATTAGAAATGTGTAATTTCAGAGATTCTCTAAAGGACCTGATGGAAATTGGCGCGCGGGTAATCGGCATTTCAGTAGATGGTCCATTTGCGAACAAGATTTTCTCGCAAAACAGGCAATTGAATTTCCCGTTATTAAGTGACTATAAAAGGGAAACAATAAGTAGATACGGTATCGTAATGAAAGATCTCGGGAACTTGAAAGATTATAATGCAGCAAAGCGAGCGATCTTTATTATCGATACAAATGGAATAATTCTATACAAATGGATCTCAGACAACCCTTTGGTCGAACCCAACTACGAAGATATAAGGTTAAGACTCAGAAAAGAAAAATAAAATCTTGTAGTGTAAGGATGCAATACATATTCCTGACTTCTTTATTAAATGAGGCTATATGCTATTCCAGTACAGCCACAACGTCATATCTAGCAACCGTCGCACCTTGATTCACTTTAATCTGCTTAATATTGCCATTCTTATGGGCTTTTACTGCAACCTGCATTTTCATCGACTCCAACACAACTATTGGGTCCCCCTTCTTAACCTGAGTGCCCACCTGTGTGACGATATTAACTACCCTACCAGGAATCTGACTCATAATGTTCTTGTCTCCACCTTCTCCTCTTTCCTGTGCAGATAAAGTCTCTTTGAGTATCTCTTGAATGTGTGGATACCTGTTTATGACTATTAGGTGGTCGTCAATCAAGAGCCTAGTTTCATGGGTCTCTGATCGGACAATTTTTGCTCTATGGTACTTTTTATCCATGATGAATTCTATCTCGTTACCGATGATTTTTAGCAATAAGATTTCATGAGGTCTGCCGTCTATCCTTATGGTTAGAGTAGATCTACCTGTCGTCCGAACCACTTCAGCATTTCGCAGTTCTTTCATACCGCCAACTCTGAGTTCCAAATCATAATCTCCTTTTGCCGTTCAATGTAAGGCCTGTCCAACCTGAGGATGACCGGTGGGAATATGTACTCACTTCTTTGGGGTTTGTATGTTGAGTGAATTCTGAGTGTATCAAGAAAGCCGCCACACCAGCGTCTAAATGCTTCCTAGTCTCTTTTTGAGAAGCTTCAACCATTTTCTCTATTAATCCATATCGTTCCAAGTAATCCGTCGAAAGCCTTCCCTGTATAAAGTTCGGGTCATCCAATATTGTTTTGTGAAGAGGGATGGTCGTATTAACGCCTTCTATTCTAAATTCCTCAAGGGCTTCTCGTTCCCTGATACGAGCTTCTTCAAAGTCCCTCCCCCACGAAATAAGCTTTGCGATTAAGGAATCATAATATCCAGACACAGTGCAACCAGGATAAAGGTATGAATCTACTCTTATACCAGGACCATAAGGCAGGTTACAGTCAGCGACAGGACCAACTGACGGAGCAAATTCAAGAAATGGATCTTCGGCATTAATCCTACACTCTATTGCCGCTCCCCGCATCTTCAGTTGCTCTTGTCTAAAATCGATTTCCTCACCCTGGGCTATTAGTATCTGGAGTTTTACTAAGTCTAATCCAGTGACCAATTCAGTGACAGGATGTTCTACCTGAAGCCTTGAGTTTATCTCAATAAAATAAAATTTTCCGTCTTGGTCTCGCAAGAATTCAGCCGTTCCCGCGTTTAGATAATCCACGGCCTGCGCCGCTCTGACAGCTATTTCTCCTACTTCTTCTCTTGTTTTCGCGTCAACTGCTGGCGATGGAGAAAACTCTACAAGTTTTTGATGCCTTCTTTGGATTGAACACTCCCTTTCAAAAAGATGTCTTCCATTCCCATGAGAATCAAGCAATAGCTGGAATTCAATATGTCTAATATTTTCTAAATATTTCTCGACAAAAAGAGCTGATTTTCCAAATGCGGCCTTGGATTCTGCGGAGGCCATTTCGAATTCCTGTTTGAGCTGTTCTTCGTTGGAGGCCATCCTAATGCCTCTGCCTCCTCCTCCAAATGCAGACTTTAGTAATACTGGATATTCCGCTTCAGCAGCTATATTGAGAGCTTCATCAACATCGTTTACTGTGCCATCGCTTCCAGGTACGGTCGGAACCATGGCCTTTTTCATTATTTTTTTGCACTTCATTTTGTCACCTGTTAACTCCATCGCTTTGCTCTTGGGTCCAACAAAAATGATATTTTCCTTTTCACACCTTTCTGCAAACCCTTCGTTTTCTGACAAGAACCCGTATCCTGGATGAATGGCATCTGCTCCTGCGGCCTTTGCGGTTTCAATGATTTTGTCTATATTTAGATAGCTTTCTGATGGCGGGGCCGCACCTATGTGGTAGCACGTGTCAGCAGATTTCACATGAAGTGATCTTACATCCTCGTCTGAGTAGATGGCGATTGATTTGATTGACATATGTCTGCAGGCACGTATGATTCTTAATGCAATCTCACCCCGATTAGCTATCAAAATAGTGGAAATCTTTTTAGATATTTTTCCATCAGGCCCCCTAGAGATTGATGTTTCCGTGCTTCTTGGGTGGTCTTATTTCTCTTTTGTTTGCTAGGCTCTCTAGGGCGCGAATGATAAAAGGCCTGGTTTCCATAGGATCTATAACGACATCTATGATACCCTTTTCTGCTGCTATATAGGGGTTGGCGAATTTGTTTCTATACTCATTGGCTAGTTTTTTCTTTATAGCCGATGCATCTGGAGACTCCTTCAAATCTTTCCGATGAATAATAGTAATTGCTGCTTCAGGCCCTAAAACGGCTATTTCGGCAGTTGGCCAGGCGTAATTAATATCAGCCCTAAGATTTTTGCTTCCCATGGCAATGTACGCGCCGCCATATGCCTTTCCTATGATGCATGTTATTTTGGGTACTGTGGCCTCACAATAGGCAAACAAAAGTTTGCTGCCATGTCTAATAATCCCATTATGCTCCTGGTCTGCTCCGGGAAGATAACCAGGTGTGTCTACTAGAGTAACAATCGAGATATTAAAAGCATCACAGAATCGTATGAATCGTGCAGCTTTATTTGAAGAGTTAATATCTAATGCACCGGCTAAATATGACGGTTGATTGGCAACGATTCCAACAGGTCTACCGTTCATTCGTCCAAAACCTACCACGATATTCTCAGCGAACAGTTCGTGGACTTCCAGAAATTCTCCTCCATCTACTATCGCGCTTATTATTTTTTTCATGTCATATGGTTGATAAGGATTCTCAGGCAACACATTTACCAGATTTGGATCTAGTCGATTGGGGTCATCATTGCTTTCAGTTAGGGGAGGCTCTTCCATATTATTTTGAGGTATGTAAGACAGCAATCTTTTGATTTTATCCATGCATTCAAATTCATTTTTAACAGCAAAGTGTGCAACGCCTGACTTTGATGCATGTGTTCGAGCCCCTCCTAACTCATCAAAAGAGACGTCTTGGCTTAGAACTTCCTTTACGACTTCAGGTCCTGTGACAAACATTTGACCAATATTTTCTACCATAACAACAAAGTCTGTCATCGCAGGGGAGTACACAGCGCCTCCAGCACATGGCCCTATGCTTGCAGTAATCTGAGGTATAGACCCTGAAGCAAGAGTATTATGGAAGAATATATCTCCGTATCCGTCTAAGCTCAGCACGCCTTCTTGTATTCTTGCGCCGCCCGAATCGATTATACCGATTAGTGGAGCACCGACCTTCAAGGCTTTTTCCATTAATTTGACTACCTTTCTACCAGCCATTTCGCCAAGTGAACCTCCCAAAACTGTAAAGTCATACAAGTATGCAAATACGAGTCTTCCACTGATACGACCGAATCCAGTTATTACCCCATCGCCATAAAATTTTTGGCTCTCTGGCTCTCCTCTGTGGGTGACATACTTGTCAATTTCTACAAATGTCATAGGATCCATCAAAAGGTCAATTCTCTCCCTGGCGGTCAACTTTCCCTTTGCATGTTGAGCGGCGATCTTCTCTTTGCCTCCACCTGCCTCAGACGCTCTCTTCAGGTCATATAATCTCTCAATTTTCTCCTCATGCATTACGGTGTAAATATTCCGAAAAGATAGATATATAAATTGATTAGAATGCAGGAACAGATTATTCCAAAAACCTCTGAGTCTGTCTCTTGCACTTTGATGTTATCAAGGATCTACTATTCTCTAAGCCCGCTTCTGCCTCCACGAGCTCGGCGGAAGTAATTCATCCCAAGGTTGTAGTTCTCATAGAGGGACCTCAGAGTTTCTATCTCCTCTTCAAGCTTTTGGACATCGGATGAGTTGCTGTGTTGGTTCTCTTTCAACTGTTCTAACATTTTATTCTTATCAAGGATTAGTTTCCCTAGATTGAGTTCATATTCGCTGGCCAACTGATGAGTTTAGACATTTGATTTAATATTCTTTGCTGCTTTCAAGGTTTGAAAGAAGCCTTTCTGTATTTGTGGTAGGCGCTGGGCTCAGCGAAGCAGGCTATGCATACGCGTGCATTGGGGTCATTTGTATAGCGGCTCCAACGGTAATGTAGTGCTTACCATCCATGGCAGTTTTTCGATATGGGTTCTCGAATAAAACACAGTATATTATCTAAAATTATTATCTAAAATCTTTGGAGCCTAAGGCGTGTTACAGGGGGAAATTTCCTACTTAAACTGCATAGGCCATGAAACTCTTTAGTTTTTTCCCATTGTATATTGTATCATTATTTCGATACTTTGAGGCTTGTAATTTCCTTTAAGAGAGATTCAGCGGCCTTGGGATCTAGGCCTAGTCCTTCAACAAACTGCCGTAAATCGACCTTTTGACTAAGTAAGATACTGAGGAGATAGGGAAGGTAAGTCGCACTTAATACGCTCACCGATGTGTGAGTCCTGTGCGCTAGGTTAACTAGTATTTCTCTTAAACCAAGTCGCCTGGCAATTATTGGTGCAGATATTGGCCAGGGCAGGCTGTATTGGTTGTACTTTACTTTCTGGCCCGTCAGTGCAGAGAATAGACCATAAGACAATATATCATGGATGTACTTCAGCAGAGTCCAGTGCCTATTTTTGGAAACTCTTCCTATTATTATATCGCATTTCGATAATACGCTTAATGCATCTGCCATTTTCCCAGATTCAATATCGGAAGTTATAATTGAAGAAAAAAAAGCATATAGTATATCTTTTCGCCTCTCCTCAGCTGATTGACCAAAACGGGGGTCAGAATACCCTCCATCAACCCTCATCAAAATCTGTTTGGCTCCTTCAAGAGTAGGTGAAGTAGAAAAATCAGCAATGACTTGAGAGATATCTACGACAGAGGATGAATTTCGTGTAGCGTCATATCCAGATATCTTTGCCTGTACGATATTCAGTAAGGATCTAATATCACCTTTGGCACTTTTTATGAGATTAATCTTGTCTCTGAACTGCATATCTATTCCTTTAAGTTCTAAAATTTGCTCAAGGTAGAGCAGTAAAAGGCTTGGATGTACTTTACCAAATTCTACGACTTTACACAACTTGGCCAGCGCCTTCAACTTAGTATCCTTAGCGTTGGCTGCCATGACAATAGGAACTGTCGGCTCTTTGATTAGTGTCAATAAAGATTCTATCCCACCGGCATCCTGCCGACCAGAAATTCCATCAATTTCATCCAAAAACAAAAGTGTTTTCTCGGCAACTAAAGACCTATTCCTTAGAATTGGGAGAATTGTTTCCGTGAGTACGGCCTTGTTGCGGGTGTCACTTGCATTCATTTCGATCAAGTCGTAGTTGTACTGGTTGGCTAATGCCTTGATAATAGTAGTCTTTCCAACCCCCGGAGGACCAATTAAGAATAATGGTTTTGAGCCGTCAACCCATTTCAAAAGCCACTTGGCAATGATAATTCTGGCCTCCTCATTACCTACCATATCCTGTATTTCGGTAGGTCTGTAGACATCAGACCACATAATATGACACTCATGGAAATGCACTATAATTGTTGAGGGTGATAATCGACCTAAGAGAATACTCTACATTTTTAGAGGTAAGCTTAGGTTCTTGTGCAGTAGAGGGTAGAGGTCTCTTCGGTTAAGATCCTTGTACCAGTATTGGTTGTAATGACTTACTGTCAAAAACAGAAATTCCAAAAATGGTTTGTAGTCGAAATCATGAGGCAACATATCCAAGCTGAGCTTGGCTTCGTTAAGATAAAGTTCGCTTTTTTTCATTGTTAGTTCAAATGACTTCTTGACGTCATTTGTCGCAACAAAGAAATACAATGGCCAAGACGGCGTTTTTATTGAACCATTTTTTATTGCATCCTGTATTTCGTTTCCACATCCGACCGATTCTCCAGCTTTTGACATCCCGAAACTAAAAATCTCGCTCAAAGGTTTCATATTTAACGCCATATTTCTGCCAGCCGTCCCCATTATGGCCCGGTATTTTTTGTAACAACCATTCATATTTTCATCATTTATCGATTCAGGCTTCATCTTTAATTTTGCATCAATGGACTGGCCGATCCTTGCATCCTTAAATCCCTCCTCAAATGATCTCAACATGTTGTTTCCCCCATGGGAAATCTTCTCCCTCGCTATATCTAAAATATACGGATTCATTAGTCTATAATCATCGAGATATTCGAGGTCCTCATCTCTATCTAAGATCCTATCCATGGGCTCGCTCAGATCTATTGCTATAAGATGACCATCAACTATTGCATTTTTTGTTTCAATAGGCACATTTTGTTTATAGTATAATGAAGCTGCATCGAACAAGGCATCTAGCACTGGAAATGTCATCTTGACAAAATTAGAGTTTAATATTCTGTTCACTCTATCCGCCAAGAGCTCAGGTTTAGAAAGCCTCGTCCGTATATCAGAAATTTTATTATCTTCTAACTCGAGTTCTGCTGATCCTGTTTCTTCTACGAATTTTTTCATAGTTACGGCTGGGTTGGGATCCGAAATCACTTGGGTATGCAGCGAAAGAAGAAAACGCTTCGTAAAATCCTGAAACCGGTCCTCTACATTGCTATTGTATTGGTAGAATTGTTTGTATCCTTTTTCCCGCAATATTCCCTGCTTCAAGATCTCTTTTCCAGATTTTGTACCCATTAACGCAGATTTCTTAAATAAAAACTCGTCTTTGCTACTCATCGATATCGTTTGAGTAATATTATCTCGTTATTTAACTTTGATTTCAGGATGAATCTCATGTATCCATTTGTTAAACTCGGTACATTTTTAGTCTTTAACTAACTCTCTCTTCAGATATAAATATGTAAAAATCAGTAAATAGCTAGCGCATTTGTTAGCGATCTTCCTTGCATATTAGGATTAGATGCAGTATGCTATAGGTTAATACTATCGTGAAGACATGGCTATACGTTCCTGCTCGTTCTTTTTCTTTATGGCATAACTTGACATATCATTTGCAGAGGCCAACATAATCTCTTTTGCCAATACCTCTTCTATTGACTGCAGACTAGAATATGTTGACTCTCTGACGCCTTCGGCTATAAAGCGGAGTGCCAAATCCACTCTCCTTAAAGGAGCTACATCAACTGAGACATGGTAAACTACTCCTCCGTATACTATCCTAGTCGTATCTTCATTAGGTGACGCATTTTCTACTGCTTTTACTAGCAACTCGATAGGGTTCTTGCCGGTCTCCAAATTTATGATGTCAAGAGCTGTATCTATTGTTTTGAATATTCTTGCCTTTTTACCTCCCATTCTTCCAGTATTCTTTGCATATCTCTTACCAAAATGCATCAGCTTATTTGCCAATCGTTCTACAATATGAACTTCAGCCTTTTTCATTCGTTGATGCTCATGTCTGCCAAATGTAATAGGTATCACAACAGAAGGGACAATAGATATAACATTCTGTAAACCTGGGTCGCTTACTTCTATTTTCCTGACGTCCCATTTGTTAAACAAAAGAACATTGGGCTGATCCTTGGTTGGCATATTCTATCTCCTCGGTTTCTCCTTTTTTCCTCTGACAAGCTCGTTAAGTGATACACCATTTACCTTAAAGACTCGCCATCTAACCCCAGGAATGTCTCCCATGGCACCACCCATAGATCCTCCAATTCCTTCTAAAGCGACTTCATCATGTTCGTCCACAAAATTAAGAGCCCCATCCTTTGGTAAGAAGGCAGTTACGGACTTGCCGTTCTTGATTAGCTGAACTCTAACACATTTCCGTACTGCAGAATTAGGCTGCTTTGATTCAATGCCGACCTTTTCTAAAACTATCCCACGAGCTTGAGGAGCCCCTTCCAATGGATTAGCCCTTTTATCAAGCATCAACATTCTTCTCTTGTAATACTTATTTCCCCATCTAGCACGAGTTCTCTTTGCTCTGAGAACCCTACCAGCAAATAGACCTAAAGGAGATTTAGCCACTAAATATTCACCTTGTTATGGATATTTGGAGATTGCTCCGGGCTTACTATGAGCACATTGGATATTTGGAAGTATCGCTTTGCAAGCAGTCTTGCTTTTTCAGCATTCCTTCCATCTTTTCCCACAACAACACCTTTTTTCTTTGGATCCACAACAACTATGGCTTGTTTTGTCCCATCCATTCTTTCAGAAATTTGGATTTCCTTGATCATATCTGCATTCAATATATTGCTGATGAATTCAGGTGCTTCTTCAGAATGCTCAACTAGTTCAACCTTTCTAGTGACTATGTTCTGGAGCTGTTTAATAGTTGTTCCTCCTTTTCCAATAGCAAGACCCATTTGTCCTTTGTTAACAACGAAGATTACCCTGTCCATTTTGTTGTCTACTATGCAATCTCTGGCTGTCGCACTTGTCACGTTTTGGAATAAGGACATAAGTCGCAATTCATCAGAGGTCAGCTTTATTTTCTCAGTCATTGCATGATTCCTCTAAAATGGTCATATCTAATTTTATCATAAACATACGAAGACAATCCATCCTGAATAATCATGTCCAATTTAAGTCTTAATGATCCTGATTTAATTTATCTGTCTATAAAGATTACCTTGACCGCGGCAGATAGCAAATAATAACATACTCCGAAACCAAAGTGTGGTAATGCTAATCTCGATAAACTAGAGTGACTCCTAAGGAACGTTCTGACATAACCTTTTATAACTATTTCGAGTAAATCACGAGCATCATTGTAGTAAGACCTTCTGGAGTTCAAATAATCTTTCTTTCTTTTATTACTCTATCAATGTTTTATTCTTTATCTTGTAGGATGCTATCAATATCTTCCGCGTTCACAGCTTTAAGAGAAATTGCAGAAACCCTGTATGGTATCCCACACACTCTAGCCAGCTGCAGAGAACTGCCTCTGAAATGGTATAAAGGAATATTCGAACTGGCGGCCTGATTTTGCAGCTTCTCCTTGAGTTTTTCCCCCATTGATTCTGATATAATAATGAGTTTTGAACCTTTGATGGAATTCATGACCTCTCTAGCTCCGGCTTTATACTTCTTAGACGAAATTGCTTCTCGAATTATTTTTTCTATTTTCTTTGCCATTCTCCTCTTTCACGCTCATATACAAGTCAACCATTCCTGTTCCTACCGGGACTGTAGCCCCGACAATTACATTTTCCGTCACACCTTTTAATGCCTCCACCTGACCTTCTAACGAAGCCCTGGCAATGGTAGGAACCGTTATTTCGAAAGCTGCCCGTGCAAGTACTGATGTCTTTGTACCTGCTATACCATGGCGACCTATCTGCTGTAGGTAACCCTTGGAGGTCATTAGGTCTGCAACAAGCATGATATGTCGTGTATCGACTTCGAGACCCTGTTCTTCTAAAGTGTTAGTAATTTCTTTTATTAATGCCGTACGAGCTGCTTCGATGCCTAACGTCTGCCATATTTCATAAACATTATTGGTGGTGGATCTTGAGGTATCAACTCCGTCTATAGATAGAACCTTCGCGAGGTTGGATCCAGCAGTCTGTATCACCCATTCTTCGCCTTGTTTCACTATCGTCACCCTTTCGATGTCTGGGACGCCTTTCACTCTCGTATTTAGAATCTTATTCCTAAGAGCTAAAATAATTTGTGCGTCAGATTGCTCTGGAGTTGTCACCTTTATGATGTACTTTTTCTCGTTCATAGAAATGTCATACTTCTTCTTGGAACCTTTTAGCACTTCATAAACTTCCTTGAAATCACATCCTCTTTCGTTAAGCTTGTCCTCAGAAAAATGAAGACTTATGACTCCAGAATAGTCTGTATCGGTTTTCTGGATTAGGTCACTTACCTTCGTGAAGATTATTTGTTGTGCTACTTCCAGAGCTTTTTCACGTGAAACCTTGTGTTCATTGTCCATGTATATATCCATTGTTGGGGTGACTGGTTTCTTACGGGCGTCTACCAGTTCTATAAGTCTTGGAAGTCCTAGCGTAACATTCCTCTCCTTAACTCCTGCAAAATGGAATGTTCTAAGTGTCATTTGTGTACCTGGTTCTCCAATAGATTGGGCTGTGACAACTCCTGCAGCCTCACCCGGCTCGGCTAGAGCGCGTTGCATCAAATCAACAGTCTTCCTTAATACTTTGTCGACTCCATCCTTGCTCAACTTATACTGTGAGAAGGCATTCTCCAGCTGCGTCCTCATTTTAGGATTTAGATTATCCGAATATTTTGCCAAGATTTTTCCAATTTCGGCTTCAGTTGCTTTTTTCCCTTCATCCACTACAGATTCACTTTCGATTAGACGAGAGATATTGGCTGCTTCCCCGTGGTCGCTCTTTGCAGGATCGACACCGTCTTCTCCATACAGATACTGAATAATGTTGCCATGAGGATCCCGTACAGTATGGTCGTATTCGATTTTCAGGTGCTCCAAAGCATTAATCAATCTCCTTTGCATATATCCTGATTGTTGAGTTCTGACTGCCGTGTCTACGAGACCCTCTCTTCCTCCCATTGCATGGAAGAAAAACTCCAAAGGACTCAGGCCGTCTCTATAATTTGACTTAATGAAACCCTTTGAATCTGGATTGGCATCACTTTTCTTGAAATGTGGTAATGACCTATTATGATAGCCTTTTTGTATTCGTTTTCCTCTAATAGACTGCTGACCAAGGGCAGCAGTCATTTGGCCGATATTCAATGTTGAACCCCGTGCGCCAGTGGAAGCCATAATTATACCTGAATTGTCGTCGGGGAAGGCTCTGTCAGCCGTCCTCCCAGCTCTGTCCCTCGCTCTGGATAGCTCATTGACTACATACAATTCTAAAGCCTCTTCTGGCGCGAGACCCCTTGTAAGAGGTAGATTCCCCTCGTCGTATTGCCGTATCAAATCATATACTTTATCATAGGCTTTCTCAATGACGGTCCTTATTTCTTTTCTTGTCTCCTCGCTTAACCACAAGTCAGAATATCCATAGGTAAAACCTCTGTGCGTTATGAATGTCTTGAGCATTACTAGTATTGAGTCCAGGAATCTTCCTGCACGGTCATTGCCATAATCCTTAACTAACCTATGGAGCACACTATCAGGTTCTTCTGCTCCTATAGAGGCCTTGTCAATAACTCCACTTATCAAGTGGCCGGCTTTTATGACGACATCTCTACCTTCCTTCTTTGTGGCCTTTGTCCATTTTGAAGTCACTATGAAATTAAAGTCTGTGGGCAAAAATAGGGAAAAAAGCTGCTTACCAGAATAAATCTTGGTCCCATTTCTACTTATGTCAGGTTCAGGCAGGTTTCCCTTGTAACCACCAATAAGAGATAGGTTTGCGAATTCTTCTCTGCTTAGAGTAGTATCATCTCGAGTCAATATGAAGGCGCCTGTTATAAAGTCTCTTATCCCTCCGATTATAGGACCGCCGTATCTTGGAGAAATCAGCTGATCTTGAACACGCATAAGCAATGCCGCTTCCGCTCGGGCTTCTTCGCTCTGGGGAACATGTAAATTCATTTCATCCCCATCGAAGTCTGCATTATAAGGAGGACATACTGCAGGATGCAATCGAAATGTCCGATAAGGTAAGACTCTGACATAGTGGGCCATAATGGACATTCTATGCAACGACGGCTGTCTGTTGAAGATTACGATATCTCCGTCCGACAGGTGTCTTTCCACCATAAATCCTGGAGCAAGCGACTCTGCCAATACCTTCCTGTCATTGACATAGTCTAATCTTATTTTGACCCCATCTGGACGAATAATATAATTGGCGCCAGGATAGATATTCGGACCGTTTATCACATGCCCCTTTAGTCTTTCTAGATTCCACTGAGATATTGTCTCTGGAATAGTAAGCTTTTTGGCTACATCTATTGGTACTCCAACATTAGAAATGGCGAGGTTCGGATCTGGTGAAATTACTGTTCTACTAGAGAAATCTACTCTTTTACCTGAAAGGGATCCTCTAAATCTTCCCTCTTTACCTTTTAATCTCTGAGTAAGTGTTTTAAGAGGTCTTCCAGATCTGTGATGCGCCTGTGGTATCCCTGATACTTCATTATCAAAATATGTCGTCACATGATATTGTAGTAAATCGACTAGATCCTGTACGATTAGTGGGGGAGTTCCGGCCTCCTTGCTTTCCTTTAGCCTTTGATTAACCCGTATTATATCAACAAGCTTATGAGTTAGGTCATCTTCGGAGCGTATACCAGTCTCTAGAATAATGGAGGGCCTTACAGTGACTGGTGGTACTGGTAAAACCTGTAATACAAACCACTCAGGCCTAGCAGTAGCAGGATCATAACCTAAAAGAACAAGATCGGTATCAGGAATATGAACTAGTCGTTCTCTAATGGTTATAGGCAAGAGCCTGTTTTCTCCTGCTTCTGTTTTTTCTACAAATATTGTAGGTTTAGTAAAAATTAGATCATATTGTTCCTTTTCACAATGTGGACAGACCTTAACTTTCTTGGCCTTTTCTATTATCTCTTCCTTGATATTTTCTAACATAATGATTGCATATGCGGCCTTAGAATCTCGGATATTCTTGTACTTTGCTAGCTCTTCTGAAGACAATTTGATCTTATTGCAACTTCTACATGTGATCAAAAGCAGCTTATGGATATCGTCAATGAAGGCAATATGCAGTACCGGTTCTGCTAATTCGATATGGCCAAAATGTCCGGGGCACCTAGCCGATGTATTTCCACAAGTAGCACACTTCTGACCCGGCTCGAGGGTGCCAAGGCGGCTGTCCATTAATCCGCCCTGTACAGGCATTCCGTCTTCGTCATAGGTCTCAGGAGCAGTTATTTCTGCAACACTAAACTTGCGAACTTCCACTGGCGACCAAATACTGAATTTGATTCCGCCAAGAATCTTGGCTGGCTCTTCCATGGTAACCAATTCCTCCTATATCGAAGCTATACTTTCTCCTTAGCCAGCAATCGGGGAGCCACATTGAGACTCATCATCTCCTGCAACAAAAGCTTGAAGGCATATGCAATTACCACCGAGGAAATTTTTGACTTTTCGCCGCAAACCCTGCATATGAAACGTCGTTGCTTAACATCATAATAGGCTAAGAGCCCACACCTTTCACAAACGTTTATCTCAGCTTTATCTGACTCCTCAAGTAATCTATCTTTTAGCATCATAGAAGCTCCATATGCAATCAAGCAGTCTCTTTCCATTTCACCGAATCTAAGCCCTCCTCCTCTCGCTCTTCCTTCTGTAGGTTGTTTCGTAAGCATTTGCACTTGTCCTCTAGCTCGACTATGAATCTTATCCGCCACCATGTGATGTAATTTCTGATAGTATACTACGCCCATATATACATCGGCAGGGAACTTCTTACCTGTCCTTCCGTCGTACATTGTTTCCTTACCAGTATTTTTGAAGCCGTACTGTTCCAAGACATTCTTTATACTGTCAAACTTCTCTCCAAGAAAAGCCGAACCATCAACAATTGTCCCTCTAAGAGAAGCAGCCTTCCCTCCTAAAGATTCCATAAACTGTCCTACAGTCATCCTAGAAGGAAAGGCATGAGGGTTTATCATAATGTCAGGAACTACCCCATCCTCAGAATAAGGAAGATCCTCCTGGTTGACTAGCATTCCAATTACGCCTTTCTGGCCGTGCCGCGATGCAAATTTGTCACCTATTTCAGGCACTCGCATATCACGAACTCTTATCTTATACATCTTCCCTCCCTCTACTGATTGAGTCATAATAACAGTATCAACAACGCCGTTTTCAGAAGGTCTGACGCCAATAGACGTATCTCTTCTATATGGGCCCTTAACTTCAAATTCCTTGTACTCCTCCATAAATCTTGGAGGTGAAGTTCTCCCAATCAGTATGTCTCCGCCTGTGACGACAGCTTCATGCATGATAGCTCCGTCATGTTCTAATAGCCTATAGGCCTTCTCTCCTCTATAACCCCTGATATTAGCATCAGACTCAGGAAGTTCGAAACTATCTTTCATGCCTCCCGGATATTGTTTAGCCTCTGCTTCATATACCCTGTAGAAGAACGTTCTTCCAAGCCCCCTTTCAACAGATGATTTGTTGAAGACAATTGCGTCTTCAATGTTGTATCCTTCAAATGGTAACACCGCTACTATACAATTCTGACCTGTAGGCCGATCGTCGAGGCCAAGCAGATTAATAGCCTTGGTACTAACTGTAGGGGTTTGCGGGTACAGCATAAAATGCTGACGAACGTATGTACTTGCATTCATCAAAGGGGTTGAGAAGCCAAGACTTTGCTTCGCCATAGCACTCTCATAGGTGTTTCTTGGTGACTGATTGTGTTCAGGATACGGGATAATCGAAGCTCCAACACCAAGTATTGCCGAAGGAAAGATTTCCAGATGAGTGTGACTATTTTCAAGTTTACTTGTATCCATTGCAATGTAACAGTTCTCTTCTTCGTTTGCATCCACGAGTTCAATTATTCCCATGTATAGGAGATCAGACCAAGAGAGAAATTTCTTGCTAATTTTTTCAATTGTCTCGTCTGTAACCAGATTCTTTCCTTCTCTTACAATGGACAGTGGTCGTAGGACTCTACCTGCATTGCAACTTATGTAAAGTCTGTTTGTTGCATTAGGATTGCCAGAAGAATAAAAATAAACACTTACATGAGGATGGATTTTACCCGACCGCCTCAGACCTCTCAGAGTGTCTGAAGTTTTCTGTCCGTCTTCTGAGTACCCAATTAGCTTTCCGTCAACGAAAACTCTTGCTCCTCTTCTTCTCATGTCTTCATTAGCTTCATCAACGTGCTGCACACCTAGTTCGTACAATTTTTCAATTATTTCAGCTGAAGGTACGCTGACTGAAATTATCGCAGACAATGCCAAGTTCTTAACAAGACCACAGTTTGAACCTTCTGGTGTTTCGGCTGGACAAATCCTCCCAAAGTGAGTAGCATGGAGGTCCCTGGCTTCAAAATTTGGTTGACTCCTACTCAGCGGAGACTGTATTCGTCTCAAATGACTGATGGTTGACATGTAATTAGTCCTGTCCAGTAATTGAGTCACGCCAACTCTACCTCGTCCCCAATTTCCTGTTGCTATCGCATTGTTGAGTTTATCAGAAATGATTCCTGGCCTAACTGCTGCTGCCACTGCATTTATACCCCGTTTTTGACCCGACCTTTCTAATTGATACTTCATATCTCTTATGAGATTTCTGAAGGCGGTTCTGAAAAGGTCAGCAAGCATTTGCCCAGCGAACTTTATTACCTTATTTCCGTAATGGTCCTTGTCATCAGCATCTATCCACCCTAGCTTGAGCTCAATTAGTTTGCTGGCAGCCTCACCAAGAAATAAGGCCTTCTCATGTCTGTTGTCTGGATTTTTACCCAAGTGAGGTAGAAGTCCCCAATCGAGCAGAGTTTCAGCCCTCTTTATTTGGAACTCTTCCAGCATTCCAGGGGCAATTCTTTTGCTAATATAGACTATCGAATCACGACTCGTAGTAATTTCTCCTATCTTTTCAAACGAGGGTTCAAGTTCGTCCTGTATTGCCTCGTTTAAAGATACGGCATTAGCGATGTCCTTATCAGATTCAAGGCCCAGCGCACGTACTAAGGTAACTAATGGTATATCTACTGGTGAGCCAGGTATTTTGGCAACAATCGAGCCGTCAGGCCGCATTATGAGCTCAAGTTTGGCTCTGTAACCGACTATCGAAGAGTATACTTTGGCTTTGTATAGCAAGGCGCCGGTAGTCTCTTCGACATCAACTATGATTTTGTTATAAGAGAGGTCCTCAAGGCCAACTATGACACGTTCAGAGCCATTGATAACGAAATAGCCTCCAGGGTCTCTTGGATCTTCTCCAAGTTCTATAAGTTTAGATTCGACAAGGTTATGTAAAATGCAAGCATTGGACTTTGCCATAACAGGCATGTCTCCTACATGAATAAATCTGGATTCCAAAATTTTCCCATCTTCCACTATACTACATTCTAGCATAACCGGGGAAGCATATGTGAGATTCCGTAGCCTTGCTTCTACAGGCGCCACATGTGTGATTGAACCATCAAGTTCCATTATTCGAGGTTGTTGGAGCTTTATCTTTCCCAACTTTATCTTGTACGGATATTCTGCAGTTTCTATTTCGATCTCTCCAACTTCATCAATGATGCTTTGTAGGCC
>Ga0126312_10000321_pt1 | contig 26912 bp, 27 predicted proteins | sample Plot104A_FD_92537 | JGI IMG/M metagenome (GOLD analysis project Ga0126312, IMG submission 92537) | Serpentine soil microbial communities from UC McLaughlin Reserve, CA, USA - Plot104A | ecosystem: Environmental > Terrestrial > Soil > Grasslands | place: USA: UC McLaughlin Reserve, Lake County...
GATCGCGCAGACCTCGGCCGTGAAGTCGACGTCGGCGCGGGTGGCGTCCATCGGCGAGAACTCCACGTCGTCGGTGTAGGACCTCGCCAGCGCTACGGCCGCCCGGGCCTCGCCCTTGACGTCCTCGCGCGTGGTCTGGAGCTGGTGCTCGATGTGGATGTCCGAGGTGGAGATGAAGGTGTGGATGCGAGGGCGCGGTGAGTCCTTGACCGCCCCCCATGCGGCGTCGATGTCCGCCTTCCGGGTACGCGCGAGGCCACAGATGGTCGGGCCCTCGACGCTGCGGGCGATCGCCCCTACGGCCTCGAAGTCGCCGGCCGAGGTAATCGGAAAGCCGGCCTCGATCACGTCCACCCTGAGTCGCGCGAGCTGCTGCGCGATCTCCACCTTCTCCTGGGTGTTGAGCGAGATCCCGGGAGATTGCTCACCGTCGCGCAGCGTCGTGTCGAAGATGTGAACCCGGCTCCCGTCTCCGTCGCCGGCTGCGCTTACCTCGCGGTCACTCATGGACCAATTCCTCCTTCTCTTGAGACCTAAGACCTACGACCAAACCTGTTCTCGCGGCTCTCGCGCCGCCCAGCGCTACTCCCCCCGCGGGGGGAGGAGAAGGAGGAGCGCCAGGTTGTGAAGCCGCGGGGGCATTCGCTCGGGCACCTTAGCGCATGAGTCCAAGCCGCAGACGAGGGAAGCAGACCGCCGGGTGGGTCGAGGTGATCGCGTGCGGATGTCTCAGGTCAGCTGCAGCGAGCGCTCCACGCCGGTTACCTGGATCGCCCTCCGAACGGCGGCAGATCCATTGCGCATGCGAAGGTGATTCCCGTTCTCGCGTGAGCGCTCCGCCGCCCAGAGCAACACTCGCAGGCCCGTTGAGTCGATGAAACTCACCTCAGCGAGATCGAGAGCGATCGGCGAAGCGTCGCAGCTCAAGGCGCGGCGTAGCTCTTCCTCGAGCATCTTCGCGCTGGCGATGTCGATCTCCCCGGAAGCTCGGACTAAAAGCGAGTCGCCCTCTTGGTCGACCCGAACGGTAAGTAGGCCCTCCTGGCGGACCGAAATCGAAGTGGCCATTGGACCACTCTCCTCTCATCCCTCTCGAAAGCGGTGCCGCGTTGTCGCTGGAAGGAGGAGAGGAACGAGAGTGCCTTCGGCGGCTTCACAGTCAGCCTACTCCTATTTCGACCATGAGTTGTGTGCGGAGCTAACAAGAGCTCCTAGCGCCTGCTCTCAAAACCGCCGCGGAGGCGCGCCGATTCCAGCTCGGCCTCGATGTAGTCGGTGATCAGCTGATCAGGATCGTCTTCGGGCCCGAAGCCTGTCAGGAAGTTTTGGAGGCTCGACAGTATCGGGAGGTCGTCGGCGGGAGCCCAATGCTCAGGAAGGGCGGTGGCGAAACGAGTGAGGCGCTCATCGTCGTCGGGCAGCATCAACACATGGGTCGCGAGTCCCTCCAGGGCCGCCGCGGAGCCGCGGTGGTACCGGTCTCTAGACGTCTGCTCGGCGTCCTCCTCATGCTCCCGCGCGTACTTGTTGATGTAGCGGTACAGCCATTGCTTGAGCTCGAGCGCGGTGATGACCTGAGCCTACTCCTGGCCACCTTGCCCTTGGCGCGCCCACTTCGGGCGGCTTCTTCGTAGCAATCGTCGCTCCTATATCGCCGGCAGAGCGCCGCGCGCGGCGGGTACCGGGCTCGAGCCTCAACCCGGGCCGGCGCCCGACTGACCGGCGGCCGGGTGTGCCTCGCGTCTCCCGATGACGGCGGGCTTTCCACCGAACCGCTCGCGCGCCCGAGCCCTCTTCCGCCCGCCGTAGAAGAGGCGCGACCACAACGACTGCGGCCTGCCGAGCCGAAGCGCTCCCACCAGGCCGACGGGCCAGACGAAGAGGCCAACGACGGCGACCCCGAACTTCTCCTTCGCCAGATTGACGAGCGCCATGACGACCCCGACCGCGCCGAATGCGCCGACCACCGCGAACACCAGGTCCTCGACCTCGGTAGCGACGTCGACCCACGCCGTGAAGCCGACGAGAACCATCCCGGTCACCGTGGCGGTGACGATCACCGCGTCGATCGAGCGCCTGCCCTGCTCGGACCAGTAGACGTCCTTGAGGTTGAGCCAGAGCGCGAACTCATCCAGGGTCAGACCGGTGCCGATTCCGAACAGGATCGCGACGATCTCGTGCCAGGGCGACGGCAGAGCGATCGTCACGCCCACGTAGCCGACGATCAGCAGGAGGAGGATCCCCCACACCAGGTGGTGGACGTGGGTTCCCCCAACCTCGACGTTGCCCGGCCACCAGCTCACCCGGGCGCGAATGAGGTGCGCGCTCGTGCGGATGAATCCGAAGGTGACGAGAAAAGCGACGAAGAACAGGAACTCCGGCTGGCGGCCCGTGTCAACGATTGCCCGGTCGTAGAGACTGGCGATGCTGGCGAGGGGAGCAGGGTCGGGCACGCGTCCAGGCTAACGCGACACCGGGCGCTCAGTCGATTCTCGGCGCCGTCGCTCAGAAGCTGACCGCGCGGCCCGCGTGGAAGCCGTCGAGCTCGAGGATCTCTTCGAGCACCTCGCTTGGAACCGGCGCGTCGGTGGTCAGGGCCAGTACCGCCTCGTCGCCCGACTCCTCGGCGCCCACCGCGGCGGAGGCGATGTTGACCCCGTGGCCGCCGAAGATCGTCCCGACGCGACCGATCATGCCCGGCTGGTCCTTGTAGCGGAAGACCACCAGATGGTCGGCGAAAGGCATGTAGAAGCTCTCGCCCCAGACCCTGACCAGGTGCGGGAGGTTTCGCGGGCCGACCGCCGTGCCGGAGACCTCGACGGTGTCGTCGCCAGACTCGACCCGCACCGTGACCAGCTCCGTGAACTCATCAGAGACGACGTCCTTCAGCTCCGTGAGCTCGATGCCTCGCTGCTCAGCCACCGCCGGGGCGTTCACCAGGTTCACCTGCTCCTCCGTGTGGCCGGAGAGGATTCCCACCAGCACCGCGATGCCGAGCAACCGGGTGTCGTGCTCGGCGATGCGGCCGCGGAACTCGGCGGCCACGCGGTCCACCGACCCGTTGCCGAGTCCCTGCGCGAGCCGCCCGAGCCGCTCGCACAGCGGCACGAATGGCACCAGCGCCTCCATCTCCTCGGGCCGGACCGCGGCGATGTTGACGGCGTTCGTGACCACGCCTCCCGTCAAGGCGCGCCGCACCTGGTCGGCCGTGATGGTGCCGGCTCTGTCCTGGGCCTCCGCGGTGGATGCCCCCAGATGCGGGGTGACGACTACATTGTCCCGCCCGAACAGCGGATGCCCCGTGACCGGCTCCTCCGGGAAGACGTCGAGCGCGGCGCCGCCGACCTTGCCCGAGTCGATGGCCGCCTCCAGCGCCCGCAGGTCCACGAGCTCTCCGCGGGCGCAGTTGACGATCCGCACGCCGTCCTTCATCTTCGCGATCGCCTCAGCGTCGATCCAGTTGACGGTCTCCGGCGTCTTCGGCAGATGGATCGTCACGACGTCGGCCTTCGCGTAGAGCTGGTCGGTAGTGTCCGAGCGCTCGACGCCCAGCTCACGGAATCGCTCGGCGGCGACGAACTTGTCGTAGGCGATGACCTGCATCTCGAAGGACTGGGCACGCTTCGCGACTAGCTGGCCGATCCGCCCGAAGCCGATCACCCCCAGCGTCTTGCCGTAGAGCTCGTTACCGGCGAATCGCGCTCGCGCCCAATCCCCCCTCACCAGCGAGGCGTGGGCCTGCGGCACGTTCCGAAACAGCGCCAGCACCAGCGCGAGCGTGTGCTCCGCGGCGGCGACGGAATTCGACTCCGGCGCGTTCACCACGACGATCCCGCGCTTCGTCGCCGTCTCGACGTCCACGTTGTCCACGCCAGTCCCGGCGCGCCCGATCACCTTCAGTCGTGAGGCGCGCTTGATCAGGTCTGCCGTGAGCAAGGTCTGTGAGCGGATCACGATCCCGTCGAACTCGCCAATTCGGGCGGCGAGTTCGTCGTCGGACATCTCGAGGGCGAGCTCGACGTCGAGGTCCCCCTGCAGGAGCTCGACGCCGGACTCGGCGATCCTCTCCCTGATCAGGACCTTGGGCTTGGCGTCCGGCACCGACGTACCGCTAGGCGACGGGCGTGGGCACGGCGCCGGCCTCCGCGAATACCCGCTGGGCGGCAGCAACGCCGGCCCCGGGCTCGGCCTCGTGCCCGAGATCGCGCAGGGCCATCTCAAGGGCGGTCAGCGCGATCACGATGTCGAAGCCGCCGTAGTAGCCGCAATGGGCGATTCGCGCGATCTTCCCCTGCAAGTGCCCCTGGCCGCCGGCGATCGTGACTCCGTAGCGATTCCGCATCAGCTTCGGGACGGCGGCCCCGTCGATCTCGTCCGGAACTCTGGCGACCGTGAGCACGTTAGCGTTCTCGTCGTCGGGGCCGAAGCGCTCCAGCCCAAGCCCCTCGATTCCGGCGCGTGCCGCGCGCGCGAGAACGCCGTGCCGAGCGAGGACTCGCTCGAGGCCCTCTTCCAGCAGCAGGTCGAGCGCCACGTCGAGTGCCCGGAAGAGCGTGACCGCGGGGGTGAATGCGGAGTTGGGCGTATCGGCCATCTGAGCGGCGGCGGTTCTGTGCCAGTCGAGGTAGTAGCGGCGCCCGGGATTCTCAGCGGCGCGAGCCATCGCCTCGCTCGACACGGACGCAAAGCCGAGGCCGGGTGGACACATCAGGGACTTCTGCGAGCCGGCGACGACGACGTCAACATCCCACTCGTCTTGCGGGAGGTCGACAGCGCCGAGGCCCGACACCGCGTCCAGGCAGAGAAGCGAGCCGTGCGCCTTCGCGACCTCGTTGAGGGCTCGGACGTCGTTGACAACGCCGGTGGAGGTCTCCGACTGGGTGGTGAACACGGCCCGAGGGGGGCGCGCGAGGCCCGCGAGCGTCTCATCGAGCTCGGCCGGCTCCACGCGGGTGCCCCACTCGAACTCGAGGTGGAGGGTTTCGGCGCCGTAGGCGTCGCAGAGCTCCGCCCACCGCTGGCCGAACTTGCCGCAGGAGGCGACGACCGCGGGCTCGCCGGGCACCACGAGGTTCGCGACGGCCGACTCCATGGCGCCGGTCCCGGTGGCGGTGAAGCAGAGGACCGGGTTGCGCGTCTGGAAGATCAGCGGCAGCCGCTTCAGCACCCGCGCATAGATCTCCACGAAGGCAGGGGCGCGGTGATAGAGGATCGGCTCCGCCATCACCGCCGAGACGCTCGGCGGCAGGGGCGTCGGCCCGGCGGTGAGGATGTACTGCTTGGCGAAGAGGTCGGGGGCCTCGGCCATGTCGCTCAGGATACGGCGGGGCGCGGAGGTTAATGTCCGGGTGGAGATGAAGGCCCACACCATCTACAAGACATTCGAGACCGGCGAACGGCGCGAGTTCGTGCGGATCACCGACGATGTGCAGGCCGCCGTTGACGAGGCCGGGATCTCCGAGGGCATGGTGCTGGTCTCGGCGATGCACATCACCGCCGGAGTGTGGATCAATGACGACGAGCCCGGGCTCCATGCGGACGCGCTCGAATGGCTCGACAAGCTGGCGCCGCCGAGCTGGAAGGAGCCGGCCAACGACACAGCCCGCGCCCTGTCGCCGGATCCCGGGGACTACCGCCACCACGCGGGCGGCGAGGACAACGGCGATGCCCACCTGAAGAACCTCCTGGTCCACCATCAGGCGATCGTGCCGGTCTCGGGCGGTCGGCTCGACCTCGGGCCATGGCAGCAGGTCTTCTACACCGAGTTCGATGGCCAGCGCGCGAAGCGGCTAGTCATAAAAGTGCTCGGGGAGTAGGCCAGTCAGGGTCTCTCGGGGTCCTCCCGTACCCATCCCGTACCCACGGCCATACCCACGGCGAGAGCCACACATCCGTCACCCGCCGCGCCTATCTTCCGGGTGGCGGGCTTCCGAAAAGACACGACCAGAAGGGAACGCATGACCGACAACGACCGCCAAGCCCAAAAGGAAGCCGCCACCGGCAAGCTGCTCAGCGCCTACGCGAAGCTCGTCGGCATGACGGCCCAGGAAATCGCCGACGGCGGCGAGGCCCAGCGTCTGACCGAGACTGTCGACGCCATGACCGAGAGCATCGCGAAGGCGATGTTGATTGCGAGGATCGCCGCCGACGCCGTCCGCGCGAACGAGATCCTCGACGAGCGGAGGCAGGAGGCTCCGCTCGACGACCTCGGCGATGAGCGACGCTCAACTGACGAAAGGAACGACCGATCTTCGCCTGGCTCGTAGGGGGTAGGGGGTGTGCGCACACCCTCACTTACCGCCGACGATCTGGTGACCCGTTTTTTGGCCAAAGCCGGACAATTCCCACGATGACTTGTGCCTGAGCGCTCCAAGGAGAATCGCGAGCCACCACCAACCCCGACCGATTGGCGACCTGCTCGCCGAGCTAGGCGTGCCCGAAAACACGTCTCGCTACGGAGAAAAGCCGCGACAAGCCTTTCCTTCAACCTCGGGCGAGTGCGCAAGCAGTTGAGAAAGCGCGGCACCGCGAGGCAAATCCCTCAGTGACCGGAGGCCAGCAAGGCGCTTTGCGGCTTGTGGCCTGGATCTACGGTGGCAGGTAAGCGCTGGGGCCCGTTCTCCGCTCCCTCACAGCAGATCCAACAGCGCGTTCGACGGCGCCGCCGAAGCGGCTGGTGATCAACGTGCTTGGCGAATAGCTGCAGGCTCGTCCCACTCGAACGGCGGGTACCTGGCAACCATGAACAGCGAGTAGGCGGTGGCGCGGTACTGCCACCGGTACGGGATCAGGATCAGCTTGAACATGCCATCGGGCAGGTCCTTGGTGAACAGGATCACGAAGACGCCGATCAGGGCGACGATCCCAGCGAGCGAAGAGAGCACGCCGGCGACGATCGCGTAGGGAATGATCAGTAGCCAGTGCACGAGCGGGCGCCAGCGGTTGACGCCCTCGGCCGGATACGCGATCTCGAGTTGCGCGGGGTAGGTCGGATCCTGGTCGAGCGCGAACGGCGGGTACGTGTCGGTGAGCAGGTAGACGTAGGCGGTGACGTTCCAGGACCACCGCAGCACTCCGCTGACGAAGTTGAAGATCCCCTCGGGGTAGCGGCCGGTGACCAGGACGGCGAAGAAGGCGACGATCTTCGCGAAGAAGACCCCGATGAACAGGAAGAAGAGAACGAAGTAGTGGGGGATCGCGAGCAGCCACTTGATCAGCGGCAGGAAGCGGTTGTACTCCTCCTGGCGCTCGGCGTCGACCTGGACCGGGTAGTCCGCCGCGGGACTCACGGTGGCGGGCGCCCGTGAAGGCGGCGGCGGTACTGGAGGCTGCGCCCCCTCCGTCGGCCCCGTCGGAGTCTCGGGCGTTCCCGGCCTCTCAGGCGTCTCGGTCATGGTTCCCCTTCGATCGTCCGCTGACGCTCGGCGGCGCCGCCTGTCAGCGGCTCGCTGGATCGCGCGGGATCATTTCACGCGACCCGGCTGGCTTTGGGATTTTTCGCCCCGATCCACGGCATCATCGCGCGAAGCTCCGCGCCCACGTGCTCGATCTGGTGCTCGCCGGCCTCGCTACGCATCCGGCTAAAGCTCTCCGCGCCGGCGCGATTCTCGGCGATCCACTCCCTGGCGAACTCGCCCGACTGGATATCGGCAAGGAGCCGGCGCATGGCCGCGCGCGTCTCCTCCGTGATCACCCGCTTGCCCCGCGTCATGTCGCCGTACTCGGCCGTGTTGGAGATCGAGTGCCGCATGCCCTGAATTCCCTTCTCGTACATCAGGTCGACGATCAGCTTCAGCTCGTGGAGGCACTCGAAGTAGGCGAGCCGCGGGTCGTAGCCGGCGGCTACCAGCGTCTCGAACCCGGCACGTACGAGCTCGGTCGCGCCTCCGCATAGCACCGCCTGCTCGCCGAACAGGTCGGTCTCGCACTCGTCCTTGAACGTGGTCTCGATCACGCCGGCGCGGGTGCCGCCGATCCCCTTCGCATAGGCGAGCACGAGCTCCCGCGCGCCGCCGCTGGCGTCCTCATGCACCGCCATCAGGCACGGGACGCCGCGGCCCTCGGCGAACTGGCGACGCACGAGATGACCCGGCCCCTTCGGCGCGACCATGCCGACGTCGACCTCCGGCGGGGGCTCGATCTGGCCGAAGTGGATCGAAAACCCGTGGGCGAACATGAGCAGGTTTCCCGGGGCGATCCCGTCGCGGATCTCGACGTCCCACGCCTCCGCCTGCTTCTCGTCCGGTAGCAGCACCATCACGACGTTCCCCCTGCTCGCCGCCTCCCCGACGTCGAGCACCGTGAGCCCCTCCGCCTCGGCCTCGGCGCGGCTCGCCGAGCCGGATCGCAGGCCGACCACGACCTCGCATCCGGAGTCCCTCAGGTTGAGGGCCTGCGCGTGTCCCTGCGACCCGTACCCCAGAACCGCGATCGTCTTGCCCTCGAGATGCACGAGGTCCGCGTCGCCGTCGTAATGGATGCCGTCGTTCATCATGCGCGGCACTCTATGCGTCGGGCCGCTTCACGAACCACTCGGTGAACTCGCGGCAGCGTCCCTCGGCATCGAACCGCATCACGAAGCAGTTGTCGTAGATCTCGTCCACGGGACCGCCCGGCTCGGTGACGTAGGTGCTGGTGCCTGTCGCCACCGCGACGTCGCCGTCGACCGCCACGGGCACGTAGCGGGCGTCGTAGGTGCCCGGCTCGTCTCGGGTCGAGGCGCCTTCGTGGTCCCCCTCCCCGAGCCACGCCTCGACGACCGCAGTGCGGCCCTCGATGGGCTCGTCGTGAGGGTGATAGCGGTACTTCACATCCTCGCTGAACAGCGCCGCGATCTGGTCGGGGTCATATGCCTTCCAGGCCGCGACGTAGTCCTCCAGCCAGCGGGCAACGGTTGCCTTGTCCATGGTTCCTCTCCCGGTCGGAGCTTTCGACTGTCGAGCATGATCGCTTGTCACTGAAGCGTTTGGTGCCCCATGAGCCACCAAAGCCTTCAGTCACACTCCTCGGTCGCCCCGAGACGCCACCTGCTGCCTCTCGTCTTTCGCTCGAGGCGGACGGCCGATGGGGCTAACGAAGCGCCCGGCGCAGCAGCTTGCCCGACGACGTGCGAGGCAACTCCGAGACGAACGAGAAGCGCTTCGGGACCTTGTACGAGGCAAGTGACTCCGCACAGTGCCGGCGCAGGTCATCCGAGCCGGCGGCGGCTCCCTCGCGTAGGACCACCACGGCCTCAACGGCCTCCTGCCACTGCGCCTCGGCGCGACCGACGGCGGCGGCGTCCGCGACGTCCGGGTGGCGGAGCAGCACGTCCTCCACCTCGGCGGGGAGCACGTTCTCGCCGCCGGAGACGATCACGTCGCCGAGCCGATCCTCCACGTACAGGAAGCCCTCCTCGTCGATCCGCCCCAGATCGCCGGTGTGCAACCACCCGTCCTCGTCGGCGCAGCCCGGCGCCACCACGGGCCCTTGCACGAGGATCTCCCCACCCTGGATGCGCAGGTGCGTCGTGAGCAGAGGTCGCCCCGCTGAGCCCAGCTTGCGCCGCGCCTCCTCCGGCGCGAGCGTCGTCACCTGAGAGGCCGCCTCGGTAAGGCCATAGGTCTGGACCACGGTCGCGCCGCGCCCGATCGCCTCCTCGAGCACGTCCTGCGGAACGGGTCCACCGCCAACGAGCACGGCACGCAGCGGCAGCAGGTCGATGCCCGCTTCCAGGAGGCGAACGAGCTGCGTGGTAACCAGCGAGATCAGCGTGACCCCGTCCCCCTCCAGCGACGATGCCACCCGAGCCGGGTCGAAGCCATCGTGGACGACGACGCCGGTTCCGTAGATCACGGAGCGCATGACGATCGACAGGCCGCTGACGTGGTAGAGCGGCAGGCAGCAGAGCCAGCGATCGGTGGGCTCGACGCCGAGGTTGAAAGCCGAGCCGACCGCGCTCCATAGGTGATTGCCGTAGGTGATCCCGATCGCCCGCGGATCGCGTGACGTGCCGCTGGTCAGGACCCGGCAATGGACCGCGGCGAGGTCGTGTTCGCCGAGCAGGGGGAGGTCGGCCTCGGTCATCGTGAGCTGGTCCGACTGCCCCACAACGAGCGCGGGCTGGGCCCGCTCCACCTCGGCCTCGAGCTCTCGCGCCGCCAGACGCGGATTCAGCGGATAGGCGATCGCGCCGACCTTCATCAGCGCGTGGAGCAGGAGGACGTACTCGGCCCCGGCACGGCGCGTGAGAACCACGGTCGCGCCGCGCCGCACGCCCCTCGCGGCCAGTCTTCTGGCCGCCCTGGTGGCCTCCGCCTCGAGCTCCTCGTAGCTCAGCTCCAAGCCCTTCGCGATCAGAGCGGTGCGATCCGGGCACGTCTGAGCCCGCTGGGCAAGCCAGTTGTCGAGGATCATCCGGGGCAGCGGTCGTCGCTCATCTGAGGGGATAATCCCGAACGTGCCGATTCCCCACAAGGACGCCCCGGGCGAGGAGCAGCTCTACGCCCCGATCGAGTGGCAGCGGAGGGGCGAGTTCCAGGATCTGATCTACCAGAAGGCAGAGCGGATCGCAAAGATCACGATCAACCGGCCGGATGTACGAAACGCCTTTCGCCCCCAGACGCTCGCGGAGCTGCGCGAAGCGTTCTCGCGGGCCCGCGATGACCTCGAGGTAGGCGCGATCGTCCTCACCGGGGCCGGCGAGGATGCGTTCTGCTCCGGAGGCGACCAGCGGATCCGCGGCGACGACGGCTATATCGGGGATGACGAGGTCGCCCAGCGCGGCGTCGGGCGCCTCGATGTCGGCGACCTCCACGTCCAGATCCGCCGCACTCCGAAGCCTGTCGTAGCCATGGTCGCCGGATACGCCGTGGGCGGCGGGCACATCCTCCACCTGGTGTGCGACCTGACGATCGCCGCCGACAACGCGCGCTTCGGCCAGACCGGGCCACGGGTCGGAAGCTTCGACGGCGGCTTCGGCGCGGCGCTGCTGGCCAGATGCGTCGGCGTCAAGCGGGCGAAGGAGATCTGGTTCCTGTGCCGGCTCTACAGCGCAGAGGAGGCCCTCGGGATGGGTCTCGTGAACGCCGTGGTCCCCCTGGCGGAGCTCGAGCGCGAGACGGTCGCCTGGTGCCGAGAGATGTCCGCGCTCTCGCCCCTGGCGCTGCGGCTCTTGAAGGCGAGCTTCAACGCCGCCGAGGACGGCATCACGGGGCTCCAGCAGCTCTCACACGACGCAACGCTGCTCTTCTACATGACCGAGGAGGGTCAGGAGGGCCGCAACGCCTACCAGCAGGGCCGCCGCCCCGACTTCACGAAGTTCCCGCGCCGTCCTTGACCGACTGGCGCATCTGGCTCATGGCCGCGAGGCCGCGAACGCTGCCCGCGGCAATCGCACCCGTCCTGGTGGGCAGCGCTGCGGCGTTCTTCGAGATGCAGCGGCGAGCGGACTTCCGCTGGCTTGCCCTCATCGCCGCGCTCGTCGGCTCGATCTTCATCCAGATCGGCACCAACCTCGCCAACGACTACTCCGACGCGAAGCGCAGCGCCGACACCGCGGACCGGCTTGGCCCCGTGCGCGTCAGCTCCTCGGGGTTGGTCGCGCCTCGCCGGGTTCTCGTGGCCACCTGGATCGCCTTCGCGGTGGCCGTCGCCGCCGGCATCTACCTCGCCACGGTGGCCGGGGTCGTGATCCTGATCGTCGGCGCGGCGTCGATCCTCGCCGGGGTGCTTTACACGGGCGGCCCGCGCCCATACGGATACGCCGGACTCGGAGAGCTGTTCGTCTTCCTGTTCTTCGGGGTCGTCGCCGTCAACGGCTCCTACTACGTGCAGCTCGAGAGCCTCGACTGGCTGCCGTTCGGCCTCTCCCTGTCCGTGGGGTTCCTCGCCACGGCGATCCTCGTCGTCAACAACGTGCGCGACGTGGAGACCGACCGGCGAGCGGGGAAGCTGACGCTGGCGGTGCGGCTTGGCCGTGGCCGAACCCGCGACCTCTACGTCGGGTTGGTCGCCGCCGCGTTCATCACGGTTCCGATCGCCCTGCTGCTCAGCGTCGAGGATCCCTTTGCCGCCGACGGCACGGCCTGGGGGTTGCTCGCGCTGCTTGCGGCCCCCCTCGCCCGCCGACCGCTTGAGGCCGTGCTGACGAGGACCGACGGACCTTCGCTGAACGCCGCCCTGGCCGGCACGGGTGCGCTCCTCGCGGGGTTCAGCGCCCTGCTCGCGGCCGGGCTCTTGATCGCCGCCTGATGAGGATCAGCTCCGTCGACGCGATCCCCTACGCGCTGCCCCTCAGGGAGCCATACGTGACGGCGAGGGGCCGGCTCGAACGTCGCGAGCTGGTCCTCGTCAGGGTGCGAACGGACGAGGGGATCGAGGGGCTCGGGGAGGGCGTGGCGCTTGCCCTTCGCGGCGGCCCTGGCGTCCATTCCCTCGAGCGGGAGATCCACAAGCTCGCGGCGCCGAAGCTGGTCGGCATGGATCTGGACTCGGATCCTCTCCCACGAGTCGCATCCGCCGCCGCCCGGATCTCGCGCCCCGCCGCCGCCGCAGTCGACCTCGCGCGGCTCGACCTCGCGGCGAAGCTCGCCGGGATCCCGCTCTGGCGCCTGCTCGGCGCCGAGTCGGCGCAGCTGATCGCATGCAACGCGACCCTGGGAGCCGGTCTGCCGCGCGCGGTCGCGGACGACGCGCAGCGCTGGGCGTCCCGCGGCTTCTCCACGCTCAAGCTGAAGGTGGGCGTCCCGGGGGACGTGGCCCAGGTGAAGGCGGTCCGAGACGCCGTCGGCTACGAGGCGAAGATCAGGGTGGATGCGAACGGGGTATGGCCTCCGGAGCAGGCCCGCGAGCGGTTGGCGGCTATGGAGCGCTTCCGCTTGGAGCTGGCCGAGCAGCCCTCTGGCGACCTTGAGGACCTCCGGCTGGTGCGTCAGGAGACGGCGATCCCGATCGCCGCGGACGAAAGCCTCACGTCAGCCCAGGATGCCCAGCGGGCCATCCAGCTTGGGGCCTGCGACCTCGCGACCGTGAAGCTGGCAAAGGTAGGCGGCATCGGTCCGGCGCGTTCGATCGCTCGCCGGCTGCCCGTCTACCTCTCGAGCGCGCTCGATGGGCCGGTCGGCATCGCGGCCGCGGCGCACCTCGCCCAGGTCCTGCCGCGGGAAGGGGTGTGGGCAGGAATCGCGCACGGCCTCGCGACCCAGCTCCTCTTCGCGGACACCATCGCCTCCATCGAGTGCGAGCTGCGGGACGGCTTCCTTCATCTACCCGGGGGCCCCGGCCTAGGCGTCGAGATCGACCAGAGAGCGCTCGAGCGGTGTCGCCTCTAGATCCGCTCGCGCGCGTTCGCGCTACCAGCTCGCCGACGGAGGCGCCACTGATCCACGATATATGTGGTCAAGTGCGGATCCGTCCTCTCAGGGCCGGATACGTACGTGCCCGCCAACGGTCTAGCGTTATTCGGTGGTGGACCCCACCAACCGCAACACGGCACTCGCCTCGGCGATGGTCGAGGAGTTCGCGCGATGCGGCGTTCGCAATGCCACCCTCGCCCCCGGTTCCCGCTCCACCCCGCTCGCACTAGCCCTGTGGCGGCAGCCGGCAATCGACGTCGGGGTGATCGTGGACGAGCGCTCGGCCGCGTTCTTCGCGCTGGGCGCAGCGCTGGCGACCCGTCGCCCCACGGTGGTCCTCTGCACCTCCGGGACGGCAGCCGCAAACCTCCACCCAGCCGTTTGCGAGGCAGACGAGGCAGGCGTGCCCCTGATCGTCCTCACCGCCGACCGTCCGCCGGAGCTGCGCGGCATCGCGGCCGGGCAGACGATCGACCAACTCAAGCTCTACGGCTCCGCGGCGCGCTGGTTCTGTGAGGTCGGCACCCACGAGGCCGACGACGAAGGGCTGCTTCACTTCCGCTCGGTCGCCTGCCGCGCCTATGCGGCGGCGCGGGGAGAGCCGCGCCCCGGTCCGGTGCACCTGAACCTGGCCTGGCGCGACCCGCTCGGCCCCGAGCCGCACCCGGAGGACATCCTCGCCACCTCCCCCCTCGCTCTCCAGGGCCGCGGCGAGCGACCGCTGACTGCCGTCGCAACCGGCGCGCCCGTTGCGGACGAGGCACTGCTGGACGAGATCGCCGAGCGGCTCGCAGACTCACCGCGGGGTCTGATCCTCGCTGGCCGACAGCTCGACGAGCGGCTCGCCGGATCGGTCGCGGAGCTCGCCGCCGCGAGCGGCTACCCGGTCCTCCCCGAGCCCACCTCCCAGCTCCGGCTCGGCGGACCCGTCCAGGACGGCGGCCACGTCGTGTGGCCGTACGACGCGATCGCGCGACTGCGCCCCCCGGCGCTCGACCCCGAGCTCGTAGTCAGGTTCGGCGACACGCCGACGAGCAAGGCGCTTCGCCTCTGGCTGGCCTCGCTTCCGGAGCTGCGCCAGGTCGTCGTCGATGCCGCCTTCGGCTGGAATGAGCCCTCGAACCGGGCCGAGACCATCGTCCGCGCCGACGCCTCCTCATTCGCCGCGAGCCTTGCCGAGCGGCTGGAGGAACGCGACGACGAGTGGCGAGCGACCTGGCTGGACGCGGGCGCGCGGGCGGCCGCGGCGATCGACCGCGAGCTCTCGGCACTCGCCGACCCCACGGAGCCCGGGACCCACGCCGCGCTGGCCCGTCTCTACGCCGACGGCGACCTCGTCTACACCGCCTCCTCGATGCCGATCCGCGACCAGGAGTCGTTCCTTCCGGCCGGTCCAGCTCGCGTGACCTTCCTGTGCAACCGGGGCGCCAACGGCATCGACGGCCTGATCTCCTCCGGAATCGGCGCCGCGGCGGCGAGCGGCCGCCCGACCTGGATCGTCACGGGCGACCTCGGTCTCTACCACGACATGACCGGCCTGGCCGCATTGCGTGAGGCGAGGGGGCCGGTGCGCATCGTCGTCCTGAACAACGCTGGCGGCGGGATCTTCGAGTTCCTCCCGCAGGCGGAGCAGTTGGAGCGCGATGAGTTCGAGGCGCTGCTCGGAACGCCGCTCGGCCTCGACCCCGCGCGCGTCGCCGCGCTTTACGGGCTCCGCCATGAGCGACTTGGGAGCTTGGGCAAGCTCCAAGGGGTCACCGAGGAAGCGTCCGTGCTGATCGAGATCCCGGTCGATCGGCGGCGGAACGTCGCTGTCCACCACGGGGTCGCTGAGCGGATCGGCGAGGAGTTGAGCGCCCTGCGGGGCGCCTGAAGCTATCCGGCGAGCAGCGGCAGCAGCGCGCCGAGCTTGATCTCCGTTTCGGCGAGCTCGGCTGCAGGGTCCGAGTCGGCGACGATGCCGTTGCCGGCGAAGAGGTGAGCGTTGCGATCCCGGAGCAGCGCCGAGCGGATCGCCACGCAGAACTCGCCGTCCTCGGCAGCGTCCATCCACCCAGTGGGGGCGGCGTACCAGCCCCGATCCAGCCCCTCGAGCTCGCGGATCGCCTCGAGCGCCTGCTCGTGTGGCTCCCCCCCGACGGCCGGGGTCGGATGCAGGCGGCCTGCGAGCTCGACCGCCGAGCGGGGCTCGGATAGCTGGGCGTGGATCGGCGTCGCCAGATGCTGGATGTTCGCCACCTTGATGAGCTCCGGCTCCGGTTCGGCTTCCACCCAGACCGAGAGCCTTCGCAGGCCGCGTTGGATTCGGCGCACGACGATCTCGTGCTCGATCCGATCCTTCTCGGAGCGTAGGAGCTGCTCGCCGAGGTGATCGTCGACCGAGGGATCGGCGCTGCGCCGCGTGGACCCCGCGAGCGCCACGGTTGCCGCCCCGGCGCCGCTGCGCCGCACGAGGAGCTCCGGGCTCGCGCCGAGGAACGCGGCCTCGGGGGAGCCGCAGCAGAAGCAGAAGCAGGAGGCAAACGCTTCGCGGAGCGCCTCGTAGAGGGGGTCCGGATGGTGGGCCCGCGGCGCCTCCACCGTGACCTCTCGCGCCAGCACCACCTTCTCGAGCTCGCCGGAACGGATCCGCTCGACCGCGCGTTGGACCGAACCCTCGAAGCGCCCGGGGGGAAGGGTGCTCGCGATCCTCACCTCGTGCGTGGGGTGCGGGTCCGGAAGGGGCAGCGGAATCTCGCGTAGCGAGGCGAGGCGAGCCCGCAGCCGGATCGAGGCCTCCGCCGGGTCGAAGCCCGGGCCGGAGCGGGTGTTCAGGGTGAGGTGCGTGCGACCCTTGACCCTGTGCATGGCGAGCTCGGGCATGACCATGAGCGCCGGCGGAAACGAGGACCATTGCGGCTCTCGACCCCCATGCGGCGCGAAGGCGAACCCCCCCACCCAGACGGCGCCCGCGCCGGCCGGCAGGTCGGCCGGCTCCTCCGCGATCCGGTCCCGCGTCACTCGAGAGCACTCGTCGATCACCTCGGCGAAGCGGTCCTTCCCCCGAGAGATGACCTCGTGGGCGCTCCCCAGTGCGGCGAGCGCAAACCCGTCGCGATCGGGCTGCTCCCAGCAGAACCACCGATCATCGGCGCGGCGCGAGGCGAAGACCGCCGCACTTGGGTCCTCCACCTCGACCGGCACGGTGACGCTGACCATCCGCCGCCCCTCCCCCGCCTCGGCGAGCAGCGATTCCAGCGACTCGAGCGCCGCAGTCGCTCCGACCAACGCTAGCTACTGGTCGGGGCGGGAGCGGGCGATGGCGACCTCGCCGGTCCGAGCCATCTCGATCAGGCCGTGCGGGCGGATCATCCGTTCGAAGGCGTCGATCTTGTCGTTCGAGCCGGTGACCTCGATCGTCATGGTGCGCCGGGAGACGTCGATGATCTTGGCCCTGAAGATCTCGGCGAACTCCATGATCTCGGCACGGTTCTCCACGGTCGCCTGGACCCGGAACAGCGCCATCTCCCTCGAGATGGTCTGATCCGGCTCCATGTCACGGATCTTGATCACGTTCACCAGCTTGTGAAGCTGCTTGGTCACCTGGTCGATCGGATGAACCGCCCCGTCGAGCGTGAGGGTGATGCGGGAGATCTCCGGGTCCTCGGTTGGCCCCACCGCGAGCGTGTCGATGTTGAAGCCACGGCGACTGAACAGCCCGGCGATGCGCGCCAGGACCCCCGGCTTGTTCTCGACCAGGAGCGACAGGATGTGCTTGCGGCCGGTGAACGCCCGTGAGGCCTCGAGGTCTTCGAGCCTTACGACCTCTGGTGTTCCGGCTTCCATTTCTAAGTGGTTCTAGTTGCTAGTTGCGGGTTGCTAGTTGCTAGCCGACCATGTCCCGCGCCGCCGCGCCCGCCGGGATCATCGGGAAGCAGTTCTCGGTCTTCGAGACGCGCACGTCCAGCAGCACCGGGCCATCGGCCCCTAGAGCGGAGCGCATCGCGTCCTTGAGCTCTCCCTTGTCGTCGCATCGCATGCCGGTCCAGCCGAATGCGTCAGCGAGCTTCACCCAGTCGGGGCTGGGTCCCATCTCGACTGCCTTGTAGCGGCCGTCCCAGAAGAGCTCCTGCCACTGGCGGACCATCCCCATGTAGCCGTTGTTCATCAGGAAGACCTTCACCGGGATGTCGTGAACTGCCGCGGTGGCAAGCTCCTGGCAAACCATCACCAAGCTGCCGTCGCCGGCGAGGCAGACGACCGTGTCGTCGGGCCGCGCGACCTTGGCGCCAAGCGCCGCCGGCAGCCCGAAGCCCATCGTGCCCAGGCCGCCGGAGTTGATCCACTGGCGCGGTCTCGAGAAGTGGTAGTACTGCGCGGCCCACATCTGGTGCTGCCCGACGTCGGAGGTGATGATCGCCTCGCCCTCCGTCGCCTCGTACATCGCCTCGACCATGAACTGGGGCTTGATCTCCGAACCGACCGAGTCCTCGTACGTCAGCGGGTACTCGGCCTGCCAGGCTCGGATCTGTCGCCACCAATCGTCGAGGCGCGACGAATCGGCCTTCAGCGCCCGGTACTCGCGGGTCAGCTTCGGGAGGACGTCCTTGGCGTCGCCGACGATCGGGATGTGGGCCGGGATGTTCTTCGAGATCTCGGCGGGATCGACGTCGATGTGGACGAACTTGGCCCGCGGCGCGAACTCCGAGAGCTTCCCGGTGATCCGATCGTCGAACCGAGCGCCCACCGCCACGATCAGGTCGGCGCTGTCCATCGCGTAGTTGGCGGTGCGCGTGCCGTGCATGCCCAACATGCCGAGCCACTGGTCGTGCGGCGACGGGAAGGCCCCGAGGCCCATCACCGTGAGCGTGATGGGGAACTTGTCGGAGGTCACGAACTCGATCAGCTCCCGGGAGGCGTTGGCGTTGATGACGCCGCCGCCGCCGTAGATCACCGGCCGCCGGGCGTTCGCGAGCGCCTTCGCCGCAAGCCGGATCTGCTTGATGTTTCCCTCGGTGGAGGGCCTGTAGCCGGGCAGGTCGGGCGGTCCCTCCGCAGGCTCGTATTCGATCTCGGCGCGTGAGAGGTCCTGGGGCACGTCCACGAGCACCGGGCCGGGCCGCCCGCTCGAGGCGATGTGGAAGGCCTGGTGGACATACTCCGGGATCTGTCGAGGATCGGTGACCAGGAACGAGTGCTTGACGATCGGCATCGTTATCCCGGTGACGTCCGCCTCCTGAAAGCCATCGGTCCCGATCAGCTCCGTGCGCACCTGGCCCGTCACGAAGACCGTAGGGACGGAGTCCATCATGGCGTCGGCGATCGCGGTCACGAGGTTGGTGGCCCCCGGGCCCGAGGTCGCGAACGCCACTCCCACGCGTCCAGACGCCTTGGCGTAGCCCTCCGCCGCGTGGCCGGCGCCCTGCTCGTGGCGGGTCTGGATGTGGGCTATCTCGGCGTCGTACAGGGCGTCGTAGGTGGGCAGGTTCGCGCCGCCGGGAATGCCGAAGGCATGCTCGACGCCTTCGGCCTTCAGGGCCTCACACAGTGCATCCGCCGCCCTCACAGAGGCGCCGAGTGTAGCAACGGGTTTCTGGCGCCCAGCGGGACTTTTTGCCCTATCAGTCGACTAGGCCGCCGCGCGGCCCTGCTCGAATCGCCGCCATGTCGGGCAACTCCAACTCGCCGGGCTTCCAGCGGGTGGAGGGCAGGATCGCCCGCTCGATCACTCGGTCCTCGTAGCGCTTGATGATCCTCAGCATCGAGCGAAGCAGCTCCTCCCCGAGGTGATGGGGCTTCAATCCGAGGTCGATGAGCTTGGTGTTCACGGCGTTGTAGTAGTGGCGCTCAGCCTCGATTCTCGGGTTGGGGAAGCTGCGCACCTCGACCTCGTAGCCGAGCTCCTCGCCGCTGCGCCCCACCAGCTCGGCCAGCTCGGCGACCGAGAACTGCTCGGTGAACTGGTTGAAGACCCGGTACTCGCCGAGCTCGGCCGGGTTGGCGATCGCGAGCTCCACACACTGGAGGGTGTCCCGGATGTTCAGGAAGCCCCGGGTTTGGCCGCCCTCGCCGTAGACGGTAAGCGGGTGGCCGATCACGGCCTGCACGCAGAAGCGGTTGAGCACCGTGCCGAAGTACTCGTCGTAGTCGAAGCGGGTGATCAACCGCTCATCGCGCACCGACTCCTCGGTCTCGATGCCGTAGACCACGCCCTGGTTGAGGTCGGTGGAGCGCAGCCCCCAGACCCGGCACGCGAACTGGATGTTGTGCGAGTCATGGACCTTCGAGAGGTGATAGAGCGAGCCGGGCATCTTCGGGAAAGGGAGCGTGTCCTTGCGCCCTTTGTGCCCGATCTCGATGAACCCCTCCTCGATGTCGATGTTCGGGGTCCCGTACTCCCCCATCGTCCCGAGCTTCACCAGGTGGCAGTCCGGAACCCGGTCGCGGATCGCGAACAGCACGTTGAGGGTCCCGATCACGTTCGTGTACTGCGTCTCGACCGCGGCCTCGCGTGACTTCATCGAGTACGGCGCCGAGGGCTGCTCGCCGTAGTGGACGATCGCCTCGGGCAGCGTCTCGGCGATGACCCGGTCGATGAAGCCGGCGTCCTCCATCGACCCGACGAACGACCGGATCTCGCGTCCGGTCACCTCCCGCCACGCCTCGAGCCGGTCGGCAAGCGATCGGATTGGGGTCAGGGAGCCAGTCGAGTGCAGGATGTGCCAGCGCCGGCGCGAGAAGTTGTCGAGGACCGACACCTCGTGGCCGCGCTCGGAGAAGCGCATCGCGGTGGGCCAGCCGAGATATCCGTCACCCCCGAGGATGAGGATTTGCACCGCGTGAGCGTAGCGGAGACCGCCCGCCCCGCCGGGGCGCGCCGCTGCGTGAGCGGCGTCTCGCTGCGGCTATGCTCGCCCGCCCATGGCCGCTCTGAGCCTGGCATTCGCGAACCTGTTTCCGCCGGAGTTGACCGCGATCCGCGCCACCGGCCTGGTGGTCGCGGCGCTCGTCGCCGCCTTCGCGGTCTGGCGACGGCGCTCGCTGCGCAATATGGACGTGCTGATACTGCTCTTGCTTGCCCTCGGCTTGGCGATCGTCGCGGGCACCGAGCTCCTCGATGCGATCCTCAGCGCCTTCTCGTTCAAGCGCGAGAACGGCACGCGGATCGTAGGGGTCGCCGTCTTCGCGATCCTGATCATCCTCCTGCTCGTGATTCGGGCCCTGGCACAGGGATCCCGGGTCACCCGCGAGCTGTCCGCCGTGCTCGAGGGATTGGCGTGGGAGCAGTTCGCGGCGGCGGGCCATCCGCAGCGCTTCCGGGACAAGATCGGGGTCCTGATCCCTGCCTACAACGAGGCGGAGAGCATCGCCTACGTGTTGGACCGGATCCCGGAGGAGGTGTTGGGAGTCGAGACCGCGGTGCTCGTCGTGGACGACGGCTCGCGCGACGGCACCGGCGAGATCGCGGCCGCTCATGGCGCCGTGGTGGCGCGGCACGTGATCAACCGCGGCGGCGGTGCGGCCCTTCGCACCGGCTACCGGCTGCTCGCCGACTCGGGCGCGAAGGTGGTCCTGACTCTCGACGCGGACGGGCAGCACCTTCCGTCCGAGATGGGCCGGCTGCTGGAACCGGTGCTCTCGGGGGAGGTCGCGGTGGCCCACGGCTCCCGCGTACTGGGGGAGGCGGAGCCCAACGCCCGCGCCCGCGAGCTGGGGATCGTGTTCTTCAACCGCATGGTCTCCGTGATCACGGGGACGAAGGTGAGCGACTGCTCGAACGGCTACCGCGCCGTCCGCACCGACGTCCTGCCGCAGCTCGCCCTGCGTCAGGAGCAGTTCCACACCTCCGAGTTCCTGATCGAGGCGATCAGGGCTGGGATTCCCACCAGGGAGGTGCCGGTCACCGTCGCCCGCCGCCTCCACGGCCACTCCAAGAAGCCCGCGGTCGTCCGCTACGGCCTCGGGTTTGCGAACGCGATCGTCAGGGCCTGGTTGCGCTAGCGCCCTGGCTGGCGGACGTCGGAGGGATCCGGAAGGTAGAGGTCGGTCCCGCAGCGGGTGCAGACCTGAACGTAGAGCTTCAGCACCTTGCCACAACGCGGGCAGCGGCGTTCAGGCTCCTCCGCCTCCGCGCGGAGGAGGATCACCGCGACTAGCCCGAGGAGCGGCAGCACCGCGCCGACGATGAGCCAGATGAAGAACGAGCTCCCCTTGGCGCGGCCGATCACACCGGTCGCGATGCCGAACAGCAGGGCGATCAACGCGTATTCGCCGCCGGCCATCGCGTCACTCGAGCGGTCGGGGGGTGCCAAAGCCCCCTCCGACGATGACGACGTTCCAGGTCACTGGCCAGACCTACTCGAGCCCAGCTTCGACCGAATCAGCCGGGTGACTTCGGCCCCGTCGGCGCGACCCTTCGTCTCGCGCATCACCGCGCCGACGATCGGGCCGATCGCCTTGAGGTTGCCGCCCCTGACCTTCTCGGCGGGGCCCGGCTCCGCCTCGATCGCTCGCTCCACGATGGCCTCGAGCTCGCCCGCGTCCGACATCTGACCGAGCCCCTCGCGCTCCACGACGGCGGCCGGATCGCCGCCCTCCGCGACCAGCGTCGCCAGCACCCGGCGCGCCGCACCGGTCGTCACCTGCCTCGACTCCACCATTCCGACGAGGCTCGCCAGCGCCTCCGGGGAGACCTTCGAGCTCGCGGGGTCCACTCCGCCGTCACCGGCCTCGCGCAGACGCGCCACGAGCTCACCGGTGATCCAGTTGGCCAGCGCCCGCGGCTCGACGTCGAGGCCGGCGGCGAGGGCGCGCTCGAAGAACCGGCCAAGCTCGGCGTCGAAGGCAAGCTGCTGAGCCGTCACCTCTGGGAGATCCAGCTCCGCCTGATAGCGATCGCGCCGCTCCCCCGGCAGCTCACCGATGGCCTCCCGCGCCTCACGCAGCATCTCCTCCGTGGGCGCCAGCGGCACCAGGTCGGGCTCCGGGAAGTAGCGGTAGTCGTGCGCGTACTCCTTGGAGCGAAGGGGCGTCAGCGAACCCGACCGCGGATCGAAGTGGAAGGTCTCCTGCACGACCTCCTCTCCTAACTCGAGCAGCCCCGCCTGCCGCTCGAGCTCGGCCGCGATTCCGCGCTCGAGAAAGCGGAAGCTGTTCACGTTCTTGAGCTCGGTCTTGGTGCCGAGCGCGTCCGTGCCCTCGCGGCGCACGGAGACGTTGGCGTCGCAGCGCAGGCTCCCCTCCTCCATGTTCGCGTCGGAGACGCCGAGCTGCCTGACCGTCGTCCGCAGGAGCTGCGCCCAGTCGCGGGCCTGCGCGGCGCCGCGCAGATCCGGCTCGGTGACGATCTCGACCAGGGGCGTACCGCCGCGATTGAAGTCCACTAGCGAGCTCGCGGAGCCGTGGATCCGCCCTGACTCGCCGACGTGGATCATCTTCGCGGCGTCCTCCTCGAGGTGGACGCGGTGGATGCGCACGCCTCCGAGGTTGCCTCGGCGGGCCAGTGGGATGTCGTACTGGCTGATCTGGTAGCCCTTGGGGTTGTCCGGATAGAAGTAGTTCTTTCGATGGAAGATCGAGCGGGGGGCGATCTCGCAGTCGAGCGCCAGGGCGATCTGCAGCGCGTAGCGGACTGCCTGCTCGTTGACGACCGGCAGGGTGCCGGGATGCGCGAGACAGACCGGGCATGTGTGCAGGTTGGGCTCGTCGCCGAAGGACAGCCCGCAGCCGCAGAACATCTTCGTCCGCGTCGACAGCTGGACGTGGATCTCGAGACCGATCACCGCCTCGTATCCATCGGGGAGCAGCCCGCTGTCCGCTTTCCGCTGCCCTCTCATCCGTATCCCAGCTCGGTCAGCCTCTCCTCGTCGAGCCCGAAGTAATGCCCGATCTCATGTACCACCGTCCTGCGCGCCTGCTCGGCAGCAGCGCGGCATTCGATCTCGGTGATCACGACGCGCTCCCAGGGCTCGCGTCGAACCCGATTGTGCGCTCGAGCACGTAGGCCGCCTCCAGCAGCCGCGACTCCGCGAAGGCCGGGCCCGCGATCTGGAAGCCGACCGGAAGCTCCGGCCCGCCGTCCCCCGGCTGGGCGAGGCCGGCCGGGATCGAGATCGCCGGGATTCCAGCAAGCGACATCGGCACGGTGAAGTAGTCGGAGAGGTACATGGCGAGCGGATCCGCCGTCCGCTCACCGAGCTTGAACGCGACCGTGGGGGAGCTGGGCGTGACGACGAAGTCGACTCGCTCGAAGGCGCGGGCGAAGTCCTCGACGATCTTCGTGCGTACACGCTGGGCCCGACCGTAGTAGGCCTCGTAGTAGCCCGACGAGAGCGCGTAGGTGCCGAGCATGATTCGGCGCTTCACCTCGGCGCCGAAGCCGCTTGCGCGCGTCCGCTCGTACATCGCCAGCAGATCCCGTTTCCCGTTGGTGCGAAGCCCGTAGCGGACGCCGTCGTAGCGAGCGAGGTTCGCCGACGCCTCGGCCGGGGCGAGCACGTAGTAGGCGGAGAGCCCGTGGTCGGCGTGCGGCAGCTCGATCTCCTCCACCGCCCCTCCGAGCCCCTCGATCGTCTTTACGGTCGTCTGGAACGTCTCAGCGACCCCAGCCTCCACCCCCTCGGCCTCGTGGGAGAAGTCGCGGGCGACGCCGAACCGAAGCCCGTCCAGATCCTCCCGCGAGGGAAGTTCCACCCCGCGTTCGATGCCGACCGAGGTCGAGTCGCAGGGATCGCGCCCCTCCATCGCCCCCAGCAGCAGGGCGGAGTCCGTGACGTCGCGGGTCAGCGGCCCGCACTGGTCGAGCGAGGAGGCGAAGGCGATCATCCCGTAGCGGGAGATCGCCCCGTAGGTGGGCTTCAGGCCGACGATCCCGCAAAGCGATGCTGGCTGGCGGATCGAGCCGCCCGTGTCGGTGCCGATCGCCCAGGGCGCAAGCCGGGCCGCGACCGCCGCCGCCGAGCCGCCCGAGGAGCCTCCGGGGACCCGCTCCCGGTCCCACGGGTTGAGCACCGGCCCGTAGCCGGAGTTCTCGTTCGAGGAGCCCATCGCGAACTCGTCCATGTTCGTCTTGCCGAGCACGCGCGCGCCGGCCTCGGCGAGCCTGCGAACGGCGGTGGCGGTATAAGGCGGACGGTAGCCCTCGAGAATCCGCGAGCCGGCGGTCGTCTGCACCCCCTCGGTGCAGAAGATGTCCTTGACGGCGATTGGCGCGCCGCGGAAGCGGCCGTCCGAGTGCTCGTTCCTCGTCCCTCGTTCCTCGTTCGTTCGGCCTTGTACCCAGAGGTATGCGTTCAGGTCGTCGCCAGCGGCGGCTTCGGCGTAGGCGTCGAAGTACTCCTCGGAGGAGAGCTCGCGGTCTCGGATTCGCCGCAGCGCCGCGGCGGCGGTCAGCTCGAGCAGGCTCATGCCTGCGGGGACGGGACCCGGAACGCTCCCTGCGCCGGGTCGGGGGCCGGCTCGAGCGCCTGCTCGACCGGCAGGCTCGGACGCGGCTCGTCGGACCGCAGGACGTTTTCGAGCGCAACGACGTGCGCGGTCGGCTCCACTCCCTCGAGGTCAAGCTCGTTTATCCGCTCGACGTGCTCGAGGATCCCCGAGAGCTCACGCGACATGCGCTCGAGCTCCTCCTCGCTCAGCTCGAGCCTCGCAAGGCGCGCCACGTGCAAGACCTGGTCGCGATCGATCACGGGTTGATTCTAGGTGGGGATGGAGATCGGCCGGCTGCGATCCCGTGCTAACCGATCAGGCGCGGGACGCTCGGCCGGTAGCTTGAGACAGGTGGCCCACCAAAGTCTCAGCTTCCGTTGATCAACCCGACCAAGCTCCCCCGCGATACGGTGCCGAACAGGAAGCCGGGCGACTGGCCGGTGGCCAAGGTCAGCTTGGCCCGAACTACCTCGACCCCCTCATAGCGATCGCGGACCACCTCGACCGCGGCCACCGAGTCGCTAATCGGTTCACCGGTAACGGGCTCTCGGGCATTGCGGGCGAGCGAACCTTTGAGGGCGGAGGCCACTTCACCGGCCCGCTCGGCCGTACCGCCGACGATGCAAAGCACCTCGCGTTCGGCTTTTGAGACACCCAGGGCCACCAGCTCGACGCCGAGCTCGGTCGAGAGTAGAAGATTGTCCGGGATCAGCCGCGCCGCAACCACATCGCCTAGGCAGTCGGCTGCAGCGCGGTAAGTCGGTTCGTCGAGCAGACGATCGCCGCGACCGAGCAGCGCATCGCGCGCCGTCTCGGAGATGGCCAGCACGGTTAGGTCGCGGCTGAAGGCGTCGCGGGCTCCGAGGCCGAAGACACCGGACCGCAGCAACGGCTCGGGAACGACGGCATAGTCGCCGATGTCGACCAACTCGAGCTGGCCGACCCGCTGCGCCCGACCGCCTGCCCCGACCAGTCTTTGGCCAAGTTGGCGGCCGTCGACCCCGTCGAGGCGCAGGCCGAAGGCGTAGGAACCGCCCACCGAAACCAACCGCTCGGCCCTCAACGGGTCAAAGCCAAAGTGCTGACGAAGACGCGGAGCCTCCTCGATCACGCTGCCGGCGTTCGGACCCAAAGCGTTCCCGATCAACTCATCTCCCGCACTGGTTTTCGAAACCAGTTGCGGATCGGCCCACCCGACCCCGAGTGAGCCATGTGCCCCGCCTCCACCCACGGCGGCCAGGGCCTCGGCCAGGGGCCCGCTGGGGGGCGGGGTGCTTGGCGTGTCCCCGCACCCAGCCACCGCAAGCGTCACGGCGACGACGACCCACGTCCCGACCCTGAAGCCCGCTCGCCCCACCGAGCGCGAGACCCCGAGCACCCGCCAGAGGCGACGTATCAATTGTTTGCGCCGATCACCGTGGATGCCGGGTGAGCCATCGCAGCGCCTGGGCGGCTGCCTCGTCCGGCGGGAAGACTGGATACAGCACCGCCTCGATCCTCGCCTCCGCAGTGATGAGCGTCAGCCGCTTGAAGTACCTGTGGCCATGGAAGTCGAACGTGGGAAGTGCGAGCGTCTCGCTGAGCTGCAGCCGTTCGTCGGAGAGCAGCGGGTAGGACAGCTCAAGCTGCTGCACGTGCTCGCGCTGGCTTGAGCTGCTCTGGCTTGCGAGGCCGAACACCGCAACGCCTGCGGCTTGGAAGCCCGCCAGCTCGTCGCGGAAGCTGCACGCTTCGGGCGTGCAGCCCCGAGCCCCAGGGACCGCCGTCCACTCTTCAAGCAGATCGTCGCGGCCGGGGCCGCCGATGCCCGGATAAACGAAAACGAGCGAGCGCGTTGGCAGCTCGTCTAGCCGCACGCTACGGCCATCGCTCGCCGGGAGCTCGATCGCCGGCAGACGCTTCCCTGGTAGGTGATCGGCGGCGCCGTCGTCGTCGGGCACCGGGAGGTCGAGGCTCGAGCGGGGGTCATTCACGACGCGCATTCTCCTAGGTCGGGGCGTCTCGACAGCCTCACGCGCCCGGCTCAGGCCGTCCCTCTCGATCATGCCGAGGGCACCGCGTCGGGTGCTGGAAAGCAAGAACATGGACCTCGCGGTTCGACCGCTCCGTATCTGGAGTCGCCTGAGATGAACTCGCGTGGTCGCATCGCCTTGATCTCGGCGAGCCTCCCGC
>Ga0126312_10000322_pt1 | contig 26908 bp, 25 predicted proteins | sample Plot104A_FD_92537 | JGI IMG/M metagenome (GOLD analysis project Ga0126312, IMG submission 92537) | Serpentine soil microbial communities from UC McLaughlin Reserve, CA, USA - Plot104A | ecosystem: Environmental > Terrestrial > Soil > Grasslands | place: USA: UC McLaughlin Reserve, Lake County...
CACATCCTCCTCGGTGGCAAGGTCGAGCGCGATCGCACCGTAGTCGCTTTTGTGCTGGAGCTCGGGGGAGGTGAGCTTGAGCGCCACGGGCATTCCGATCTCCAGCGCCGCCGCGACGCACGCGTCCTCGCCGTCGACTACCCGGCCGTCGGGAACCGCGATCCCAGCTCGGGCGAGAAGCTCCTTGGCGGAGGCCTCATCGAGCCAGGTCTGCCCGGCGTCCACGGATGGGCGCAAGGCCCGCGTTGCGTCCGCGATCGCCCGCAGCCGAGCGGGATCCGCGGGCTCGGCGCGCAGCGCGAGGGCGCAGCGAAGCGCTGTGCGCAGCCCGGCCAGCGCCGGGACACCGTGGGCGGCGAGTTCGCGACAGGCCTCGTCCTCGATCAGGTCGGGAAGGGTGGAGGCGACGAGGGAGGCCGCATCGGTCTCGGCCGCGCCGGCGAGGATTCCCGCCCGAACCGCGGCCCAGCTGGCCTCGGACTCGGGCGAGAGATCGTGCGGGTGGTCGTAGAGCATCAGGAGCTGGTCGATCCCGGGGTCGGCGCCCACGACGGCGACGATCTGCTTTAGCCGCTCGGAGTCGCCCCAGATCATCGCGGTGTAGTCGAGGGGGTTGGCCACGGTCGCGGCGTCGGGAAGCAGCTCGGTAAGGCGCTCGCGCGTCTCGAGCTGAAGCGGCGGCAGTGGCAGGCCGATCTCCTCCGCCCGGTCGGCGGCGACGCCGGAGTCACCGCCGGAACAAGTGAGGATCCCCAGCCCGCCGGGCGGCTCGCCGGGGAGGGGGCGGGCACGCGGCTCCGCGAGCGCCTTCGCCAGCTCGAGCAGCTCGTGCGGGTCGGCGGCCCAGGCGCCGCCGGCCTCCTCGACCAGGGCGCGGAACACCCGTTGGTCGCCCGCCAGCGCCCCGGTGTGCGCCGAGGCCGCGCGGGTTCCGGCCTCGGAGGCGCCGACCTTCAGCACCGCGACGCCGATGCCGGCGTCGGCGCATCGCGCGAGCGCCTCCGCCAGGGTGGCGCCATCGCCGTCGGATTCAAGAAAGAGGGCCACCGAGCCGACCCCTTCGAGCTCGGCGATCGCGCCGAGCCAGTCGCTCGCGTCGCACACGGCCTGGTTCCCGGTGGAGATGATCGTGTGCCAAGCGATCCCTCGCAGCGATCCCAGTGCGTTCACCGCCACGTTGCCGCTCTGAGAGACCATCGCGACGGAGCCGGGATCGAGCGGCGGGACGGAATCCCCCCACATCGCCGCGCGCGACGCCGCGGCGACGATCCCGTTGCCGTTCGGCCCGCAGACGGGCAGGTCGCCGGCCAGCGCCACGCGGCGAAGCTCCGCCTCCAGCTCGCGGCCCGCCTCGATCTCACCGAACCCGGCCGACAGCACGACGGCCCCGCCGCAGCCTCGCTCGGCGGCCTGCGCGAGCGCGTCCGGGACGCTCGCAGCCGGGATGGCGACGACAACGGTGTCGACCGGCTCGGGCAGCTCGGCCACGTTTGGGAAGCACTCTCGCCCGAGCGCCTCGGCGCGGTTGGGATTGACGCCCCAGACCGGCCCCTCGAATCCCGAGCGCTCGAGGTTGCGAAGGACGTTCGCCGCGTAGGCGTCGGCACGCTCGTTCGCGCCGACGACCGCGATCGACTGGGGCCGCAGCAGCGGGATGAGGTCCACGGAGCGGCGGCCTCCGATCTAGTGGAGCATCCGCTCCACGCCGCGGCGCTCGAGGCCGCGGGCGACGATCAGTCGCTGGATCTCGGATGTTCCCTCCCAGATCCGGTCGACGCGCAGCTCGCGCAGCAGCCGCTCGGCCACGTTCGAGCGCATGTATCCGCGCCCACCGAAGGCCTGCACGCAGCGGTCCGCGCACCGCCACGCGGCCTCGCTGACGAACAGCTTCGCCATCGACGCCTTGTGATGGATGATCTTGCGGTCCGCGCCCTCGTCGGCCATCTTCGCGACCGTCATCGCGAGCAGCCGCCCGGCCGCGGCGTCGGCCGCCGAGTCGGCGAGCGGGAATGACACGCCCTGGTAGTCGTAGATCCGCGAGCCGCCCTGCTCGCGGCCCGTCGCCCAGGAGACGGTCTCGTCTAGGAGCCGCCACATCGCGCCGACGCCGCGCGCTGCGATTGCGATCCGCTCCTCGGTGAACCAGGCGCGCTGCATCTCGTCGCCGGACCCGACCTCACCGACGACCGAGGAGGCGGGCACCTCGACGTCGTGGAAGGCGATCGTCGGGTGGCCCTCCGGATAGCTGTGAGTGAAGGCCGGGTCCTCGACCACCTCGATGCCGTCGAGATCGTCGTCGACCAGGAACAGCGTGGGCAGGCGCTGGGCGCCGTCGACGACGTTGGCCATCACGATGTGGACGGACGCGACGTCGCCCGAGGTCACGAACCACTTCTCGCCGCTAATCCGGAAGCCGCCGTCGGTCGGCGTGGCGGTCGCCTGGATCCGCGAGGGATCCGAACCGGCGTCGCGCTCGGTGACGGCGTAGGAGTCCTTCAGCTCGCCGCGTAGGGCGGGGCGCAGGTAGCGCTCGCGCTGCTCGGGGCTCGCGTGGTCCCACACGTTGTAGGCGTTTGGAATGTGCCAGTAGATGCCGTTTGTGGAACGGCCGAACTGTTCCTCGACGAGCGCCCAGCCGAGGCGCGACCAGCCCTGGCCGCCGTACTCCGGGGAGTGGAGCCCGCCGTTCAGCTTCGCGTCGATCGCCTCGCGCTTGATCCGCTCGATCGTCTCGGCCGGAAGGCGGCCGTGGGCGGCCTGCGCCTCCTCCTCGAGGGGGATCAGCACCTCGTCGACGAAGCGCCGGGCGCGCTCGCGCAGCTCGATGAGCTCGGCGTCCAGCTCGAACGGCAGGCCCTCGGAGGCGGTCGCGACTGAGGCGCCGTTGCCGCCCCCCGTCACCTCTGCGGTCGTGATGCTCATCGTCCTCGTCCTCCTCTTCCCCCGCGCTCGGCGAGTCCCAGCTTCAGGGCGTCGTGGTTTGAGATTACGTCCATGGCGGCGGCGCGCGCCTCCTGGGTCGCACGGTCATCGCCCTGCGATCGGGCAAGCGCGCGGGTCTCGTCGAGCCAGCGCTCCCAGCGCCGGCGCGAGCCGCGAACCACGAGCCGCTCGGCCCGCGTCCGCTCGCGCTCGAGCTCACCCGGGGCGGGCTCGACACCGTGCCGGAGCGTCGCGATTGCCGCCGGGAGCTCGACCTCGGGCTCCGGCGTGAGCGACAGCCAACTGCGTCCCGGGCGCCTCACCGGCGAATACGATACCATGATTGATGCATTTGACTACAAAGTCAATCACAGGCACCCATGAGGTGCGAACCGAACGGGATGGCCGGGCTACGGCAAACGGCTCCGCGCCCGCGCCCCCGAAGGCCCTGGACCCCGGCCTCTATCTCGATTCCGGCATCCTCGACCGCGAGCTGGAGACGATCTTCTCTCGCACCTGGCAGTACGCCGGGCACGTTGGGGATCTGCCTGAGGCGGGCAGCTACCTGACCGCTATCGCGGGCGACCAGCCGGTCCTGGTGCTGCGCGGCGACGACGGGGAGATCCGGTCCTTCCGCAACGTCTGCCGCCACCGCGGCTCGCAGCTTCTGAGAGGGAGCGGGCGCTGCAAGAAGGCGATCCGCTGCCGCTACCACGGATGGACCTACGACGCGACCGACGGCAAGCTGCTCGGCGTGCCCGAGCATCGCGGCTTCGCCGAGCTCGACAAGTCGAAGCTCGGCCTGATGCCCGCGCGGGTCGAGTCGCTGGCGGGGCTGCTGTTCGTGAACCTCGACCCGGACGCCTCGTCGCTGGCGGAGACGACCGGCGATCTCGGGAGCAGGCTCGAGCGGTATTCGCTGCCCGAGCTGGCGCGCTTCACCAACTTCGGTGAAACTCGCCAGCCGGCGAACTGGAAGATCGTCGCGGAGAATTACCTCGAGGGCTACCACGTGCCGATCGCCCATCCCGGACTGATGCGACTGCTTGACTACAAGCGCTACTCGTTCGAGCTCCACGACGGGTGGGCATGGTTCGAGGCCCCGATGCGCGACGCCCCCTCATCGAACTTCCGCGAGCGGCTCTACCAGCGGCTGGTGCGCCCGATGCCGGGGCTGGAGGAAGCCGACCGTCGCGTGTGGCGCTACGCCTTCGTGTTCCCGAACACGACGATCGACCTGCACCCCGACCAGGTGAACGTCTGGCAGATGGTGCCGGCGGGAACCGGAGAGACGCGCGACGTATGGGGCATCTTCGGGCCGCGTAAGCGCTCGCCGCTGGCCCGACTCGCCCAGCGCCTCAACCACGACCTCAACGGCGAGGTGCTCGACGAGGACATCGACCTCGTCGCGGGAGTCCAGAGCGGCATCCGCACGCGTGGCTATCAGCCCGGCCCGCTCGCCCCGCGCGAGGGGGCGGTTGGCTGGTTCGCTGACCGGGTGCGGGCGGCCCTCGCGGAGGTACCGGCATGAGCGGGCCCGCCGCCGGGACCAACGGACGGCCCGCTACCGCGCCGACGCTGCCCCTCGATCGCGCGGGCGTGGAGGCGACGCTCCAGCCGCTGGAGCGGGCGAGCATGCTGCCGCCGAGCGCGTTCACCGACACCGCTGTTTTCGACTGGGAGCTCGAGAGCCTGTTCTGCGACGGCTGGATCTGCGCGGCCCACGTCTCCGCGGTGGCCGAGGCCGGTGCCTACGTCATGCGCGAGGTCGGCGACGAGAGCTTCTTCGTCATCCGCGGCAAGGACGGCGAGCTCCGCGGCTTCTACAACGTCTGCCGCCACCGCGCCGCGCGCATCTTCTCCGACAGCGCCGGGAAGGTCCGCGCCCGGATCACCTGCCCGTACCACGCGTGGTCCTACGGACTCGACGGCACCCTCCAGGGCACCCGCCACACCGAGGGCCTCGAGGACTTCGACCCCGCCTGCCACGGGCTCGCACCGGTGGCGGTCGAGGTCGTCGGGGGGCTGGTGATGGTGAACCTCTCCCCCAAGCCGCCCCCGGTCGGCGGTCACATCGGGGAGCTCGAGGGCTGGCTCAAGCGCTATCGCCTGGGCGAGCTTGAGCTCGGTGGGCGTCACGACTACTCGGTCGCCTCAAACTGGAAGGGGATTGCCGAGAACTACAGCGAGTGCCTGCACTGTCCGGGCGTGCACCCGGAGCTGAACGCGATCTCCCCCTACGACAGCGGCGTGGCCGTCGAGGGCCCGGGGGTGTGGTGCGGCGGATCGATGACCCTCAAGGAGGGCGTTGTGACGATGGGTCGGAACGGCGGGACCCAGCGGCCGCCGATCGACGGCCTCAACCCGGCCGAGCTCAACAGCGTCTACTACTTCGTCCTCTTCCCCAACTCACTGGTCTCGCTGCATCCCGACTACGTGATGCTCCACACCCTCTGGCCGCGTGAGCCGGGGCGCACGGATGTGGTCTGCGAGTGGCTCTTCGAGCCCGAGACGATCGCGGCTCCGGAGTTCGACCCGAGCGATGCGATCGACTTCTGGAATCAGGTGAACAAGGAGGACTGGCACGTGTGCGAGCTCGCCCAAAAGGGTGTCGGATCCCGAGGCTATGTCGCGGGGCGGTATTCGACCCACGAGGGCGACGTGCACACCTTCGACAAGATGGTGGCCAACCACTACCTAGCGGCCCTGCGATGAACAAGATCGCCGCCGCCCTGGGCGAGGTTGGGCTGCCGGAACCGATCGGTCGGCTCGCCGCCCGCGACTGGGACGCGATCGTCGTGGGCGGGGGGCACAACGGGCTGACGGCCGCGGCCTACCTCGCGCGCGCGGGCCGCAGCGTCCTGGTCCTCGAGCGGCGAGAGCGGCTCGGAGGCGCGGCGACGCTGGAGCGCCCGTTCCCCGACGAGGGTTACGTGGTGAGCCCCTGCGCGTACGTGGTCGGCCTGCTCGACCAGCTCGTGATCGACGAGCTCGAGCTCGAGCGCCGCGGGCTGCGCTACTGGGTCGCCGACCCCAACCTCTGGGTCCCGTTCGACGACGGCACCGCTTTCGGCCAGTGGCTCGACGACGACAAGACGCAGGCGAACCTGGAGGAGCTTGGGGTCTCGAAGTCCGACATCGACGGCTACTGGGCTTATGAGGAGCTCTTCGACGAGGTGCGCCGCAAGCTGCGAAAGGGCGCTCGCGACACCTGGGTAGGCGATTCGCCGCGGCGGGCGGAGCTCGAGGAGCTCCTCGACGGCAACCAGGAGATGATCGATCTCCTGTTCGAGGCTTCGATCGCCGATGTGCTCGATGAGCACCTCGACGACGAGCGGCTGAAGACCGCGCTGTTCGGCCAGGGGATCATCGGAACCTGGGGCGGCCCCCGCGAGCCCGGCACCGCCTCGATCAAGCTCATGCACTACCAGGGCGACCTCGACGGCCAGGGCCCCGTATGGGGCTACGTCGAGGGCGGGATGGGGATGTGCAGCTTCGCGATCGCGGATGCCGCCGCCGAGGCGGGCGCCGTGCTCGCCTGCGGCGTGCCCGTCGCGGAGATCCTGCCCGGCGAGGGAGTGCGCCTGGAGGACGGCACCGCGCTGCGGTCCCGGATGGTGCTCTCGAACGCGGACCCGAAGGTCACGCTGCGCCTGCTCGAGGGGCAGGGCGTGGACGAGGGATTCCGCGAGCGTCTCGAGGAGTGGAAGGTGCGCAGCCCGGTGGTGAAGTTCAACGCCGCCCTCGACCGCCTGCCCGAGTGGACCGCCGCGCCCGGGGCCGACTGGCCCGCGCGGGCGACGATCGACGCCACGGGCACCATGGACGAGGCCCAGCGCGCCTTCGAGGCGTGCGCCCGCGGCGAGCCGGCCGTCGCCTTCGGCGAGATCTACCTTCAGACCGGTTACGACCCGTCGCCCGCGCCGGAGGGCAAGCACCTGATGAGCGTCTTCGGCCAGTACGCGCCGTACGACCTCGCCGAGGGCGATTGGGACTCGCGGCGCGAGGGCGTCGCGCGCCAGTTCATCGAGCTGATCGATCGCTTCGCACCGGGCATCGAGGATCGTTTGGTCGCCTATGAGGTGCTCGGGCCGCCCGACATCGAGTCGCGCATTGGCCTCACCGGCGGCAACATCTTCCAGGGCGAGGTCACGCCGGATCAGATGTGGGAGCACCGCCTCAGCCCTCGCACGCCGGTCCCCGGGCTCTACCTCTGCGGCGCGGCCACGCATCCGGCCGGAAGCGTGATCGCGCTCAATGGCCGCAACGCCGCGGTCGCCGCGCTCGCCGACACGAACGGCGCGCTGCCGCAGCCCGCGGAGGCGGTCCGGGCGGGGAGCTAGTTTCGTGTCCGTGGGCACCACCGAGCGCGCCCAGGACACTCGCGATCGCATCCTCGACGCGGCCTGCGACCTGATCGCGAGCGAGGGAATCGACGAGGTCCGCATCGCCAGGGTCGCTCAGCGAGCCGGGGCGTCGACCGCGCTCGTGCATCACTACTTTTCGACGCGCGAGGAGCTGCTCGAGCAGGCGCTCATGCACTCCTTCGATCTCGCCGGCGAGCAGCGCTTCGGCGACGACCCGGCGACCGTCGGCGCACCGACCGAGCGCCTCGCCTACGTGATCCGCTCCTGCCTGCCGGAGCCGGGGGTTCAGGAGCGCGAGTGGGTGCTGTGGGTGGAACTCTGGCTGCGCGCGGTCCGCGAGCCGAACTTCCAGCCGGTGGCCGCGCGCCTCTACGCGCGCTACCGCGCCTGGATCGAGGACGTGATTCGCGCCGGCGTCGAGGCGGGCGAGTTCACCGCCCCCGACCCCGGCGCGGTGGCCGACCACGCCATGGCCCTGCTCGACGGGGTCGGGATCCGGGCGCTCCTCCGAGATCCGACGATGAGCCTCACGGACGCCCGCGCATTCGTGGCGGACCGAATCGCCGCGGAGCTCGGGATCGACGCGGCGACCCTGCCGTAGCGCCCCAAATCACGTGAGGTCGGGGTTTGCCTGACATATTCAGGTGAATGCCGATCTCAACCGGCCTGGGCCGCGGCGAGTGCCTTCACAATTCGGTCGATGACGCCCCTTGGGTCGTCTCGAACCTGTCGGCCCGTCACCGGCATGACCGTGATTCCGTGGGCCGTCAGGGTTGCTCGCTTTAAGTGATCTCGCTCGAATGCGGTCCTTCCGGAGTGGGCGTCCCAGCCGTCGATCTCGATCGCAAATCTCAAGTCGGGCCAGACGACGTCGACCTCGAAGCCGTGGAGCTTCCGGTTCATCTTGAAGCCGGTGAGACCCGAATCACGTAGGAGGCTGAGCATCCAGCGCTCGACGGCGGAGCGCGTGCGCTGAGGTCCGCCGGGCAGGCCCAGGACGGTTCTGAGCTTTGCGGTCCCTCGCTTGCGTGGATTGCGCGCTAACTGGTCCTGGAGCTCAGCCTCACTCGAAAGGCGTCGGAAGTGGGCCTCGGCGACGAGCTGCTCCAGGTCTTCCTCATTGAGGAGGGCGGACATGTCGAGGACGGTGCGAGGCGGGCTGGTGACGGCGAGCCCTTGACGATCGCGGATGTCTCCGTGATCCAGCTCGGCGCGGTGGATCCTGATGCCAGGCCGCTGAGCACCCCGTCCGGGCGGGAGCGTGACCCAGACCGGGATCGATGGCGGTGAGGGAGGGGAACTGCCCGGACGCCATGAGAGACGCCAGAGGTTGGTGGCTGTCGAATGGCTCAGCGTTCCCTTATTGCGAAAGGCCAGCAGGGCGGCTTGCTCGTAGGCCATCGGTGGCGCGACGGCTCCGACCAGGTAGACGCCTCTGTAGATCTCGCGCATGCGCCCGGTCCGGAGGCGCCAATCGATCTGGTTCCGGGTAACGCCCGCGGCGAGGAGCTCCCAACGCGCCACCACCCCGAAGTGCCGTACCGCGAGTGCGGCGATCAGGCTGTCGGTCGATTGAGATTGGGGTCCGCCTGACATGTTCAGGTAAACCCCTTTGTCATTCATGGCGCCCCCGAACGGATTCGAGCGCGGGCGGCGGAACGGTGATAGATTGAATGGCCGTTCAGGTTTCGGGGAGTAAGGACGCTCCTCGTGGGAGAGAGGTATCGCGCGGGTTGAGCCCCCGTCCCCAGATCGATCACATTCGCCGTCCGCAGATTCTCGAGGCGGCGGCGCTGGTGATCGCCGAGCGCGGTGTGTCCGGCACCCGGGTCGCCGATGTCGCCAAGCGAGCCGGCACGAGCGCGCCCGCGATCCTCTACTGGTTCGGCTCGAAGGACCCCGAGCATTGCCTCGTGCTGCGCTGAGCCGACGGCCCGGATGAAGGTCGCAGTAGTCGGCGCCGGGCTGGCCGGCCTCGCCGCGGCGGATGAGCTGAGGCGGCACGACGCCGAGGTCGTCGTCCTCGAGGCCCGGGACCGCGTCGGCGGCCGCGTATGGTCTCGCGAGCTGGAAAACGGGGCCGTCGTCGAGATGGGGGCGGAATTCGTCCTCCCCGGCAAGGCGGTGGTCCGAGATACGGTGGCCGATCTCGGCCTGGAGCTGGCCGACAAGGGGATGCGCTACGGGCGGCGCGAATTCCGCGGAGGTGACCCGGTCGATCCGGTTGCCTTGAAGTCGGCCCTGCGGATGCTCGAGGAGGCCCTGGCCAACCTCGACGGCGCTGAGCGGTCAGCCCGCGATCTTCTCGACGGCATCCCCATGGACCCTGCCGCGCGCGAGGCGATCGCGGCACGAGCCGAAGTCTCGGCGGCAGCCGCGCTTGCGGACGTCGAGGCCAGAGCCCTGGCGGGGGTCGCCCACATCGATGACGAGCCGTCGCCGAGCGTCACCGGCGGAAACCAGCTGCTCGCGGAGGGGCTGGCCGCTCGCCTGGGCGACGCGGTTCACCTGAGCTCGCCCGTCCAGGCGATCCGCTGGTCGGAGGACGGGGCAATCATCAAGGCCGACGCCGGCGAGATCGAGGCGGACGGCTGCGTGGTCGCGACGCCCGCGAGCGTGACCGACCGGATCGACTTCAAGCCGCCGCTGCCGGGGCTGCTCGCCTCGGCGATCGACGGCGTCGTCTACGGGCACGCGGCAAAGCTCTTCGTCCCGCTCCGCGCTCCAGCCCCGGCGAGCGCCGTGCTCTCGGTTCCCGAGCGGTATTGGACCTGGACGGCGACCGACGGGAGCGGTGAGGTACAACCGGTGGTCTCGGCCTTCGCCGGATCACCCGCGGCCCTGAGACGCTTGGCCGCAGGGGACGGCGCCGAGCCCTGGATCGATTCGCTGACGGCCCTCCGCCCCGACCTTCAGCTGGATCGGGGCGGCGCCCTCGTCTCCACCTGGGACGACGACCCATGGGTGGGCGCGGCGTACTCCACGCGGGTGCGGGATTCGATCACCGAGGTGCTCACCCGCCGCTGGGGCGCGCTCAGCTTCGCGGGCGAGCACACCGCCGGGGAGTTTCACGGCCTGATGGAGGGAGCGCTGCGCAGCGGCCGGCGGGCGGCCTCGAAGCTGCTGCGGCAGACCGCTCGCTGACCGCTCGGCTGCGAGCGATGTGGTCGCCGTACCATGGGCGCCAGGGAGGAGAGCATGGACCGCAATCCCATCCACACCGATAACGCCCCGGAGGCGATCGGGCCGTACAGCCAGGCGATCGTCCACGATGGCGTCCTCTACTGCTCGGGTCAGATCCCGCTCGATCCCGGGACCGGCAACGCCGACGACGCGAGCCTCGCATCCGAGACCACGAGCTGCCTGCGCAACCTCGAGGCGGTTTGCGAGGCCGCGGGCACGGAGCTAGCGAACGCGCTTCGGCTGACCGTCTACACCACCAACCTCGAGGCTTTCGCGGAGATCAACGAGGCGTATGCGGCGTTCTTCGAGTCCGAGCCGCCGGCGCGCGCCGCGGTGGGCGTGGCGGCGCTGCCGAAGGGCGTGCGGGTCGAGATCGACGCGATCGTCGCGCTCTCGCGGTAGGGATGGCGACCGAGAGCGTCCCGGAGGTCGAGGAGCTCTCGCTCGATCGCCTGCGCGCCGCCCATGCAGCGTGCGCCGAGGTCGTGCGCGAGACCCCCGTGTTGAGCGCCCGGTCGGTCTCCCGGCGCGTGGGCGGGAACATCATCCTGAAGGCCGAGAACCTCCAGCGCACCGGCTCGTTCAAGGTGCGCGGCGCCCTGAACAAGGTGCGCGGCGCGGGCGAGGTCCGCGGCGTCGTCGCCGCCAGCGCCGGGAATCACGCCCAGTCCCTCGCGTACGCGGCACGAATCCAGCGCCTTCCCTGCGAGGTCTACATGCCCGCGGGTGCCGCCGTCTCCAAGGTCGGGGCCGTCGAGGGCTACGGCGCGACCGTGCATCTAGGCGGCGCCATCGTGGACGAGTGTTTGCAGGATGCCCGCCGCTGCGCCGAGGAGCGGGGCTTCCTGTTCGTCCACCCGTTCGACGATCCGGACGTGATCGCAGGCCAGGCGGGAGTCGGGCTCGAGCTGGTCGAACAGGTGCCCAACCTGGCCGCCATCGTCGTCCCGCTCGGAGGGGGCGGGCTGGCGAGCGGAATCGCGTTGGCCGTCAAGCAGCAGCGGCCGGCCGTGAGGGTCGTCGGCGTTCAGGCGGAGCAATGCGCGGCGTACGCCGAGTCGTTTCGAGCCGGGAGCCCTCAGGAGGTCACCCCGGGCGTGACCGTGGCGGACGGCATCGCGGTCAAGCGCCCCGGCGAGATCACGTTGCCGCTGATTCAGAGGTGGGTGGACGACGTGGTTACCGTCAGCGAGGACGAGATCGGGGCGGCGATGGTGACCCTGATCAACCGCTCGAAGCTCGTGGTCGAGGGAGCCGGCGCCGCGGGGCTCGCGGCGCTACTCGCCGGCAAGGTGAAGCCGACGGCGCAGGGGTCGACGGCCGTGGTGCTGTCCGGCGGCAACGTGGACGCCGGGGTGCTCGCGGCGGTGACGGCCCACGAGGAGACGCTGGAGGGACGGCGGATGCGCTTCCTCACCTACGTGTCCGACCGGCCTGGGGGTCTCGCCGCCCTCCTCGAGCTCGTCGCGGGTGCCGACGCCAATGTGATCGAGGTCGTCCACATCCGCGACGGGATCGACCTCCACGTTGGGCAGACGGGAATCCAGCTCACGGTCTCCGTGCGCGGTCCCGAGCACGGCGACCGGGTCATCGAGGCGGTCGAGGCGGCGGGGTACCGGACCGTGCGCTCGTAGGCTCCGTCAGCCGAACCGCTCGCGCGCGAAGTCCAGGAACGCCTGCGCCGCCGGGGTGTTCCGGCGCTCCGCGCGCCACACCAGGCTCACCGGTACGCGAATGCGCGGGCGCAGGTGCGCGGTGGCGACGGGCGGGCCCTCGGGGGCCAGATAGCCGGCGGGCAGCAGGGCGACCCCGAGGCCGTGGGATGCGAGCGCGCGGATGGTCTCCAGCTCGAAGGTCTCGTACGCGTAGGCGGGCGCGGTCTCGGTTTCCTCGAGATGCTCGTCGACGGCGCGGCGCAGCGCGGAGCCACGGCGGAACCCGATCAGCGGGTCGTCGTGTAACTCCGAGAGGCGGATGGAGCGCCGCTCGGCCAGGTGATGGCTGCGCGCCATGACCACGACGAGCTCCTCGACGAAGAGCACCTGGACCGTGTTGCCCGCACCAAGCTCGTCCGGGCCGGCGAGCGCGAAGGTCAGGTCCAGCTCGCCCCGCTCGAGCATCGGCATGATGATGTCGAGGGCCTGCTCGTGCAGGTGGATGCCGATCCCCGGGTACTGGCCCCGGAATTCCTTCAGCATCGCGGGGACGCCGAGGCTCGCGAGCGGAAGTGACCCGAGCTCCACGTGGCCCCGGAGGCGCCCGCCCAGCTCGCTGAGCTCCTGCCGCGCGGACTCCACCTCGCCGAGGACCCGGTTCGCCCGTGCGAGCAGAAGCTCCCCGGCCTCGGTCAGCTCCACGCTTCGGGTCGAGCGGCGCAGGAGCTCAACACCCAGCTCGGCCTCAAGCTTTCGCACCTGCTGGGAGAGGGCGGGCTGGGCGACGTGAAGCTCCTCGCTGGCGCGCGTGAAGTGCTGGTGGCGAGCCACGGCGGCGAAGTAGGAGAGCTGTCGGAGCTCCACTGCCCAGTTAATAGCAGATCATTATGAATTCGAGAGCAGATATGTCTTTGACTTATGGGCCGCTGCTGGCACACTTCGGTTCATGCCCGCCACCGCCCGAACGGCTCCCGGCCCCGCCGCCGAGCTTTCGGTGACCGTCGCGCTCGCCGATCCCGCACGCGAGCCCGGCGCGGGGCTTCTCGCGGCTATGGAGGCCGAGGTCGAGGCCCTGTATGCCGATCGAACCGGCTCGATGCAGGTCGACAGCGCAGCGCCGGCCGCCGAGATGCGACCGCCCGCCGGCTCCTTCCTGCTGATGCGCATCGCGGGGGAGCCGGTTGCCTGCGGCGGCCTCAAGCGCCTCGACGACAACACGGGCGAGATCAAGCGCATGTACGTCGTCCCGCGGTTCCGCGGCCAGGGCCTCTCGAGGCTCCTGCTCGAGGACCTCGAGGAGCGGGCGCGCGAGCTCGGCTACAGCCGTGCGCGCCTCGACACGGGCGATCGCCAGCCGGCGGCGGCGACGCTCTACGACGACGCCGGCTACCGCCGGATCCCGGACTACAACGGCAACCGCCTCGCGCGGCTGTGGTTCGAGAGGGAGCTCTGATGGCAGAGCTTCGCATTCGAACCGCGACTCCGGCCGATTCCGGGGCGCTTCGCTCTCTCGCCGATCGCGACTCACGGCGGCTGCCCGCCGGCCCGGTCCTGGTTGCGGAGTCGGGGGGCAGGATTCTTGCCGCGCTCTGCCCGGCTACGGGTGAGGCGATCGCTGACCCGTTCGAGCACACGGCGCACCTGGTCGCGGCGCTTCGTGCCCATGCGGCGGGCCCCCAGAACGAGAGGAGGGAACCGTGGAGGCGCGAGCGCCGGTGCGGGTTGCAGCCGGCGACGTGAGCATCCGCCGCGAGCTCCGCGACGGCGATCGGGACGGGATGGTGGCGCTCCATCAGCGCATTTACCCCGATGGCTACGGCGTGGCGCAGTCCTTCGTCGACGACGTCGCTGCCGCACTCGACGGCATTATCGAGCGGGGATGGCCCGACCGGCCCGGCGACGGCGTTTGGATCGTCGAGCGTGACGGCGAGCTGACGGGTTGCCTCGCGCTCTCCGACGAGGGCGGCGGGGAGGGCCGGGTGCGCTTCTTCCTCCTGTCCCCGGAGCTGCGGGGTCGCGGCCTCGGCCGGAGGATGGTCGACGAGCTGATGGAGGTGGCCCGGCAGGCGGGGTACCGGCGCCTGACCCTCGCGACCTTCGACGAGCTCAACGTCGCCGCCCGCCTTTACCGCTCGCACGGATTCCGGGTTGTTCGCGAGGATCGCGGGCCACGCTGGGGCCGCGAGCAGTTCAACTACCAGCACTACGAGCTCGAGCTGTAGGCGCCCGGCTCTAGGGCGCGGGCGTCTCAGCCGCGACCGCGCCACCTGCCGTCGGCGCGCCGGCCGCGCCCTCCTCGCGCGTGAGGCGATGCGCGAAGTACACGGGGATGATCGAGATCAGGACAGTCAGCACCGCGACAACGTTCACGATCGGCACCTGGTTCGGCCGGAAGAGGTTGGAGAAGATCCAGATCGGGAGCGTCTCGTCGCCCGCGCCTAGGGTGAAGGTGGTGACGATGATCTCGTCGAACGAGAGCGCGAATGCGAGCAGCGCGCCGGCGACCAACGCCGTCTGAACATTTGGCATTGTCACGTAGCGGAACGTCTGCCAGGTATGCGCGCCGAGGTCGGCCGAGGCCTCCTCGAAGTTGGCCGATACTCGGCGCAGCCGCGCGATCACGTTGTTGTAGACGAGCACGATGCAGAAGGTCGCGTGGGCGACGACCACGGTGAACAGGCCGAGGCTGATGCCGAAGACCTGGGTGAAGGTGTTCGAGAGCGCGATTCCGGTGACGATGCCGGGAAGCGCGATCGGCAGGATCACGAGGAACGAGATGGTCTCGCGGCCGAAGAACTGGTGGCGGGCCACCGCGAACGAGGCCAGGGTGCCGAGCAGGAGGGCGACGACCGTGGCCGCCGCGCCCACCTTCAGCGAGGTGATCAGCGCGTCCTGCGCGCCCTGATTCCGGATGGCGTCCCCGAACCACTGGGTGGTGAAGTCCGACGGGGGCCAACCCAGCCCCGGCCCTCCGTTGAAGGCGTACAGGAAGATCACAACGAGCGGGATGTAGATGAACGCCAGCGTCACGCCGACCGCGCCGCGCAGCAGGTTGGTCCAGAGGGGGGAGAGACGCATCAGCCCTCCGCGCTCATAGGTGCTCGAACGCGCCCAGGCGGCGCGCTATCAGCAGGTAGATGATCATCACGATGATTGGGACAACGGCGAAGGCGGAGGCGAGCGGCAGGTTGTTCGTGATGTTCGCCTTCACGACGTTGCCGATGAACTGCGTGTCCGGGGATACCAGCGACGGCGTGATGTAATCGCCGAGGGTCAGCGAGAAGGTGAAGATCGAGCCGGCGACGATCGCCGGGAATGCCAGCGGCAGGATGATGCGGCGGATCGTCGTGCCCGGCTTGGCGCCGAGGTCGTCCGACGCGTTCAGCAGCGAGTTGGGAATCCGCTCGAGCCCCGCGTAGATCGGGATGACCATGTACGGGAGCCACAGGTAGCTCTCGACGAGCCAGACCGCCGAGGTGCCGTATCCCGGGCCGGAGATCCCGAGCGGGTCGAGCGCCCAGTTCACGGCGCCATCGGCCGAGAGCATGGTGCGCCACGCGTAGACCTTCACGAGATAGAAGGACCACAACGGCATGAGCACGGCGACCACCAGGAGCGCCTTCGCCCTCGGGCTCGCGAGCTTCGCCATGTAAAAGGCGATCGGGATCGCGAGCAGGGCGTCCGTCACCGTCGCCGCGGCGGCGATGCCGATCGTCCGGCCGGCGACGTCGCGGTACACCGGGACGTCGACCAGCTCCTTGTAGTTGTCGAAGCTGAAGCCCTTGATCGTCTCGCCGCTGAGCGCGTTCACGCTCCAGAACGAGGCGATCAACAGCACGGCGAGTGAGCCGAGGTAGCCGATCACCAGCCAGCCGATCGGGCCGGCTAGAAGGGACCCCACCTGAAGGCGGGGGCGACCGTGGAAGAGGTCGGCGAGCCTGCGGCCCACCGACCTCCTCGGCGCCGACTCTAGGGCGTCAGCAGCTTCCACGCGGATCTAGGGGCAGATCCAACCGATCACCCCTTGATCTCGGTCCAGGCCGAGACCCAGTCGTTGTAGTCCTTGCACTCCGTGCCACGGTCGTCGCCGCAATCGGCGAGCGGTGTGCTCCAGTAGAAGACGCGGTCCCAGAATTCCACGTCGTCGGCGTGGTAGTCATCGCAGAAGTTCTTGTCTGCGGTGAAGTCGCACGACTTCGACTGTGCCGGGGCCTCGCCGAACCACTCCGCCACCTGGGCGTTGACCTCGGGGGCGATGATGTGGTTCATCCAAAGGTACATGCAGTTGGGGTGCTCCGCCTCCGACGAGAGCATCCAGGTGTCGGACCACCCGGTCGCGCCCTCTTCTGGGAGGAATCCCTGGGACTCGGGGCTCGCCGCAACCGGCTCCCCCTCACCCTTCAGGGCGAAGTACTGGTACTGCCATGTCGTACCCACGGTCGAATCGCCGTTCTCGAACGATGAGATCTGCTTGAGCGCGTCCGACCAGTACTCGCCGACGTTCGGCTGCTGTTCCTTCAGCAGGTCGACGGCGGCGCTGAACTGCTCCTCGTCGAGCTCGTACGGGTTCTCGATTCCGAGATCCGGCTGGTGGGTCATCAGGTACACGGCCGCGTCGGCGATGTAGATCGGGTCGTCGTAGACGCTGATCTCGCCCTTGTAGTTAGCCGCTTCCTTCGGGTCCAGGATGACGCTCCACGACTTGGGGGCGGGGCTTACATCCTCGGTGTTCCACATCAGCAGGTTCGCCCCCCGTCCGTGGGGGACCCCGTAGTTGGTTCCGTCAACGGTGTTGTACGACTGGTCCTTCAGGTCATCGAAGACCGTTGAGTAGTTCGGGACCAGGTCGGTGTTGACCGGATCCACGTCGCCGCCCTCGATCAGCCGCAGGGACGCATTGCCCGACGCGGAGACGCCGTCGTACTCGCCGGTCCGCATCAGGTCGACCATCTCGTCGGACGTTCCGGCGACCTTCGTGTTCACCTGGCAGCCGGTGTCCTTCTCAAAGTCCGACACCCAGTCGACCTTCGGGTCGGTGGAGCCGTCCTCGACGTAACCGGCCCAGGCGATGAGGTTCAGCTCGCCCTCGCCCTTGCCGACCTCCGTCAGCTCATCGCTTGACTCGCTGTCGGAGTCGTCGTCACCACAGCCGGCCGCGAAAGCCAGCATGAAGGCGACGAGGCCACCGACGATGAGCCACGCCCATCGGGTTGAGTGTTCCGCTCTGGGATTCACTCGGTCCTCCCTTCATGACGATCAGAGATCGCCGCTTGTCCTCTCTCTTCCGCGACCGCGACCATCTGCTCAGGCCGCCAGCCAACGACTGTCGCTCGCCCGCGTTGCTCGAGCGCCTCTTCCGATGACGTCTCGAGGTTCTGACGGACGACTTGAAGTGTTCCCCCCGCCTCCAACTCCACCAGGTACCGGGTGATCATCCCCGCATAGGACACGTCGACGATCGTCCCGCGCTCGGTGTGAAGCCCGTCCGTTGGCTCCCCGCCCTCCAGCATCCGGACCTTCTCGGGGCGCACGGTGAACTGCCGGCCGTCACGCTCCAGCAGATTCGATACGCCCACGAAGCCCGTGACGAAGCGGTTCCCGGGGCGCTCGTAGACCTCGGCCGGGGTGCCCACCTGCTCGATGCGCCCCTCGTTGAACACGGCGATGCGGTCGGACATCGTGAGCGCTTCCTCCTGGTCGTGGGTCACGTAGATGAATGTGATCCCGACCTCCCCCTGGATCCCCTTCAGCTCGACCTGCATCTGCTCGCGCAGCTTGAGGTCGAGCGCTCCGAGGGGCTCGTCGAGGAGCAGCACCTTCGGTCGGTTGACGATCGCTCGAGCGAGCGCCACACGCTGGCGCTGGCCGCCGGAGAGCTCCGACGGCTTGCGCTCCCCATAGCCCGCCAAGCGGACCATCTCGAGGGCTTCGGCACCGCGTTGCGAGCGCTCGGGCTTGTCCACTCTGCTCACCCGCATTCCATACTCCACGTTGTCCGTGACGCTCATGTGCGGGAAGAGCGCGTAGTCCTGGAACACGGTGTTCACCTGCCGGTCGTACGGGGGCACGCCCGTGACGTCCTTTCCGGCCAGCTCCACCGTTCCGGCATCGGGCGCCTCGAAGCCCGCAATCATTCGCAGCGTCGTCGTCTTGCCCGAGCCCGACGGGCCGAGCATGGTGAAGAACTCGCCCTCGGCGACCTCGAGGTCGATCGAGTCGACTGCGACGACATCCCCGTAGGCCTTGCGCAGCCCGCTCAGGCGAACGTCCGGCGGCGGGCCGGCGGTACCGGCGGGCGCCCCCTCGTCGGCAGCGATCGATGGGCTCATCTGCTCCACAGTGGACAAAGCGCTTGGCGCTTGCGCCCGCACGTTACTCGACCTTCGGACGACGAGCTTGGACAAATTTTGCGCCGCCGGTTAGCCGTCGCGATTAGAGGCGGATTCAGGTTCCCCGAACGGCGACCCGTCGTCCATCCGGCCAGGTCCTCGCACGGCTCCCTCGCGGCCGGCGCGGTCGCTGCCGAGGCAGGATGTGATGGAGGGCCCAGGGACACTGACCCGGCGCGTCGCGCCGCGCGCGTTCGCCACGCTCGCCGCGGTGGTGGCGCTGGCGGCGGCGGCCTGGGATCCGGCCTCCGCCTCGGCTCGGTTCACCGACCACGAGGCGAACGTCTCGGTGCGGGTCGCCCACCACTTCTGGCACCAGCTCGCGCCGCGCGTGGTTGAGCGCGCGGGCTACAACTGCGGCGGCCGGAACGTGGTCCTCGACTGGCTTCGCGACCTTGGCTCGGCGATGGCTCTCGCCGATCTTTGGGGCTGCCGGCAGGACAATCCGACGATCAAGCTCGAACGCGGCACCATCCGCAGCCTCTCCGACGTCGGCGCCTGCGGGATCATCACCCACGAGTTCGGGCACCTGCTGGGCTTCGCCCACTCGCCCAGGGACCGCAGCGTAATGAGCGGCAGCCCTTCCAGCGGCGAAAACGCGCCGCGCCGGGCCACATGGCATCGAGCGTGGCGACATTGCGACCGGCGGGTATAGGCGCTGCACCGTTCGCCGATGCCCAGGTGCGCCGTAGCGTGCCTGGCGCGTCGGCGAATGCCCGCTAGAGCACGGCCCGCGCCAGCGCCGTGACCACCGCGGCCACGGTCACGGCCGGCAGGGCCGACCCCCCGCGCACGAGGACCACCCCGGCCGCGCCCACCCCGAGAATGCGCTCGTCGACGACCAGCTCGCCCCCGGCGGGCTCGCCAAGCGTTTCCACCACGACCAGCGCGGCGAGGAGTGCGGGTGCCAGCAGGGCGATAACGCCCTGAACGGCGAGGGGCAGGTCGCGCCCGCCCAGGAGAACGGGGCCGGAGGCTCGGATGAGCGCAGTGGCGATCGCGAGCGCCGCGATGGTGATCCAGACCTCGGAGCCCATCACGGCGCGCCCTCCTTGTACGCGTGCTCGGTGTCGGGGCGGACGTCCTCCTCAGCGGAGCGCGGGGATCCGAGGCCGATCAGTGCCGCCGCCGACGCCGCGATGATCGGGACGCCCGCCGGGGTGATGGGCACCAAGAGCAGCGCGATCAGGGCCCCGAGGGCGGCGGCGAGCCCGGGCTTGCCCGCCCGCAGCTCGCCCTCCACGAGCAAGGCCAGGAAGAAGGCGGGGAAGATCGCATCCAGCCCCAGCTTCTGCGGGTCGCCGATCAGATCGCCGGCGAACACGCCGATCACGGTGCCGGCGACCCAGGCCGGATACGAGGGCGCGGTCGCCCCGAGCATGTACGCGGGATCGAACCGCCCGCCGCCGCGGCTTGCGGCGGCCCACGAGAAGTCGATCAGCGCCTGGCCGAATGCGGCCCGCCGCCGCTTGTTCCCGCGCAGCGACGGGGCCAGGGCCACGCCCATCGGGGCATATCGGGCGTTCAGCAGGATGCCGGCGACGATCGCCGCCAGGGCGCCGCCCCCTGCGGCGAGTACCGCGGTGGCGGCGAACTGGGCCGAGCCGGCAAACACGAGGATCGACATCACGATCGGCGCCACGCGGCCCATCAGCGGCTCGGCCAGAACGCCGAACGAGATTGCGAGGAGCCCCGCGGCGACCGCGTAGGGCAGCCCGGCGCGGAATCCCTCGCGAAAGCTCGGCTGCCGCACGATGCTCATCGGCCCATTACACGCAAACCGGCCGCCATCATGGCGGCCGGTGTAGCGGTGTCGAGTTCCCCCCTGCACGGGGGGCCGGGATGGCTACTTGCGAGGGTGGCGGACCCGAAAGCCCGCGGAGGAGCGCATCTGATTGCTCCAGCCGGGCCCCGCGCCCGCGGTCATCGAGGTGTCCCAGCGCAGGCCGGCGATCACCGCGTAGACGTGGCTGCTCTGCGTGTAGACGGTGATCCACTTGCCCTTGCCCCGCTTGCCCCAGTTGAAGTAACCGCTCGAGGGCATCGGGCTGTCGACGTACCCGCCCCCGTGGAGGGCGTAGGAAACCGCGCCGGAGCAGTCGTAGCAGTTGTCGCGGAAGCTCGCGTGGCCGCCGCCGTAGCAGTAGCCCTTGCCCTTGGCGATCTCGTTCGCCGCCCTGATGACCTTGACGACGCGGCGGGGGGCGTCGGAGGGGGGGACGGCCTTGCCGTCAACGAGGCGGGCCTTGCCCGTCGGGCCGCTCGACCCGTCACCGGGGCCGGAGCCGCCGGAGCCCGCGAGGGCGGTGCTTGGAAGCGCCAGGATGGCGCAGGCCATCGCGAGCGCGAGGGATCCGCCAATGCGGCGCGTGCGTGAGGGTGTGCGGTTCACTGGTTCGGTATCTCCTTCTCGTGCCTGCGGGGTTAGCTGTCGGGCTGGCGCTAAAGGAGTGCACCCCCGGCCAGATGGCTCGGGTTCGCCCCAGTGATTGGTTCCCCCGCTCCGCGCGCAGGAGGCGCGCGGACTCGGCTTTACCGTTTACGAAGTCGCGGCACTGTACACGACCGGTGAGACGTTTGCAAGCAAGCCTTAACAATCGTGCGTAGCCACGCGTGGCCACGCGCGGGCCTAAGGGGCCGGATTCTGCTCCGCCCAGGCGACGATCCGCTTCGAATCGTTGATGACGTCGCCCGTGTCGGTGACGAGTACGGGCACCTCGCGCTGCCCGGTGAGCTCCTCGACCTCGCGCCTGCCGTCTGGAAAGTCCCCCAGCAGATATAGAGCTTCATCGGCGCGGCCACCCTACACGCCGAACCTCCCTCACACGCCCGCCCAGCGACGGATACCGGGACGTTCGGCGGCGCTCACACCTCGAGGCGCGCTTCCTCCAGGTCGAGGTCGCGCTCGATTCGGTGCATCACCTCGTTCGAGATCTCGCCGCGGTTTCGCATCTGCACCAGCATCGCGCGCTGCGCCGCGTACAGCTCGTGCATCAGCCGCTGGTAGGCGAGCGAGGACTCCTCGATCCTGTCCACGTCGTCCATGTCGCCGGCGCGCACGGCGAAGCGGCGCCGGCGGTACTCGTAGAAGCGACGGACCCGCTCGACGGTCGCGTCGCGCGTCCACTCCACCTCGGCGAGCTCCTCGAGGCGGGCGAGGGCCGCCTGCGCCGCCTCGATGCGGCCGCGAACCTCCTCCACCTGGTCGGAGCCGTCGTCGCGCAGACCCAATCCCCGGATGACGGCCGGCAGCGTCAACCCCTGTCCGACCAGCGTGACGACGATCACCCCAAACGTGATGAGGAGGATCAGGTCGCGCTCGGGGAACGGTGCTCCCGCATCCGTCTGGAGCGGGAGCGCGAGCGCCGCGGCCAGCGAGACCGCCCCTCGCATGCCGCTCCAGCCGATCAGAGTCCGCTCACGCGCACCGACCCTTCTCTCAACCTGCGACGGGCGCCGATCCAACACGCGGACCAAGTACGGCGTGGTGAAAAGCCAGACGAAGCGGATGGCGATGACGAGAGCGCTGATCAGCGCCGCGTAGCCGAGAGCGTTCACGGTCGAGGTGTTGGTCAGCTCGTCGAGGATGAGCGGGAGCTGGAGGCCGATCAGCATGAACAGCGCGGCGTTCAGCAGGAACGAGAGGATCTCCCAGAAGGCGAAACCCTGCAGGCGGACCTCGGGTGAGGCGATCTGCGGCGCTCGCCAACCCACGATCAGCCCGGCGGTGACGGCGGCAAGCACGCCCGACAGGCCAAGCTGCTCGGCCGGTAGGAACGCCGCGTACCCGGTGAACAGCGAGACCGCGATCTCAAGCGGCGGGTCGTCGAGCCGCTCGCGCAGCTCCGCGCTCAGCAACCCGACGACGATCCCGATCGCCAGGCCCCCCGATGCCGCCAGCGCGAACTCCCCGGCGGCGTCGAGCAGCGAGAAGCTGCCGCCCACCGCCGCCGCGACCGCGACGCGGTAGGCCACCAAGGCGCTGGCGTCGTTCACGAGGCTCTCGCCCTCGACCACGTTCACGATCCGGCGCGGAGCCCCGAGTCGCCGCATGATCGCCGTCGCTGCCACGGGGTCGGTTGGCGCGACGATCGCCCCGAGCGCGAACGCCGCCGGCCAGCTCAACCCCTCGATCAACGCATGCGAGGCCACCGCGATCGTCACCATCGTCGCCAGCACGAGCCCGATCGACGCCATCGAGAGGGCTCGCGCGTCATCGCGCAGCGCCCGCAGGTCGGCGAAGAACGCCGCCGAGTAGAGCAGCGGCGGCAGGAAGCCGAGCAGCACGACGTCCGGATCGAGCTCGATCTCCGGCATCCCCGGCAGGAACCCGATCCCCAGCCCCCCGAGGACGACGACGATCGGGTACGGCACGTCGATCCAGCGCGCGAGCGACGCGAGCGCGGCGACGGCGACGAAGAGGATCGGGACCAGGATCTCGATGTCCACGCCTTCAATAGATAGCGTGCGGCTGGCGCTGCCGGATCAACGCCGCCGATATGTTCCGGGTATGGAGATCGGGGGCAAGGCGGTGCTGCTCACCGGGGCCACGGGCGGCCTCGGGCGCGCGATCGCCGAGGCGCTCGCCTCGCGCGGCGGCCGGCTGATCCTCAGCTCGCGCAAGGCGGACGAGCTGGTTGCCCTCGCTGAGTCGCTGCCGGGCGACGGCCACCGCGTCGCGGTTGCCGATCTCGCGCTCGAGGGCTCGGCGGAGCGATTGGTCGAGGAGGCGGGCGACGTGGACATCCTCGTGGCCAACGCCGGGCTTCCCGCGACCGGCCGCATCGACGGCTTCAGTCTCGAGGAGATCGAGCGCGCCATCCGCGTGAACCTCGAATCCCCGATCCGGATGGCGCACGAGGTTCTGCCGGAGATGCGTCGCCGCGGGTTGGGCCACATCGTCCTGGTTTCGTCGCTCGCGGGCAAAGCGGCGTCGCCCCGCTCGTCGCTCTATAACGCGACGAAGTTCGGGCTGCGCGGTTTCGGCCTCGGGCTCCGCGAGGACCAGAGGGGGAGCGGCGTAGGCGTATCGGTCGTCATGCCCGGCTTCATCCGCGAGGCGGGGATGTTCGCCGACTCGGGGGCAAAGCCGCCGCCTGGTGTTGGCACAAGTACCCCTGAGGCGGTGGCCGCCGGCGTCGTCTCGGCGATCGAGCGCGACCGCGGCGAGGTCCACGTGGCGCCGCGCAGGCTGATCGCTCTTGCCAACTTCGCGGCCCGGCGCCCGGAGCTGGCCGGCAGGATCGCGAGGCGCAGCGGCGCGGCCGGGATCGCCGACGAACTCGCCTCGGGCCAGACGGACAAGCGGTAGCGACGGCGCCCGACGGGTAGCCTGGACTTGTGAGCGACAGCTTCGGCGCCAAGGCGACACTCGAGGTCTCTGGGCGCCAGTTCGAGATCCACAGGCTCGACGCCCTACAGGAGCGATTCGACGTCGCGCGCCTTCCCTACTCGCTGAAGGTCCTGCTCGAGAACACCCTTCGCCTGGAGGACGGCGAGGGGGTCACGGCGTCCGACGTCGAGGCGATCGCGACATGGGATGCGAACGCCGAGCCCAGCGTCGAGATCCCCTACCAGCCCGCGCGCGTCCTCATGCAGGACTTCACGGGCGTTCCCGCGATCGTCGATCTCGCGGCAATGCGCGACGCGATCGAGGACCTTGGGTCCGATCCCGCCAAGATCAACCCCCTTGTCCCCGTTGATCTCATCATCGACCACTCGGTCCAGGTCGACGCCTTCGGCAACGCCAGGGCGTTCGACATCAACGCGGACCGCGACTACGAGCGCAACGAGGAGCGCTACGCGTTCCTGCGCTGGGGCCAGCAGGCCTTCGACAACTTCCGCGTCGTGCCGCCGGCCACGGGCATCTGCCACCAGGTGAACCTGGAGTACCTGGGGCAGGTGGTCTTCACACGCGAGGCGGACGGGGCCACGCAGGCGTATCCCGACACGCTCGTCGGGACCGACTCGCACACCACGATGATCAACGGCCTGGGCGTCCTCGGTTGGGGGGTCGGGGGAATCGAGGCCGAGGCGGCGATGCTCGGACAGCCGATCTCGATGCTGCTCCCGCAGGTCCTGGGCTTGAGGCTCGAGGGCGAGCTGCCCGAGGGCTCCACCGCGACCGACCTCGTACTCACCGTCACCGAGATGCTGCGCGAGCGCGGGGTCGTCGGCAAGTTCGTGGAGTTCTTCGGCCCGGGGCTGCATACCCTGGGCCTTGCCGACCGGGCGACGATCGGGAACATGTCCCCGGAGTTCGGCTCCACCTGCGCGATCTTCCCGGTCGACGCCGAGACGCTCCGCTACCTGGAGTTCACGGGCAGGCCCACCGAGCAGATCGAGCTGGTAGATGCCTACGCGCGCGAGCAGGGGATGTTCCACACCCCGGATTCGGATGAGCCCACCTTCTCGGAGATGTTGGAGCTCGACCTCGGCTCAGTGCGGCCCTCGATCGCCGGGCCGAAGCGCCCGCAGGACCGGATCGCGCTCGCGGACGCGAAGTCGGCGTTCCTCGAGTCGCTGAAGGAATTCGACCCTGAGGCCGCCGAAAGCCTCGGCAACGGCTACGACGAGGCGGTCGCAGGGACCTTCCCGGCCTCCGATCCGCCGGCCGAAGACCACAACGACGAGCGCGGCAAGCCGCGGCACGCCGGCGGCACCGTCGTCGAGGAGCGCTCCGCTGAGCCGGTGTCCCTGACGCTTGAGGACGGGACGGAGACGACGGTCGATCACGGCCGGGTCGTGATCGCCGCGATCACGAGCTGCACGAACACGTCGAATCCGTCGGTGATGCTCGGCGCCGGCCTACTCGCGAAGAAGGCGGTCGAGCGGGGACTCGATTCGAAGCCATGGGTCAAGACGTCGCTTGCGCCGGGCTCGACGGTCGTGACCGACTATCTGAAGCAGGCGGGGCTCGACGACTACCTCGACCGGCTCGGCTTCAACCTCGTCGGCTACGGATGCACGACATGCATAGGTAACTCCGGCCCGCTGCCGGAGGCGATCTCCGAGGCCGTGAACGAGCACGACCTCGTCGTGTGCTCGGTGCTCTCGGGTAATCGGAACTTCGAGGGGCGCATCCAGCAGGACGTGCGTAACAACTACCTCGCCTCCCCGCCGCTCTGCGTGGCGTACGCGCTCGCGGGACGGATGGACATCGACCTTCAGGACGATCCCCTGGGAGAGGGCTCCGACGGCGAGGGCGTGTACCTGCGCGACATCTGGCCCTCCAACGACGAGATCAAGGAGGCGGTGGCCCAGGCGGTCCGCTCCGACATGTTCACCCGCAGCTACTCGGACGTCTTCGCGGGCGACGAGCGCTGGCGGGCCCTGGAGACGCCGGAGGGCGATCGCTATACGTGGCCGGACTCGACGTACGTCCGCAAGCCGTCGTTCTTCGACGGGATGGACGCGGAGCCCGCGCCCGTCGAGCCGATCTCAGGGGCGCGGGTCCTGGCAGTTCTCGGTGACTCCGTGACCACCGACCACATCTCGCCCGCGGGCGCGATCAAACGCGACAGCCCGGCGGGCAAGTGGCTCATGGACAACGGGGTGGATGTGCGGGACTTCAACTCCTACGGCTCGCGCCGCGGCAACCACGAGGTGATGATTCGCGGGACGTTCGCGAACGTGCGCCTGCGCAACCAGCTGGTGGACCGCGAGGGAGGGTTCACCCGCCACTTCCCCGACGGCGAGGAGACCACGATTTACGAGGCGGCGATGAAGTACGCCTCGGACGGCGTGGCTCTGGTCGTGTTCGCCGGCACGGAGTACGGCTCGGGCTCCTCACGCGACTGGGCGGCCAAGGGCACCGCGCTGCTCGGCGTCCGCGCGGTGCTCGCCGAGAGCTTCGAGCGGATCCACCGCTCCAACCTGATCGGGATGGGCGTGCTGCCCCTGCAGTTGCCCGACGGTGAAACGGTCGAGTCCCTGGGGTTCACCGGCGAGGAGGAGATAACGGTTGGCGACCTCGAGAACGGCGAGGCGAAGTCGGTGAGCGTGACCGCCACGCGCGAGGGCGCCGAGCCGGTTGAGTTCGAGGCGCGGGTTCGCCTCGACACACCCAACGAGGTCCGCTACTACCAGAACGGCGGCATCCTCCACCGGGTCTTGCGCGATCTGCGCTGAGGGGCGGTCACAACCTGATCTGCTTGGCCGCTCGGCCAGCGGTCCGGGGAACTAGGTATTGACACAAACCGTGCGAATCCGTAAGAATGGTGTTAACCCACGCAGGGGGCAGGGAAACAGGGGAAAGACTTCATTTCATAAGGCTCGTCCCCGGCCAGTCCCGCCTCCGGGGACGATCGCGTCGGCATCCCTCCCTGGCTACCGACGCGCAGGCGTGGCGCGGGCCGTGTGGACCCCCTGCCTCCCACGGCCCCGCCCCGCC
>Ga0126312_10000323_pt1 | contig 26903 bp, 23 predicted proteins | sample Plot104A_FD_92537 | JGI IMG/M metagenome (GOLD analysis project Ga0126312, IMG submission 92537) | Serpentine soil microbial communities from UC McLaughlin Reserve, CA, USA - Plot104A | ecosystem: Environmental > Terrestrial > Soil > Grasslands | place: USA: UC McLaughlin Reserve, Lake County...
CTCGTCACATGGATCATCACCCTTGACCGCATGAAGGGTATGGACGCGGGGCCTGGGACGGCGCTCGGTGGGCTCGGCTGGTTCGTCGGTGTCTGGGTCACGATGATGGCGGCGATGATGCTGCCGTCGGTGCTGCCGATGGTCCTCATGTTCGCGCGCGTGTCGCGGTCGCGGCTGGAGCACGGCCGCCCGGGGTACGTCCCCACGTGGATCTTCGTCTCGGGCTACCTCCTCGCGTGGACGATCTACGGGCTCCTGGCGTACGGCGTCTACCGGCTCGTGATCGCAGCCGGAAGCGACTGGCTCGCGTGGGACCGCGCCGGCCCCTACATCGCCGGCGGAGCCGTCGCGATGGCGGGGATCTACCAGCTCACGCCGCTCAAGGAGGTTTGCCTCCGTCACTGCCGCGGGCCGATGCACTTCGTCTTCGGCGGCTGGCGCTCCGGCCGCCTCGGCGCAGTGCGGATGGGGCTCGAGCACGGCGCGTTCTGCATCGGCTGCTGCTGGGGGCTGATGGTGATCCTCTTCGCCGTCGGCGTGATGAGCCTGTTCTGGATGGCTGCGATCGCGGTCGTGATCTTCGCCGAGAAGGTCTTCCCCTACGGGATCCGGCTGTCGAAGGCGTTCGCGCTCGCGTTCCTCGGCCTCGGGATCTGGATCGCCGCCGCACCCGGCAGCGTCCCCGGCCTCACGGATCCCGCAACGGCCCCGAGCATGTCGAAGATGAAGGGCTCGACCGGCTCCCAGAGCGACATGGGCTCGAAGCCGTCGCACATGCAGACGACGATGAGCCCCTAGCCTCCCGCCGAGGTTCGTCCGGCTACGCTCAACGTATGCCTCGGTCCGTGATCGTCTCCACTGCGAGGACGCCGTTCGGCAAGCTCGGCGGTGCGCTCGCACGCTACGAAGCGCCGGAGCTCGGGGCGATCGCGATCCGCGCCGCGCTCGATCGTGCCGGTGTCGCGAACGACGAGGTCGAGTACGTCGTCATGGGGCAGGTGCTCCAGGCGGGAGTGGGGCAGGCGCCGACCCGGCAGGCGGCGATCGGCGCCGGCCTGCCGATCGAGATCCCGACCGATACGATCAACAAGGTCTGCGCGTCGAGCATCCGCGCGGTCGAGATCGCCGACCAGATGATCCGCGCGGGCGACCACCACGTGATCGTCGCGGGCGGGATGGAGTCGATGACGAACACGCCGTACGCGCTCAAGAAGGCGCGCTTCGGCTACCGGCTCGGCGACGGCGAGCTGATCGACCTGCTGACGCACGACGGCCTCACGTCGACGTTCGACCAGCGGCACATGATCCAGCAGGCGTCGCTCGTCGCGCGTGAGCTCGGGATCAGCCGCGAGGACCAGGATCGGTGGGCCCTCCGATCGCATGACCGCGCAGTGAAGGCGATCGACGGCGGCCTCTTCGACCCGGAGATCGTGTCCGTGGACGGCGTGGCCGTCGACGAAGGGCCGCGGCGCGACACGTCCTACGAGAAGCTCGCGTCGCTGAAGCCGGTGTTCGATCCCGAAGGGACGACGACCGCCGGGAACGCGCCTGGCGTCAACGACGGCGCCGGCGCGCTCGTCGTCACCAGCGAGGAGTTCGCCCGCAAGCGCGGCCTCGAGGTGCTGGCGACAATCCTCTCGCAGGGCTACGTCGCGGACGACTTCGCCTATCTGGCGCGCACGCCAGCAGCGGCCGGCAAGCGCGCGCTCACGAAGGCCGGCAAGACGATCGACGACGTCGAGCGGGTCGAGCTGAACGAGGCATTCTCGTCGGTGACGCTCCACTCGGCGGAGCTGCTGGGGGTCGATCCGGACCGTGTGAACGTGAACGGCGGCGCGGTCGCGCTCGGCCATCCCATCGGCGCCTCGGGTGCGCGAATCGTCGGCACGATGATCCACGAGCTTCGCCGCAACGGCGGGGGGCTCGGCCTGGCCGCGATCTGCTCGGGCGGCGGGCTCGGCGACGCGCTGCTGATCGAGGTCTGACGCAGCAGCCGGCTGCGGCGTCCCGCGAGCGCGGATACGTTGGAGCCGCTGAAGATCCTGCTCGTCCTGCACACACCGTGGACGCCCGACCTCGGGCTGCCGCGCTGCAGCATCGAGCTGGCCGGCGAGTTCCGCGAGCGCGGGCACGTCGTCGACAGGTTCGACCTCTGCGACGCCTTTCCGCGGCGGACGAGGCTCGGCGCGTTCTTCGAGCATGCGCTGTTCCCGCGGCGCGCCGTCGAGTTCGTCCGGCGCCACGGCCACGAGTACGACGTTGTCCAGGCCGAGCAGGGGAATCTTCCCGTCTCGAAGCACGCGCTCGGCTACGACGGCGTGCTCGTCTGCCGGTCGGACGGGCTCGTGCATTTCTACGTCGAGTGGCTACGCGAGCATGGACGGAAGCGCAAGCCCGCGAGGGGATCGTTGCCGGGGGCTGCGCTGCGCTCGCTCGCGACGCGCCTCGACGGCGGCGTCGGCGCCGTCGAGCGCAGCTTCGCGTTCGCGGACGCGATCGTGCTCTTGAACCACGACGAGCTGCGGTTCGTAACCGACCGGCTCGGCCACGGTGATAAGGCACTCGTGCTCCCGAACGGGTTGAGCGAGGACTGCTTCGCAGCGCTGGCGGCGGCAGCAGGGTCTCCGGAGCGCAGGCACGCGGCGCAGCACGTCGTCCTCGTCGGACATCTGAGCGAGCGGAAGGGGCTGTCGGATCTGCCCACGCTCGTGCGGAGGATTCGCGAACTGCTCCCGCACGCGCGGGTCTCGTTCCTCGGCGCGGGCTTGCCCGCGAAGCACGTCCTCCCCTTGTTCGCCCCCCAGGATCGCGACCGGCTGCGCGTTGTCGAGTCGTTCGCTCCGGACGAGCTGCCGTCTCTGCTGTGCGACGCGACCGTGGGCATCCTGCCGAGCTACCTCGAAGGGTTTCCGCTGGGTGCGCTCGAGCAGCTGGCCGCGGGCGTCCCGACGGTCGCGTACGACGCGCCCGGGTCGCGGGAGCTGCTCCGGTCGCTGCCGAGCGCACTGACGCCGCTCGGCGATCCCGACGCGCTGGCGGCGGAAGTTGCGCGGGTGCTGTCGCTGCCCCAGCCGGCGTACGCGGCGCTGGCGGAGCAGGCGCGGGAGGTTGCCGGCCGGTTCCGCTGGGCCGAGATCGCCGACCAAACGCTCGCGGCCTACGAGGAGGCCGGCGCGCGTCGAGACCGGTAACCGCGCCGCAAGCATCCTCACAGCGCGAGAAGTACGGTGTGCCCGTGCGCCCGCGCGTCAGTGTCGTCATCCGGACGTACAACCGCGCCGAGTACCTCCGCGAGGCGATCGAAAGCGTCCTTGGCCAGACGTTCCGCGACTTCGAGCTGATCGTCGCAGACGACGGCTCCACCGACTCGACGCCGGAACTGCTCGACCGCTACCGCGGGCGCCTGACGCCGGTCTTCCTCGGCCGCACTGCGAACCCGGCGCGCGTTTTCAACGCGGGCGTTCTCGCCGCAAGCGGCGAGCTCGTCGCGTTCCTCGACTCCGACGACACGTGGCTGCCAACGAAGCTGGAGCGCCAGGTCGCGCTCCTGGACGCGAACGAGCGGTTCGGCTTCTCCTACGGAAACGTGCGCCTCCTCTATCCCGACGGCACCCAGCCGCCGCCGCTCGCGCTCGACGAGATCGTCGCGAAGTCCGCGCTGCGGGCGATGGTGCGGAACATGTGCGTCCACACGAGCACGCTCGTCATGCGCCGGTGCTGGTTTGACCGCGTCGGCTCCTTCGACGAAGACCGGCTGACGTGTGAAGAGTTCTTCTTTCTCTTGCGCCTCGCGCGCGCGACGGACGGCGTCTGCGTCCCGGAGCCGGTCAGCGTCGTCCGTCGTCACGACTCGCAGCTCAGCCTCGAGCGCGGCCTGTCGACGTACTCGGCCGCGATCGAGGCGCTCGAGGAGCTTCTCCAGGAAGGCGACCTGCCGTGGGTTGTGCGCTTCGAGGCCCACCGCAGCATCGCGCGCTACCACACGCATCTCGCACGCGTGCTCACCGATGCGGGCCCAGCTCCGTCGGCGCGTGCGCACTTGCTGCGCGCGCTCGCGCGCTACCCATGGCACCTACCGGCGTGGCGGCAGCTCGCCGGTTGAGTCGCGCGTTCCCGACCGCCGGAGCGCGCCCAGGCTGAGCATCGTCTCGCCGGCTTCGTCTGAGACGTCGGCGAGCGCCGGCTGCGACGTCGCCCACTCCACGTACTCCGTCATGATCGTGTCGAGGCTCGCCGTCGGCCGCCAGCCGAGACCTTCGAGCAGCGCGCTGTCGGAGACGATGTGACGCGTGTCTCCGACCCGGTAGTGGCCGGGCACGACCGGCTCGACGTCGACTCCCATCGTCTTCGTCAGGCGGTGCGCATACTCGAGGACCGTGACCGCCTTGCCCGTCCCGACGTTGCACGCGCTTCCGTTGGCGCGGTCATCCTCCAGGACGAGCAGGATCGCGCGTGCCGCGTCGCCGACGTAGACGTAGTCGCGGCGCTGGCCGCCGTCCTCGTAGACGACGGGAGGCCGCCCGTGGAGCATCCGCGCGACGAACGTGCGCAGGATGCCGGAGTAGGCGTTCCGAAAGGACTGCCGCGAGCCTTGAGCGATCGAGAAGCGCAGGCAGACGGCGGGGATTCCGTACCGCTCGCCCAACCGCAGGGAGAGCAATTCCTGGCTGTACTTGGAGATCGCGTACGGCGTGTGGGGGTTCACGCGCGTCTCGTCGGTCGCGAGTGGGGTCAAGTTCGACCGGCATTCCGGGCAGGTCGTCTCCCAGCGACCGGCGCGAAGCTGGGCCGCGGGGCGCATCGGCGGGTACTGGACGCCGTGGTCGGGGCAGAGCGCCTTGCCCTCGCCGTAGACGGCCTGAGAGCTGGCCACGACGACCTTTCGGATCGGCAACCGCCCGCCGACGATCGTCTCGTAGAGCAACGCCGTTCCGGTCGCGTTCACGTCCAGGAAGTGCGAGAAGTCCGGCAGGTAATCCTGGTATGCAGCCAGGTGAACGACGGCCTCGACGTCAGCGAGCGCGCGCACGACCGCGTCTCTGTCGCGCACGTCTCCGAGGAGGAGCTCGACTTCGCTCGAGAGGTAGTCGGGAACCCGGTCCGGGGCATGCACCGGCGGGGCGAGCGCGTCGAGCACGCGCACCTCGTGACCGTGAGTGAGCAGCAGGTCGACGCAGTGCGAGCCGATGAAGCCAGCCCCGCCCGTGACGAGAACCTTCACGGCGCCCCAACGCGGATGCCGCCGCGGGACGTGCGGAGGAGCCGGTGGCCGGCGCGCCGCAGTCGGGTGAGCCGCGTGCGTCGCGCCCGGACGAGCGCGCGGCGCCAGCGGGACGTGCGGAGCCGGACCTGGTGGACGTGCTCGGCGGTGAAGCGGTCGGCGTCGTAGTCGCGTACGAGCGCCTGAGGGTGCACGAGCGGGAACGCCATCGGCGTGCTCGGGACCGCCGCCAGCGGAGATGCGGCGTAGGACGTGTGGGTCGCCGCGTCCCCGAAGCCGACGTTCGAGACGAGGTTGAGCGCCGGGTGTGCGGTGAGGCCGTGTTCCACCCAACAGGCGAACGTCCAGGCGAAGTCCCAGGTGTCGATGTGGCCGGCGTGGTCGCGATCGAAGACGCTCCTCCAGAAGCGCGCGGCGGCGCGATCGCTCAGGAATCGCTCGAGCCAGTCCGTCTCGCGCAGGCGGGGCCACAGGCTCAGTCCGTCGTCATAGCTCGCCCACGCGCGCCGCCACGTCGCCCAGCCCCAGATCTGCGGGTAGGCCGAGAAGGTGTACGACTCGTCGCGCGGGCGCCGCGGGGCGCGGAAGTTGTTGCCACCGATCCCCATCAGCCGCTCGTCCTCGCGGTAGCGCTCGAGCAGCTCCGCGCAATAGCGGAAGAAGGTCGGCTCGGGGACGCAGTCGTCCTCGAGGATGATCCCTTCCTCGACGTGCTCGAAGAACCACGTGATCGCCGAGCTGATCGCGTGCCTGCAGCCGAGATTGCGCTCGCGATCGAGCGTGCGTACGGCGCAATCCCAGTCGACCGCGACGGCGGCAGCGCGGGCCGCCTGCCAACGGCGACGCGCATCGTCGTCGTCAGTCCGGGGGCCGTCTGCGCCGACGTAGAGCTCGCGCGGGCGCGCCGACCGTATTCGGTCCAGGACCCTCCGCGTCAGCTCCGGCCGGTCACACACGAGCAGGAGGACCGGAGGGCACTCAGACAGAGGCGACCTCGTCGTACAGAGCGCAGAAGCGGTCGGCGACATGCTGGAGCGCGTACTCGCGGCCCCCCGCTTCGAGATTCGCGCGGCCTCGGCGGTCGAGCTCCTCCGGGTCTGAGATCGCGTCGACGACGGCCTCCGCGAGCGCGACCGCGTCGCCTGCGGGCACGGTGACGGCGCCGGGCAGCTCCGGCAGGACCCCGACGGCCGTGCCGGCGATCGGCCTTCCGCACGCAGCCGCCTCGACCGCAACCATGCTCTGGCTCTCGAATCGCGACGAAACGACGACGAGGTCGGCGGCGCGGTAGTACGGCGGCAGCTCCTCGTGGCGCACGGCGCCGTGGAACGTCACGCTCGCCCCGGTAACGGCGCCGGCCTGGGCGCGCAGGGCGCCGAGGAGCGGGCCGTCTCCGACGACGTCGAGGTGGACCCTCGGAACGTGTGCGGCGACGATCGCAAACGCCCGCAGCAGCGTCGCGTGATCCTTCACCGGGGTCAGCGAGCCGACCGCGAGCAGGCGGATCGGTCCTGCGCCGAAAGGCGACTGCGTGGGAGCACGGCCGGGCGCGAACAGGTTCGTGTCGACGGCCAGCGGGAGCCGAAGGAGCCGGTCCGCAGGAACGTGGGACGCAGCGAGCCGCTCGAGCGAGGCGGATCCAACGGTCACGCGATCGGCACGACGGAGCACGTGGTGGAGCAGCCCGCGCCGAAGGCGGCTCGACGCGCCGCCGTACCCGATGTCACGGAGCGCGATCAGCTCGCCACCGGCGAGCGAGACGACCGCAGGCAGGCTCAACAACCGTCCGGCCGTGACCGCAACGAGGCCCGCCTCGTCGGCCCAAACGCCGTGGAGCACGTTCACCGGGTTCCTCCGTTGCTCGAGGATCACCGCCGCGATCGCGCGAGTCAGGAGCACCGCGCGGCTGAGTCGCTGTGCATTCGCGCCGCCGAGCGCGCGGACCTCCGCCCCGGCGAGCGCGTACCGTCCGGCGCGGTACGGGTAGTGGAGCGTCAGCACGCGAACCTCCGCCCGCTGCGCGAGCGCGCCGACGAGCGTGCGGAGCGCGGGGATGCACGCGTCGGTCTCGTCCTCGCTGAACCCGGGCGTGATCAACGTGATTCCGAGGCGCGGAGGCGACGACGCCCGTGCAGAGCCGCGACGCCGCTCGACGCTCTGCGGCCGCTGCGCCAGCACCACGAACTACTCCTCCCCGGCGAGACGGCGCTTGACGTACGCCGTCAGGAGGTGGTGCAGGATCGTGTGGACGTCCTCGACCTGGCCGTAGTCATCGGACGGGACGAGGATGAACGCATCGGCCTGTTCGGCCGCGTCGCCGCCGTCGCACCCGAGCAGCGCCACGGCTGCGGCTGAGCGCTGGCGCGCCGTTCGAATCGCCTCTACGACGTTCGGCGAGCGCCCGCTCCCAGAGATTGCAACGAGCACGTCCTCAGGTCGGATCAGGTCCGTGAGCTGATCCGCGAAGACACGCTCGTACCCGCGGTCGTTGGCCGCAGCGGTGAGGAGCGGCACGTTGTCGTTGAGGCTCGTGACCCGAAGGCGGCGGCGGCCGCGCGGCACGGTGTTCGTGGCGAGGTCGCAGGCAAAGTGCGACGCGGTTGCCGCACTCCCTCCGTTCCCCGCGACGAAGACGTGCCCGTCGTGCCGGTACGCGTCGACGAGGATCTCGCCGACGGCCTCGATCCGCTCGACCGGAAGTTCCTCGACGAGGCGCACGACGCGGTGGAGCTCCTCGGCGACGAACGAGTCGAGCGCCTGCCTGCTCATCGTCCGGCGAACACTATCCGCGACCCTTCGGATTCGAACCGAAAAGGAAGCTCGCGCAGCGGGCGCAGCGCCTCACGGACCGCCGCCTGCGCGTGCTCCGGAACGTAGAGGAGGAGGAAGCCGCCCGCGCCGGCTCCGAGAAGCTTCCCGCCGACTGCTCCGGCGCCGCGGGCGCGTTTGTACGCGGCATCGATCTCGTCGTCCGACACGTTTTCGTGGAGCGACCGCTTGAGCTGCCAGTTCTCGTGCAACGCCGAGCCGACGAGATCGCTGTCGGCGCCGTCGCGGAGCGCGCCGGCCAAGGCGAGCGCGCCGTCGCGCATGCTGCGAAGCGCGTCAACGGTTGCCCAATTGCGGTCGATCTCCTCGCGAATGCCCGACAGGATCCGAGCGGCCGAGCGTTGTCGGCCGGTGTAGAAGAGCAGCAGGTTTCCCTCTAGGCGGCTCTGCTGTTCGTCGCCGAGCAGGAGCGGCTCGCGGCGCACGTCGTCGCCTTTGTCGAAGCGAAGCGCCTGCAGCCCACCGTGCGCGCTCGCGTAGGCGTCCTGGCGGCCGACAGGCCTCCCGAGGACGTCGATCTCGATCCGGCACGCCTCCCGTGCGAGCTGGTCGGCGGATTTCTGCACGCCTTTGTGGGCCCACAGAGCGTTCAGCAACCCGACGGTGACCGCGCTCGAGGAGCCGAGCCCCGTGCCGGCCGGGACGTCGGCGACCGTGACGATCTCGATCTTGCGTACGACTCCCGTGGCGCGGAGCGCCTCACGAATGAGCTCGTGCTTGAGCTCGTCGACTCGCTCGACGATCTCGGTGCGCGCGTAGCCGGCGCGGATCGTGTCCTCGAAGGGCTCGGTCACGAGCACGTAGACGTACTTGTCGATTGTCGTGGAGACGACGGCGCCGCCGTGCTCGTCGACGAACGCCGGCAGATCCGTGCCTCCGCCGACGAAGCTGACACGCAGAGGCGTCCGGGAGATCAGCACCGTGACCCAGCGTGTGCAGCTGAGGGTTCCAGCGCCCGAAACAGCCAGCGTTCCGTGAGCCCCACCGCCCGCTCGGCGGTGAAGTTGGCGGCCCGAGCGCGCCCGGCAGCCGACAGCGCGCGTCGTTCGGCGGCATTCGCGATCAGGCGCGCAACCGTCTCCCGCCAGCGCACCGTGTCCGCCGGCGGGAGGAGACACGCGGCGTCTCCCGCGACTTCGCGGAGAGCGGCGACGTCGCCCGCGACGACCGGCACGCCGGCCGCCATCGCCTCGACGACGGCGAGGCCCCAGCTCTCGTAGCGCGAGGGGAACACGAAGAGATCGGCCGCGGTCAATTCGCGGAGGATCTCCTGTGGGCGGAGCGCGCCGAGCAGCTGGACGCGGCGGCCGAGCCCCGCCGCGGCGATCCGCCGCTCGAGCGCCCGGCGCTCGGCACCGTCGCCGGCGAGCTTGAGCTCCAGGTCCGGAAAGCTCGGCGCGAGCGCCTCGAAGAGGGCGAGCAGCTCGTGTACGCCTTTGCCGCGGTCCAGACGCCCGACGAAGAGCAACGTTCGTGCCCCGTCGCGGACCGCATACGGCACCTCGAGCCAGGCGGCCGGGGGTCCCGCGAGGAAGACGACCTCGTCGACGCGCAGGTCGAGGTGCCGGCGCGCGAGCTCTGCGACGTACTCGCTGATCGCGAGCCGCACGGTCGAGCGGTCGCGGGCGAGCCAGCTCGGGCCGATGACGCCGGGAAAGAGCGAGACGTGTGGCCGCCCGCGCTGCGCACGCCAGGACGAGACCAGGACCGTCTCGATCTCGAGCGCCGTGACCGTGATGTCGGCCTCGCCGACAACCGCGCGAACGCGCGGATCGGTCCGGCAGGCCAGGCCGAACGTGAGCGACTGCGCCTTGAGCGGAAGCCCCGGCCGGCCGCGCGCGACTGCGGGCCAGCCGGCGAACGTGACCGGAACGCAGGGGACGCGCAGCCACCGGACCGGGAGCGACGAGAGATCAGGGGCGAGCCGCTCTCCAGGCACCCAGCCGGCGACCACCGTAACGCCGTGGCCGCGCCGAACCAGCCCTTCCGCCAGCCGGGTCGCAGCGCTCTCGAGCCCGCCGCGGACGAGGCCGAGCGAGGAGAGGAGGATCGCGATCTCGAGCGGGCGCGGCGCGGGGTCGCGCTCGGCCGCCGTCACGGCGCACGCCGGTCGACGCGGAACAGCGTGAAGCCTGCGCGCGTCCCCAGCGGCGTCAGATCCGCGTGCCGCCGGAGCCAGGCGACGTTCCGTCCCGGCGGCCCGTCGCGCCATTGGGTCTGGATGTTGCGGACGTCAACGAGCAGGTACAGCGTCCGATCTCGCGCGAGGAGCTTTCGCAGGCTGGGGGGCGTCTGCTCGAACAGCTCGATCGGCCGCAGGTCGCTGTAGTGCCGGGCCGTCGGCGTGAGCGTGAACGTGAGCAGGCGCGCGTCCTGCGGCACGTTCGTCTCGGTCCAGCGGACGACGGAGAGCCCATCGTTCTTGCGGGAGATGACGTCGCGCGTCAACCGAACGCCCCCGACTGCCATCAGTGCGAGGCCAGCGACGAGAACGGTCGCCGCGGCGACCGACGCGGCGCGGTTCCTCGCCACTGCTCCGGCTATCCGCTCCGCGCCGATCCCCGCCAGGACCGCGAGCGGCGGCAGGTACGGGAGCGCGAAGCGGAAGCCCTGGTACGCCCCGCCCGCCAGCACGAGGTAGATCAAGGCCGGCCATGCGAGCAGGAGCAGGCCGCGGCGGAACGTCAGGCGGCGGAGCACCGCTACCACGCCGACGACCATCAGCCCCGCGAGCAGAGGCGTGAAGTACGCGAACGAGGCCGGTGCGAGCGCGAAGTAGAGCCCGCTCGGGAAGCGATACGTGAACGTCCCGTCCGCCGTGGTGAAGTGTCTCTGGAAGATGTGGGCCGCACTCCAGTGGTGCACGGCGAACTCGCCGGTGAACGCGTCCTCCTGAATCACGCGTACGAGGACAGGGCCGAGGACGAGCCCGGCAACCGCGATCGAGGCAACGACGTGGAGGGCCGCCCGCCGGCCGTTCCGGAGCGCCGCGAGCACGAAGTACGCGGCGCATGGCAGCGCCACGAGCGCGTAGACCCACCGCGTCGCGACCGCCGCCGCGAGCAGCGCCGCGCCCGCGAACGGCCAGAGCAGACGTGGTGAGCGGCCGTAGTGGGCGAGCGCGGCGGCGCCGGCGGTCGCGAGGGCCAGCGCGAGCGCGTCGGACATGACGACGACACCCGACTGCCAGAGCTGCCCGGAGAACGCGACGAGCAGGCCGGCGACCGCGGGTGCGACGCTCCGTGAGCCCCGGTCGTCCCGAGCCGGCCACAGCTCTCGGGCGAGCACGGCCGTCGTGACCGGGACGGAGGCTGCGGCGACGAGGCTGACGAGCTGAGCCGCGAGGGCGCCCCGCCCGACGACGAACGACGCGAAGACGGCCGCGTACGGGTAGCCCGGCGGCCAGAAGAAGGGCGGCGGCAGGTCGAGGTGGGCGACAGCGTGTCGCAGCGGCTCCGTTGCGTAGTCGAGGTATGCGAACGAGTCCGGGCTGTAGAGCCCGTCGAAGTGCTCGAAGAGCGCGATCGCGCCGGCGACGAGCGGCACGATCAGGGCGAGCGCGAGCAGCCACGCGTTCTCAGCCGTCCAGCGCCGCGCGCCGGAGGGCCAGCCGCTGTTTGAGCCCAACGATCGCTGCAAGGGGATCGGTGAACGGACGCGGTCGGATTCCGCGGAACGGTGTGCGCCGGTCGCGCCAGTCGCCGAGTGCCGTGACGCGGGCGAACGCATCCGCCGGAAGCTGCCAGAACACCTCGGCCGCGTCCAGCCCGTACAGCAATGCGCGATAGCGCTCGAGGCGTGCGTACGGCGCCGTCGACAGGCGCTGAGTCACGTATGCGTCCAGCGCGCGCGCCTTGAGCTCGGCGAAGGCGATGGTGTCCGTGACGCAGTTCGCCAGCACCGGCGTCAGTGGCACGCCCAGCTCGTACATCCGCACGAGCTGGCGCTGGGCCAGAAGCTCCGCCACGACGCGGCTCACGGCGACGTGCTCGGGGTGGAAGTCGACGATCGGCGGCACGTACACGATTGCCGCTTCGGCGAGTAGTGGCTCCAGCAGCTGTCGCGCCTCCCGCGCATCCCAGTGCCGCTCGACGAGACCGAGGCAGACGAGCCGTTCGACGCCGAGGATCGCGGCTGCAGCCTCGGCCTCCTGGCGGCGCCGGGATGCGATCGTGTCCGGATCGACGCCCGGGGCGCGACTCGCGCTGCCGTCGGTCACGACGGCCACGGCCACGTGGTCGCCGGCAGCGACGTGGCCGGCGATCGTCCCGCCCGCGCCGAGCGTCTCGTCGTCGGGATGCGCGGCCACCACGAGGACGCGTGCGCCCGAGGCCGCGGTCCAGGAAGCTGGGTCTGCGCGGAGCGTTCTCCCGACCAGTGATGCGCCCGCGGCCCACGCGCTCTCGACCGCGGGAAAAACCCACCGGCGCGCGAGCCGCCGCGCCGTCTCAGACGACATCGAAGTCGCCACCGGCCAGGAGGAAGCGGCGCGAATCGCGCAGGACGTCCCAGGGAAGCTCCTGCGCGAAGGGTGTGACGCGGACGTCGTACGCTCCCCGGCGCGGCACGAAACGCGCGCGGATGAGCTCGCCCCAGACGGCGCTGCGTCGCGCGGCGAACACGCGGACGTCCCGCGCCCCGGCTCGCCCGAGCTCGGCGACCGCGGCGCGGAGCAGGTCTCGTCGCGCCTCGGGCGCACCGAAGAGGTCGGCGATCCACGCACTTCGTCGCTCGTCGGGCATGAGCCGGTAAACGAGATATCCGCGCGCGCTTCCATGCGCGCGCGCGACGAGGACGTGGTACTCGAAGGGCGCGTCGGCTCCGTAGCGGTATCCGATCCAGCTGCTGTCGCGCACGACCAGTGCGTCATCGGCCGGCGCGAGTGCGTTCCACAGCTCGTCGAATGACGGATCGCCTGCTGCGACGGGGGTGACCTCGTGCTCGCCGGAAGAGCGCCTTCGCGTGAGCCACAGCGGCCGCCACAGCCAGCGGAGGAGGAACGTCGGCCTGTAGTCGAGCCGCTCGCGGAGCCCGTACAGGTTCTGGTTCGGCACCGCGAGCTGGAACGACGCGCCGCCGGTGGCCCACGCAGCGTTGGCGGCGCTCATCAGGGCCACCATGATCCCGCGGCGCCGGAACTCGGCGGCCACCATCGCGCCTGAGCCGTGGACGGCGGTGACGTCGCGACCGCCAATCCGCACGCGCATCGGGGTTCCGCCGAAGTGGCCGACGACGCGGCCCTGGGCCACGGCGACGAACGAAGTCGGCGCGTGGGTCGCGCACGGGGCGTCGAGGTACTTCCACCGGTACGCTCGCTCAGAGAGCGGCTTTCCGAAGACGGCTCCGAACAGATCGGCCACGGACGCCGCATCGTTCGGCCCGGCCGCGCGGACGGTCCAGGAGGGCTCGCCGGTGCCCGTCAAACAGAGCCGTCGGCGGTGACCATCAGAAGCCGCTCGTCTCCGGACGCTGGTAGGCGAACAGCCGCTGTGCCAGCTGCAGCTCGAGCGGGAACCGGTAGAGGCGGAGTCGGTAGCGCCACCCCGAGAGAGCGCGCAGGACGTGGCGCCGGATGCCGGTCAAGCGGACGTCCGTCGTCGTCGGGTAGTAGGCGTTCAGGACACGTTCGAAATCGTGGATCCGCCGGCGGAGCGGGTCTTGAACCCACGGCATGTGCGAGCTGCGGCGCTGGGTGAACTCGACCCAGCTGGGATCAGTCCACTCCTCGAGCGTCTCCGGGAACCGGAAGCCCTGGGCTTTCGCCTCGTCGTAGAGCTCACCGGCGAGCGGGACCGGCGTGTAGAGGTAGAGGATGATCTCGGCGGCCGGATTGACGACTTTGACGCGGCGGATGAACTCGATCGTCTGCCGCGCGTCCGTCTCGGGATCCGGCGGGTTCCCCAGCATGAACGAGAGTTCGGGCACCACCCCGTAGTCCGCCATCCGCGCCGCGAGCTCGACCGTCTTCTCGGTGCTCGCGGTGCCGCCTTTATTCATTCGCGCGAGGGCTTCGTCCGAGCCCGATTCCGCGCCGAGGAAGACCATGCGCAACCCGCTGTCCCGCATCAGACGCCAGCTCTGGTCCGAGTACTTGAGCAGCGTGTCGATCCGGGCCTCGCCCCACCACGCGATCGCCAGATCCTGGACGCGCTCCGCGAACTCCACCGTCCGCGCTTCGTGGACGAAGAAGTTGTTGTCGTAGAACTCGACGGCGTCGACGTTCCAGCGCTCGACGAGCCGGCGCGCGACGGCCGCCGTCCGCTCCGCCGACTGCGGCAGCCACCGGCCGTCCACGAGGTTCACCACGGCACAGAAGTTGCAGCGGAACGGGCAGCCGTAGCTCGAGTGGTGCGGGAGCGTCCGGTCGCCGAGGAACGTGCGGCGGATGTACCGAGCGGGGTCGACCCGGTGGTAGGGGAAGTCCGGCAGCTCGTTCGGATTCGGGATCGGCGCGAGCGAGCTCGACACGGGATCGCCCGTGTCGTCGCGGTAGGCGAGCCCCGTGAGGCCTCGCGGGTCGTCCCCGCGGTGCAGCGCGTCGAGCAGCGAGCGGAAGACGTGCTCTCCGTGCCCGCGCACGACATAGTCGACGTACGGCGCCTGCAGGCACGACTCCCAGTGCTGTGTCGGGAAGTAGCCGCCCCAGACGACCGTCAGCCGCGGATGCCGCCGCTTCAGCTCGCGGCACAGCGGAACGGCGTCGCTCAGCTGCGGGCCGGGCATGACCGTGACCCCGAGCGTGTCGGCGTCGGTGTCTCGAATCGCGCGGTCGACGGCGCCGAGCGCATCGCGCTCGACGTTGCCGTCCACGATGCGATAGTCGTGGTGACCGTCGAGGAGCGCGCCGAGCGCGAGCAGCGACATCGGCAGGATCGGCTTCTTGTCAGCCGAGCTCTGCGGGTTGTAGAGGATCAGCATCCGTCGCCCCTCCGCGCGCGGTAGAGCGTCAGCACCTCGCCTACGCGCCGCTCCTCGGCGACCCCGTCCACGGTGAAGCCAGCCTCTCGCAGGCATTCGAGGAACGCGGTGGATTCCCCACGCGAGGACAAGAGCACCAGCGCATGACCGCCAGGGTTCAGGTGCCGACCGAGCGAGGCAGCGAAGCGCTCTGGCACGTCCGAGGCGCGGAACGCGCGGTCGAGCGCGGTCACGGGGCTGCCGCCGTAGTAGGGCGGGTTGAACACCACGACGTCGAACGTCTCGCCGACAACGGGCTCGAACAGATCGCCGCCGCGAACCTCGACACGTTCCTCGCACCCGTTCAGGAGCACGTTGATCCGCGCGCAGCGCTCTGCGGCCGGATTGACGTCGACAGCGACCACGCACCGCGCCCACTGCGCAGCGGCGATCGCGCCGATCCCCGTGCCGGTACCGAGATCGAGGACGGACGAGGCCGGCGGCACCAACCGCTCGTCCAGCAGCCGTGCGAGGAGCTCGCCCGTCCAGAAGAGTTTCGGGTTGAACACGCCGGGCAGCACAACGATTTGCCGCCCCGCGACCTCCTCGAGCACGAGCGCGTCGTGCCGGCCGCGCTGGAAGAGGAGGAACCTGAGCCGGAGCGCCAGCCGCCACAGCCGATGCACCGCCGCCGTGGGTGCGCGGATGGTGGCTGCCGTGCTCACCGGCGCTCGAACGTGCTCAGGTAGTGGTCCGCGAGCCACGGGACGCCGGGCCAGCCTGCGACGCGGCGCTCCGCCTCGGACAGCCGCTCGAACAGCCACGGTCGCCGCTCCACGACGTCAGCGAGGTACGACGGCGGCAGGAGCGCCCCGACGGCGAGCGTCTCTCGGTGAGCGAACCACGGCGCGAGCTCCGAGCGGAGGCGCCGCGGAGACGGGTACCACGCGCCAACCGTCGAGCCGCCGCCGACGTGGGCCGGCGCGCCGCGCCTCAGGCGGCGGAACGCGTCCCTTGGGCGCGCCTGCCCAAGGTGCCACGCGATCTCCCAGGCACACAGCGGCCCCATCACGACGAGAACGAGCACACCGCGAGGGCGAAGCCACCGTGCCAGCGCCCGCGCGAGCGGGTGCCGGTCGGCGACGCAGTTGAGCGCGCCGAAGCTCGAGAACGCGCCGTCGAAAGGCTCCGGCGGCACGAAGGCGTCCGGACGCTCGAGGTCGAGCTGCGCCACTTGCGCCTGCCCGCTTAATCCCGTGCGCGCGAGCTTCCCCTCCGCCGTGCGGAGCATCGCCGCGGACGCATCCGTGGCTGTCACTCGAGCGCCGCGGGCCGCCAGCCACGCGGCGTCCGCTCCGGTGCCGCAGCCGAGCTCGAGCGCGGAGGCGCCCGCCGGAAACGCAGCCGCCAACCGTTCGTGAACGGCCTGGCGGAGGCGCTGCCCGAGGATCGTGTCGGTGAAGGACGCGTCGTAGGTCTGCGCGACCGTGTCGAAGGGGTGAGCGGCCGCGAAGCTCATGCGAGCCCCTCCTCGACCTCGTGCCGCGTGAGCAGCATCCCGAGCCGCCCGCGCTTCGCGTTCACGTAGGACTTCACGAGCGGCCGGACCGCCGGCCGGTGCTGCCGGCGCAGCCGGTGGTGTGCGGTCTCGTTCACGATCCAGCGCGTCGCGTGGTCGTAGAAGCGGCGCGAGTGGCGGCCGGCGACGGTGAGGTCGCGGTCCGAGCCCTCGCCCCACGGCTTCAGCGCTCGTACCCGGTCGGCCACGCCGTCGTAGTACGGCGTCCCCTTGATCGGGTAGGCGACCGTCGTCAAGAGCTCGTCGGGGTTCGCGAGCTTGAGGTGCTCGACCGTCGCCGCGAGGTCGGGGATCTCTTCGCCGTCGTAGCCGAGCATGATGAACATCCCCGCCTGGATCCCGTAGCGCTGCAGGAGGTGCACCATCTCGCGGACGCGCTCGGCGTTCGTGCGGCGCTGCATCGCGTCCAGCACGCGCTGCGAGCCGCTCTCGGAGCCGATCCAGAGCCGGTAGCAGCCCATCCGCGCGAGCGTCGCGACGACGTCCTCGTTCAAGCGGTCTTCCCGCGAGATCGTCTCGAACGGAACCTTCAGCCCGCGCCGGTCGAGCTCCTCTGCGTACCCCCGCAGCCAGCGGTGGTGGATCGTGAACACGTCGTCGGCGTACCAGACGAGGTCCGGGCTGTACGTCTCGACGATCTGCTGCAGCTCGTCGGCCACGTCCTCAATAGAGCGGCGCCGGTGCGTGTAGCCGAAGACCGAGTGGCTGCACCATGTGCACGTGTACGGGCAGCCCCGCGCCGTGATCAGCGACACGGAACCCATGCCGTGGTGAGTCCGCCAGGCATCGACGTAGGCGGGGATGTCGATCGCCGCCCGGTCCGGGAAGGGCTGGGAGTCGAGGTCGCGGATGTTCGGTCGAGGCTCCGTGCGCACGATCTGCCCGTCCCGCTCGCGGTAGGCGATCCCCTGGATGTGCTCCATGGCTTCCGGCCCCTGCGCAGCGAGATGTGGAATCAGCTCCTCGACCGTGTGCTCCCCTTCACCGATCACGACCACGTCGGCGCCGGCGTCGAGGTACTCCTCGACGTAGTTGACGGGGTCAGGCCCGCCGACGATTACGTGCGCACCCGCGGCACGGCACGGCGGGAGCAGCCGGACGACGTTGCGCCGCGTCATCATGTTCGAGTAGATGCCCACGAGCCGTGGGCGCATGTGCGAGAGGTACCGCTCGAACGCCGCGCGATCCGCAAAGGTCGTATCGAAGATCTGCGGCTCGAAGCCGCGCGCCTTCAGGTGCGAGGAGATGTAGAGGAGGCCGAGCGGGGGGTAGGGCCGCATCACCTCGAGCTCGTGCGGATCCTCCCCGAGGAAGTAGCCGTGGGTCAGCAGGATGTCCATCACGTGACCTCGACGGGCCGGCGCAGCCGCTCGATCAGCGTCTTCTCGATCGGCAGCCCGTAGGCGTCACGCCGGCAGCGCCAGCGGGCAAGCGCCTGGACGGGAGCGCGGACCGGCGTCGGGCGAGCCCAGCCGATCCGTTGGTAGAACTTGAAGCCCTCGACGACCCGCCGCCGTTCCTGGTCGAGCCACGCGCTCGGCGTGTCGACGTAGTCGAACTCGGCCCACTCGAGCAGCGTCGCCGGGCACGGGTTGCCGGCGGCGAAGTGGAGGTCCGCGAGCGGGTTCCCTGGGTACGGCTTGTAGTAGAAGATCGCGAGCTCGAACGTCGGCGAGAGCGAGCGCAGCCGCTTGCCGACGTCAAGCGTCGCGGCCAACGTCTCGGGCGTCTCGCCGGGCAGCCCCACGATCAGGTTGAAGAGGACGCCGACGTCGTGGCGGAGACACTTCCGCGCTGCCTCGAAGATCTGCTCCACCGTGATGTCCTTCTTGATCCGCTCGAGCATCTCCGGCGAGCCGGACTCGACGCCGATCATCACGCGCCGCAGGCCCGACCGCTTGCACAGCGCGAGCACCTCCTCGTCGAGGCGGTAGCCCTGGTCGGCGCGCATGGTCGCGGTCCACGTGACGCCGACGTCCCGGCGCAGAAGCTCCTCGGCGATTGCGGCCACGCGCTTCGGTGTCGTGAAGAACGTCTCGTCCTGGAAGTTCACATCCTCGACGCCGTACCGCCGTCCGTGCGCCGCCAGCTCCTCGCCGACGCGCGCCGGCTCGAGCCCGTACCAGCCGCGCTTGTACACGAACGGGTCGGCGCAGAACGCGCAGCGAAAGCGGCAGCCCTGGGAGGAGATGTAGTCGAGCTGGCGCTGGCCCTTGCTGGTGAAGTAGCGCCCAACGGGGATCAGGCCGTAGTCGTGCACCGGCAGCTCGTTCACGTCGCGCATGGGGCGTGGCGCCCCAGGAGGCGCGCCGACCGCGTGGCACCCGGCAATCCCGTCGAGCGAGCCGCCGTCGGCGAGCCGGTCGACGATCTCGGCGAACGTGTCCTCGCCCTGGCCGGTGACTAGCGCGTCGATGCCGGCCTCCTCCAGCGTCTGCTCGGGGAACAACGACGGATGCCAGCCGCCCCAGACGACGGGGACGGCCGGTTGCGCGCGCCTTGCCGCCGCCGTGACTTCGAGCGCGTCGAGGATCGGCGCTCCGGTCAGGACGGTGATCCCCAGGCACAGCGTGCCGTCGAGCTCGCGGACGACGGCTGCGGTCGGGTCGGGCTCGAGTCGCGCATCGACGATCCGGACGTCGTAGCGCCCGCGATCGAGCCGCGAGGCGATGGCGACGAGCGCGAGCGGCATCGTCCAGTAGGTCGCCCGCGGGTTGTAGAGCACGATCTTGTGGCGCATCGGCGGTCTAGTCCGGCTGCGGAGTCGGCCGGGCGGCTTCGTCCCAGCGAAGCGTCTGCGAGGTCACCGGCGTCGGCTCGTGGGGCACGCGCGCGAGGCGCTCGAGCCGCAGGCGCTCGAGCGGAAGCGCGGCGGCGTTGACGGCAATGGTGGCGATGTCGCGGGCGTGCCGCCGGCGGAGCGGCTGGCCGCGGAACGTCCCCCGCAAATCGCGCCACGCGCGCCGCATGCGGAACTCCCGGTGCAGCACCGTGTGCAGCTGCCGGTAGAAGCCGGTCGTGAACGGGCCGCGGAACATCATCGCGAGGTCGGCGGAGTCGCGCCAGTTTCGCTTCGCGCCCAGCTCCGCCTCGACCGAGCGGTAGAACTTCGTCCCCGGCAGCGGGTACGAGACCGAGATCCCGATGTCGTCGGGCTGCTCCTCGCGCACCAGCCGGAATGTCTGCCGGATGTCCGCGCGGGTCTCGCCCGGATAGCCGAACTGGAGGAAGTACGCCACCTCGATCCCCGCCGCCCGCAGGCGGCGCGTCGCCTCGCGGACCTGCTCGACGCGCGTGCCCTTCTCCATCGCGTTCAGGATCTTCTGGGAGCCCGACTCGGCGCCGAGCCAAACGGTGCGGCACCCGGCGCGGCGCAGCGCGTCGATGTCGCCGTCGCGCAGGAGCAGGTCGGCGCGGCTCAGGCACTTGAACGGCGTGCGGACGTCTCGCTCCTCGACGAGGTCCGCAAATCGGCCGAGCCAGCCGGGTTTGAGCCCGAGGATGTCGTCGGCGAACCAGACGTGGTCGGGCGCGTACTGCTCCTTGAGCGCTTCGAGCTCGGCGGCGACGTGCTCGGGGCTGCGGACGTGGTAGCGCTGGCCCCAGATCGGCTTCGCGCACCAGTTGCAGTGGTACGGGCAACCCCGACTCGTGGCGACGTTGAGGGAGAAGTAGCCGTGGTGGCGCGTCCAGATGTCGCGGTAGCGCGCGATCTCGACCACGTCCCAGGCGGGCAACGGCAGGTCGTCGAGCGTCTTCAGCAGCGGCCGCGGCGCGGTCCGCGCGATGCCTCCTGAGGCGTCGCGGTACGCGAGCCCGGGGATCTCGTGTAGCGGCACGGACACCTCGTCAGTCAGGCGTCGCATCAGCTCTACCAGCGTCTCGTCGCCTTCGCCCACCAGGACGTAGTCGGCTCCGCGGTCGATGTACTCCCGGGCGTTGTCCGCGGCATCGGAGCCGCAGACGACGGTCGTGCAGCCCCGCGCCTTCGCCAGCTCGAGCATCGCGAACGCGGCCTCGCGCATCCGCAGCAGGCACATCTTCGAGAGGTAGTTGAAGTTGTCCTCGAACAGGACGGCGTAGGTCGGGCGCGCCCGCTCCAATGCGTCCTCCCACTCCTGCTCCGACGCGGCGAGGATCGCGTCGAAGAACGCGACGTCGTACCCCTCCTCGCGCAGCAGCGACGCCGCGTAGAGCGTGCCGAGCGGCGGATAGGGCTGGTGCGCCGCGTAGCTCTTCGGGTCGAGGCGCAGGAAGTACGAGTGTCCGAGCAGGACGTCGCTCATCCGTCCGCTCCGACCGCGGCGAGCTGCTCCGCATACGCGGCGAGGATCCGCCCGCCCCAGCCGTCGACGTGATCCTTGAAGGAGTCGGCGCTGTAGAGCACCTCGTTCGCGTCGGCAGTCCGGGCGGAAAGCTTGCGTTCGAAGCGCGCCCACTCGAGGCGTTCGAGCCGGTCCCCCAATGTGTTGCCGAGCGCGCGCTCGCCGAGCCGCGCGAGCCGCCGCGGCCCGCTCTCGACTTCGGGGAAGCGGCGAGGCCTCCCCTCCGCATTCGGGAGGAACTCGGCCGTCCAGCCGTTCACGTGCCGCATCTGCCGGTATACCGGCTGTCCCGTCAGCGGAACCATCTGGGCGAGCTCGTTCGCGGTGAAGAGGCTCCGGTCGGGCAGCAGGAGCGCCTGTTCGGACAGCACGTAGTTGGGGCACAGCTGCGTTCCACGGATGCCGACCGCGCGCCGCAGGATCCCCATCAGTCCACGGCCGACCCAGACGCGGCCCGGAGCGGTGACGACGAGGTAGTCGATGTCGCTCCCGGACTCGACGTTGTCGCGCGCGAGCGAGCCCGTGACGGCGACCATCCGTACGTACGGGAGGGCGGCGAGCGCGCGGCCGTACCGCAAGGCTTGCGGCCACAGGCGCGCGGAGGCGGCCGCGCGCCTGCGCCGGGTCTCGACGAGCCCACGGCGCTCGCGGAGCATGTAGAAGCCGTCCCGGTGAGCGAGCCGCTCCGGGACGATCCGCCGTAGCGCGTCCTGGACGCTCGCGAGCGACGCGGGGACGCCGACGAGGTAGCGCTGCACGTCCGTCGCGGTCAGCGGAAAGTCGAAGACGTCGGCGTAGGCGACGGTGCGGACGACCGCGTGCTCGATCGACGTTGCCGTGCGGTCCTCGCTGAGCGCAGCGGAAGCCAAGCCGTGGCCGAGAGTACAACGGTTTCGACTCAACCGCGAGCCGCCTGCTCGAGGACGGCGACCATGCGCGCGGCCGAGCGCGTCCAGGAGAAACGGCGCGCCTGCTCGAGCCCCCGGGCCTGGAGCTGCGTGCGGAGCTGCGCGTCCCCGTCCAGCTCGAGCAGTTCCTGTGCGAGGGCGTCTACATCGGTCGGCTCCACGAAGCCGGCGGCGTCACCGCACACCTCTCGTGCCCACGGACGTTCGGGCGCGATCACGGGTGCTCCGCACGCCATCGCCTCGACCAGCGGGAGGCCGAAGCCTTCGTACAGCGACGGGTACGCCACCGCCGTCGCGAGCGAGTACAGCGCCGGCAGATCGTCCGTCGGGACGTACCCGAGCCGGTGCAGGCCGTCCGCGTTCGATGCGGCTCGCTCGAGCGTGCGCACCCGCCACCCGCGCGGCCCGACCAGGACGAGCTCGGCGGTCAGACCGCTGCGCCGCGCCTGCTGGTGCGCCCGAACGAGCCGCACGAGGTTCTTCCGCGGCTCGAGCGTGCCGACGGCGAGCACGAACCGGCTCGGCAACGCGTACCGCCGCCGGACGCCCTCGAGCCTCGCGGTGTCCGTCACGGGCGCGAATCCCGCCGGCGGCGCGCCCTGCACGACATGGACGATCTCCGGGTCGAGCCCGAGCGCGCGCACCACGTCGGCCCGCGCCGTCTCCGACACTGTCACGACGGCTCCCGCACGCCGCGCTGCCGCGGGTATGAGGACCGACTGCGCCAGCCTTCGCCGGAGCGGATGGCAGTCGGGGAGCAGGAAGATGGAGGCGTCGTGGATCACGACGACGCTGGGCGCGTGCTGCCGAAGCGGCGCGACGCTGTTGGTGAAGCAGCAGACGTCGAGTGCCTTGCGACGAAGCGCCCGCGGAAGCGCCGTCTGCATCCAGACCCAGCGTCCGACGGCCGGCCCTGTCTGCGCCACGACCGCGCCGTCGACCGCCGGATCGCCGCGGTCGAGTGAGCGATTGCTGAACAGCACGTATTCATGGCCGTCGTCGCGGTTCAAGAGCTCTCCCAGGAGGCGCGCGACGTAGTGCCCCACGCCCGTGCGGCGCCGGCTCAACACAGATATCTCGAAGCCGATCCTCATGGGCTCGCCCGGCGTGCGGCGAGCCAGCTGCCGCAGAGGAGCCAGAACAGGAGCCCGGTCGCCGAGAAGAGGAGGAAGTAGTCGACGACCTGGTGGACGAGGTAGGCAAGGAGCCCGGCTGCGACGGCCCCCTGCCAGACGTCGCCCGCGCGCACCAGCGTCATACCGATGTCGACCACGAGCAGCGCCAGCCACGCGAAGAAGACGACCGCGCCGACGACGCCGAGCGACACGAGCGTCTCGACGTAGAGGCTGTTCGAGTGCTGCCTCTTGTCCCACTGCCTCAGGCCGATCACCGGGCCGTACGTCAGTCGGAACGTGTCCAACCCGATGCCGGTCACCGGCCGCCGGCGGACGAGGTGGAAGGCCGCGCGCCACAGCTCGTGCCGCGCGAGCACGGGTGGCGCGCTCTCCCGGCTGTCAGCGCCGCTGCGGGTGAGGTGCCCGCGGGGATCCGGCGACGATTCACGGCGTATCGCCGTCCGGGCGGTCGAGCTCGCTCCGAGATCGACCGCGATCACGGCGGCTGCGAGCACGGCCACGCTCGCTGCCGGAACGAGTCGGCGGCGGACTTCAGCTTTGCCGAGCGCGATCAGCGCCGCGACGACCGCGTTGCTCACGACGACGCCGGCGATCCCGCCCCGGCTGTACGTGAGCACAAGCGCCTCGAGGAGCACGAGCACGAGCGCGGCGCCCGCCGCGGCCGCCAGCGACCGCCCCCGCCGCCAGGCCACCCACGCGAGGGCTGCGATCAGCGGGATGGCGACCTCGAAGAACATCGCGGCGATGTTCGAATGGTCGAACGGGCCGGACAGCCGGCGGATCGAGCCCTGGTAGGTCTCGTTCGGCCGGAACCACTGCAGCCACCCGAGTGCCTCGTCGGACAGGACCTCGATCAGCCCCGCAAGCGCGCTCAGCAGCGCGCCGACGCTGACGGCAGCGGCCAGCCGGCCGAGGTCGCGTCCCCTCGGCAGCGACGCGACCGCGAGCGGGATCAGTGCGAGGCCGACTGACGTCCGCGCAGCGGCGCGCAGGGCTGCGGGCTCGAACGCGGGCGCTTGCAGTGCACCGACGAATGCCCAGAGCGCGAAAGCGCCGAGGAGCAGCACCCACGTCCGCGGGATGCAGGCGCGGACACGTGCGCGCCGAGCCGGATCGATCGCGAGTGCAGCCGCGCCGAGGAGCAGGGTGATGAAGAGGACGATCTCGACGTTGGTGAAGCGGAAACCTGCGACGGAGAACGCGGCGCGGGTGGTCTCGAACGGCAGCAGCGCTGCCAGCAGGAGCAGTGCCGCGTCGGCCACACGAGCCAAAGGTGTCGTCGCCGCGAGTTCCGCCGAGAGCTTCGTGGGCGCGTTCGGCCGCACCGGCCGCTCGATCGCGCCGACCCACTCGATCGGGTGCGTGCGGCGCGCGAGCGCAACTGCCGCTCCCGGCTTGAAGCGCACCGAACGCAACCTTATGCCCGCCGTGGTCGAGTTCGCGCGGGCGTGTTACCGTCGGCGCCGGTGAGGGAAGTGGGCGGCGGCATGACGGTCGCGATCGTGCACGACTACCTGACGCAGCGGGGAGGGGCCGAGCGTGTGGTGCTGTCGATGCTGCGCGCGTTCCCGGACGCGCCCGTGTACACGTCGTTCTTCGATCCCGACCGGACCTTCCCGGAGTTTGCGACGGCCGACATCCGGCCGCTCCGCCTGAACCGGCTCGCGATTCTGCGGCGCAGGCATCGGCTCGCGTTCCCGTTCCTCGCGCAGTCCTTCTCGTCGCTCGAGGTCGATGCGGATGTGGTGCTCTGCAGCTCGAGCGGGTGGGCGCACGGCGTCGGCACACCGAGCGCGAAGATCGTGTACTGCCATTCGCCTGCGCGCTGGCTCTACGAGCCCGAGCGGTACTGGGGCGGGTCGACGCAGATGGTGCCGAGGCTCGCGCTCGCAGCGGCGCGCCCCCGACTCCTGCGCTGGGACCGCCGTGCCGCCGGAGCCTCGACTCGCTACCTGACCGTGTCTCAGGCAGCGCGGGCCAAAATCCATCGGGCCTACGGCATCGATCCGGAAGTCGTCTACCCGCCGCCGGGGCTCACGGTCGACGGGCCGGAGCAGGAGGTCGAAGGCCTCGGGCCCGGCTACTACCTGTGCGTGGCGCGGATGCTCGCGTACAAGAACATCTCGGCCGTCATCGACGCATTCGCCGGCTTCGGCGAGCGCCGGTTGGTCGTGGTTGGGGCCGGCCCGGAAGCGCGGCGTCTGCGCCGGTCAGCACCCGGCAACGTGCGTTTCCTGGGCGCGGTCTCGGACGCGCACCTTCGCTGGCTGTACGCGAACGCGGCGGCGGTCGTGTCCGCCGCGTACGACGACCTCGGCCTGACGCCGCTCGAAGCCGCGTCGTTTGCGAAGCCTTCCATCGCGCTGCGGGCGGAGGGCTCGCTCGAGACGGTGCTCGACGGCGAGACCGGCGTCTTCTTCGACGCGCCAAGCGCAGATGCGATTCGAGCGGCAGTCGAGCGCGCGTCGAGTCGGCGGTTCGACGAGCGCGCGCTCCGGACGCACGCGCTGCGGTTCTCGGAGGCGGAATTCATCTCCCGCCTGCGCGCGGTGGTCGCCGAGGCGGCGGCAGTTCCGCAGAACGGGCACCGCACGCCGGTCCCCCCGGACTTCGCGCACGCCGCGAACCAGGCCCGGGCGTAGCGGCTCGCCGAAATGCGGTTCGAGCACGTTCTCATCGTGGGCGCGGGACAGATGGGAGGCGGCATCGCCCAGGTCGTCGCGGCGTCCGGGCGCCGCGTGTCACTGCACGACGCGGTCCCAGGTGCGACCGACCGCTCGCTCGACACGATGCGGCGGAGCCTCGAGAAGCTGGCGGAGAAGGGCGGGCCGGAGCCCGACGAGGTGCTGGCGCGGATCGAGGGCGTCGATGAGGTCGTGCCGGCCGACCTGATGGTCGAGGCGGTGGTCGAGGACGCCGCTGTCAAGGAGGACGTCTTCCGTCGTGCGGATGACGTCATGCCACCAAACGCCGTACTCGCCTCCAACACCTCCTCGATCCCGATCTCCAGCCTCGCGGCGGCCACCGGCCGGCCTGAGGCAGTCATCGGCATGCACTTCTTCAACCCCGTGCCGGTGCTGCAGCTGGTCGAGGTCGTCCGTGGCCGGGAGACCTCGGACGAAACGGCGGACGCGATCACGGAGCTTGCCCGCGACCTGGGCAAGACGCCGGCGGTCGCCAACGATTTTCCCGGCTTCGTCTCGAACCGGATCCTGATGCCGTTCATCAACGAGGCGGTCTGGGCGCTGGACGACGGCGTCGCCGAAGCCGAGGCGATCGACACGATCGCGAAGCTCGGCTTCGCGCACCCACTGGGACCGCTCGCGCTCGCGGACCTGATCGGTCTCGACACCTGCGTCGCGATCATGGAGGTCCTCCACGCGGGGCTCGGCGACGACAGATACGCGCCGTGCCCGCTCCTGCGCGAGCACGTCGTCGCCGGGCGCCTCGGCCGGAAGTCCGGCGAAGGCTTTTACACCTACGACTGAGCGTCCCGCACGAGCGCCTGGAAGTGCGCGATCAGGCGCTCGCTCTCCGGAAGCAGGCGACCGTGCTCGAGCAGCCCGGACCGCAGGCCGCGCTGCACCGACTCGACGAGCTCGCGGTCCTCGACGCCCACCTGTGAGTCGAACTCGATCAACTCGTCCGCGTCCTCGTCCGAGACGTCCGCGCCGAAGAAGTAGTCGAAGAACCCTGCCGTCCGTTCCGGGCCGAGCGGCCACGCCGGTCCGACCGAGAGGTTCGGATCCCCGGAGAACACGTTGATCCGCGTGTTCGGCCACACGTAGTGGAACTGGGCGGTCTGGATCGGGCCGCCGCCGTTCCGCGGGTCGGCGAACTGGCTGGACGACCACCGTGCGGTCCTGAGCGTGTAGCGGTCGGGGCGGACGTCGAAGGCTTGGCTGAACTCAGGGTGCGCCGTCGCGCAGTGGTAGCACTCGAGGTAGTTCTCGACCACGACCTTCCAGTTCGCCTCGAGCGCGTAGTCGAGCCGCTGCCGGAAGATGA
>Ga0126312_10000324_pt1 | contig 26854 bp, 27 predicted proteins | sample Plot104A_FD_92537 | JGI IMG/M metagenome (GOLD analysis project Ga0126312, IMG submission 92537) | Serpentine soil microbial communities from UC McLaughlin Reserve, CA, USA - Plot104A | ecosystem: Environmental > Terrestrial > Soil > Grasslands | place: USA: UC McLaughlin Reserve, Lake County...
CCCGATCCCGTCACAGCCTTAGGCGAACGGCTCGACGTACTGCCAGCGCACCGTCAAGGCGAAGAGGACAAGGACCTCGAGCCCGACGATGACCAGAGTCCAGAGCGGATACTGCGTGTTGCCGAGGAACCCGAGCTGGGCCAGCAGGTTGGCGCTGACAGCGACGATCGTGAACCAGCGCGCCCAACCCTTGTGCGCGCCGAGCGCAGCGCCGGCGAGAAAGAGCAGGATCCCCCACACCAGCATGATCCAGCCCCAGGTCGTGAGGTCGAAGAGGATGACCTGGTTCCCGGTGACGACGTAGTACTCGTCACGGAAGACCGCGACGAGACCTTCGAAGAAGGTCACCGCCCCGATAATGCAGAGCATGATCGAAGCGAAGCCGATCCAGCCGCTCCAGGAGTCGGACACTTCACGGCGAGGTTCCATAGCGGATGTACTCCTTTCGGGAAGGCCCACGGATCTCTGTCGTCGCCGCGCGGCAACGACCGTTGCAAAACGGGAGTTCGCTGCTGCTCCGGTTCTCTCCTGCCGACTCGCCACCGCGTCGCGACGGTCTCGCGGGCGGGAGATTCACCCAGATGACCGGGGCGGGGGTGATGACGTGTCACCCACCGCTGCTGGACGATCGATTCGATCTCGAGACGGCTGACGCAAGGAGAGGATGAGCGGTGGTGCTCGCACTGACGACGTTCTGGCAGGCGTTCTTCCTCCTGCTGATCTGGATCCCGCTGGCGATGCTCTGGGTCGGAGCGCTGTTCGACATCTTTCGGCGGGACGACCTGAGCGGGTTCTCGAAGGCGCTCTGGGTCGTCTGCGTCATTCTCGTCCCCTGGCTCGGCGCGCTGGTCTACCTCGTCACGCGGCCCTCGCGCGCCGTCGAGTACACCACCGGCGCCGCACGCCACGCGGCGATGGACCACGAGAGCGCTCCGCACGTCGCCCGGTTCGGCCCGGTCGACACGGCGAGCCGACTCGAGGCGCTCGCGGATCTCCACGACCGGGGAAAGCTCACGGATGCGGAGTTCGCGGCCGAGAAGGCGAAGCTGCTCGGGACCGGACCGTCGACCGGGGCGCAGGCGGCCCCTGCGACGTAGGAGAGGAGGTCGAACGTGATGCCGCTGGCGTTGACGACGTTCTGGGAGTGGTTCTTCCTGCTGCTGATCTGGGTGCCGCTGGTCGCGATGTGGGTTACGGCGCTGATCGACATCATCGGGCACCCGTATCTGAACGGGCTCGCGAAGGCGCTCTGGGTCGTGTGCATCTTCCTGGTGCCGTTCTTCGGCGTCCTGATCTACTTGATCTTCGCGTCCGCGCACCGGTCCGACAGGCGCGCGAGGTACGCGGGCTGAGCGGCTCCGCGGTGCGCGGCCGTTGCCCGAGCACGACGACCTGACGCCGTCCCAGCCGAGCCAGTCGCAGACCGTCCGTGTACGCACCGCGTACGCGGACGGCGCGCCGTTTCGCAAGCCGAAAAGGGCGCCGTTCCTCCATCGCGCCGTCCCGATCTCGGAGGAGCTGCCGAAATACCGACCGAAGATCGCGCAGCGCGACGTCGTCGCCGGGCTGACCGTCGCCTCGCTGGCGCTTCCCGCTGCGATGGCGTACGCGGAGCTGGCCGGGCTGTCGGCCGTCCACGGCCTGTATGCGTTGCTCCTGCCGGCGGTCGTGTACGCCGTGCTCGGGTCGTCGAAGCAACTCGTCATCGGACCCGGAGGGCTCGCTCGCCGCGATCATCGCGGCGGCGATCCTGCCGCTCGCGGCAGCCGGCAGCGGGCAGGCCGCGGAGCTCGTAGCGACGCGCTCGTGACGGGCCTGCGCCGCGACGGCGTCCGCCTCGTGATGGCCGAGCTGAAGAGGGCCCCGAAGCGCGTGTTCGACGAGTCCGGCCTGACGGACACGATCGGCGCCTTCCGCTTCTATCCGTCGATCGGCGCCGCGGTCGAGGCGTGCACGAGCGCGGGCGGCGCGCGTCGTTGAGTCACGGCGTCCCAGCGCGCAGGCGCTCGACCTGCGCCGGCTTGCCGGCGCGGAACGCGATGACGTAGCGGACGCCAAGCCGCTTCGCGGTCGCGCCCGAGGGGTTCGCGCGCAGGCGCCGGGCCGCGCGCACGGCTTCGGGCGGGGCCGTCGTCGAGTAGCCGATCGGCCGCTCGCGCTGCGCCTGCAGCGCGTAGTACAGGTAGACGCTGCCCTCGAAGCGGTCGGGGAGGATGACGGGCGTCTCCAGGATGCGTCCTTGAGGCGCACCCGCCAGCGACGCGTAGACGGCGTTCTCCTCGTCCGACGGCAGGGGCGCGTACGGATCGACGCGAAGGTCGGCGGCGACGACAACCGCGGCCGCTGCTGCCGCCCAGCGCCACCGCACGCGATCGAGCGCGAACGCCACGAGTGCGGCGAGGCAGAGGGCGGCGATCGGCAGCAGCCGCCCGGGGACGCGAGTGTGGTGCAGCCCCGGAATGACGCGCCAGATCGGCTCGTAGAGCGGTGTGTTCGCGCCGAGGGCGAGCAGCAGCGGTAGGACGACTCCGGCGCCGAGGACGGCGGCCAGACGGCGGTCCCGGCGCGCGAGCAGCACCAGGCCCGCGGCGGCCGCGACGGGGACGATCCAGCCCACGAAGACGAACGTCTCGAAGCCGTGCCGCGCGTGACGAACGACGAAGTCGAGCGGCTCGGCCGAGTAGGGCTCGACGTCCGCGAACGTGCGGCCAGACGCGCCCGCGCTGCCGCGGATCTCGTCGACGTAGACGAGGATCGCGGCGACGACTCCCGCCGCACCGCCCGCGAGCGCAGCCCGCCTGCTCCTGCGCATGAGTGCGTAGACCACGTAGAACGGCATCACGCCCACGGCGAGGTGCACCTGACCCGAGAGCGGCACGGACGCCACTGCGGCGACGGCGAGCCAGTCCAGCCGGCGCTCGATCCCGTAGAGGGCGAGCGGCAGCAGCATCGAGATCGGCGCCAGCAGGTGTCCACCCGCACCCTGGATCGAGCGGTACGGTGCGAGCGTGAAGGCGAGGCCGCCGACGAGCGCGGCGCCGAGGCCGAGGCCGAGAGCCCGAAGCCACAGCGCGGCACAGGCTCCGGCGCCGATGTAGGTGAGGAAGACGAATGCGTTCCAAGCACCGACCGTCCCCAGCAGCGCGTGCAGCGGCCAGAACACGACGCCGAACGGCCACGCCGGATAGTTCGTCCGCGGCGGCGCCTCCGGCTGGAAGCTGTACGGGTCCCGCCAGGGGGCGTGCCCGCGCGCGAGCTCGTGACCCGGGAGCCAGAGGTTGTATGTGCTCTGGAGGTAGTCGCCGGGGGTAACCGCATCGTGCGCTCGCGGCTTGCCGTACGCGAGGAAGTGCGACCGCGCCTGGCGCAGGTCCGGCGACAGCGCCAGCACTCCGGCGGCGGCGTAGAGCGTCGCGCCTAGGGCGAGAGCGCCCGCGCGGCCTCGAGCGGCTCGCCGAAGTCCGGCACCTCGCCGGTGTCGTACTGCCATCCGCCGCGGACCGTACCCTCCTGGTCGACGAGGAACGTCGACCGTCGGGCGACGTCCTTGAGGCCGCGGTAGTCGAACGCGATGTCGAACGCACGCACCGCCTCGGCGTTGAAGTCCGAGAGCAGCGGGAGCTCGAGGTCGAGCGCCTGCGACCACGCGATGTGCGTCCACGGCGAGTCCCGCGAGACGCCGAAGACGCCCACGCCTGCGCTTTCGAACTCCGCGCTCCTGTCACGCAGGAGCTCCAGCTCATCCGTTCAGGTGGACGACCAGTCGAACAGGTAGAAGACGAAGAGGCCGGGACGATCCGAGACGAGCTCGGCGATCGTCACGTCCTCGCCCGGCGCGCGCTGCACCCGCGCCGCCGGCACGCGCTCCCCCACGGCCAGCACGACGGCGATGCTAGCGCGACCAGCCGGCGATGCTCGGAAAGCGCGGGATCCTGCCGGCAGGGTCGAACTGGCGCGCGACGTTCGCGACCGCGATCAGCCTCGGCTCCGGGCCGACGCGGACGAAGACGAGCTGATCGGCGCGAGGCCAGGAAACGAGCAGCCACTTGCCGTCGGGCGACCAGGTCAGAGCGCCCAATCGCGTGGTGCCGGTGAACGTCGCGCGGTCCGGGAACTTCAGCGTGTCGCCGTCGATGAGGAGCACGGTCGGCCCGACGACGAGCGCGAGCGTGTGCGAGCGAGGCTGGAAGGCGGCGGCGAGAGTAGGCCCTTTCGTGGGGACGCTGCCGACGGATCGGCCGTCGGACCGAACGATGCGGACGTTGGAGCCGCCGATGACGGCCAGCAGCTTCCCGTCGTCCGACCACGCGAGACCGCGCGCGACGTCAGGCGCCGCCCCGAGCCGGCGCAGGACGCGCTTCCGATCCGCATCGGCGATCCTCACGGTGCCATTGCGACCGACGTAGGCGACCTCGTGCGTCCGCGGCCGCCATGCCGGCGGAACGCGCGGATCGGCGCTGCCGAGACCCCAGTCCTGCTCGCCGTCGCCGGTGGAGATCCTCAGCGTATCGTCGGCGAAGTACGCGATGCGGAAGCCCTCGTACGACCAGCGCGGCCACGCGACGCGCCGTTTGAAGCCTTTGGACCAGCGCACGTGGCCCTTCGCCTCAGGGTCGAGCGCGTACAGCTCGAAGTTCCTGACGGCCGCGACGTAGAGGCCGCGAGGGGACCACCACGGCATCCGGTACGGGCCGAGCCGCCGGCGCGACGTGCCCTTGACGACCCATGTGCCGCTTGGAGAAGAGAGCAGAAGCCTTCCGGGTGCGGGCAACTGCACCAGCTCGCGGTGCGCCGGACGCACGCCGACCACCTTCTCCCGTCCGACGGTGTCACGAAGCGAGTTCACCACCGACTGGCCCGGCGGCGTGATCGCTGCGGCGACAAGGGCAACCGCCGCGGCGGCGACCGCGAGCGACCGCCAGTGACGGTGCGGCCACGGGACGCGCTCCCGTGCCTCGAATGCCTCGCGCACGACGTCCCACGTTCGGACGCGGGCGTCGTGCTCGCCCGGGATCTCGATCCGCTCGAGCCGCCGCCTCATTCGAGCCGGTCCTTGAGCCGGTCGAGCCCGCGGCGGAGACGCGAGTTCACGGTCCCGCGCGGCAGCTCGAGCAGCTCGGCGATCTCGCCCGGCGTGTACTCGAGCAGGTAGCGGAGCACGATCACGGCCCGCTGCTCCGGGTCGAGCTGTGCAAGCTCGCCGAGCAGCTCGTCATCGTCCTGCTGCGCCTCGGTCGCGCCGACCTCGTGCAGCTCGGTCTCGGCGCGCAGCGACCGCGCACGTGCCCAGTCGATCGCGCGGTTGACGGCGATCCGGTGCAGCCACGGTCCGAACGGGCGGCGGCGGTCGAAGCGGTCGAGCGCACGGACGGCGGCGAGGAACGCCTCCTGCGCGATGTCCTCGGCGGCCGCGCTGTCGTGGACGACGAGGTACGCGGCGCGATAGGCACGCGGCCAGTGCTCGCGAAACAGGGCCTCGAGATCCGAGACCGACCCCGCTTGAGCACGGCGCACGCGCGCGCGCTCGCTGCGCCCGAGTGCCGCCATCGCGCGCCGACTATACGAATGAGGTCCCGCAGGAGGTCCATTGCCAAGGTTCTACGCAGGCGGGACCTCCCGAGGTCCGTCGTCCGTATCTGCGGACATGGGAAGACGGCTCTGCCTCGCCGGCCTCGTCCCACTCTGCTGCCTCGCTTTCACGGCGGCGGCGGGCGCCGACGGTTGTCCGCCGCAGACGTGCGGGACGACCGGGAGCCAGCCGCCGGGTTCGAGCCTCGTGTTCGTGCGTCCGAACGGCCGGAGCGGTCCGCTGGTTGCCTACGATTCGACGACGGCCGCCGAGCGGTTCCGGCTTCCGGCCGGGCTTCTCTCCGCCGACGATACGCGCTACGTCACGGCTCGCCGCGCCGTCGTCAAAGGCGTGCGGCGTGAGGTCGTGACGCTCTGGGACGTCACGCGGCGGAGGCAGGCGCTCGGGCGGTATCCGCTCCGGCCGGGCGTCTGGCCGGTGGCGATCTCCGCCGACGGCTACCGCGTTGTCCTGCAGGAGCGCAGCCGCCGCAACTTTTCGCGCTTCGCGCTCCTCGACGTGGCGCGGGCGCGGGTGCTTCGGCGCGTCGAGCTGCGCGGCGCGTACGAGGCGGAGGCGCTCTCTCCGGACGCGCGGCGCCTCTTCCTCCTGCACTGGACGCGAACGTCGTACGACCTGCGCACGTTCGACTTCGCCACGCGCAAGCTCCGCCCGACGCGGCTCGCCAACCCGGACGAGAAGATGACCGGCACCGCGATGATCGCGCTTGCGACGCCCGACGGGCGCTGGCTCCTGACGCTGTACGCCGGCGGCGCGGAGCCGTTCGTCCACGCGCTCGACCTGCGGAGCGGCATCGCGCACTGCATCGATCTGCCGTGGGAGGGCGTCGGGCTGAACGACGTCGGCACCGCAGCACTTGCTCTCTCGCCCGACCGCCGCAAGCTGTACCTCGCGAACCCGTTGCTCGGCCGTCTCGCGGTCGTCGACCTCGCGCGGTTGCGGGTCGTGCGCGACGTGAAGTTCCGGGGGCTGCCGGTCATGACGTCGCTCTACGGGTCGTGGCCGTCCGCCGCCGTCACCTCGCGTGGCCGCATGCTCGCGTTCGCCGGCGGCCGCCTCGTCTGGCTCTACGACACCGCCTACGGGATCGTCCGCGGGCCGTTCGCCGCCTCCGAGCCCGTCCCCGCGCGAAGCGGCGTGCGCGCGAACGTGAATGCGCTCGCGTTCGCGCCGCGGGGCCGGCGCCTGCTGGCGCTGAGCTCGGACCGCTCGCACAGGATCTTCGACGCACGAACCGGGAAGCGCGCGGGCCTGCGGCGGAACACGGAGCTGTTCGCGATCCGCTCCGGAGGCACGCGTGCCGCGGTCGCCGGCTACGCGTCCACGGGCGGTCCGCGCTTCGTGCTTCCGGAAGGACATGCTTCGGCAGACGGCTCCAGCTTCTTCACCGCGCTGCCGCGCCGCGGCAAGCGAACCGCGATCAAGCGGTACTCGCCCGCGACGGGACGGCTTCTCGGCAGTAGCGTCGTCCGCGGCCGCTGGAGCCTCGGCGCTGTCTCTCCCAGTGGACGAAAGCTTGCGCTCGCGCGGCACGCCCATCGGACGACGTGGCTGGCGGTCGTCGACGCGGAGACCGCGCAGACCGTCCGCGCCAGGAAGCTCCGCGGCGTGTACACCGTCGAGGCGGTGACCGACGACGGTGGGAGGCTGTTCCTGATCCAGCACTACCGGCGCGGCAGCTACGCCGTCCGTGCGCTGGATCTCGTCCACGGCCGGCTGTGGACGGCGACCCTGCGCGAGAAGGGCGAGGAGGAGTCGCCCGTGATGACGGGCCGCTCGGCCGGCCAAATCGCATCGCCGGACGGCACGTGGTTGCTGACGCTGTACCTCGATACACGGAGGCGGGCTGCGTTCGTGCACGCGCTCAACCTCCGGCGCGCGTACGCGGTCTGCATCGACCTCCCCTCGCGGGCGCCGCTGCGGAAGCTGCGCGACTACTCGCTTGCGCTCGCCCCGGGCGGGCTGTACGCGGCGAACGGCACGCTCGGCGTGCTGGCGCAGATCGACCTCCGCCGCGAGCGGGTCACCGCCACGCGGAGCTTCCATCCCGGCGAGTCAGGCGGCGGCTGGGCCGCCGGTGCGCTTTCGCCGGACGCGCGAACGCTGTACTTCGCGAGCGGCCGGGACGTCTGGCGCTATGACCCGGCGTCCGATCGCGTGCGCGGCCCCGTCACCGCGCCCGGCCCGGTGCTCGGCTTCGGCTTCAGCCGCGACGGCCGCACGGTCTACGCGGCGCGCGCGGACGCGGGCGTCTTCTCCCTCACGCGCTAAACCGCAACGGGCTCGCGGATCTCGGTCGCGGCCGCGATCTCCTGCACGACCTCGACGATGTCGCGATTCGCGTTGAAGACCCGCAGCTGCCGGTCGGCGCCGTTGCCGTGGTCGAGAATGTCGCGAATCCCGTCCAGCTCGCGCTCCGAGCCGAGCTCACGTGCATGCGGCTCGATCTCCTTCAGCGTTCGGCGGACGAGCTGCGCGACGGGTATGCGGTTCCGGCGCCCCGTCACGAGGTCGATGATCGGCGCCTCCAGGCCGTAGCGGCCCGCGAGCCACTTGTTCTCGGTCGTGAGGATCCGGTGGAAGGTCGCGACCCGGTCCCCGGCGCGGTGCCGCTCGGAGAAGAGCTTCGCGAGCCCCTGGACGTAGGCGGCGATCGCGACCGCGTCCTCGACGCGTGTGACGGCGTCGCAGATCCGAACCTCGACCGTGCCGAGCCGTGGGTGCGGGCGGATGTCCCACCAGATGTGGGTGTAGTCCGCGATGCAGCCCGTCTTCTCGAGCTGCCCGACCACCTCCGCGTACTCCTCGTAGTTGCGGAAGCGCGGCGGCGGTCCGGAGCGCGGGAACGCCGCAAAGACCATCTGCCGTGACGACGCGAGGCCCGTCGGCTCGCCGCGCCAGAACGGCGACGAGGCCGATAGAGCGAGCAGCGGGGCGAGGTGGACGAGCATGCCGTTGACGACCGCGATCGCGCTGTCCGGATCCTCGATCGCGACGTGGACATGGAGCCCGAAGATCAGCTCGCGCCGCGCGACGTACTGCATCTGGTCGACGAGCGCTCGATAGCGGTCGCGCGCGGTGATCCGCTGCCGCTCGAACAGGGAGAACGGGTGCGTCCCGGCGGAGCCGACGCGGAGGTTCTTCTCGAGCGCGATCGAAGTGACGTACGCGCGCAGCTGGCGCAGAGCATGTCCGACGTCGGCCGGCGTGCGGCAGACCGGCGTCGCCACCTCGAGGACGGACTGCATCAGCTCCGGGTTGACGCGCGCCTCGAGCTCGTGCCCGGCCATCGCCCCGAGCACCGTGTCGATGTGCTGGACGAGGTCGAACGTCTCGGGATCGAGGAGCATGTACTCCTCCTCGACTCCGAGCGTATACGGGTCGCTCTTGCCGAAGGCGTGGTCGAGCACGCTCGCGCCGGTCGCGCCCGTCGCGCCCTTGCCGGTGATCGATGCGGGGTACGCCTGCTTCACCCGGGGAGTATTGCCTCCACCTCGATTTCCACGAGCCAGCGCGGGTCGATCAGCTGCGCGACGATCCCGGTGCAGGCGGGGCGAACGTCGGCGAAGACTTCTCCGTGCGCACGCATCACCTCATCCATGTGCGAACGGTCGGTGACGAAAACGCGCGTCCGCACGACGTCGGCCGCACCGGCTCCGGCCTCGTTGAGCGCGCGCAGGAGGATCTCGAGGCAGCGCCGCGCCTGCGCGTACGGATCGGCCGGCGGTTCGGCATCGTCCGGCATCACCGGCGCGGTGCCGCTCACGTAGACGCGGCCGCGGTCGACGACGGCGCGGGAATAGCCGTAGCGGGCCTCCCAGGCCGAGCCCGACGAGATCAGCCGCCGCTCCACGAGAGGCGCGTAGTATCGCCGCGCGTTGGAGGCCCTGCGACAGATCGACGCGTGGGGAGCTGGGCATGCCGCGGCAGGGCTCGCCCGCGCGGAAGGCGTCGTCGCGACGCACGGCCACGTCGACGAGCCGCTGCGCTGGGCGTCGGTCACGAAGCTCGTGACCGCGCTCGCGACGCTCGTCGCGGCCGAGGAGGGCACGGTCGACCTCGACGAGCCGGCCGGGCCCGAGGGGTCGACCGTCCGCCACCTGCTCGCGCACGCGTCGGGCCTCCCGTTCGAGGGCGAGGTTCCGATCGCGAGACCGGGCCAGCGTCGGATCTACTCGAACACCGGCTTCGAGCAGCTCGCGGAGCACGTGGGAGCCACCGCCGGAATACCGTTTGCGCGGTACGCGCGCGAGACGGTGCTGCGGCCGCTCGGCGTTCGCGTCGAGCTCGACGGGCCGGCCGCGGGGATGGTGGGTACGCTCGTCGAGATGCTCGTTCTCGCGCAGGAGCTCCTCGCCCCGACTGTCGTCGCGCGCGAGACGCTGGCCGAAGCGACGTCGGTGCAGTTCCCGGGCCTGGCCGGCGTGCTCCCGGGGATCGGGCGCTTGGAGCCGAACGACTGGGGGCTCGGGTTCGAGCTCAAGGACGCGAAGTCGCCGCACTGGACCGGCAGTGCGAACGCGTCGGGCACATTCGGCCACTTCGGCGGCAGCGGGGCATTCCTCTGGGTCGATCCCGAGCGCCGCCTCGCACTCGCGTGCCTCACCGACCGCGAGTTTGGCGACTGGGCGTTGCAGGCCTGGCCGAAGCTGTCCGATCAGGTCCTCGCGGAGGTGGGGGCGTGAGGGCGACCGTCGTCGGCGGGGGCGTGATGGGCCTTGCCGCGACACGGGCCCTCGCGCGCCGCGGGCACGACGTCGTCCTCTACGAGCAGTTCGAGATCGGCCACACGCGAGGATCGAGCCACGGCACCTCCCGCATCTTTCGCCTCTCGTATCCCGAGCGCCCCTGGATCGAGCTCGCGCAGCGCGCGTTCAAGCTGTGGCGCGAGCTCGAGGAAGAGACGCAGACGACGCTGCTCGAGCTGGACGGCCTCGTCGACGCCGATCCCGACCCCGACACGCGCCTCGCGGCCCTGCGCGAATGCGGCGTCGCCTACGAGGAGCTCACGGGGACGGAGGCGCGCGAGCGCTACGGGCTCGGCTACGACGACGTGGATCGCCTCGTCTTCACGCCCGATGCGGGAATCTCGCTCGCAGCCGAGACCGTCCGTCAGCTCGCGGCATCGGCGCGCGCGGCCGGTGCCGAGCTTCGCGAGAACGCGCCTGTGGAGAGCCTGGACGACGTCGAAGGCGACGCCGTCGTCGTCACGGCGGGCGGCTGGGAGCCCGGGCTGCTCGCGACGGCAGGCATCGAGCTCGCCGCCCGGCCCGCGCGCGAGACGGTGGCGTACTTCGCACTGCGCAACGACGGAATGTTCCCCTCCGTGATCGACTGGCTGGGCGGCGAGCAGTTCTACGCCCTGAGGGCGCCGGGGGTCGGCGTGAAAGCGGGCTGGCACCAGTCGGGCGCGCCGGCGGACCCCGACGAGGAGGGCGCGCCGGATCTAGGGATCGTCGACGTGGTCTCGAGCTGGGTCGCGCGCCGGCTTCCGGTGGTCGATCCGGAGCCGATTGCTTCCGAGACCTGCATCTACACCAACACCTCGGACGATCGCTTCGTCTGCGAGCTGCACGGGCGCATCGTCGTGGGATCGCCCTGCAGCGGGCACGGCTTCAAGTTCGCGCCGGCGGTCGGCGAGCAACTCGCCGACCTGGCCGAGCATGCGGCTAATCGTCCGCGAACAGCGGCCGGATGAACTCCTCGAACGTCTCCCTGTCGCAGCTCGCAACGGTCGCCGGAGTCAAGGCGCGAACGTTGGCAGTCCGCGGAACGTCCATCGCGAGCGCCACCTCACCGAAGTAGCTTCCGGGCCTCAGCATCGCGCGCGTCGAGGGCGCGCCGAGGTTCGAGACCGCGAAGACGCCGTTGAGCACGACGTAGAAGCGGTCGCCCTCCTCGCCCTCGATCACGGGCGCCTCCCCCATCCGGACGTCCTCGCGCCGCATCTTCGCTGCGAGCTTCACAAGGCGTTCGCCCGGGAGCTCCGCCAGCAGCCCGATGCGCGAGAGCTCCGCCTGGCTCGCCGGAACATGCCGCGGCATTACTGCTCGCCGTCCTCGTCGACCTGCTCGGGATCCTTGTGCCCCGGTGCCGACATCGCCTCGTGCTCTTCTCTACCGCCGCGCGCAGCCTCTTCCTGTTCGCGCTCCGTCGCCTCGGGCTGGTCGCTCAATATGCCTCCTCGTGGGATTCCTCGACGGATGGAAGTATTGCCCGCGCTGCGCGACCGGGTGCGCGCGCATCGAGGACTACGTCGAGTGCGGCGCGTGCGGCCTGCGCGTGTACGCGCAATCACAGGCGGGCGCGGAGGCGGTCTGCTTCGATGCGCTTGGCCGGATCCTGCTCGGTCGCCGCGCTGCCGACCCGCGCGCCGGCTACTGGGATCTCCCCGGCGGCTTCGTTCACGAGGGCGAGCTCCCGCTGGACGGAATGCTCCGCGAGGTCGAGGAGGAGACGGGCCGTCGGCCGGAGCCGATCGACCTCCTCGGGATGTGGAACGAGCCGTACTTCAACCGCGTCGTTCTCTGCCTCACCTGGATCGCCCGACTGGACGGAGACGTCCAGCCCGGCGACGATCTGGTGGAGCTCCGCTGGTTCGAGCGAGACGAGCTTCCGTGGGACCAGCTCGCGTTCATCCACTACGCCGAGGCGCTGTCACTCGCGCTGCAGCGGCACCCGCACACGTAGAGCGCCGGGCTGAACGTGAAGCTCCGCGGGCGAGTCGAGCACGACGGGCTCGCCGTCGACGGCGGCGCGCACCTCCCCTCCCGGAGCGCCGATTCGGAACGTCTCGGCGACACGCTCGTGCCACGTTCGCGGCCACCACTCTTCCGCCACGTATGCGTGCAGCTTCCCCTCGTCGAGCCCGTTTCGCTCGCCCACGTTGAACACATCGAGCTCGTAGCCGTTGTTCGCTACGAGCACGATGCGGGCCTTGATCGGATTCCCGTCCACGACGATCGGCTCCGGGTGCCGCCGACGCGCGGCGAGCGCCAGCGCCCGTACGCGCGCGAACGTGTCGCTGCGGCGGCGGTGTCGCTCGCGCCGGTGCACGAGACGCGCGTAGATTCCGAAGGAGACGTTGTTGAGGAAGAGACGGTCGCCGACGCGACCGACGTCGATTGCCCGGTCCTCGTCGGCCGCGAACGCATCCAGGGCCGCGATCGGGTCGTCCCGGTCGAGGCCGATGTCGCGCGCGAAGTGGTTGCGAGTCCCGAAGGGGACGACGACGAGCGGCAGGGAGCGCTCGATCGCGACCTCGGCGATCGGCGCGATCGAACCGTCGCCGCCCGCGATCCCCAGCGCCTCGGCGTTTGCCGCATGCGCGAGCTCCGCCGCATCCTCCTCGGGCTGGAGCACGTGCGTCTCGATGCCCCGAGCAGCCGCCGCCTCGACGAGGTCGTCCGGCGTCGGTCGCCGGTTCCCGGACCGCGGGTTCACGAGCAGGAAGCCCGGCACGCGCGGGAGCGTATAGAGGAAGCGAAAAGGTAGGCCTGTAGTCCCCTACGAATGAGCCGTACGGCCCATTGACCCGTCGCCGAAACGGCCGATGATATTGACCATGAGCGAACGCGGCCTCCACTACATCGCCGACGATCTGTCGGAGACCTGGATCGAGGACTGGGCCGGCGCAGGGCTCGAGGAGATTGCGGCCCTCCTCGGAAAGCACGCGGCCTTTCTTCGCTTCCTCGAAGGCGTCGAGAAGTAGCGTCTCTGTCCGGGTGCCGGTGCGATGATCCATCGCACCGGAATCCGTCTGAACGGAGGCGCAGCGTGAAGCTCAACTATCTGCTCCGGGGCCTTCCCGGGCACCCGATTCACCCGCCGCTCACGGACGCGACGATCGGGATCTACACCTTCGCGACGATCGCCGCGCTCGCCGATGTCCTCGGGATCAGCGACCACGCGGCGACGCAAGGCTGGTGGCTGGCCCTCGTCGCAGGCTTGATCGTGACGGTCGCCACGGCCCTTACAGGGCTCATTGACTGGCTCTCGATCGAGTGGGGATCCGAGCTCTGGCGCACGGCGACCGCCCACCTGGCGGCGATGGTCAGCGCGACCATATTCTTCCTGCTGGCCGCGATCTTCGGACACGACGAGTTCAAAGCGGGCGACATCGTCGCCGACGGCCTGATCCTGACGCTGGTCGGCTTCGCGCTGTTGACGGTCGGCGGCTGGCTCGGCGGCACGATCGTCTTCGTGCACGGCATGCGCGTGCTGAACCTCGTCCAGGAGCCCGCCGAGCGCGCTGCCGCGCCGGTGCCGCATCCAGAGAAGGAGATGGCCGAGGGCTCGTGACGAGCCCCCGGCGAGGCGTCTTTCGGTAGGGCTACGCCGCGGCGGCCGGCTCGAGACCGAGCTGGCGCTCGATATCGCCCTTCGGGCGGGCGCCGACGGTGGCGGCAGTCGGCTCGCCGTCCTTGAACAGGACCATCATCGGGATCGACATTACGCCGAAGCGCGTCGCCAGATCCTGGTTCTCGTCGATGTTGACCTTGACGAGCTTGAGCTGGCCTGCCCGCTCGTCCGCGATCCGCTCGAGGACCGGCGAGACGGCGTGGCACGGGCCGCACCATTCGGCCCAGAAGTCGACGAGGACGGGAGTCTCCTTGGACTCCTCGATCACGTCCTGCTCGAAGCTCGATTCGGTGACGTTCGCGGTCATCGATTCCTTTCTCTCAGGTGTTCTCGGTCGTCAACGCGCGGAACTGTCGCTTTCTTCCCGCTCTCTAGAATCGAAAGCATGCCCGCGCGCCCAGCGTTTGCAGCCCTCCCGCACGTCCCGGACCACCCCGGGCTGGAGCGCGACGTGCTCGAGCTCTGGGAACGCGAGGGCACGTTCGAGCGGCTGCGCGAGCGGAACCGCGGCGGTCCCACCTTCAGCTTCATGGACGGGCCGATCACGGCGAACGGCCCGGCCGGGATCCACCACGGCGGCCGCACGTTCAAGGACGTCTTCCAGCGCTACAAGGCGATGCGCGGCTTCGACGAGCGGTACCAGAACGGCTTCGACTGCCAGGGCCTCTGGGTCGAGGTCGAGGTCGAGAAGGCGCTCGGGCTCAACTCGAAGCGCGAGATCGAGGAGTACGGGCTCTCCGAGTTCGCCCAGCGCTGCAAGGAACGAGTCGCCCACTTCTCCGAGGTTCAGACCGAGCAGTCGAAGCGGCTCGGGATGTGGATGGACTGGAACAACGACTACTACACGTTCTCGGACACGAACATCGAGTACATCTGGGGGTTCCTCGCGCACGTCCACGAGCGCGGCTGGCTGTACAAGGGGCACCGCTCGACGCAATGGTGTCCCCGCTGCGGCACCTCGCTCTCGCAGCACGAGCAAGCGGGCGAGGAGAACTACGTCGAGCTCGAGCACCCGTCCTTGTACGTGCGCTTCCCGTTGCGCGGCGAGCGCGAGGGTCAGGCGCTGGTCGTGTGGACCACGACGCCCTGGACGCTGCCTGCGAACGTCGCCGCGGCCGTCGCGCCGGCCGCCGAGTACGGCCGGCGCGCGAGCGGCGACTGGGTCGCCGTCGATCGCTATCCCGACGATGATTTCGTCGAGCGTCTGCGGGGCGAGGAGCTCGTCGACTGGCGCTACCACGGACCGTTCGACCACTTCCCGGCCCAGGACGGCGTCGAGCATCGGGTGATCCCGTGGGACGACGTCTCGCTGACGGAGGGCACCGGGATCGTCCACATCGCTCCTGGGTGCGGCGCGGAGGACTTCGAGCTTTCGCGGGTCTACGACCTGCCCGTGCTGATGCCGATCGACGAGTCGGGCCGGCTGCTACGCGGCTACGGCGACCTCGAAGGACGTTCCGCCGACGCCGTCGCGGAGCCCGTGATCGAGTCGCTGCGCGAGCGCGGCCTGCTGGTCGGCGCCGGGACGATCGTCCATCGCTACCCGATCTGCTGGCGGTGCAAGACGCCGCTGCTCTTCCGCATCGTCGACGACTGGTTCATCTCCGCGGCCGAGATCCGGCAGCAGATGCTCGACGCGAACGCGACCGTCGAATGGACGCCGCCGCAATACAAGAAGCGGATGGACGACTGGCTTCGGAACATGGGCGATTGGAACATCTCGCGCAAGCGGTACTTCGGCTTGCCGCTGCCGTTCTACCCGTGCGACTGCGGTCACCTGAACGTGATCGGATCGCGGCGCGAGCTCGAGGAGCGTGCGACGGCCGGGCTCGATGGTCTCACGGAGTTGCATCGTCCATGGATCGACGACGTGACGATCCGCTGCGAGGCGTGTGGGCGCGATGTCCACCGGATCCCCGAGGTCGGCGACGCGTGGCTCGACGCCGGCATCGTCCACTTCTCCACGCTCGGGTGGAACAACCCGAGCTCGGTGCCGCACGGGAACGCCACCGGCGCCGCGGCCGGCCTCACCGGCGCCGACCTCCCCGACCACGCCTACTGGCAGAAGTGGTTCCCGGCCGACTGGGTCTCGGAGATGCGGGAGCAAATCCGGCTCTGGTTCTACGCCCAGAGCTTCATGGCGGTCGCGCTCGTCGGGCAGTCCCCGTACCGGCAGGTGCTCACGTACGAGAAGGTGCTCGACGAGACCGGTCGCGAGATGCACAAGTCGTGGGGCAACGCGATCGAGCTGAACGAGGCGCTCGACCGCATGGGCGCCGACGTGTTCCGCTGGATCTTCTGCGAGCAGTCGCCGAGCCAGCCGCTCCGCTTCGGCTACGGGATGGCCGACGACGTCAAGCGGCGCGTGCTGACGTTTTGGCACTCGGTCGCGTTCTTCGTCACGTACGCGGGCGTGGAGGGGTTCGATCCGGAGGCGGAGCCGGCGGAGGCTGACCTCCGGCCGCTCGACCGGTGGCTGCGCGCACGGACGGCGCAGCTCGTGCGCGAGACGACGGACGCGTACGAGCGGTTCTGGACGCCGGGTGTGACGTCGGCCTTCGAACGTTTCGTCGACGATCTGTCGAACTGGTACATCCGCCGCTCGCGCCGGCGCTTCTGGGACGGCGACTCGACAGCGCTGCGCGTCCTCTGGGAAGGGTTGACGGTGGCGCTGCGCGTCGTCGCCCCCGTGATGCCGTTCCTGGCGGAGCATCTCTGGCGAAACGTCGTCAATGAGGACGAATCGGTGTTCCTCGCTCCGTGGCCCGAGATGGAGAACGTCGACGAGGCGCTGGTCGCTGAGGTGGCGGAGGTGCGGACGGTCGTCACGCTCGGCCGTCGGGCGCGCGAAGCCGCCGGGATCAAGCATCGCCAGCCGTTGCGCCGGCTCGTGGTGCAAGGGGCATCGGCCGCGCGCGCGCACGCCGACGAGGTCCGCGAGGAGCTGCGCGTGAAGCAGGTCGAGTTCGGCGAGGTCGAGGCGACGGAGCTGCTCCTAAAGCCGCATTTGCCGGCGCTCGGGCCGCGCCTCGGGAAGGAGCTTCCCTCCGTGCGCGAGGCGCTTGCGCGAGGAGAGTTCGAGGAGCTCGACGGCGGGCGCTTCCGCGCCGCCGGGCACGAGCTGGGGCCCGACGAGGTGCTCGTCGAGCGGCGCGGGCGCGAGGGATGGTCGGTCGCCGCCGACGCCGAGGCGGGAGTTACGGTGGCGCTCGAGACGTCGCTCGATCCCGAGCTCGAGCTGGAGGGACGCGTCCTCGACCTCATTCACCGCCTCAACTCGATGCGGCGCGACGCGGGGCTCGAGCTCACGGACCGCATCGCCATCACGCTCCCGGCCTCCGCCGCCGAGCTCCTCCGGCACGCGGACTGGATCAAGCAAGAGACGCTCGCCGTGGACGTCGATACGAACGGCGATCTGGTCGAGCCTCAAATCGCCAAGGCGTAAAGGGACATGGCCGAGGGGTCTGACCCGGGGCCCTGTCCTTCACAGACAGAACCGTGTGACGGTTTCGTGTCGATCGCTCCCCAACGTCCGTCGGCGGCGCCGGGCGCACCTACGGTGGACGAATGCCGGTCCACCTCCCGTCGAAGTCCCCGGCGGCGTCTACCACGTCTGGGCCGTGAGCGTCACGTCACGCGCACTGTTCTACGGCGACCCGGCGCGCGAGCGGTTCTTCACGCTCTTGAATGCGGTCACGGCGCGGTACTCGCTGCAGATCCTTGCGTACGTTCTCCTCTCGACGCACTACCACCGGCTCGTGCGCATCGAAGAGCTCGACCTCTCGCGGGCGATGCATTGGCTGAACAGCCGCTTCGCCCACCGCAATCAATGCCGCCTACGACGACCGCGGCCACCTGTTCGGCGCACGCTTCGGCTCGAACCTCGTCACGAGCGACGCGCAGCTACTCGCAACCGTCCGGTACATCGCCCGCAATCCGGTCGAGGCCGGGATCTGCACGCGGCCCGGCGACTGGCGGTGGAGCAGCTACACGGTGCTCGTGCACCAGCGGCTGCGCCCGCGGTTCTTCGAGCCGGCGCTCGTCCTGCGCGTGCTCGACGAGCACGAAGGCCGCGCGATCCGCAAGCTGGAGGCGCTCGTCGAGGACGACCTTTTCGACCACCTCCTGCCTCTTTCGGCCATGTCCCAGGGCCTGACCCTCGACCATGGCCAGAACGGCCATGGCTAATCGCCGGCGACGGAGAACCATCAGGCCGACCGCACCGATCGCCGCAGCCGCGACGAGTGCGCTGAGGTTTCAGCTCTGCGACTCCGCCAGCGCGAGCTCCCGCCGCAGCTCGACGGGGAGCTTGAACGTCACGTCCTCGTCGACCATGCGGTACGGCTCGATCGACGTGACGCCGCGTCCACGGAACCAGTCGCACACGCGATCCACCAACCGCTCCGGCGCAGACGCCCCGGACGTGATGCCGACAACGCGGACGCCGTCGAGCCAGCCGTCGCGGATGTCGCGCTCGTCGTCGATCAGGTGCGCCGGCACTCCCTGCGCACGAGCGACCTCGACGAGGCGATTCGAGTTCGACGAGTTGGTCGAGCCGATCACGAGCAGGAGCTCGATGTGCTCGATCATCTCCTTCACCGCCCACTGTCGGTTGGACGTCGCGTAGCAGATGTCTTCCTTCTTCGGCGCGTGGATCCGGGGAAAGCGCCGCCTGAGGAGTGCGATGATCTCCGACGTCTCGTCGACCGAGAGCGTCGTCTGCGTGATGTACGCGACCTTCGCGTCGGCGGGCAACTCGAGTCGAGTCGCGTCGTCGATCGATTCGATGAGAATCATCGCGTCGGGCGCCTCGCCCATCGTCCCTTCGACCTCCTCGTGGCCCGCATGGCCGATCAGCAGCACCGTGTAGCCGTCGGCGGCGTAGCGTCGCGCCTGGACGTGCACCTTCGTGACGAGCGGACACGTCGCATCGAGCGTCCTCAGGCCGCGCGCGGCCGCGCGGCCGTGCACCGCGGGAGCGACGCCGTGTGCGGAGAAGACGATCGTGGCGCCGCGGGGCGCCTCTTCCTCCGTGTCGACGAACACTGCGCCACGTGCCTCGAGGTCGCGGACGACGTGCGCGTTGTGCACGATCTGCTTCCGGACGTAGATCGGCGGGCCGAAGTGATCGAGCGCAAGCTCGACCGTCTCGACCGCACGCTCGACGCCGGCGCAATAACCGCGCGGCGACGCGAGCAGGACGCGCTCGACCATGTGCGCATCGTAGACGTGTCTGTTGGGCGCGCCTGCGCGCCGCCTGCCGCGCGTCGCCCGCTGCGAGCCCAGCCGTCGCCGCGAGTCGTGAGAAAAAAAGGTAAGCCGGCCGCTCGGGGGGTCGGTGCGGCCGGCTCACCCTTACTTGCGCACCACGGAGCCTCGACTGAGTCGCGCGCCGCAGTTCGCATCGCCCAGTGCAAGAACGGTACTCGCCGCGCCGACCGATGTGAATAGGCCGCTAGGCCCATCTTTGTAAACCGCAGATGTGCGGGTTGTCCAGGGGAAAATCGGCGTCAACGGCGACGGCAAGTGGAGCCGACGGCCGTGCGGTGGCGTCCCTATCATCACTTCACCCCTGTGAACGCGGAGACCGAGACGGTCCTCATCAATGCGGTGCCGCTCTTCGTGCTCTCGGCGGCCTACGCAGCCGTGAGCGCGGTGCTCGTTCCTGCGCTCTGGCGGGATCGTCGCAAGGCGACGGTGGTCGACATCACGCTCGCCGCGGCGTTTCCGTGCGTCGCGGTATCTGCGCTCGTGCTCGGCGTGATCGTCGCCGAGCGCCGCGAGCCGCTCGGCGGGTACGCCTGGGGCGCGTTCTTCGCGATCATCCTCTTGCTCGTTCCGGCGCTTCTCGTCCTGACGCGGGTCGTCGGCCGGACGCGTCTGCTGAGCGGCCCGCGCTTCGAGGCCGCCGAGGCGCGCAGCAGCGAGCTCGGCCGCGACCTCGGCGCGGTCACGCGCACCGCGGGCGCATTGATCGCGGCGAACACGCCGGAGGAGATCGCGCGCGCGGTGATCGACGAAGCCGTCGCGGCCGTCGGTGTCGAGTTCGGCGCGATGACGATCGTCGACGACGAGCTCACCGAAGCACGCGGCCTGGTCGCGCGACAAGACGGCGTCGATCTCGATTGGTACGACGAGGTGTGGTTCGACCTTCGGAGCGAGCCCTCGGGCACCGCGACGACCGTGTTCGAGCGGAAGGCGTTCGCGCTGCGTGACGCTCGTTCGTCGCTTCTCGTCAATCCGACGCTGATGGAACGGGTGCGGCCGCAGAGCGTTGCGTTCGTGCCCCTCATCGGCGGCTCGCGCGTGCTCGCCGTGCTCGTTCTCGCCACGCTCGCTGTCCCGCGCGACTTCTCGCGCGGTGAGCTCGAGCTCGTGCAGGCGCTCGCGAACGAGGCGGCCCTGGCGCTCGAACGGCAGCGGACGGCGGACGCCCTGCGCGAGACGCTCGAGCGAGAACGGCTCGTGGCACGTGTCTCGGCGCGCTTCCGCAGCGAGCTCGACGTGCAAACGGTGCTCGAGACGGTCGTCGGCGAAGCAGGCCCGGCCCTCGGCGTCTCGCGCTGCTTCGTCCGGGTGGCGGTCGGAGACGGTGGCTTTCTCGACGCGGAGTGGCGGATGCCCGGGCTCGAGCCGATCGCCGGACGTGAGGCGCGGCTGCCGGTCTCGAACCTCGCGCAGCGCCAGGCCCGCACCGTCGCCATCGAGGACGTCGAGGATGCGCCCGAGCTCGCGGACACGACGCTCGGCGATCCCGCCGAGCTCAGGAGCACGGGAACGCGTGCCGCTCTTTCGACGCCCGTCATCGTCGGGGGAGACGTGCTGGGGGCTTTCGCGGTGCACTCGTCCGAACAGCGGCGCTGGAGCGCGACGGACATCGCAGTCGCCGAGGCGATCGCACGAGAGGTCGGCATCGCAGTGCACGTCGCCCAGCTGCTCGAAGAGAACGCCGACCGCCTGCGCCAGCAGACGGCGCTCATGCGCGCCGCGCGAGAGGTGACGAGCGAGCTCGAGCTGGCGACCGTGTTCCAGCGTCTGGTCGATCAGGTCGCGACGCTGCTCGAGGTCGAGGCAGCGGATCTCTACCTGTACGACGAGCAACGCTCCGTCCTTCGCTGCGCAGCCGTGCACGGCATGCCGCAGGAGCTCGTCGGCTTGGCGTTCGAGGCAGCGCGAGGCGCTGCCGCTGACGCGATCGCGCAGGGATCTCCCGTCGTCTCGACCGCCTACCAGCACATCGCGGAGCCGGTGCCGCATCCGGCCTACCAGGGGTTCACCGACGTGGCAGTGGCGCCGATGGTGTGGTCGGACGAGACGCGCGGCGTTCTCGGCGTGGCAACCCGCGGCGGGAGGAGGTTGACGGGTGCGGACGCCGACCTGCTGGGCGCGTTCGCGCTGATGGCGTCCCTCGCGCTCCGCAACGCCGAGATCTACGAGGAGACGGCGCGCCGTGCGCGGGCCGAGGAGGGGCTGTACCGGATCGTGACCGTGCTCGGCCAGTCGCTGTCGCGGGCGGAGACGCTCGATGCGGTTGCGCACGTCGCCTCGCAGGCGCTGGGCGGGACCGCGGCGGCCGTGCTGCTCCCGGCGCGTGACGGCGGGCTCGAGCTCTCGGGTGCGTCGGGCGTGGCGCCGGCGCTCGCCGAAGCGCTTCAAGGCGATGTGCGCGAGTCGCTCTCGATTCTGGCGTTGTGCACGGACGACCGTCGGGTGATCGCATCGGGGTCGCTCACGAACGACCCGCGCTTCGCCGACAGCTGGCGAAGCCTCTCGCCGGGCGCGCTCATCGCCGTGCCGCTGGAGGCCGCGCGCGGCGACGGCTGCGGCGTCATCCTCGTCCTGTTCGACGACCCCCACGTGTTCACGGACGAGGACGTCGAGCTCGCCCGCCATCTCGCGAGCGCGGCGCGCGGCGCGCTCGAGCGCAGCGAGCTGTACGAGGCCGAGCGCGCGGCGCGCGCGCTCGCCCAGCAGCTCGCGCGAACGGGAAGCCGTCTGGCGACGGAGCTCGATCCGGCGGTCGTGCTCGACGAGGTCGTGCAGCGCGCGCCGGAGCTGCTCGGCGCCGATGCCTGCGCCGTCCGGATCGTCGAAGAAGACGACCTCGTCGTCACCGCCGCCAGCGGCGACCTCGAGGGGTTCCTCGGCGAGCGGAGGCCCATCAGCGGCATGCTCTCGGGCGACGTGCATCAGTCTCGTTCTCCGGTTGCGGTCGCGGATGCGGGCGAGGACGACCGCTACCTCGCGGCTGACCCCGTCCTCGAAGCCGGTTTCGCGGCGTACCTCGGCGTGCCGCTCGTCGGGCCGGAAGGAGCAACGCACGGGGTCCTCTCGCTGTACGCGCGCCGGCCGCGCGTGTGGCGCCCCGACGAGGTCGACGCGTTGCTCGCGCTGGCGGCCAACACCTCGGCAGCTCTCTCGAACGCGGAGCTCTTCACGTCGGTGGCGGTCGACCGTGAGCGCAGCTACGCGATCCTGGCGAATATCGCCGAGGGCATCGTCGCGATCGACAGGGACGGCGGCGTCGTCCTTTGGAACGCGGCGGCCGAGCGCGTTACCGGCGTCCCCGCCGCCGAGGCGATGGGGCGTCCGGTCGTCGACGTGCTCGGCCGGAACCTCGACGTCGGCGGACAGCCGGGACGTCTCGTGCCGATCGCGCGCGGCAACGAAGAGGTGTGGCTATCGGTGACGGAGGCGGTGATGCGTGATCCCGCGGGAGCGGTCGCGGGGCGGATCTTCGCGTTCCGTGACATCTCCGCCGACCGGCTGGTCGAGGAGATGAAGCGCGAGTTCGTCGCAACTGTCTCGCACGAGCTGCGCGGGCCGCTGACGTCGATCTACGGCTTTGCACAGACGCTCCTCCGCGAGGACGTGCTGTTCGGCGAGGAGGAGCGCAAGACGTTCCTCAGCTACATCGCCACCGAGTCTGCGCGGCTCTCCTCGATCGTGGATGCGCTCCTCAACGTGGCGCGGCTCGACACCGGTGACCTCCAGGTGAACCTCCAGCCGACCGACGTCGGCCCGCTGCTCTCTGAGGCCGTCGGAACCGTCGAAGAGGCGACGCACGACGGCCATCGCTTCGTCGTCGACTTGCCGGCCGAGCCGCTCGCGGCGCACGCCGACCGCGACAAGCTGCGGCAGATCCTCGGCGCGCTGCTCGACAACGCGGTGAAATTCTCACCTTCAGGGGGCACCGTCAGGGTCGTGGCGCGCCGAAGCAGCCCCGCGACGATCGAGGTCGCGGTCGCCGACGAGGGCGTCGGCATCCCGCGCTCGGAGCAGGAGCGAATCTTCAGCAAGTTCTACCGCGGCGGCGATTCGAGCTCGGGCACGGGGCTCGGGCTGTTCATCGCGCAGGGGCTCGTGTCGGCAATGGGCGGCCGGATCTCCGTCGAGTCGGAGGAAGGCAAAGGGTCGAGGTTCTGGTTCGAGCTGCCGCTCGCGCCCGCGGCCGTCGGGGGAGAGCCCGCCCGTGTCTAGCGTGGAAGCGGAGGCCCGGCAGGACGGGAACGCGAAGACGCGCGTGCTCGTCATCGACGACGAGCCGCCGATCAGGCTGCTGTGCCGCGTGAACCTCGAAGCCGAGGACATGACCGTGCTCGAGGCGAACGACGGCCCGAGCGGTCTCGAGATGGCGCGCAGCGAGCAGCCGGACGTGATCCTGCTCGACGTGATGATGCCCGCGCTCGACGGCTGGCGCGTCGCCGAGGATCTGCTCGCCGACTCGAGGACGAGCCAGATCCCGATCATCTTCCTCACCGCGCGCGCGGAATTCCGCGACCGTGCGCGAGGCCTCGACATCGGCGGCGTCGACTACGTGACGAAACCGTTCAACCCGCTCGAGCTCGCGCCGCTCGTGCGGGAGCTCTTGAGGCGAATCGCGCAAGGCGAGCGCGACGAGCTCCGGACGGAGAAGCTGGCGGAGCTGCGGTCGTTGATGGAATCGGAGTAGCGGCCTCCCGCGGCGGCCGGCGGAACCAGCCCCGTCGCCCCGCCTACACTGTCGAGAGCGGGACGTAGCTCAGCCTGGTTAGAGCGCTGCGTTTGGGACGCAGAGGCCGCGCGTTCGAATCGCGCCGTCCCGATGGTTTCGATCGAGTCCGCGGCCGGGAACGAACCTGGAGCATGGCGCAGCCGCCGCCTCCGCCTCCGCCGAGCGACCGGACGACCGTCGTCGAGGAAGTCGATCCGGCGTATCCCGGCCGCCGCGTCGTCGTCGAAGAGCCTCCGCCTCGTCCGAGGCGCAGCCCGTGGGAGTGGGTCGTCGCGGCGTTGATGGCCGCGGCGGCGATTGTCTTCCTGGTCCTGTGGCTGAACGAGCGGAACGAAGCGGCGAAGACCCGAGCGGTCCCGAACCTCGTCGGTCTTTCGCAGCAACAGGCGCAGGCCGAGGCGACAGCCGGCGGTTTCGAGCTCGGGATCGCTCGACGCGCGAGCGAGTCGCGAGCGGGAACGGTGCTCGAGCAGGCGCCGCGCCCGGGCGAGGAGCTGGAGGAGGGCGGGCGGATGCTGGCGGTCGTGTCGAGCGGTCGCCAACAGGTGGCGGTTCCGCAGCTGGTGGGCCTGACGCGCGCCGCCGCGAAGCGTCTCGCCGACACCGCTCAGCTGACCGTCGTCGAGCGATCGGTCGCGTCGGCGAAGCCTGCCGGCACGATCCTCGCGCAGACACCGTCCGCGGGCGAGCAGGCCGAGGTCGGCGGGAAGGTGACCGTGAACGTCTCGCGCGGGCCGCGTCTCGTTTCGGTTCCGACCCTGCGTGGCGTCTCGGTCGATCAGGCGATCGACGAGCTCACGAGCGCCGGTCTGGTTCCTCGCGTGATCCGTGTTCCGTCATCGGCTGCCGAAGACACGGTGATCGTCCAGGATCCTGCGCCCGGCGAGAGGCTGAAGCCCGGCAGCACGGTCCGGATCAACGTCTCCGCCGGGACGACTTCGACCGTGCAGGAGACGGTCACGATCACGACTGCGACGACCGAGACGGTCGAGACGGTGCCGACGACGCCGTAGGCAGGCGGTCGGGCGCGCGCTCCTCCTCGCCGAGGAAGCGGAAAAAGAGCCACGCAAAGAGGGCAAAGAAGACGACCGACTGCTCGGCCGCCATCGTGACACCGGCGAGTTGCTGGTCGGTCAGATGCGAGAGGCCCCACACCGTCGGCCGCTCGGCATAGAAGTCGTAGACGGGCTCCGGCAGCAGCGCGAGCAGCAGGCCGAGCGGGCTCGCGAGCACGAACGCCGCGAAGAGGTAGACAGCCTTCGTCTGAAGCGCGTAGCGCCCGTGCACGACCGGCCACCACAGCGCGAGGCCGCTGACGAAGTACGTCGCGTGCTCGAGGTGGAGCACGCCGTGGTGGCTGAGCGCAAAGTCGTAGACGGCCGGGATGTGCCAGAAGAAGTACGTCGCGAGCCAGAGCGGCAGGGCCAGCACGAGCGGGACGTGCACTCGGCGTGCGATCGCCGGCGGCAGCGCGAGGACGACGAGCCCCGGCGCCCACTCGGCGAGGACGACGTTCTGGAGCAGGTGCGCGCTCAGGAGGTGATGCAGCGCGAGCGTGTCGAGCGGCGTCCCGAGGACGGCGAGCAGGAGCAGCATCGCGAGGGCGAAGCACGCGACGCGCCAGCGCTCCGGTCGGTGCGCGCGCGCGACGAGCGCGTAGCCGACGCACAGCATCGGCACCGCGACGTACGCGTCCGGCCCAAGCGGCCACGCGTAGGGATCGTGCATCGGCGGCTACGCTATCGGGGCGCGTCCGTGGTGTAGGGGTAACACGAGAGCCTTCCAAGCTCTAGTCACCGGTTCGAGCCCGGTCGGACGCTTTCGCCGCCGTCCGCCGCTCTCGCCGTCGTCCGCCGCTCTCGCTATGTTGTCTGTAATGAAAACGCACGAGCGTGAGCAGGCGCTCGTCCTGCGGGCGAAAGGTCAGTCGGTCGTCGAGATCGCACGAACGCTGGGAGTCGCCAAGTCGACCGCCAGCGCCTGGGTGCGCGACGTGCGGCTGACCGAGGAGCAGTGTGCTGAGCTTCTGCGCCGAAGCGTCATGTACGAGGGCCGCTGGAAGGGCGCCGCTGCGAATGCGGAGAAGGCTCGCGCGCGGCGGCGCGAGTACCAGCTCGAAGGTGCCGAGCGCGCGATGGCCGCCTCGCCCCGGTACGTGGCCGGGTGCATGTTGTTTTGGGCCGAAGGCGACAAGTGCAGGCATTCGGTTCGGCTGTCCAACTCCGACCCGGAACTCCTTGCCTTCTTCGTCGACTTCCTCCGCCACGAATTCGGCGTGTCGAGTCAGCAGTTAGCCGTGTCGTGCAACCTCTTCGCGGATCACCTCGAGCGCCGAGAAGAAATCGAGCGGTTCTGGCTCGACACCCTCGGACTGCCGCCGTCCAGCCTTCGCAAGTCGATCGTGAACACGTACTCGAAGTACTCGCAGAAGAAGCGAAAGAACCGCCTGCCGTACGGCACGTGCAGGGTTGCAGTGCACGACACCCGGATCGCCCAGACGATCTATGGCTCGATTCAGCGGCTGGCGGGATTCCAGCGCGACGAGTGGCTCGACCTTCGATGAAGCTCCGGCCGGCAACCCCAGGTGACGCCGAGACGCTGCTGGCGATCCAGCGCGCCGCTTCGGTCGCGGCCTTCGCCCACATCTATCCGCCAGAGCGCTACCCGTTCCCGAGCGACGAGGTGCTCACGCTGTGGCACGAGGCACTGCGCGATCCTGTGATCGACGTCTACGTCGCCGAGGCTGAAGGTGAGGCGATCGGCTCCGTCTCCGTCGACGACCAGTCGCTGCGCACGCTGTACGTCGTGCCTGAGCACTGGTCGCACGGCGTCGGCTCGGCGCTCCTCGAGCACGCGCTCGTGCGGATGCGCGAACGTGGTGCCACTCGCGCGAAGTTGTGGACGCTCGA